>Ga0307510_10011965_pt1 | contig 10287 bp, 9 predicted proteins | sample 12_EM_MG_FD_207224 | JGI IMG/M metagenome (GOLD analysis project Ga0307510, IMG submission 207224) | Populus trichocarpa ectomycorrhiza microbial communities from riparian zone in the Pacific Northwest, United States - 12_EM | ecosystem: Host-associated > Plants > Roots > Unclassified | place...
TCTTGTTCAGTGGCGATGGCGAGTACTTGGAGCACATCCTATCCCGAATCGATACCCCCCGACTTAACCAGATCGAGAAAGTAGCTTTCGGTCCACTGGCATTCGACGTTCCATTGCTATTTTATCAGCCACACCGTGTCATCCAAGGCACCTTATCGAGCAGACATAGTCTTTTCCAAATTTCGCTTCAACTTCACCTTTTTTTTATTAGGGACGGCTGGTCATGTGGCACTACAATTGGGTATCTCATGTGACTGGCAGCCTCCATCCGTGGTGCAGATCTATAACTCGTCCCTTCCCCCCTTTCCCTCCCTGGAACGCCTCTGCATCTATGAGGCGCCGCATTCGGAACTACACTGGGAAGACTATATGGGGAACACGCAATGGCTCGACCTTTTACACTTGCTTCCCTCTGGGAAAGATCTGGGAATTTCTTCCAACTCGTCCCCCCCCCCCCATTGGGAGAGCACACTGGGGAAGGAGTAACAAAGTGTTACTCGCGTTACAAAATATTTTCATGGAGGGAATCATCGGAACCCACACACAAAGCCATTTCGCAGTTCATCACCGTGCGAGAGCTGTCTGATCGCCCTGTAGCTGTCCACCATCAGGAACGAGGAAGCTGGTGGCATATACATCGGGAGGTAGGCGATTGACAATAACTACACTCTCCATTTCATCTGATTAACGTTTGTGCTACCTAGTTTTCGCCTACTGTTATCCCTTTCCTTTGTTATTCAACCCATGAGATCATCATCGCCGTGACCTGATCCCATTCTGTGATACGTAGACCTACTAAGGGGGGGTGGTACCCGGCGTTGCAGGTAGCTCATCTCAACAATTCTGCGAAGTGCATTGTCGTGAAATGTTACATGCAGTGGAAATCACTTCGCCTAGGTGAAAGGCGCCCTTCGGGCCCATTCGTGGGCTCTGGATCAACCTATTTGGAGCGCCTGGGTCTCATCATCCAAAGTCCCAATCATCTCCTGCTCGGCCTACGTCAGGTGCACCGCCCTACAATCTGCTGTCCCCTAATTCAAGCTCACATTCGCTCATGCCTTCGTTCTAACTTCACATACTCTACATGACAGACACCGCCCCCTCCCATCTACCTACCTCCGTTGAACGCCGCTCTCTCCCACTCCAGTCCATTACATACGTGCTCCCACGATGTTCCGACGGGTGCCGTTACGACAAAAGTACGAGAGAAACCCGCGGAATATAGCAGGTGTGGAACGAGGCCAGTGCCAGTGCCACCTGCAGCTCGAGGAGAACAGAACCTAGGTGGGGAGAATAAAACATACCATCTAGGCTCCCTTTTTTTCGACCCCATGATTTGCGTGAGGCGTGAGGCAAACGAATGGCTCGATGGAGATGAGATGTACACCCGGGGTTCCAACACAGTCCTGTATAGATGTGCATGCCTGAGTCGGTGTGGAGGTGTCCTCGTATGCCATTAATACTATCCCTCAAACAACTTGGGTCCGGGGATGGACACCAAGAAACATGTGAAGACGTTTATGATCGATAATACCACGCGTACAAACCATTACTCTCAGTTTCGCAGTCTTGCCTGGAACTGACCACATCGCCAACAATGTTCATATCGGCACTTCAATTAAAGCCACTCATTAGATTTCTCTCAGTTGTCTACACTTCGGACTGGTACCTTGAACGGTGGTTAGTTCTACTGGCGAGCAGGAACTCCTGCGCGGCCGTTACTTTAAGGCTCGTGGATGCCCATACACACTTGTTCGATATGAAGGGATGTTGTGACCATGTTACTTTCAATACCTATGTCCCTCAGTGTTGACTTCGCCTGCTTTTACCGGCGTTGTCTGAGTTTTTTCTTTTCTTTTCCCGAACTACCTGTCACGACCCACGTTGGTTGTGACTGACTTTATCCGAGGGTTCCAGACCGCGTTCGTGGCTGCCGGGTCGCTTTCCCTGCAATCTAAGACAAGGTGTGCCAGGCGGCAGTCCTGACGCGTATGTCACTCACAGGAGCGGAACCTGCGATGTCTTCAAAAGAGACAGTGCCAACACCGTCGTAAATTAGATATCCTATATAAATGCAGAAACGTCCTTCAAACGGAACTATAGTTTGGCCAGTTATAGCTGGTATGAAAACATACTAGGCGGGGCAATCGGGGGTTCCAGCCAAACCATTGGTGGCTGCACCCGTGCACCGACAGGTGGTGTAGTCGGATTGACCCAGTCGTCGCTCTCAGAAGAATGGCCACGACATGTCATACTAAGAGTCTCAATGACACGTACCGTTCCCCATAACTATCATCTTGAAAACTTGACCACCTTTTGTGATATTAGGTAGGATGCATTCCAGCTCTCCGCGACTGCCTGAGTGGGACTGGCCTATAGCGTCAGCGTGCTGAAAGTTGGCCACAGTCATTCATCCTGATGCAAGGCAGCTTTGATATCCTCTGAGAACAAGGACGTGACCTGTGCGATACAGCACGCTAAGCATCCGTTGGGACGTCATACCCAGAATCAACATTTTTCTGAAGGACGATTCGAAGCTGTCATGCGGAATGGTGTAGCGAATGCCAGGGGCGGTGGAGGGTAGCAATAGATTTTATTATCCTTGATAGCTCGGAACGCCATGCCTCACATGGGGTGGGTAGCGCGCGGAGAGTGTGCCGTGAGTGGCCATGTAGGGTTTACCGCTAGAGGCAAGCAAGGCTATACAGTACTGTACACACGGACTTTGAAAAAAGTCTAGAGTCACGCCCAATTGAGAGCCAAAAAACACACACTTGCTCTCCTTCGTAATGGCCCACTGACTGCGCCTCTTAGCACTCTTCCCCCCGACATGCCTCTTTATGTCCATATTCTCATCCAGTTGTTGTAATCTACTTTGTAGCGGCCCCTTCCCACCCACGTTTCCTTTCAAGCCTCTTTCTCTCATTCACATATATGTCTCAACACGATCTCCCGTCCGCACCCGTACGTCTCTCTCGAACGTGCAACACTATCACCACTAATTAATACACAGCATAGCGGTGCTCCCCTTAGCCTACTCTCCTTATCCATCGCGGCCGCCAATGCGAAACCCATTGAAGTGCCGCAGGATTCTACATTTGACGTCGATGACCATAATTCATGGTGTGGTACGAGCGTTGAACCCACCCATCACTCGCGTAACCCCAGCCAGGGAGTGGCTGTCCATAATGGGACAAAACATCGTCGCCTCTCTTCTGCGGGACAGGTGCGTCGGCGACTCAGCGACGCACGCGACGCCGCAAACCGTCCTTTGTGAGTGAAATGCCTGTATGTTCTTTCGCTCTGTGCTGACGCCCGTTCTCAGGCCCGTAGTATTACCGACCGCGACCACCACTCTCAATTCTCTCGCCTCCTTGACAATATCCTCATCCGTGTCACCTCCGGGTCCAGACGTTTCTGCTACCTTTTCTCGGGCGCCTACCGGTCCCGTCGCGATTCCTGTCCTCGGTACAACTGCGATTAAGAATGGTATCAGCAGCTCTGTTCCTGTGGACGACGGGTCCAGTATTTCCGGTACGCCACCTCCCCTGGCGGATTCTAAAGCTGGGGTGACGGGTGGAGCAACGAAGAATGGGAAGAAACGTGGAACAACCTTCACGTGCGAAAGCTGCTCAAAGGTACTTGCATTACTGTGTACTGGCCATCGAAGCTGATGTTATCTCATGACAGGTATATCGCCACCCATCATGCTTGATCAAACACCGTTGGGAGCACACCCCGCACTGGCGAGAGGCGTCAAAGTTTTTGCTGAGTAAACATCAGCAGGTCCAGCTTATGGAGGTGCGTAGTGTCACTCTTCTGATTGGCATTACTGTTGCTATGGCTATCGCATCATTCTCTCGTCTTTCACCATCGTGCGCAATCCCACATAATGGGAACCTTTTTCCTGGCTGCTTTTAAGCACTACTCACAGTGGGAAGGTGCTTACATGATGTCATTCCTCATGAATAGGCTGCGGCGATCCTTTCGCACTTGACACCATCTGCATCTGGAGGCTCGTCCCTCCCAGATGACCGCTCGCTATGGCCGTCCTTCCTCTCGGGTGGAGCATTGCCACCTCCAGTCCCGACAAGCGAATCCATCACCGAAACGACGGCATACCCGACTTCAAGTTCGGTGCCATCAGGGCGACCCCGCATACATGATTATGCACTACCCAGTGCAAGTGTTAGCGGGATCACGCGCCTACGGCCCGGGATTATTGCTGTTCCGACAGACCCGGCATCTTATGCCCCACCAGAAAGCGGAGTCTCCCAAAGCTATACGACGGGCTGTGGCTCAACCGGGGTTGAGTCCGCGTCGTTTGCTAGTTCGTATCAATCGTCATCGGTCGGGGTGATCGTGCCTCATGGATCTGCGTCAGGGAGTTCGGACAGGTGGTCGCACTCGCTTTCATTGTCTCACTCGGGCTCGAGTGACGAAAGTGAATTTGTGGAAGTTGAAGAGGTGACGAAACCTTCCGGAGGGTTCAGTATGCGCGGAAAACACTTTGGGGACGACGATGCTGTCGGTGTCAAAGAAGAAGAAGAGGAGGAAGGTGGATGGGACGGAATGGACATGGATATGGAGCTGTAGAGAGAGAGAAGCATGGTTGTCGTATTGATGAGCTCTTGGGCAAGTCAGATCTGTACGTTATATCGCTTTTTTTGTTTACCATTTACTGTTCTTCTTGTGCTTTGTTGTATGCTTCTTACCCACACCCCTCTTACGTTGTTTCTTTTTGTGTACAAAAGAGAAAGAGGGAGAGAGAGAGAAAGAAAGAAAAGCGATGGTTGAGATGTATGATGAATTAGACCCGTGCCTGTCTTGTCCTGTCCTGTCTGACGCGGCTTTTGAGCTGTCCGAGGGATTTGGCTTGTTGGCCCAGCGACCGTGAGTGGGGGAACGACTCTTTCTTTTATTATCTCTTCTCTGCCCTCCACAACACCTCCAATCTCCTCCACCACAGGTCCTCGTCTCATGGATGGTGTCTTTCCCCACGCAGTCAGTTCAGACTCACCGCCATCAAGACAAAATATTCTAACCTCTTTCTTGCGCGGCCGTCCACGAGGCACTTCCCAATCCCAGTATCCTTCACCTGTAATCGACCGCGACTCCCCTCCCCTCTTTCCCCTGCCCCAAATACTCGCCTCCCCCCCTTCCCCCGGACCCTCCTCCAACAGACGGCGATCCATTGCCCTCAGCATACAACCATCAGCATCCCACAATCTTCCCCTCTCTTCCGGCATCACCCAGATCCTGCGCAGGCGCCGTTCGGGCGGTGCACTCGCATCAACCAACACTCCACAAGTGCCCACCGTCATTCCAAACACAACCCAACCCACCAACATGCCTACACTCCCCAATGTGTCTGCGCCTGTCTCAACGGGCACATCCCACCGCATTCGCCTGGTGCCACACCTCGACAGCCGCCGTTCTCTCCGCTTTGACCCCATCATTCGTGATGTTGTCGAAGGCGACCCGGCATTACGCATAGGCCGGTTTACCGAACGCTCTGGAATGCCCATTTCCCAAGCCAACGCTCTCAACTCGAACAAGCTCGCATTCAAATCAAAGGTTGTGTCCCGCGCCCACGCAGAGGTCTGGTGCGAACCCGGTGGCAAATTTTTCATCAAAGACACCAAGAGCAGCTCTGGCACCTTCCTCAATCACGTCCGCCTATCACCTGCCAACCAGGACTCGCGCTCATTTGAGCTCAAAGACGGCGACACCCTCCAGCTCGGCGTCGACTATCAAGGTGGCACAGAAGACATCTACAAATGCGTCCGCATCCGTGTCGAGATAGGTCGCGAGTGGCAAGCTTCCGCTAATGCATTCAAGTGCGTGACCTTTCTTTGCGTCGTGGCAATTCCCTTGTTTGACGTATTTTGCCGGTAGCACCAATGCATTACGCCAACTCAGATCGCTGGCAACGGCCAATGCCCCTGCGGCGCCTAAACCGACGGACAAGAAACCCGTGCCCAAGTCCGGTTTTTCCGACTGCTGCATTTGTACGTACCGCCCCTTGTGTGCTTCCATGGATGCGTGCATCGCCAGGTGCTGATTGATTGGATCATTTTAGGCCTATTTTCCGTGACAATTCGACAAGCACTTTTCATCGCACCGTGCTCGCACGCCTTCCATTATAAGTGTATTCGGCCGCTGCTCGAGACGCACCACCCGGCATTCTTGTGCCCCCTTTGCCGCACTTTTGCGAACCTCGAGGAAGATGTCGAAGTCGACGCCGCTTCGATCGACTTCGAAGATGATTCGATCGAAAAAGAAGAACTTCGGGCTCCCGACACCGCGCCGGAGGATGCTGAGATGCTCCTGTTGTCCCCAAATATAGGTCGAGAACGCGACGGCGCTGAAACCGAAGTCGAACCTGAGATGGGCTTCGGTACCCTGCGGCGGGTCCCTGTGCCGCCAAGTATTATCGACCTTGCCGAAGGTAGCGACGATGACAGGGATGCCGAGATGGCGGATGCCCCTCACCACGACAACGAACCACCGCTACCGCCCCTCCCCGAAGGAGAAGGTTCGCTGCCTCCCCCTCCTCCCGAGCGTGAAGTTCCCGGTGCGCGCAGTGCATCTGTCTCCGACGCTGAAGATGCGAGCGGAGACAGCGCAGAAGGAGATGAGGCGGATCGTGCAGCGAAGCGTAAGCGATAAAAAGGGTCGAGTTAACGTTTCGTCAAGCCCCACCAAATGGTCGTGTTGCCATGGATCCAGTCAATACCTATCCGAGTCGAGGTGATATACTGTACGAGGTATACTCATCGTTTACCCGGGCCAATCCCTTGGATTTATATTCTTGAATGTTTTACTGCAGTTGTCTGTATTCACACTGTCTCTTGTTTCCCTCTCTCCCATATAGTTTATGTGAACGACGCTAATCGGTTTGGTCATGATCACGACACACATACTTATTCTACTCCTAACGCGCATAGAAACGCCGAACGGAACAAGAATGAACGAAGGATTACGACCAGGATATGTTGCAATATGTCTTTTCTGAATATAGATCATTTCTAGGTGTCAGCTAAAGGCCGCATTACAGTGTTAATTTACCTGGTCGGCATCCGGCCAACCTTATGGGGTAACGATATCCTCTGAGGTGCGTGACGAAAACAGGACGTCCCCAGCCCGGCCATTGGCTGATAAAGTAGTGCCAACTTGATTGGGCACGACATGACGGGCGGCCAGACAAATCGTAGCGCATCCAATTAAAAAAAGAACGCCCGAAGGGGGAACACCGGGTGGAAGAGGAGATAGTTGGTAAAGTTCACCAATCGCCAAGAGTCCGAGTCAGAAGCCCTCTGTAGGTGTGTGAAGAAAGACAGGCAGGGGTGATCCAACCCCAACAAATTTTTCATTCCCGTGTCCTGTCAAATTCCCTGGAAAGGGAGGGAGCGCAAAGCGGCTTGAACCATCGGGGACCTGAGTCCGTTTTAATATGCAACATGGTTTGCTGAATTGCGCAACCAACGTTGTGTTCGTTACCGTAGGGTGTGCTGTACGCAACGCAGGCCCGAGAGATAGGGAATTGGCATTTATTCATCTCATCACTCCCAATTTACAAAAGAGCCGAGTGGCAGGATCGTGGAGACAAACGCGAGTACTACTATGGCCGGTCCTCGTGGCTGGTATGGTATGACAGCAGTACTAAATGAGGAATTAATGAATGCCCTAATAGCGCAATCGCCTGGCATTGATATTTTATGACCAGAAAACTTGAAGATGTAATTGGTCTTGAACGGTTATTACATTCCCTGGGCGGCGGTCTCGTTATGGTCGTATGGCCCAACAATCGGTTCAGTGCGCACTGGTGGTCACCAATAAAAATAAATTACTACCAGCAAGGCCGGGTATATCTATTGCAAAAACAAACTCAGGGTAAAGAAACGGGCTTCAGGATCAGACGGGGAGAATTCGCGCTCGGTTAAGGTAGAGAGCTTATCTCTCGTTAGCTTCAGCCTTCTCTCTTCTTCGCAGAATACAGTACAGTACGGCACATCTCCCGGAGATTGCATTTCAATTGCGATTGCGAAAAAAACAAACTGGTGATAGGCTTCCTCGGTCTTGTATTACGAGCGAGAGAAGTCGAAGCGAAGCGGCGTTTTTTTCGTCCAGCGCGGCGGCTAACACGCACCGAATTTCTGCGTATGCGCGGCAGCGTACTAGCACGCGTCGCATACGCGACAGGGTTGCACGTTGCGCACAGTTACATTGATCATATTACATGCCAGTTACGCACGAAAGAAATGCCCATCCCTCCGCCATTGTCACGTCGGCGATCATCTATCGTTCCAAACCCGGACATAAACAAGCTTCATCGCAGTTCCCGGCGAGTCAATCAGCAACCCTTCCTAAAAAGCGAAGGGCTCATGATCACCGCCCACGAGACACGAGGCCGCCAGTGACAGAACCACACAAGGGCCACGCTCTTTACACGTGGAGGCGTTTTTTGTGTGGAGCCGGCATGAGGTAAACTTAGGACCTATGGATTTAGTTAGTCTTTCTGCGAAAGTTTGGGTGTAAGTTACGACGTGATGAACTTTGGCCATAAGTCAACTTACGGCATTACGAAGGACAAACTGGACAGATAAGGAACCTTCGCGCGGTACCGCTGCACATTCGGAAAGTATCAGTGTTGCACGCACGTTGCGCCGGATCACCAGCAATGCTCAATAGAATCCGTCCCACCGAAAAATATTGTTCCCGGCGCCACCAAAATGCAGCTCAGCCTTCGATTTTCTTCGCGACAGCAGCACCAAATTAGGGGTGGGCCGCGGGTGTTGTACGGGAAATGGGATTACAGTAATGAATGGATCGGTCTGAATTAAATGTACAACAACGTACTAGCCTAATGACAGGGTGTTGCAGTTTTCAAAGTCATTACGACTCGGATGGATGCGCAGCATCCTCAGGAGTCAGACGATTACGGGTTACAGTAGATTATGCAATATGTTTGACTAAAATTCCTCACCAATAGACCGCGCAATGTGCTGATGGTGGCTAAGACCACCCGGACGACGGTCATTCCTGTCTTCCCAATCTGAAAACATTGAATGAACCAGACGAGGCGACAAAGAGAACAGGCAGAGAACGGGGCAGCAAGAGGAGGAAAAGAAGGAGGCAACAACCGAGGCATCGTCTGACAACAGCGCACATTGTGGCGTGCCCGTCGCACACATGGATAGCAAGACTCACGTCAAAGTCAGAAACGCACCCTTGGGCCAAACAGATGGTTGGACGAGGTCACCGAATCCGGAAGCAAGGAAAAGGTGAAAAGGACATGCAAAACCGAGAAGGCGGACAGTAAGACGAAACACCGAGAGCTGGGTGAAGCGTGATCACACATGAAGACATCGAGGTGTGGGCAGATGCAAGTGGTTGCATCGTGCAAAGAGAGAGCGCAGAATTAAAAGGTGAACCGAACGAAAGGCCACTGGCAGGCCATGTAGCGATGTCAAATGACGCATGGAGGTGCACCTTGACAAGTTTGAGAACAGACAGGAGGTTATGTCACATGTAAGGATTATTGGCATCGATCACGCGACCACGTATCATCCACAACTCGATTCTTCGCTCACTCAACGTCATCGCGCGTCGTTTGTCCCGGCAAGAGCACAGAAAAACCCACATGTTTTGAAACCACCCGAAGAATACTATTCCAAAATCAAATGAACCTATCACTATATTCCATCAATGCGTTCATCATTCTCGATACCGACGGACATCGCGTCCTCGCCAAGTATTATTCGTCTAAAGTTCGGACCCAGTTGGGAGAACCCGACCTCAACAAGGGCCTGCAAAACCTGAAGGAGCAGAGAGCATTTGAGAAGGGTTTGTTCGCCAAGACAAAAAAACCTGGTGGTGCGTTGGACCCACTTCCTCCCACTTACACATGTGTCATTCATGGACCTTGATCGTTTAGGCGATATCATATTGTACGATGGACACCTAGCGGTCTATAAGCACTCGCTTGACCTCATTTTCTACATGCTTGGAGGGCCGCAGGAGAACGAGCTGATGCTTTACTCGGCGCTGACCGCATTCATGGATGCAGCACACTTGCTGTTGCGAAACCAGGTGGAGAAGCGAGCGGTGTTGGAGAATTTGGACTGCGTCATTCTCTGTCTGGACGAGACGATAGACGATGGGTGCGTGCTCCCGTTCGTTTGGTCGTTGTCGCGCACACTTTTCGTTCTCTTTTCGACTTTGCGCTTGCTGATGGAGATGGGTGCTCGCGAACAGGATCATTGTCGAGACCGACCCAACGAC
>Ga0307510_10011966_pt1 | contig 10287 bp, 14 predicted proteins | sample 12_EM_MG_FD_207224 | JGI IMG/M metagenome (GOLD analysis project Ga0307510, IMG submission 207224) | Populus trichocarpa ectomycorrhiza microbial communities from riparian zone in the Pacific Northwest, United States - 12_EM | ecosystem: Host-associated > Plants > Roots > Unclassified | place...
TAACTGTGGGAAAAAATAATTGATGGAAAAAATAACCGTGGGAAAATCTGTGGTTACCACTAATGATGGGAGAGAAAGTTGTTGTATGACCCATGGGGCATGGGCCAGCAAATTGTTGTACGACCCATGGGGCATGGGTCACCAAAGTGTCGTACGACCCATGGGTCATGGGCCAGCAAGTTGTCGTACGACCCATGGGGCATGGGCCAGCAAGTTGTTGTACGACCCATGGGTCATGGGCCACCAAAGTGTCGTACGACCCATGGGGCATGGGCCAGCAAAGTGTCGTACGACCGATGGGGCATGGGAGGGAAAATTGTTGTACGACCCATGGGGCATGGGCCAGCAAATTGTCGTACGACCCATGGGGCATGGGTCACCAAAGTGTCGTACGACCCATGGGGCATGGGCCAGCAAGTTGTCGTACGACCCATGGGTCATGGGTCACCAAACTGTCGTACGACCCATGGGTCATGGGAGGGAAAATTGTCGTACGACCCATGGGGCATGGGCCAGCAAGTTGTCGTACGACCCATGGGTCATGGGTCACCAAACTGTCGTACGACCCATGGGTCATGGGCCAGCAAAGTGTCGTACGACCCATGGGTCATGGGCCACCAAAGTGTCGTACGACCCATGGGTCATGGGCCAGCAAATTGTCGTACGACCCATGGGTCATGGGTCACCAAAGTGTCGTACGACCCATGGGTCATGGGTCACCAAACTGTCGTACGACCCATGGGTCATGGGTCACCAAACTGTCGTACGACCCATGGGTCATGGGCCAGCAATAGTGTCGTACGACATCGTATGGCCCATGGGTCATGGGAAAAAAGTCGCTGAAGGGGCTCATTCCCGCGCCCATCCGAGCGCCAGCACACCCGTCTGGGCCAAAGTAACGGACCCCAGAACGATATCCGATACTGTCTCAACTTGATCAGACCGACCTTGATTGCTTGTCACAAAATACAATATACAGGACACCGATAACCACACCTAGTGTCGAAAAAAACGCTCGGGGAGTCGCGTTGGATTTTCAGAATGCCAACGTGCTCTTCCGCAGGATGGCGACTCGTCCCTCCCGTTTCCCCCCAGGCGTTATTTCTCGTAATGATATCCCTTATCCTCAACATGCACGTAACCAAACAATCTTTGACGTTCTCCCGCCCTGGATAAGCCATAACGATGTTGGGCGTATCTCCGTAACGGAGGAAGGTCTTACCGGAACTCCCCGACTGCGGGACCCACCGCCACTGATGGCCCATGGGGAAACATGTACGCTACGTCATGGTCATCCATTTCAAGGAGGGTGGCTGTAGAGTTTTATCCAAGCGTCGTCCTTCGCGTTCCAGCGGAGCCTTTCGAAGCTCTTGGGAGGCACAAGAAAAGGCGAGAGAAGAGCATCGCCGCCCACCTTGTCCGTTTCCCAAAGCGGGATAAAGACACGGAGGATTTTGGACACGGGGAGATCAGATGGCAACTCGCGTTCGCGGCGCAGACGTCTCTAGAAACACCTGCCAAGGCGGACCACTCGCACTAGACGATCTTTGGCGGGGGGTGATGATGCTGCCGCTGGGCACATCCACTTACACACTGGGGAGGAGAAACAAATAAGAGCTCAAAATATAACTCATACGCGCGCTCTACCCTTGATCAATTGTCGTTTGGCGCGTCACCAACGTCGTGTTGGCGCTTCTGGCGAGTTACCAGTCATGATCGTTACGTCCAAAACGACTGTTACATCAAGGGGGTGGTGAAAGAAAGGGTGAACCAACAGTAACGGACCAACTGCCGTACCGAGGTCTCTGAACGGTCGACGCTGCTAATCGTCCAACGCGAGGTCTTGTGATGATCGCCGGCCGGCGGTCTCTCGACCTCTTTTCTCCAGTAATCGTCCCAAGACTCGCCGAATAGCCGCGTTGGTAGACAGGTCACTCCTCTCTTTACCCTCTTCGCCATCGACGTTCTTTTCCCGTTCCATCACGTACTATCATTTTTCCGCGCCGGATGGGGAAAGTGATTGGCAGATCTGTGAAGACGCATCCTCCGTTTCATTTAAGTCAATTAAGGTGCAAACCGCACCAAGAAGTAGGGAGACAAATGGGGAGAGAACATAGTACAGTAGTTGAAACATTATCGCGACGTCCACATCGGAACACTCCGCCACATGGAAACAAAGTCATCAAGTCTTCCAGCGCTCCATGAAGGGATGGAGTTCCATCATCCGTGACTTTGATTCCCTCCGCGCGTGCCCGCAAAAATGTCCAGACGTATCTCGTCTCTGGTGACATCACCACCTCGACGTTCAGCGAACTTCATGGAGGTGGGCGTTGTTAGCTCCCCGAGGCTCCATCCATGTTCTTGCGAAGCACCGGCCTTCTTGAGCGAAAGTAGCAGCCGCGTGATCATTACTGGGAGAAACCTGGGGCGTTACTCAGACTCGATGTTTTGGAAAACAAAGGGGTGTCCGGACGTACACGAAGTTCCCACTATCGTGTGGAAAAAGATCGGGTGAACGAACGAAGGGAACAGCCGACCTGGTGTCACTTACGGGGCAGGGAGTAGTTTGATTTGATCCTACAAAGGTATGAGAGAGAGGATGGTAAATTGCGACGATGTGCTTACGCTTGCGAACAAGAGAAACATCACTACCAGGAGATGTGAGGTGAATATGACCAGGAAATAGTACGTCGCATCTTGTATTACAATCTTCAATAGACTGGGTATCGGGACCTTGGTTGCGTTGAACCGTACCACGAGATAAACGATGACCGAGAACGCTAGAAAGTCTTGGGGATGATCTGAGTAGGTGTCTCCTGGATGACCAATGAAGGGCAAGAGAAGTTCCGTACCGTATGCGAGGACAATGGTGGTAAATGCGATTTCCATAGACAATTGCCCCACGAAGGTGCACATCATATAAATCGGAAGCGGGACCGGTAAAATCGGCGGTGCTGAAACAGTGAAGCAGGCAGGAATCGTGGGAGAACCTGTCCACAGACTTACATCTTCTCTCCGCCGTATCAACAGTCAGGTATAGGCCAAGAATAAACTGCGATATCGTTATTACACCGAAGCACGAGGTGGTTATCCAACTCTTGTGTGTGATGGCATAAATTCTGTTCCATTCAGCCATGGTTAACACAAAGCCGTCGCCGCCGAGGAAGACGGACCTCAGCGTTAGAACCGCTTGAGCGAGGAACGTAAGGATCGTGATCGTGAAGACCTCAAAGACCATTGTCATATCGCATCTGTAACAGGCACGCGTGAAACTTGGTGGTTCGAGGGGTTACCGAGCGACACTCATACAGCTATGGTCTCTTTCGTTAGCGTGCGTGTCAGGCCAGATGTCCCAATCGAAAACATCACTTACCCGTTGGTTGAGCGTTGTGCTAAAAGTTGCTATACCAGAGTCGGAAAACGGTGATCTCGCGTGGCAGGGGTGGACTTTGACCCCACTCACAATACAACAACCAGATCTGATATATGACCGGGAAGTACCGGTTCTGCGAAATCCATTCAGAGAGGGTGAGTTTTGCTACGGAGCTGAACATACCGCAAGGAAAATCCCAAACACTATCGGATCATCAATAAACGCCGTCAGACTAGTAATGCTCCCGACGTACCCCATGATTTCCTCCCCTTCCAACCGTATCTGATCTTTCACAGGAGGACTAATAAATTTGGCGGAGAGGAGGATTAACGACATGACTTGCCTCGTCCTCCATGGACAGAAGGAAGTCATAGAAGAAGATGGTGGAGGTCGCAATTATGTAATACTGGTGGAGATCGCTCGTTCTTGGCCGCAAACGCGATGAAAATCGGTGCCCACCTTTCTTGCAGTGCTGGGGGCACGGGGTCCGGGGGTTAGGTGGGTCCAGTCACGAACGAGTAAAAGGAAGGGGTCTCACAAAGTGTTGCCGCTGTTGATGATCTCCTCTAATCCAGTGTACGACATAACAGACGGGTGAAAGAAAGAGGGACCTTGCTGATGAAATAACCGAGGTCAACCTCTTGCCTTAAGAGAGGTCCCTGTATTTCAAGCGCTCGCGCCATATTTGAGGGAATGTCTAGCATCCCTGACAGTCAATGTCGTGGGCAGACACGACTTGACATGATTCCGCGAGACGCCAAAATTTTTCGCTCCGCCGAGGTGAAAGCCTTTGAGCGTGCTGCGTGCCCGCAGATAGTAGAGAGTCGAAGGCCAATCGCAGCTCACGTTGAACACCGATGAATGGCATGTTGTGCGTCCATTCAGGGCTCTGATCTGATTCGGCATTTGTGCCTGTTTGATTTACAGACCCTCCAGCCCACTGGTTCTTTGTTCGTGCTCGGAGTTTCCGTGTTTGGATGGCCCATGTTTAGGACTGAGGGGAGTTTGCTGCCAACCTGCCAAAATGGCACGTGGGGTGGCAGGTCCTAAGCGCTAAGCGCCCGCTCAGCTATGTCGGACGTCGAAGTGTAGGCTAGAGCTCCCTTCACCACTCTACACGTACATCTCAAACGTCAGGCGGTCAAAACTTGATGCATTCGTCACCAAACACTTTATAAGGGTGGGGGAGAAGAACCCCGGATGAAATACCGCTATACGTACCGTACACCAGACGCCGTAGTCGAACACCGTGAAACTCTGCCCCAGCACCCGCCCGGAGAGAAGCCCTGATGTGATTTTCAACAAAGCGCGACGTCCTGTCATCCGTGCCTACCAACGAGCCTGGAACGTCATAAAATCCTCGCATCATGGGAGGCGGAGTTCCTCGCAAGGGGAGGTAGTAAATGGCTCCGGAAACAGTGTATGCGCTGCGGAGCTTTGGCACCACGCGACGGCAAGTAGGTCAAGGCATCGAGCCGCTGAAGGGACGACCGGCTCTTATCCCTCCAATCACAACCATCCTCCGTGTTCCACGGGAACCTCTCGAACCTCTTGGTCGGAAGAAACACGAGAAGAGACGGTGGAAGAGCATCACCGCCAGCCCAGTGCTTGGTCCGTTTCTGGAGGCGAATCGGGACAAAGACACGGAAGCCCTCGGACACGTCACGGACTGCACTACTGAGGAGGAAGTTCGACAGCGGGTCGCGTTCGCAACGCGTGCATCTCAAGAAACACCCTCAGAAGGCGAGGAAGGCGAGGAGGTGAGAGAAAGAGTGAACGAACGGTGACGGACCGGCCGTCATACCAAGGTTCCTGAACGGTTGACCCCACGAATCGTTCAACGCGGGGGGGGCGATATTTGCTGGCCTCTCGCTTCCTTTCTCCTGCAATCATTCCGCTGGCTCCTCCCACGAGTCTCATTGAATAACTCGGTCGGCCAACGGGACGTTCCTCTCTCTCCGTCCCCCGCCACCGGCATTCGCCCGTTTGATTCTGTATATCTTCATACACCCGGCTCGGAGACCTCCGTGATCCTCATTTAGTTATCGATAGTTAGAGTCGCATCCACCTTTCGTGTTCCTATTGGCCACAACCAACAAAGCAACCGTTATGTTACCATTTTGTCGCGTCGAACAGGGAGAGTGAACAGGGAGAGTGAACAGATCGGTAGGAGCACACCTCCAGTTTATTTAATCCGAACTAGAAATTACAACAAATGCCAGAAGGTCGAAAAGGGAGACGAGTGAAGAAACAAGTTCGGGCCGAAAAGATAAGCATAATAAGCGAAAGATTGTCGCGATGTTGACAGGACGCTCTGCTACACAGGAGCCAAGTCGCCAAGTCTTCTAGCGCTCTATGGACGGAGGTAATAAAGTCCCCAGTAACATCCCTTACGTCGTCACCCCTGCCTTTCAATCCTTTCCCGCGTGCTCGCAGAAGTGTCCAGACGTATCGTGTTCCTCGCAGCAACACCACCCCGACGTCCAGCGAATCTCACGATAGTGTGCGCAGTTGGACTGCCAAGGCTCCATACGTATTCTTCCGAAGCGTCAATCTTCTTGAGTGAGAGTAATAACCGCGTAATCATCACTGGGAGATACCTAGGGCACGGATCAGACCCGATGGTTTCGAAAACAAGGAAATATTCGGACGTACACCGTATTTCCACTGTTTAGCGGAAAACAATTCGATGAACAAACGAAGGAAACGCGCCGTGATGTCACTTACGGGGCAGGGAGTAGCTTGGTCCTATCCTATAAAGGTATCAGCAAGCCGTAGAGAGAAAATAGGCGACGTGCTTACGCTCGCGAACGCCAGAAACATCACGGGCACCAGATGTGAAGAGAATATAACCAGAAAATAGCACGTCACGTCTTGCGCTATAGTCCTGAACAGACTGGATATCGGGACCTTCTTCACGTTGGACCGTACCACGAGATAAATGATGAGCGAGAAGGCCAGAAGGTCTGCGGGATGATCAGGATTGGTATCTCCTAGATGATAGATGGGGGACGAGAGGTTCCATACCGTATGTGAGAGACATGGTAAGAAATCCAATTTCCACGGATAATCTTCCTTCAAAAGTGCATACCATATAAATCGGAAGCGGGACCGGTAGGACCGGCGACGCTGAAATAGTGGAGTGGGCAAGAGTTAAGGGTGGCGCCAGATTACAGACTCACATCCACCCTTTGCCGCCTCAGCTGTCATGGTTAGGCCAAGAATAAATTGCGATATGATTAGTATACCGAAGCATGAGGCAATTATGCGATTCCTGCTTGTGACGGAGTAGATTCTGTTCCATTCAACAGCGATTAGCACGAAGCCGTCCTTGCCGAAGGAGACGGACCTCGATGTTAGAACAACTTGAGCGAGCAACGTAGGGACCACGGTCGCGAGGACCTCGAGGAACGCGGTTCGATCACATCTGTATCGGGCGCGTGTGAAACTCGGTGGTTCGAGGAGTTAAGAGACGACGTTCATACAGCTAGGGTCCGTTTCAGTGACGCACGCGTCGGGCAGGATTCCCCGATTGGAAACATCACTTACTCCTTCATGGAACGTTGTATTATAGCTCGCTGTGCCAGGATCGGAAAAACGTGATCTCGTATGGAAGGAGCGGATTGCGGTCCCACTTACTATACAAAAACCAGATTTGGTATCCTACCGGCAAGTACCTGTTCTGCGCTATCTTCAGAGAGGACGAGGTTTGATACAGAAGTGAACTTACCGCAAGGAAAATCGCAAACACTACCAAATTGTCAACGAATGCCATGTAACGAGCGAATTTCCCGACGTACCCCATGATTTCCTCCCCTGCCAAGCGTATTCGACCTTTTAAAGGAGGGGCAATAAACTTAGCGAAGGGAACACCAATGACACGACTTACCTCGTCTGCCAGGGTCAGAAGGAAGTCGTAGAAGAAGATGGTGGTTGCCGCGATCGAATAATACTGGCCACAACCGCTCGTTCTCAGTCACAAACGCGATTGAAGTAAATGCCTACCCTTCCTGCATTACTGGGGGTCCGAGAATCCAAGGTTGGGTGAGTCAAATCACAGAGTGGATTGGGAGATAGAACCTCACAGCTTATTGCCGTGGTCGATGACTTCTTCCAATGATTCAGCGGGCGACATAGCAGGGGAGTGAGGCAAAGAGAGACCTTGCCGATGAGACAGCCTCTTATCTTAAGAGAGGTCCTTGTATTTCAAGCGTTCGGGCCAGATGAGTGAATGCGTAGCATCCCTGGAGTGGCACTCAACAGGAACCGCTTGAACCAGTTCCGCGCGGCGCCAAGGTCGAGCATTCTATTTCGCTTTGCCGGAGCGGTCAAAGCTGTGTGGATGTCTTCGAGTATGTTGCGCGCCAGATAGTGGAGCCAAAAGACAATCGCGGCTCGCAGTTGAATGCCGGTAAACATGTTGTGGCATCCACGCAGTGATCTGAGTTGATCCGGTAACTGCTTCTCTATTCCTTCGTCCAGATCACTCATCAGGCCGTCCCCAGTAGCCTTACCCATCGCACCGAGAAGTCGTTTTCGTGCCTGAGTGACACGCGTTGCATGTAGTGCAGCTGGATCTGGATCTGAATATACGCACATCAGCAAACATCGTAGTTGCTTTTTTACTTATTTGCACTTTTTTCGCACTTATTTTTTCCGTGCCACTTTTCGGCTTCTAATCACTCGTTACTTTTCCTCAACCTTTTACTTATTATATGAAACGATGGTGACCATGTATGATAAATCAAGGGTCTGTATTTAAGTTTCGCCACACCATGATCCCCTATGTGTGATAACTTAACCCTGAGCTCAATGAATGCGTGCCCAAGTGGTGAATGTATTGGATGAGAACACTGAGGATGATTGAAACGAAGCCGGGACCATACACCCACTCGGGATAGTGAGGGCGAGAGCGGCGAAAGTATCCATCGGGCAACGCCAACCTGGAGTAGTCGAACGGCAACGAGAAATGGATTCCTCGGCGGAGACGGTGAATATGGGGGTGATGGCGATGGCGGTGATGTTTGCCGGGATATCGAACCACGGGGGCTTGCGAACGGCGCCGTTAACATGACAATCCCACATGATGTCCTTAACAGTCGAAGTGATCTGGGTGGTCGAGTTAGTCCACCAACAATGCGGGCCTCTGTGAGGGGCCCAAAGACAAGTACGAAACCCACCAGTTTGCGTTGATGGGAGGAGTGGACCCGGGCTTGGTTGTCGGAGGGGGCCGGGTGACGTGGGGACTGGGTTGTGAGTATGTTGGGGTGCCGGGCTTGAACTGGTTCATGAAACGAGCCTGGCTGGCTGCTGACACGTCCAATGGAGGACTGACCTGTTGAGGAAGGGGAGACGGAAGGGTGCCAGCTTATCGATCTAAACCTAGCTTATTACTTTTCGTCCTCTGGCGCGCCACTTATTGACTGCTTGGTACTTTTCGTACTTCTCCAGCTTATTGAGCTACTTATTTCGTAGCTTATTTTACGTCAAATAGACCTAGCTTTTAAAGTAAACACTTATTTGAGCTTTTTTCGCTTTTTTTCGCTTTTTTCCACTTTTTTCCACTTTTTCTTACTTAAAAAGTAAGATCGACATTCACTGATGCAGGTGGCTAATGGAGTGCGCAGTTTACTGTTCGTTCAGAAGATAAAGCTGGATCCGGCCGCAATCAGATTCCGATGGGCCATAGGGTTGGAAATGCAGTGTGGGGATCAAGTGGCGTGGTGTAACTGTAACGCGGGTCGAGGACAGAGCGCTCCGTCCTCGACTCGGGCCGGCAGGGAATCAGATTAGATCCCTCCCACAGCATGCGAGCGTCACACGGGCCATCAACCCCCCCACGCCTCTCCGCTCCGTCCCGAGGTCGCGAAATCTCAATCATAAGGCACAACGTGCGCGGATGACTGAGCGATGTCCCGCCTGAGTGCGGGTTGGATAATGGCCCAGAAATAAGTGAGCCCTACAGCTGTAGCCAGTGTTTCACAGCCAGACCGCTCAACGAAGGCACGCGATTGACACAATTTCTCCCAGAATCGGGGGAGTGCGTGGAGAACGAGAGGTTCACAGCGGTTGGGGAGATAACGCGAGACGTTTGATCTCGCGAATAAGATCACATCTTCCACTCTAGCCACCGACGCAAGACTATCGCTAAGCACTGAATAATTTGGTCGTGGGCTTCAGCGGTGTAATCTGGTGGCAGGGGTTTCGAGGTTAGTTTTTCCTCACGACTCTCTCTCTACGTCCGGCCAGCGATCCCATGTTGTTCGGGTTCCTCGATGCATTTGTTCTGCTCTTCGAAGGCTCCGCTATCGTTATCGGATTTGCAGGGGTTTGCAGGTGTTCATGGTGAACCAACTCGACATCATCGTATCGTCACCCTATCCCGATGACGAGTATGACGACCCCTTCATCCTCCCAAGTTGTGGATGAACGAACTGATACCACGACTCACCAACGACAACGCACCAGCCGTTTTATTAAGGGTTCCGAACGGTCGACGTCACCACCCGTCCGACGCGGGAAGGCGATGATCGCTACTCTCTGTAATCGTTCCGTTAGCCCTCCCACGAGTCTATTATGAATCTTCGTGTGCACGGCTCGGATATCACCATGACCCCTATTCAGTTCTCGGTATTTAGAATTGTATGCAGCAAACGAGGTGATCGTTGCGCCGTCGCTTTGCCACGTCGAACGAGGGGGGCGGGCGCATCGGTGGGAACACGTCTCCAGTTAAATTTAAGCCAGAAGAAAGTGCCTGGGTTGAAAAGGTGAACGAGTAGAGAAATGAATTTATGCCGGAAAAAGAGGAAAGTAGAAATGTCCACATGACGCTCAGCTACACAGAAATCAAGTCGCCGAGTCTTCCAGCGCTCTATGAAAGGAAGGAGCGAAGTCTCCATTAAAATCCCTTACAT
>Ga0307510_10011967_pt1 | contig 10287 bp, 5 predicted proteins | sample 12_EM_MG_FD_207224 | JGI IMG/M metagenome (GOLD analysis project Ga0307510, IMG submission 207224) | Populus trichocarpa ectomycorrhiza microbial communities from riparian zone in the Pacific Northwest, United States - 12_EM | ecosystem: Host-associated > Plants > Roots > Unclassified | place...
GAAAATTTGAATCCTAAATAAAAACAAAACACAATGTAAAGAATAAAAATAATAAAATTGGTTCAAACAACATTACAAAGCCTAATTTGACGGTCTTAGAAAACTTGGATGGTTTAGCTAGTTAGTCCTCTTAAAGAATGGGCCTATAGAATTATCTAACAAAATTTGATCTCGATCCCAGTGGTCAAGATCACAAGATATATCTTTTATATATCAAGTTATTGTTATGACATGAACATGTTGTTTTTCTAAGCTTAGCTTTATTTTACTAGTCCATAAATAAGTCTGTTAGACTTTCTATATGATTTACTGGTCAAAATTCCTCATTTGATTGTTAAAAACTATTAAAAATTTTGAACTTGCCTACATTGAAAAATCTTTGTATTTTTCACTTAGACAGGTCGTCCATTATAATAAGACCACTTTGAAAAATCTTTGTATTTTTCACCTTGGCAGATTGACTATTATTATAAGACCACTTTGAAAATCTTTACATTTTTCACCTGGATCTATCGCCAATTACAATGAGACCACATTGAAAAATCTTTGTATTTTTCACCTTGGCCGATCGTCCATTACAATATGACCACTTTGAAAAATCTTTGTATTTTTAACCTGAGCAAATCGCTCATTTCAATGAGACCACTTGAAAAAAAAAATCTTTGCATTTTTTCTACTTTGAAAAAACCTTCGTATTTTTCATCTGGGCAGATCACCCTTGATAATTTGACCATTTCAAAATCTTTAAATTCTACCAATAGGTAGGTTGTCTTATATAACCATACCACTTCAAAAAGTCTTTCACAAAGATCATCTTCTTCCTTACAAATCATATCTCGTTTTGTTTTGAGTGTAGTTTAGCCTTTATCCTTTGAATAGAGCACTTTCTAGCCTTATTTGTTTTTCCTCTGAGTACGCTTCTGAGCCCTCACTTCAAACATTTTCAGAAGGATTGACCATTTATTGATCTAGTGAATTCATTATCTTTCATTTTTTTTTCTTATTTATAAAGCTTACTATCTAAAGTCTCTTACGAGACTTTTTTGTCGTAAGTATTGTAAAGAGATGGCCAACTATCATAACTCATTTCTGGGTTATTCCCCAAATTCATCTTCTTTTTTTTCAAAATAAAATAATAGTAATAATAATAGCAAGAAGACTAACATTTTGGCAAAAGCAAGCTAAGAGGATTTCAAATGTAGAAAAAATCAAGCTGCAATTTTGGATGGAATTGAGAGTGTAATTGTACCCCATTTTACCTAAAACTAGAAAGACAGTGCAAATTCAAGGTCAATTCACATGATTATTAGATGAATCTGCAAAAAACATTAAGCCTAAAGGTATAATTAGATTTTTAATAAGCCAATTTGATTTAATCATGGGTCAAATTAAAGTTTAATTATGTTTAATTAGGTGCAATGAGTTAATTATACTTTAAATGGGTTAAATTAATTTTATTAGGGCTTGATTGGTGAAGAATTAAGTTTGGAAGCCCAATTTGAGCTTAATTGAGAAGATTGAAATTTTAGAAGACCAAACTTAATTTTTACAAAGTCAATTGATTCAAATCAAAGGTAAAATCACTAGAAAATCTAAATTTTAGGGTCTATTAGGGATTAAATTGAAGAAATTCACAGCCAAAGACCATTTTGCAAAAGGCATCGAACTATGATGACTCAATTGATTGAAATCAGGGGTGAAATTGAAAAAACTTGAAAGTTTAAGGGTCAATTAAGGGTCAAATTGGATAAATCCAAAACCAAGGACTAATGTGAAAAGGGCGCTAAAATTCAGGGTTGACATTAAAGTTTGGTAGGGGCAAATTTGCATAAAATTAGAAATTTAGGGTTAATCAGGGGTGTAATTAAAAGAAATTAAAAGCTGGAGGACCAAATTGAACTTTAGTCAAATCCCTAAATTAAAACCTTAAAAGCCGAAACTACTCCATTTCATTTAAATGAAATGATGCATCATCTGGAACTGTTTATCTTCTTCATCATTGGTTTCGCCCGAAAGCTACTCGGATGACGTCCTTTCCAAGGCATTTAATGCTTCATCTCTCCACCAAATTTGACAAAACTTGCACGCAAATGATGACTTGACATCTAACTACACCTTAATATGTTCCTTTCTAGCCGATTGACTCCACAACAGCCTCGACACAGCCTCAAAGTGGTCAACTCAACCAGCCTTCCAGCAGCAACTTTTTCAGGCCATGACGCCCACTTTAAGCCAACAGTTGGGATCCTTTGGAGCTGAATCAAGGGCCAAGATTTGACACCATTAAAGACAAAATGTTCCTCTTCCACCCACTATAAATAGGGGTGGATTCCTTGGATTGAGCATGAAGAAAGAGGGTGCAAAGTTGGCAAAAAATCATTTCTTCCCTGTTTTTTTATTCTGTAATTTTATTCTCCCTCTCAACCACCACTTTGACCACTTCCTCTATCGTGTCTCAACCATCGTTGCTGCCACCAACCATGCTTAGGTCTTCCCTGCAACACCAGGAATGACTCTAGAAACGTTTTCCTTCGACCATGCAAGGTTACGCCACCTCCTCCTCTTGTTTTCCTCCCTCCCCGATTTAGCCTTTGCATAATTTTTCATTCAATGACCAAAGATTTAACATGGTTATTGGGCCAGGCCAGCAACCATGCGGGCCTAGGCTGGCGGGGTCGGGTCCAGTCCACCCTAAAAAAGCATTTGTTGGGCCTTCAATCGGCCCAACCCAACTAGGTCGGGCTAGCCCTGTTCCGGCCCATCCTGGATGGTTAGGTTGGGTCCAACCCAATTTATATTTAATAATATAATATTATATAATTAAAAAAAAATCTAAGGGTTATTTCAAAATATTTGTGATTTTCTCGCATGTTTTTCCAATAATTTTGCATAATATTGGGTTGTATATTTACATTGTAAGATACAGATCCGGTATTAAAATACCTAGTTTTCTCCAAAACTTTTTAAAAATAAAATTTGAAAATTCAAAACAAATTAAAAAAAAATTAAATTAATTTTCTCTTTAAAAAAAACAAACAAAAAACAAAAATGTTTTTGTTTCGTGCATACAACTAAATCCTAAAAGTTTTCCAAGCATATTTTTTATAAAAAAAAATACATCTTATTCAAGTTTTAAAAATACAAAAATAAATATCGTAAGTAGTTTATGATTATTAGTTAGGGTTTGGCCAAAATATCAAAAACCCTTAACTAATCATTTTGTTCACTTTATATTTAAAGTGTTAGGATTTTACTGTAGACTTTAATATTTGGGGGTATTACATTGTAAAGTATACCCTCAAGTATTAAAGATATAAAGCGCAAAATAAATGCGACGCTAAAATTTGAACATTAAAATGACTAGGATTTAACCTGATAAGATAGAGACTTCCTCACAAAAGGAGATCCAGGAGTCGCCACCTAGTACTAAGATTACTAGAAAACCTATAGTCTGCGAGAGTCTGAGTAAGGGACTAGTTGTGTAAGGGGAAGACGCATCGAAGACGCATCACCCCTAGTGCACCCTACCTAAGATAAGCTGCATTGTTGTTTGATTATTTTTCTATGTCAAATTTCTATTCGTTGGTCTTCTTCTAAGGTCTAAGGCAAATCTCCCTTTGTGAGAGAGTCTCTACCTTACTAGGTGAAATCCTAACTGTTTTAAAGTCTAAATTTTAGTATCGCATTTATTTTACACTTTATATCTTTAATACTTGAGAGTGTACTCTATTGTGTAGTTTTACACCCCCAAATATTAAAATCTACGTCTAAACCCTAACATAAAATTAACAAAATGATTGGTGAAGGGTTTTTGATATTTTGGCCAAATCGTAATGGATAACCATAAACTAGTTATGGTATCCATTTTTTTACTTTTTTTAAAAACATCAAAAAGATGCAATTTTTTTCTAAACCCTAACATAAAATGAACAAAATGTTTTTTGAAAGCGAAAATTAATTTAAAATTTTTGAGATTTTTTTGAATTTTTAGATTTTTTTTTTAGAAAAACATTTTGGAGATACCGGGTATTTTAATACCAGATCTATATTTTTCAATGTAAATATACAACCTAATATTATACAAAATTAGTAGAAAAACATACTGGGGGAGGCTGGTTTTTTCCAATTTTGCACCTGATTTTCTCCTCCCCGGGCCATGAAATCCAATCCTATTTATAGGTGGTGGAAGAGGGATGTTTTGTCTCTACTGGTGACAAATCTCAGCCCTTGATTTGACTTGAAAGGATCCCAACCGTTGGCTTAAAGTAGCTATCATAGGCTGTCAAATTTGTTGTAGGAAAATGGTTGGTCGGGTTGGCCATTTTAGGGTAGTGTCATAACCGATGTGGTGTCAACCAGCCAAAACGGATCATATTGGCATGTAGTCAGGTGTCAGGTGATCATTTTCATGTAAGTTTTTTCCAATTTGGTGGAGAGATGAAGCATAAAACGCTTCGGGAAGGAGGCCATTCAAGCAGCCTCTCTAGAGAAGAAGATGAACAGTCAACTCCAAAATGGTGCCATTTTGGCAAAATGTGTAATAGTTCTTCTACTTCTGATGCCTCTTAATTGCACCTCTGATTGGCTTCAAACTTTCAATTTCGTTCAATTTCGGCCCTGACGAACTTCAATTTCAGCCCTAGATTTCAGCGCCTTCTTTATTTTGGTCCTTGGTCTCAATTTTTTTTCAATTTAACCCCTAATTGGCCATTAAAATTTCAAATCTCTTCAATTTCACCCCTGATTTCAATCAATTGAGTCCCTAGAGTTTGACTCCTTTTACAAAATGGTCATTGGCTGTGAATTTCTTCAATTTAACCCTTAATTGACCCCAAAACTTTGATTTTCTTTCAATTTTAACCCTGATTTAAATCAATTGACTTGGTAAAAATTAAATTTGGTCTTTTAAAATTCGAATCTTCTCAATTAAGCCCAAATTAGGCTCCCAAACTTATGTTTTCACCAATTAAGCCCCTAATAAAATTAATTCGACCCATTTAAAGTATAATTAAGTCTTTGCCCCTAATTAAATCCTTTAATTGAACCCAAATTAATTATTAAACATAATTAAGCTTTAATTTGGCCAATGATTAAATCAAATGACCTATTAAAAATCTAATTATGTTCTTTGGCTTTATTTTTATGTAGATTTGTCCAATAATGATTCAATTTGCCCTTGAATTTGCATTGTTTCTTCAGTTTTGGATAAAATGGAGTATAATTAGGCTCTCGATTCCATCCAAAATTGCAGCTTGATTTTTTCTACATGTGAAATCCTCTCAACTTATTTTTGCTAAAATATCAGTCTTTCGTTTTTTTTTTTTTGAAAAGAAAGAAAATGAATTTAAGAAATAACCCAAAAATAGGTTATAACAATATGCAAGATAAGATTGGAAATAAGCATATCATGTTCTTCAATGAAATGGAGATTTGCTTAGGCTTAAAAAAATTAGCCTCAAATACTCTTTCCTAACTCTTTTAGTTGATACTCAACAAATTTATTCAATTTTGAGTATAATTCCATAATGTCCCAAATATACCCAATATCTTATCTTCTACTATGTTGCTCACTTTCCACACAAAAAAAAACAATAAGAAACATATCAAATGGTCATTTCCTACTTTTCTATAATGATTCAAAGATGAAAATGTCTCAGCTAATGTTGTTGTTATTGGACTTTTGAACACATAAACGACCTTATATTCAATCATTCTTTTTATTGATGAGCAAAGGATTAAACTATAAATACCTAAAGCTAAAATTCTCAAATGAGTTTCATTCGCTTCAACAAGCAATTTCCTTTTGAATATAGTTATAATGTTTTCTTGAACCAACTTTGATGGAGACCTTATTTGGTTATCTATTCATCCACTACCTTATAATATATCTAGGTCAACCATGTATAATTTGATGAAGCTTATTCTCTTTGTGTATAAAGGTACACTAAGTCTGATTTTGGACAATCCAAAAAAGAATCATACTCATCGAGAGTAGGGGTAATTGTCTATAGTAGTAACGAAGGTGAAACATTTGTATTCTAAGTCCTAAAACCATATCATATTTTGAAAACATGAGGGTTGAACCTAGATTTTAAGTAGTTGAGTTATGTCTCCAATTTGTTTTTGGAAGTTAATTTGATTTACAAGGTTGGGTTATGGAAACTTTAGGAATGGCCAAGACTTGTGGCAGAGCAAAATCAGAGAAGTCAATAACCAAATTCAACCCAAGAGAAGAGCTAGAGGAGGGAGATTTCAAAGCTTAACTGGACTCAAGCAAAGGGGACTTGAACTGACTAGGAGCAATTCCTGGAGAAGTAAAAACCATACCTAGATAATGATCGGTAAAAGTAGATCAGCAAGATGGAAATGGGCCATCAGAACTATTGCTCATAGGAATAAGCTAGGAAGGAGGAGGGACGGTTTGGTCTGGAAATGTGGTAGGGGATGTAGAAAGGGGTGGTAAAGGAGTTGTGGGGGATTGAATCATAGCTGGAACAGTAGAGAGGGGGGAGGTGAAAGCCGTAGGGGAGGGAAATGACCTAAGGGCTAAGGTTGTGGTTGGGCTGTGGAAAAACATAGAGGATAGAAAACAAGTTAATGATGGTAGAGAGAAGGTCACAAATGGTGAAGAAGAAGGTGAAGTCTGTTCAAAATATGCCAAAGGAAAAACATTTTCCATAAAAGCAAACATGACGTGTAATGTACATTCTCTTGGAAGACAAATCAAGATATTTATAACCTAAATAAGAGGTACTATAACCGAGAAAAACACAAGGGAGTAGATAAAAAAAATCAATCTTATATTTATTATATGGAAGAAGTAGAGGAAAACACAGACATTTAAAAATACAAAGAAAATTGTAATCAGGAGAAGACTTACATAAACTTTCAAATGGCTTGTGACCATTCTGAACAATAATTGGTATACGATTAATGAGATACATAGCCGTTTTGAAAGCATAACTCCAAAATTTTAAGGGAGCGTGGCATTGACTAAGAAGTGTAAGATCAATTTCAACAATATAATGATGAAGATGCTCAACAATGCTATTTTGTTCATGCATATAAGGACAAATTAGAATGTGATGAATGCCATTACTGTTGTTTTAAATTACATGGAGCATCTTCAATAAAAATCCTTATTAAATATCAGATTAAGAGTCTATTTGGTTTTAGTGTGTTTATTATGTTGTTATAAAATGTTTGTTGTCTTAAATTGTATTGTAAAACTAAGCATATTAAATTGTTTGATAATGAACTCTTACATTGTAATGATTGTGAAATCACTTAAATTATAATTATCATTTAAAACATAAATTAAATTAAATATTAAAAAATGGTTGAACGAACATACCACAAAGTATTGAGCACGGTTGTCAACAAATTGTTACATCCTTTTTTTACGGTCTTCACTCCGCATGTGCGTCTCCACAAAAAGTTCTATTGGACTTGGCTCACATCCAAGAGTCGTAGCCAGTAAGAAACAAATGTTGCAAATTAAATATATTTATAAATAACAACAAATTAATTAAAGATAGATGTGATTAAAATTAATCTTACCATCTGCTTTGTATGCGGAGCTGCTGCTGTGCATGGTAACTGAACCGTGAATTTGCCGATTCCGGTTCCTTGCACTGGACTGTAAATGTTGTGTGAACTGCTCGGACGTCACGTGCTGAATATATTCTGTCCATATATCCTTTGGGATATATAGCGGCCTGAAATCCTTCTAAACTACCATGTCATTCCAGTCTAGTAAAGTGTTTTCTCTAGTATATTTTTTAGATTTTTTTTGCGCCTCATACTAAAAATCACGCAACCTATATGATACAAACGTATTCTATATGAGTTAATGACAAATGAAATTTTAATATATGAAATAAAAAAAATTATCGTATTGTTTTCGATGTTACCTAGTTGCAACGTGATTCTCTCCAACCCTCTTCGCAACATTATTATTTGCTCTATCCCACTCGAATTTAGCCTTGCATAAAAAATTCATAAAAAATAAATCAATAATTTTAATAAAGTAAAGGAATTAACATAAAAAAAATAGTTAAAATTTCAAGTTAACACTAACCTTAAATCTTATAAACCATGCATCGACATGAGGTTTCCGGTCAGGATATTTGGAAACCTGACTCCATTGAAACAATGCAATTTCCATCGACGATTTCAACATCGATATTATTACTCGAGCGGCCTCAATATTTGTAAACCTGAAAATTGATAAAATTAATGAAAAATTAGTTGTTCATAAATTGTTAAACACAAACCAACTCAAAGCAAAAAAAACTTACATTGAAAGGTTGTTCTTCCAATGCGCTTCGTACTTGTGGGTGAATTGATCCCGCTATGAAGGGACACTGCCTTTATGTTCTGGAACCGCACTCGAAGAGGTAGTGTCGTGAGTCGACACAGGTGCCTCTTCTCGATCAGCAACTAATGACATGTTGTCATCATCGCTATTAGAAGATCTAGCTTTGATCTTGTGCTCACGATGTGTTGTTTATTTTTTCCTATGCATCTACACAAATTTGATGAATATTTGCATAATCAATTTTGATTATTTAAAAAAAAATCGGCAGCACCTCCCTTATATTGGAAACTACCCAGAATTTTCAATCCTACAAATATACAAAATATATGCCACAAACTAGTTGATTTTATTTTATTTCTACCAACAATTTTGGATTATTCAATTTCATCTCATTTTCAACGTCAACGTGATAATTTTTGTAATCCTAAATTAACAACATTTTTTTGTAATTAAATTTAATCCTGTATATTCAATTAACATTTATACTACAAATTTGACAATAACAATTAAAATTCAACAAAACAATAAAACATTATTGCAATGTAGACAATGAAATAGACAAAAAATAATTAATCATATATATTCAATTAACATTTATACTACAAATTTAACAATAACAATTATAATTCAACAAAACAATAAAACATTACTATAATGTAGACAAAAAAAAAATAATACAAAAACAAATATAGGCTTTAGGAATTAAAAATGCTTACCTTAATGATGTGCTTACTTTCAGAGTTTATCTACGTGTGATACAGAATAAAATAAATAAAAAAACAAAAATACATTGTTAATAAACCAAAAAAGAAGAAGAAAATAAGTCAAAAGATTCACCATATATACCTGTTAATTCTATTTAAGAAGACTTGAAACAGGAGAGGATTGAGAGAGAAAATGTGTGAGAATAGAGAGAATTGAGAGTGAGAGCGTTTGATTGTGAGAATGAGAGAAAGAAATGAACTTCTAGCGTCCTCATTGGGTTTTATACTGCATTTTTACCAAGAGAATCCCCGATGAAATATTTTATATTATTATTTTTTATTATTCCATCGGTGATTCCCTTGGAACATTCACCTGGAAATATTTATTTCACACTAAAATTTTCAAAAAACCCTCTAGAATTTTGAGGTTCATACGTGATTCCGTCGGTAAAAATGTAAATAGTCAGAGATGCATTAATTACAAGCGCATTGCAATTTGTAGTCCGTCAGTAATTCCCTCAGGAACCTGCCACACACTCAGAGGACTTTAATTGTCATCACCGATATGAGAAGGGGAACAGTTCCATTCATCTCTAGAATACACCATCGGTGTTTTCATCGGTGCTGTGGATAGTGAACCGTGTCAGAGGGAGGGGAACAGTTCCACCCGCATTTGGAATACTCTGACAAACACAAATCGTCGGTGTTTCTATTGGTATTGTGGACAGTGAACAGTGTTAGGGGGAGGGGAACAGTTCCACCCGCCTTTGGAATACATCGACGAAAACAAATTGTCGGTGTTTCCATCAGTGTTGTGGACAGTGATTGACAGATTGTATATGTATTCCCTGTCTATCCATCCTATAAATAATTAAATTGAAAGATGCATGCACAACACAATAACATCAGTTGACATAACAACTATAAAATAAATACTTCTTTGTTTGGTATTTCTAAAGGAAAAGGTGTATTTGTAATAAGCTTGTTGGCATTGCTTGGCGAAAACAAAGACATCGTTGACGTTGCGGAGTCTAGCTTTTGAGTTAATTTCGACCAAACCATGATTCCTCTGTCAATGGTGTCATACCAATAACATTTGAATAAAGATACTCTATTATGCTTACTATGATATTGCAATTCAATTACCTCTTTTAATTTCCCATAATACTCGCTAAAAGTAGATTTCTTAACACAAACACCATTGTTATATGTCTTTCTACCCTGCCCATATTCTTCAGTATGAAACACGTATCCATTAACAAA
>Ga0307510_10011968_pt1 | contig 10286 bp, 13 predicted proteins | sample 12_EM_MG_FD_207224 | JGI IMG/M metagenome (GOLD analysis project Ga0307510, IMG submission 207224) | Populus trichocarpa ectomycorrhiza microbial communities from riparian zone in the Pacific Northwest, United States - 12_EM | ecosystem: Host-associated > Plants > Roots > Unclassified | place...
GTTGCAACGAACGCGTGGGTAGTGGGAAAAAGGAAAGGCGTGGCACATTGATACGCCCGCGGCTTCCGCGTCGATGATCGCCAGCCGCTGATGCAACTGCTTGTAGTGTTGCTGTACGGTACGGTACCTTTAATCTTATCTTCTTTTCTTCTCTTCTAATTACAGCAGTGTTGCGCGGGGGCACAAGGGCAACAACGCGTTGCGTGTGCGGTTCTTGTACGTATTCCGCCGTAACATGTGGATTGTGCGTGCCTGTATGTACTGCTGTAAGTACAGTACGGTATCACCGCATGGTGTTGTATACTAGTAGATGTATGGGTGTGTAGATGTAGCAATGAGCAAGTGGCCGTCCCCAATTGGCGAGGTGACTTGCGAGGGACTCGGAGCGATATCAAACGCCGCGAAAAACGGACCTATAGCGGTTCTTTTTAGGCCACCACATGGAACACATGCGTGAGCACGCGTTCGTCTTCGTCACCTTCACATCAAAAAATCCTTCGCCAGTTCTCTATACGGCATAGAGGTGATAGGGTATCCGATCCGATTGCCACAACGGCCGTGGCCGTGCCCAATCATGTACTGAACGCTGGCAGAGAGATGAACAGCGATAGATGTCAGCCCCATATACTACCCCATCGATCCCGGCACTGTCCTCGCAACGGGCGGAGTCCCCACAGGGGCCTTTCCACAAACAAATTGAACCACTCGTTATGGAAGTGTATGCTCTTTGCCCCGTCCAAAAGATGGAAGGCAACGGCCCGGTAGTAAACGGGCCGTGCACCCGGGGCACCCAAAGCGTTCAGCTCGAGCTCGGATGCTCCGGTTGCGGGCAGTGGCGTACACCTATGCACGGAACTGTGCAAGAAGGGGATTCGTGCATTCCACGAGTATCAGAGGCTGCTAGATGAATACAAACACTTGACAGGAGGGAGAGGGATTGACACCGGAGATCAGATGACTAAAGACTGCGAACCAAAAGAATGATGGAAGAGTGCGAGTCGTCAGAACACGGAATAAATACCAAAAAAATGATGGAAAGGGAAGACAACGTCGACCGGTAATCAAAAGAACCGACAAAAGAGAAACAAATACTCCCAAGATTGCAAACGCGCTACCATAACATAGCAACGAGGGATAAGAATAATGGGAATATGTCGGGGAAGGCATCGGGCCACCAGGTAGAGTTATCGCTCAGCAGAGCCTGCGCTTCCGCTGCTACTGCCACGCGTGCGGGCAGTACCCATCGCATGTTCTGAACCAGATCCAGAGCGCGGAGATGTACGTGAAGCAAAAGGTGGTTCGGGGTACGCGTTCATGATGCTTGCAAATTTCGCCGGTACGGGGGGAGGCGCAACAGGAGATTGATGTGGAGGCGGAGAATGTGAACGCGCAGATGGCGGGTGGGCGTACGGGTTGGGAGGTGGTACTTCGCGAGGAGAGTGGCGGTGTACAGAGCGGGGCGAGTAAGCGGGATCCTGCGGTGGGTATCCATGACTGCGGGGAGATATCGGCGGGAGGTCGTCTATCGGGCCTCCGTTGCTATTGCGAGAGTCACGTCGCGCGTGAGAGTACGGACGTTCGGGCGGGGGAGCACCCCGCACATCCGAAATTGGTAGCTCGCCATCGGGGCTGACGTCCATGGAAGTCGAGTCACGAGATCCGCGACGTTCGTGACCGTTACTACTGCTATTGGGGCTGTCGTATTCATCTGGCAGAGCAGGAACAACAGTCGCATGGCGACCACCAAGAGGCCTTCCAGAACTGCATGGTCAATCAACCTGCAACATGATCCAAGGTGATGTGTGCGCTTACCCGCCCTCGTTGAAATTTTGCCACACATAATCCTTCAGTCGGTCCGCGTTTGGCAGCTCCTGAATGAGGTGCTTGATAGTGTTCTGACCCAAACCGAAAAAGTCTGGCCCAGAGACTGAATTACTGTGTTGCCTATTTCGAACATGGTTCGCTGCGCGCACGACGACAGACCAGGCACCAGTGGCTGTGCCAGCAACAATAGGCTTATCTGACATATCATTTGCAATGATTTGGAACTTGGGTCCGTCTCCGCCATCAAGGATGGTGCAATTATAAACCGTCTCCGCATTGGGATCGCGCGCTGAGAGGTAGCGCCTAGGATATTGACATCAGTCAAAATGTATGGGGAACATGTCAGAGCCAATCACCTGTTGACGGAATAGCCCACGGGGAAAATGTAGCGCTCGGTATGGAAGTGTTCTCGCATACACACCTCCCCAAGACAATTAACGGTCATGATACCAACATTCAAGGGGAGTATGGGCCGGCCATTCTTGTCACGAGGAACCATGGGAATAGAGTAACTCTTTGACGTAACAGTATGGGCCTTCAGCCGTTTTGGCTTTGTATGACGCTGGACAGTAGTTGACGGAATTGAGGCGGCTGAAGGACCAAGGGACGTGGGAGAACCCGGGCCCGCTTGGTTTGGAGTATCCAAAGATTTGTTGCCATTGGCGTTGCGTAAGGCAGTGGAGGAGTCACCATTATTAGGGGAGTAATGCTCGGGGTCAGACCCTAATGGGGACATTGGAGATCCAGGGGAGAGTTGCTGATGTGTCGCAGGAGGGACGCCAGCGTTGTGAATGAATTGTGGAATCCGGTGCATAGGCTGACCAGCGGAAGGGGGTGGAGGTGGAGGTGCCGGCTCAGATGAAATAGCCGAGGGAGGTTTGATTCTGATTCGCTTGCCTGACGACGTGACAAGTGTCTGAGATGTGCCAGAGATTGTTGCAGGGGAACCACCGGGGTTTCCTGAGGATGAAAATGAAGGTGGAACGCTGACGTCCTTCACTTTGGATAGGCTGGGGCCTGAGGCAACCTTGCTTCTCCTCTGTCCCTTGCGGGCATCGCGAGCCTCTTCTTCCTCCCGTTCCTTCATCTCTTCAAGCTGGCGCTTTCGCGCTTGGGGTCCGATATGACGAGAAGAATAGAGGGGATCCACAGAGGGGTCCTCGGTCTTTCCCTCATCCATGGCTTCGTGTAAATTAGCTTGGAATGCGGACTGGGCATGAGTGGATTGGAGGGCACGAGGAAATGCCGTGGGCGTGTGAGAGGGTTGCTGAGTATCTGGACTGTGCGGGGTAGGGCTAGAAGGCGGGCGTGTGACGGCGGCTTCCAGTTCAAGTATTCGGTCGAGGAGCATGCTAAAAAGAAGATTGACGCGAATGATAGGAATGATTGGGCAAGAACTGCATACCCTCTTTCCGTGCCCCAATTAGCATTTCGTTCACCTGAACGCCTGAGCTCATCCTCTAGGTCTCTGTATTTCTAATAGAGAGTTGAGGAAAGGGAGAGGACGGGCGAAAACATAGAGGGCTGACCTCTTCCATCTCCCAAAATTTTCTTTTGAGTTTGTAGTATTTTTCGCTGACGTCTCTGGGGTCTTTGGAATTCTGTAGAGAGGAAGGATTGAATGGTTGATGAGGAGGTACGGGTGGGGGGCCCATGATGACGTCTCTGTCTGCGGGAGGAGGAGGGGGGAGCATTTGGGCGGGCCTGCGGGACATTGATGAGGGGGGGAAGAGGGGAAGTTAAGAGAAAGAGGAAGGAGAGAAGAGAAGAGGGGAAGAGAGGAGCGGCCGCGCCTTGCCCTTTGGGTTGAGCCCGTGTTTGGGAAATGGTTGTGTCATGACACTAGGTCAGGTCAGGACAGGACGATTCAGGTCCACCTGATTTCCGTTCCTCTTCCCGGATGGGTCACACATTCATTTCTCACTATCATTATCTGCGGTGTCAACCCCTTCACACATACATGTACATCCCTATATCGATCGTTAGCTCGAGGGAGAGAGGGGCTGTGAATTCCCGAGTGGCTGCGATATCCTAATTAGTCGCCCGTCGCGGCGTTGAGTCGGATCCTTCCCTTTTCCGGTTTCTGTTCAAAATCGCTCCCATTTTTTCCGGCTGAGAGCGGTGCGCCGCCGTCTGTTGCCACCTGATCGCCTATCTCTAATCAGCCACTCATCCTAATTCCACACCATGACTGTATCTGAGACGTTTTGGTCATTTCGATCAAACAGCCGAGCGTATCACCGCCCTCCACGTGAGTCTTACGTTTTGGTTGCCACCGATCGCTACGATGCCCTCTCCGAACCCTCGAGAGGTTACAAGCACAATAACAAAGAAGAATTCTCCCGGTTCCCGGCTTCCCCCGATTAGGTTACAGGCTTGCCTTTTCAAGTATCGAACACGTGTGATATCATAAATCATAAATGTGCCATTTCCTCAGAGTCTCGAGCCACGCCATCATTCCAGTTCTTTCCACTCTCTCGGTTCCACCCAAACCATCATATCATTTTCCGTGGCGTGGCGTTCAGCCACAAGCGCTTGCATCATACCGTACTGTACTGTCCAGGACTCTATCTCCTTCCACGGTTTTGTCAGAACCGCCGCTCGCCTATTGCGTTCCTGCGAATCCCGCGCCCCAGTTCCTCGGAACCTCCGCCACAAACAAATATTACTGTATCCTCCCTCCACCCCCTTTTCAACTTCGTCTTAAATAGCTAGCGGCCCCCTGGCTGGGTTCATCAACTTCCTCGTGCAATACGCCACACAGCCTTCTCAAACTCCGTGGCGTTCGATTCCATCAAACTTGGCTGCCGTTTTCCTTCGGGAACAATGCGCGCTTTATAACCCCCAAACCCACTTATCGATGCTACCATTCCGGAATCCCCCCACACGATACGATACCAACCTCTCCTATCCAGCGATACCGCTAGACATTCACCCATGCCCTATGTGCAATAGACGCCTCAACGCGCTGGTGTCCAACGCGGGAAGGTTCCCAAAAGAAGGACATTGCTCTGACCGTTAATGCATCTGTCAAGTCACCCTTCTCGGTGATGTCGGGGGGGGTCCAAACATTAACTACATTAACTTGTTCGGCGCTAAAGTGACAATATTTTCGCAACCAGTGGGCGGCCGAGAACAAGAGGAACCAAGTTGTGATTGGCTCATATCATTTAAGCGCCCATCTCCTTCGCTTCGGCAACACCGTCCTCGCTGACTCGCTCTCTCAAACGCCGCACCCTACTCCCTACCTTTTGTAACTTCCCTCGACAGTTCCCCGAGATAACGTACGGGAATACCCTATTGTATGCGTCTCAATCTCCTCCATCTCACCAAACCGGTCCCTCATATGACGTCCACACAGTGATGTATCATATCATGATCAGTCGTTCGGCAACATGAATGAACATCGTTTGGCGGCGGCTACAGTACCAATGTCATGGGATGATGCCTCGCCCTCTGACGATTCACCGCCGTGCGTGCATGCCATTTCTGTTTCCCTTCTTCTATTGCTTTCTGGGGTCCCCGCGCTCATCCACCAATGGCGCTCGCAAGTACGAGTACAGCACCCCACTCCAGAAAGTACCCTCGCGGTCTCGCGGAAATGTGAGAGTGTCTAGAAGTAGAAAGGAGTAAAGTTCACGAGGTCACGGTCAAAGTTTAAAAGAGAGGGGGCGTGGCGCGGCACTGGCGCGGCGTGGCGTTTCCAAATGGAGCAACGGATCTTGTCAAAAGCACAAAGTTGGCATTGTCCGACGATTTGCGCTCATTGAACCTGGAAAGAGGTCCCGTGTTTGGCGGGGATTCCACAGTGGCTCTGCACATTTTGCACATTCATATTGCGAACGGTCACCATCTTCCATTGGTCGATGGAAGTTTCGAATTTTCGTACCCTTTATCAGTTTTATTGCATCCATGCGAGATAGCGACCCTGTCCCGTTGCACGTTGTAACCGTGGTCGTCCGGGGCACCGTGTTGGCGCTGGCTTGGACGTACAAATTAACTCCCTACGTCCCATTTCTCATGGGTCTTCGCGATTTCCGCTTCTACGCCGACCATACACCTGTGGACAGATCCCACAATGGTTGATTGGCTGGGTAAACGTGCATTATGTACGTAAATACATGTCTCCGAGTCCCCAGTGGGGTTTTGCGTCCAATCGGTGTGGTGACGATATATATCATATTTCTTGGGTGTTGCGCCCCCACCAAGCCCCAGAAAGCTGGAATAAGGTACCACCGTTTATGGTATGGCCAGGGCTACCTTATCACGCGGTAGATTATATGACGTGTGATTGCGTTTTTATGATGAATCTCCATGGTCCTGTGCTCGTCGCGACAGCACGCTAGGCGACCCACACAGTCACTCGTCCAAAGAAGTGGAGTTTTAAGGTAATGGCGTAATGCGCACTAACTCCTCCGGCCAGTCGAATAAGGGTCTTATTCGTGTCATATGATTCCCCGTCCCATCCCTTCACACAAAGCAGATGGAGAGAAGAAGCGAGGACGAAATGAAAAGGCCTGTTCCAGCCCTTGTGTGCCGCGCATGACATGTGCCACGTAATAGTGGTGGAGTCTGTGGCAACGTCCGCGAAGTGTGTTGCTGTTGGGAAAAAGCTCCGAAAACAATAATACAAGGATTGGTGGATTCGGGTTTGGATGCGACACTGTAACGGCTAACATATATATTGTTGCACTACAGTAATCGATTGTTTTGTACGATTGTATCATATACAGTACAATACTGTAGGTGTGGGCCCCGCGTCATTACGAGTAAGCGATCTGACGACGCCGACTCCCAAAGGGGGACAGCTGCCGACCGGCAACGCCAGCGCCTCACCACATTCCACATTGTTATTGACATACATCACGCCGCCAACCGCCGGCCAATCAGGGAAGTGTTGCAATGCGTCGCCCATGAACATCATTTGTTCCCCCATTTATATATCCATACAGTACAGTACAACACAAGGCGTACAAGTGGTTACGGTACGGGTACTATGCGAGTGCGACGTCTAATGGTGCACCAATCATGATGAGGACATGGCACGTCGTCGCGCGTTCGCGCAACGTACAGCTGTATTAATGGTACCTTGTGAGAGGTACAGGGGTTGCGGCGTTAGGCGCGGTCTGGGTTGGGGTCTTCAAGTTGGTGGCACGGGTGGAACGGATCATTTGATATTTTTGTGGCTCAAGAGCGCCCTACCGTGACCGAAAAAACCCCCTGTCGCTCGTTTCCTTTTCTCTTGACTTTACTTTGACGTTATTACAAATTCCCAAAAACTCCCACACAATTTTTTTTTCTCTCCTCTGCTCCTGTGACGCTCCCTGTTCGGATCATGCATTCATGCGTTCCATTTTATGAAACTCTGGAAGATCCAATCTTCCTTCACCCTCCTCCAGTTAGAGAAGAGGGGAGGGGGAACTGCGGGGTTTGTTCCGGTTAAGGCGGGTGGCGTTCGATTAGGCGCTTGGGGCTGCATCGACGATCAAGCCACGGGTTCAAGTGTCCAGCACTGTGCTTGACCTGACTGGACACATGGCCAGGCAGTACACCACAGTGATGCTGACAGCTCTGACATATTGTACGGCGCCAAGTTGGACGTGCCGCTGCGAGCCCTGACAGGGCCGCAGCCAGAAGTTGTCGGTTTTGTTATTTTCCGCGACCTGTTCTATCAAAAAATGGACGACATCAAGCCCTGGACGTCCTGAACCCGCCATCAGTCGCATCAGCCCTGCTTATTGACGGTGGCGGTACTCCCAACGCCAATATGGCAATATCCCCGTAAAGGTCCCATGCACACACCTACACCTACACCTACACCTATACCTACACTAACATCCACACGGTGAAGTTATTTACAATTTCACCCATGGCCACCTATCTCTCTTATCTCTTGATTCCTTCCTCTCTGCGTGACGTATCATATGTCTGTACCGTTACGGACTTCCGGAACGTATTTCTTCTTATCGAAGCGGTAATAGTCGCGCGGCGCACCGATATGTTTGTTTTGGTCGTTTGTTTTTTCCTTTTTTTCCCACCGTTCTTATCGTCAGCCACGCTGCAATTGACAGTCATCCCATTCCACGCGACGACGCAGCGGCTCAGCCAATACAGGGCCTGACGATGTGAAATTTCCTCTAAACATCACAATTCTATAGAATGTGTGATATCGACCCTATCCTATGCTGCCACGGTCCCGCCAGGACTTCGGGTTCCCTGCTCCACCGTCCGTATCTCGGTGTTCTGTCTAGCCCCTAGCCACGAATTTTGTCCCGTCCAGACAAGGCGAAGCTTTGCGGACACGGACACCTAAGGCCGCATGGCGCTCCGCTCTCTTACGGGGTTTCCCCTTCGCGGATCCGATGGCCCATATGATACAGGACGAAACTGCAGAAGAAAGGAAGTCAAGTCAAGAATTCTGCTCTTCGCTCACGTGATCATGTGATAGTGGTGGAGATGGCGGCGGTGGGGGTCAAGATGGTGGTGGTGGGTGGAAATACAAAAAGTAGTAGCAATGGTGGAGCTGACGGAAGGGGAGGATACAGATGCACATACGGAAGTGGTGCCATCGCAGTCGTCAGCCCAGCCAAGAGCAGCGTCGCGCCTACGGTGCCGAGAGCGCGGTACATCTGCCCGGCAAACAGCGGAAACGCCGCCGCGAACGCCGTCCGCATCGTCGTGTTGCATGCCAGCGCGCTCGCGGCGAGCGGCCGGTACGCGACGACGATGTACGTGAACGAAGACGTGAAGATGAAGTACGTGCCCGTGCCGAATGGGACCGACGCGAGCACGGGCACGATCCAGGGCGCGCTGTGGTATGTCGAGAAAGCGAGCGCGAAGAGCGCAAGTGGTACGAGGATGCCGCCTACTTGGCCCATCAAGAGACGGAACTCTGCTGGCGGATCTCCACCGTGCATTTCCTTGTACATTCGATACTTTCTTTAGATAATGGCGGAGTCCGCGTCAGTTCTTTTCCGGACAGAGGGAGAGGAAGAGGTGAGGGGAAGACATGTGAGTCACACCGGTTCCAATAGGGCATCGTGCACAAGCCAAGGAGCATTCCGATTGCGATCCCGAGGAATGTCAGCCCTGTACTCTGCAGGTTGAATCCGTGCTTCTCTTGGAATATGATGGGAAACGCTTGGAATGTCAAATAGAGGATGCCGAGGACTAACGAATCCCTGCTAACATGTCAGCGGCGTGGAGAGATACCTACCTGTTGTTTCTGGGTACCATAGATTCAGGAGAATCGCCATGTGGTCGAGAAGTACGAGACCTGCAGAGCATGTGAGTGAAGGGCTTGTCAAGATGCCTAGCATTCCCACAGAACGGTTTGTAATACTTGACGAGCAGTGTTCGTGCCCCGCTGGTGTGCTCCGTCTTTTCTATGGGTGCGTACCAATTTGAATCACCAGTATCACTGCGAAGGCTACGTTCCGACCAATGGATAACAAGCAAAGATTTTTTTTTCATACGGTGCTTACCGCTCCGCCTTCATTTTGAGAATCACGGGGATATATGTCTCAGGTACAACCTTTGTGGTTTGCTTCTGAATTAGCGAAAGGAGTGATCGTCATCCAAGTAGTCGGGCTTACAATGATCAGTGCTAAAGCCTGGAGAAAAGACCAGAATAAAAGAATGTAAAACGTCCATCTCCAATCGAGGTGTTGGTTGATAAAACTGTTTGCGTCTGGTCATCAGTGCTGTCACGCGGGAACAGTTCTTCACACATGTGCGTGTGCTCACACTGTGCTCACCCACTGAGTATCAGTCCTAGCTCGGGCCCCAGAAACGGGCATATTGTGTAGATAGCCATCGGCCTACACCAAGATCATGCCAGTGACTCATGAGAGACGATGATACCACAATGGCAGTCATGACGCACATGGCAACTTCCGAGTTGGAGAACATGTCACTAACGCTTCCTCCAGCCACACTGAGAAACGCAGAGCCACAGTACCCGCAGATGAACCGAAAAGTCAAGTAAACAGCTGTCGGCGTATATCGCGTTATCCAAGACACAACGCAGACGAGTAGGATAACACACATACATATATGAGGTGCAAATGCAACAGGGAACATGCATATGAAGAACAAGCTGAATGAGACACGGTAGACGACGTTGCGCCCGTGGATCTCTGACATTGGGCCCGCGACGAGAGGACCGAGGCCGAGGCCCAACACGAAGAGGCTGACGCCGAGGATGGCAACTTCCTTGCTCACATTGAATCGTCTCGCCACGGGAAGTTCCACAAATGCCGCCTGCACATACAGATCAGCAGCACAGCAACCCTCGTCGAGGAGTCTTCCACCGCGCATGGAAGAAAAACAATCGCGACGCACCATGGAGGAGGCACAGGTGACGCAGATGGACGCGCTAGAGATGCAAAGCACGGCGAGCCACCGGCGTACGAGGGACAACTCTTGTGGATTCTCCTCGGCGTCGAGCGAGACTTCGTAGG
>Ga0307510_10011969_pt1 | contig 10286 bp, 15 predicted proteins | sample 12_EM_MG_FD_207224 | JGI IMG/M metagenome (GOLD analysis project Ga0307510, IMG submission 207224) | Populus trichocarpa ectomycorrhiza microbial communities from riparian zone in the Pacific Northwest, United States - 12_EM | ecosystem: Host-associated > Plants > Roots > Unclassified | place...
CCATGCCAGAAATGACGCACCGTGGAACTTGGCTCGCATTAGCACTCGGGCCAGGCTTACCAACCAGGACCCGTACGCTTTGAACTACAAATATCAGTATCGCTCCAACCCAGGACATGGTGTGGACATATACGTGGTGGATACTGGTTTGTTTTTCCCCTTCGTCCGAATCCTAAAAGTATCTCAACACATATCTCGAAAGGTGTCTTCGTCAACCACGTGCGCACACTTTGTCCGATGGTTCCCACTGACGCTGACGTTCACGTAGTCTGATTTCGGAGGCCGTGCTCGATGGGGAGATGTATTCTGCCAAGGATGTGTCGTAAGTATCTTTTCTTGAGCCCCAAATCTATGCACTCACCGGAGAATAGCAAGCAGATGGTAATGGCCACGGCACTCACGTAGCGTGAGCAAGCGTTCGTTCTATCATCATTCACTCACTGACTTGGAGACAGAGGAATTGCCGGAGGAAGAAGGTTTGGGGTTGCTAAAGCGGCGAGTTTGATCGCTGTAAAGGTCCTGGCCGACAGTGGGTAAGTGTACTCCGGAGAGTGCGCCCCCCATCAGTCTAACCACGTTCGTGCAGTTCTGGATCGATCTCTGATATGTAGGTCTTGTCCTTACATCGGTTTCCCGAGGTTCACCGTTCCTCTCAAATAGCATCTCCGGCCTTCAATGGATAGGAGCGCAGCATACAGCCAGTCATCGCCCAAGTATCGCTACGATGAGTTTAGGGGGCCCTCCGTCTCAGCCACTGAGCGATGCCGTTAGAGCGGTATATATTTCACGTTTCAAGGAAACCTGAGACTCACAGTGTCCACAGCTTATCGAGGCTGGAGTGCACTGCACAGTGGCTGCTGTAAGCCGTCGTTAAGATCTTGAACACGCGCCTTGCATTGAAATTTTTCAGGGTAACTCCAACACGGATGCCCTCACGACCAGCCCCGCGAACACTATGGAGGCAATCACAGTTGGTGCATCCGACATTACTGATAGTAGGGCTTTTTACTCCAATTACGGATCTCTTGTCGACGTCTTCGCCCCTGGATCCGACGTTACATCCGCTTGGAACGATGGTGGCAACAGGACCATCTCTGGGACATCGATGGCCACTCCGAATGTCGCCGGTTTGGTCGCCTACTTCTTATCCATCATCGGTCCGACATCTCCAGCGGCAATGAGCGATCTTATCAAGACGATATCCACTAAAGGCGCGTTGAGGAACACCTGTGGGTAAAACTTCTTGTTGACCGCGCTTTCTGAACTGATTTCGATGATCCTAACAGCCCTTTTGCCCCCGGAAGCCATTTTACCTCCGACAGCCCCTTTGACCCCGAACAACTTGGCGTTCAACAACTTCACCAGCTGCTGATGCCGAACGAGCCACACATTAATCCTAACTTGAATACCCTGACGAGAGAGAGCCTATTATGATACCGCGCAATGCTACATTCCATTCATCAACCTCGTTTATCCGTACCACTCAGTAAAAAAATTCCCCGCCCACTGGCAAGGCGCCTGAGGTGCTTTGGCTAATGGGCTTCCGACGTCAATTCTATGAAAGAAAACTGCTGATCCGCGCAAAGCGCGAAGTGAGAAGGAGAAGTGAACAGCAGATCCTGGTAAGCATGATCGCTCTTCATGTTGGTCCCCGGCTTCTCGATCGGAGTTGTTGGTCCCCCCCACTCAATTTCGCTTCACTCCGCTTAATCGATTGAACCGTGTCCGCGTACGCAGATGTGAGTAAGTTGTCCTTATAATAGCACGCTCAAAGATCAGCATCTAGGCCCCTGATAAAACGGGGTGGGGTTGTCGATCAGCGAGCGTAAAGGTAAAAGCTAGACGTCGAATTCGTTCGACGTCATGGACGCCCGTATAATCGGTCCAGCCGTCTTCGTTCCAGATCAGCAGCCTGTGGGGTTGTGGATCTAGATCATGCTCGTGATTTGGAGAGTTGGACTCCTGGAGATCCGGAAAGAGCGGAGTAGCTTGCGGTGGGTAGTATAAAGGAGTTGTAATTTGTTATGCCAAAAAGGCCAGCCGAAGACACGTAAATTCACATGGGAGGAAGGGAGGACAATAGTTATAGCACAAAATCGCAGAACAGGTGAGGTTGGAGTAGATGCGGACTCGGGACAGGGGAAAGAGGGGAAGGGTGTGGTGGGGAGGGAGCGGAAGGAGGACATAAGAAGTAAAACAAACAAGGGAGTCAGATCCCTCCCTCACGTGAGACGTGAGTTTCGAAAAGCCTCCACGGTGAAGACAGAAAACGACGGCGGCTATGTGTTTAGTACCACGTGCAAAGATTACAATAAACAGTGTCAAACGGGTTTAGCGCATGCGTAACGAAGGGGGGACTAGGATAGAGAGCTTGGGGGGAAGCGCGAGACAGAGAGAGGCGTGGAGTCGAAGAGGAGTGCACAGGTCGCAGAAAACCACGCCTGGGGGCCGGGAAGCGTGGACTTTTACGTGCCATGTAAAAGTCAAAGTGGTCATCATAGGAATCGCTGGTGGTGGTGGTGGTATGAACTCCGTGTGAGGGTGATCGTCTTCACGTCGCTGTCAGCATACTATTGGGTGACCGTAAGCATAACGTCACGGAAGCGAGGAGAAAGGGAACATGTACCTTTTCCGTTTTGCCTTCGTCATCTCCTTCCGCAGAGCTGCGCCGTCCAAGGGTTTGAGAAGTTCGAATGCACAGAGCAAGTCTTCCGATACGCTGCACCAGGATCCATCAGACCTGTCCGTCACACGGGGACTTCGGGGGAACTTACCTCATGCAAGCACCATAGTTATCAAATTCTTGAAAGGCCGGCCAGAAATTAGCATGAAGTCACAAAAGGGTGGTTCACCACTCACCTCCGCAGTAGTTGGGAGCACTGAAGACAGTAACCAACGTCCGATCATTCCAGAACTCATACCCATCCTCCACAACCATATGAGCGCGGCAGATGAGGTCCATGTCATAGCGGACCAAAAAGTCGTTGATCACCGCCTTGCCGAAGCAATAGCTTACCCCCCGCTCGTTCTCTTCCCAATCCAGCGCAGTGTCTGATGGATCTGACCATAACAGGTCATTCAATAGGCCGAAGTCCGGCACATCTGTCGGCCGCTGAATGCGTTTGATGTCTTCCATCGTGTGCAGCGAAGGGGAAAGTCCGCCATGTACGCAAAAGATTTTTGATGCGACGATGGCGGCGATGGGAAGGCTGTTGAAGACGTCTATGAATGTCTTCCATGTCTTGATGTTACACCGCCGCTTGCACTCGTCATAAAACCCGTACACTGTGTCAAACGTGTCAGAATCGCCCGCCGAAAACGGATCATAAAACCTCACCTCGTGTGACGTTGGCACACTCGTGGTTTCCTCGTAAGAGAAAGAAGTTCTCGGGGTATTTGATTTTGTAACAAAGCAGGAGGAGAATAGTCTCGAGACTCTGCTTCCCTCGGTCGACGTAGTCACCGAGGAAAAGGTAGTTAGCAGCAGGTGGGAAGCCGCACATCTCGAAGAGACGAATAAGGTCCGAGTATTGACCGTGTACGTCGCCTACGATCTTGACGGGCGGGGAAAGCTCGATGAGGGTGGGCTGATTCAAGAAGATATCCCGAGCGGCTTGGCAGATAGCGACAATCTCGGCATTCTTCAAGCACAAAGATTTGCTGACCTTGCCGGTGTAACCGACGTCCAACAGACGTTGAATCATGTCGTCCACGTCCAATTGTCGGATTTTGTCCTTGCCGGCGACGCCACCGTTCGACGGTGACATGGACTCGCCAGGTGTGAATGTTGCCGAACTCGGAGTGTGGAACCCATTTGGGTTGGACAGGATAGTTTGGGATGGCGGGACATCTACGGGTGGTGGAATGCGCTTTGGAACGGATGAGGGAGCATTTGGCAGGCCAGAGGAAGAGGCCAACGAGGCGGATTGGTCATTGGATGCATCGACCGGAGACGTGCCTGGAGGTCGCGATCCACTGCCATTCTGGGGGATTGTTGTACCGTCTGGACCAGAGACGGTTATGAATGGGTTATGAACGGAAGCGTCGGGAGGGGGACCGTTCTGGGAGGAGTTTGGAGGAGAGGTTGGATCAGTGGAGGCTGGGGAAAGATAGCCATTTTCTTTGGCACCCTCGGAAGTGGGATCTGGAGAATCAGTGTCGACGTCCTTGTCCTTGTCCTTGCCACCTTTCTTAGACCTCTTCGAAATGGACTCGGTTTGGCCCATTGCGAGGTTCTGGGAGGGCGCCTGGGGCGAGCCGGGGGCCGGTTGGGACCTGCTCTTGCCAGAGAGGCGCGAGGTTATAACGGAGAGGATAGTTGGAGCCAGCTTGGAAACGTTTCCCTCCCGTTTGTCTGGTGTAATCGACGAAGGGGTCAAGGTCGTAGCGTCCAACGTGAAGCAACCTCGGAGTCCCACTTGTGTGACAAACCTTCCCGGATGGTCACCTTATGTCACACACAGAACCGGTCACGCATTCGCACATTGGGCACCATACGACGATTTTCAATTTGCGTGCTCATCATAACAAAACAGTGGATGTGTGGGTACATAGTATGAAACGATAGCGACAACTAGAACTTGGTGAAGGTCTTGGTCGAGGCCTTGCTCTTCGAGACCCTCAACACGTTGAAACGTACAGTTTTCGATAACGGTCGGCATTGCCCTGGTGAGGAAAGACCCATCAATCCATGCTGCTCACATGACCAACGTATCTGGAAACTGAATGCGTACCGACTGTAACAACATCTCCCGGGTCTACACGGAACGCGGGTGAAACGTGTGCAGCCAGGTTCCCGTGTCTTTTTTCGAACCGACCTGATTAAACGTCCACCATGAGAAAGTAATCAGCCTGACATCACAGAACGGACACGTACGATATTTTGGAATGAAGTGGAGGTAATCCCGTCGAATGATAATTGTGCGAGTCATCTTGGTTGACACGACACGACCGGTCAGGATGCGTCCACGGATTGAAACATCACCGGCGAATGGACACTTCTTGTCTACATTCATTGTTAGATCTCGCGTAGGTAGAATGAGTAACGGACGCACCAATGTAGTGTCCGTTAATGGCATCTGAAGGCGTCTTGAATCCTAGACCAACATCTTTGTACCACCTCTTGTTTCGGGTGGAGACCTTCTTTCCGGCTGTGGGTTGTGGAATTAGTCTCCACAGTTGACCTACGGGTATCGGCACGAACCCTTGACCTTGGCGTTTTGGAAGAGGTGCTGTTTCTGGTAAGCCTTTTCGATCTATAGAGAGAGCATCAGCATGCAGTTCGCGAACGGCTTGGGCGGTCGCTCACCTGCTCAGACATGGCGTTGGTCCTGAGGATATCAACGAGGGATGGCGGCTAGAGAATCGATAGGTTAGGGTTAAGCCACAAACAAACTGTACAACGGCTTCGGAATTTCCCGAGAACTGCCGCACGTGGTTCGGTTCGGGAACGGATCGGGACCGGGTGCCATGATCTGATCTGGCAGCGTGACCGAGTTCAATTAGCGTGTGATGTTTCGTGTCCTGGCGCGTACCCATCGTTGTATGACTCGCCAGTTGACCCTTGGTGGCTAATCTCTCTACATAAACTTGGGTCTTCGTCGTTGACTCTTTCTCAGGTAGATTTTTTGAGATGCCGAAAGGAATCAAGCCCACTCCCCCGCAACAAGCCAACCTGAACGAGTTCTGGGGCAAGCCCAAACCCAAATCCAAGAAGAAGGCTGAGGGCCCCCCTGTCGCATCTGGAAGTGGGTTGAAGAAAGACGATGCAGACGGTATGCAAGTTGATGAGCCCTCTCATCGTGATCCCAAAAGTACGCGTCCATCCCGGCCACGATCTATCACCATTGTTGAATTTCACTCAGCCGAAGTTGCGAGTTCCCCTCCGTACGGTACGAACTGTGAAATATGGTCACACCTTGTGACTCACTCTAAAATTGACCAGAACCCCCTTCTCCTAAATCGAAGAAGCGCAGAGTAGATTCCGACGATGAGGAAGAGGACGATACCCCCGGTTGGTCAAACTATTAGACTGTTGGCACTATCTACCTGAATTTCGTTACTAGACCCAGCCCCTAGGTCCTCTCCGCCCGCGAAGCTGAAGTCCAAACTCAAGGATGTTACCCTGGAAGGTTCGTGCGTTCTCTACGACGTAACCCCAACTAACGGACAAGCAGAGAGTAAACCAAAGTCGAAACGACGACGTGTGGTGGAGTCGGAATCTGAAGGAGAAGAACCCCCAGGTACTGATTTCCGACGACCATGTTCACGTTTGTTGCTTAGCACATCACAGCTCCTACCACCGTGGAGAGGTCTACTAAGAAAGGACCACCTAAAGGGCGCGCGGCCAAGAAGGCAAAGGCTTCTGCTGCTTCTGTTTCCAAAATCAAAGCAAAGAAGAAAGAGCCAGAGAAGGATGAAGACAAAAAGTCTGCTGCTACAAGCGACGATGAAGCTCTCGCGGATGACGAAGACGGAGAAAGCGAGTTAGAGGAGGACGCAGCTGCAGCATCAAAGAGGTGCCTCTAGCCCCCTGGATGCAAGTACCCCGACCCGCTAATGACGTGTCTCTCAGTGCAAGCTCAGCATTATCAAAAATCGAAGAGGTTGATATCGAAGGGGGGTGGAAAGTTGGCGACAAGTACGTTATCATGGCTCGGTTTCTGGAAGTCTCATTGAGTTGTTGGTAGGGTCCCGTACGCTGCTTTGGCGAAAGTCTTTGCTTTGATAGAAGCCACGACGAAACGCCTCGAGAAGACGGCGTTGCTCACAAGTTTCCTACTTTTGGTAATCCGGCGGAGCGGTCCTGGCGACCCCCAACCGTTGCTGCAGGCAGTCTACCTGTGCATAAACCGGGTGCGGCAAATGCAACTTATCGTTTGACTATGACCAATGACTTGCATAGCTGAGCCCCGATTACGAGGGTGTAGAACTCGGAATTGGCGAAAGTCTCTTGATCAAGGCGATCACGGACTCAACCGGTAGAAGTGGCGCCCAGGTCAAGGCAGACCTGAAGAAAGAAGGAGACCTCGGGTTGGTAGCTATGGTACGCGCTTGAATTCCAACATTACTGTCATCTGACCAACCCGCCAGAACTCGAAAAATAGTCAGAAGGTCCTATTCAAGCCGAAACCATTGACAGTAGATTTCGTGTTCAAGAATCTTAAAGAGATTGCCTTGAGCTCCGGACACACAGTAAGTCTTTCCTTCCTGGTGCCGAGGTCGCAAACTTGACCGCCATAAATTCTAGGTGCAAAAGAAAAAGATGTCGATCATCACCAAGCTTCTCGCCGCTTGTCAAGGTACAGAAGCGAAATACATCATCCGAAGCTTGGAAGGCAAACTTCGAATCGGTAACGCTGAGAAGTCCGTTTTGGTTTCTCTCGCCCATGCTGTCGTTCTGGCAGAGAAAGAGAAGGGTCAGTAGAACGGAAAATCGACCACGTTGTTATACTGAAGATCTGCTAGCCGGAAAACGATGGAGCCAAGAGAAGCTCACGGAGAAACTGGAGGAAGGTTCGAACATCCTGAAATGCGTGTACAGGTAAGTCTCTAGAACGATGGGGAGGCGTGGGAGCATCTCACGACGCCTGTCTATTGACAGTGAGCTGCCTTCCTACGACTCGGTCATCCCTGCCCTTCTCGAGTTCGGCATCGGTGGTCTCCGTGAGAAGTGTCAGCTCACCCCAGGAGTACCTCTTAAACCTATGCTCGCGAAGCCAACCAAGGCTATCGGAGAGGTGCTGGACAGATTTGAGAATAAGAAGTTCACCTGCGAGTACAAATATGATGGCGAACGTGCTCAGGTGTGATCGGCGATGAAGTGGCTGCGTTGTACTGACAAAACCTCACCCCCACAGGTCCACTTGCTCCCAGATGGCGAGATCAAAGTATTCAGCAGGAATTCAGAGGACATGAGCAAGAAGTACCCCGACCTCATAGAACAAGTACCGCACGTGAGATTCCATCAACCGGCCCACTTGCCGACCACGCTAAGTTTTTTTTTTCGCAGTGCATCAAGGAGGGAACGAAGTCGTTTGTTCTGGATGCCGAGGCGGTCGCTATTAACAAGGATACCGCGAAGCTCATGCCGTTTCAAGAACTCAGCCGGCGTAAGCGCAAGGACGTGAAAGTCGAAGACATCCTCGTTCGAGTTTGCCTTTTTGGCTTTGACCTTCTTTACCTGAATGGAGAGGTGAGAAATATCAAGTTGAAAGGGTTGTTCTGCGTGACCAATGATCCTTCCCAGTCTTTATTACAAAAACCTCTATCAGAAAGAAGGAAGCTTTTACGGGAACACTTCCAAGAAGTCCACCTTGAGTTCGCGTTCGCCAAGTGGTCAGATGCTGAGGTTGTGGAAGAGATCCAGACCTTCCTTGACGAGAGTGTGAAGGACGGTTGCGAGGGACTAATGGTGAAGATGCTCGAGAGTGACGCAAGTTATTACGAGCCCAGCAGGAGGAGTGTGAACTGGCTGAAGGTATGACGGAACATCTCTCGGTGATTATCGACAACTAACCCCGATCGGTAGGTGAAAAAGGATTACCTCGCTGGCGTTGGGGATTCTTTGGATCTCGTTGTTGTCGGAGGTTATTACGGGAAAGGAAAACGCACCAACGTATATGGTGCTTTCCTGTTGGCATGTTATGACGCGGACGCCGAAACTTTTCAAACTATCTGCAAAATTGGTACAGGTTTCAGCGAGGAGATGCTGAAGACCCACTGGGATGCGCTTCATCCACTGGAGACGGAGAAACCGAGGGGTGATATCAGCGTGGGTGGGGCAAAGCCCGATATCTGGTTTGAGCCGAAAGTAGTGTGGGAAGTCCTAACCGCCGATTTGAGTTTGAGTCCAATCTACACTGCGGCACAAGGAGTGGTGTGTGTCTAATACGATTCCCAGGGGCTCTACTGACGTTTTGAGTCACAAGGTCGAGGAGCGTGGCATCTCGCTTCGATTCCCGAGGTTCATTCGAATTAGGGATGATAAGAACGCGGATGACGCGACTGGACCTGAGCAGATCGCAGAGATGTACAAAAGACAAGCACTTGCACAGGGGGGTGGGAAGAAGAAAAGAGGAGGTGAGGATGACGGGGATTTCTGGTAATAATTATTTTTATTTTTAATTTCATTGATTGATTGGCATCGGATGAGTGGTCGTGGGAATATTGGGGAATCGTTTACGGAAGACCTGGAATAGGGTCATGTTGAGAGTTAAGGATACCCCAAGCAAAGACTTGAACACATCCGCTCAGCCGCTCCCTCTTCTCACCCTCCTTGCCATCCACCACCACCATGTCCGACGGTGAGAGCACCTGCACGAATCCTGGTATTTGTAAGGGACCCTCACACGACTCTCCAGAGCCAGTTTCGGTCATCCCTCTCTTGGCACACGCCCTCACCAAAATTCGTTCAACTCCACCCCGCATTATCACTTCCCCTCCCACGCAACCACGCCGTGCTGCAGTTGCTCTAGTGATCCGTGTCACTCCTCCAAAGAGCTTCCCGCAGATTCCACCACGTCAGACCCAACCGTCCCTTCAGGAGTTTTTCCAGCTCGATTGGGTGAATGCTCCAGGTGCTATTGCGGAGATCCTCTTCCTTAGACGCGAGAACCCGAGCGAAGACATCGCTGCGATTGCAAATAATAGGGTCAACAAGTCGTCCGAGGCCCACGTAGCCTTCCCGGGAGGCAGGGCCGAGGAAGGTGACGAAGGCGGTTGTTATACTGGTGCGCAGCTCCTCCATCCTGAGAGGTCCCTCACGGTATATAACGTGTCCCCTTTCAGCTATGCGGCAAACGTGGGAAGAGATTGGTCTGGACCTCGCTGAACGGGATTTCACTTGCGTCGGGCAGCTTGACGATAGAGAAATTACCACATCCCTTGGAAAACGCCTGTTGATGATCCTATCCCCGTTCGGTATGATTCTCGGGTCATATCAAGCGAATGACATCGGTCTCATCCCGACCCCCGATATTTCCTCTTTCGTACAGTGTTCCTCCAAACGTCACCCACATCTCTTGCGGTTGATCCCGTCGAGGGGACGACCCTGCACTGGCTTCCATTCTCTTCCTTGCTTACCCCAAAATGGTCGACTGTTTCGGTCGACTGTTCTTCGAGACTTGCGCCTCGACAATCTTTGCTCTTGCGATGTGCAATTCGGGCCCTTATCGGCGATATGAGTTTCCCCGCGCTTCTTCTCCCGGATTTGACTCATCCAGAGCAGGCCAAGTCAAAGAAAGAAAAGAGCGAAGCTCGGTTGGAAAAAGCGCTCCCACCCCAAT
>Ga0307510_10011970_pt1 | contig 10286 bp, 13 predicted proteins | sample 12_EM_MG_FD_207224 | JGI IMG/M metagenome (GOLD analysis project Ga0307510, IMG submission 207224) | Populus trichocarpa ectomycorrhiza microbial communities from riparian zone in the Pacific Northwest, United States - 12_EM | ecosystem: Host-associated > Plants > Roots > Unclassified | place...
AACCCCCTCAACTATCATCACCACCGCACGCACCTAGCAGCCCCTACCCATCCCACGCATAGCCCATCTAACACACAAGCCACACGCGCCGTAATACCTACTTTAACCGCCGTGCATACGCGGCTCCCGGCGGTGTTGGTGATCTCTCTCTCCCTCCCTCCCTTCCGGTTAGCTGACACTCGGCATGATTGGGCAAGTGGAGCAGGGTTGTGCGGCTGCCGTACCGGGGTTGGCGTGACCGCCGTGATGATTGATGGGTCATAGGTTGTTGTGGAGTGTGTGGGGAGGTGGGGTGCGGTGCTAGTAGGGTATTGTGCAGTTCATCCGGGGGTTTGGTTGCTGGGTTTTTGAAGTTGGCTGAGGGGTTATTGGATGGGATGGGGGAGGGGGATTGGGCTATGGGTAGTTAGATTCTGATTATTCGGGGACCTGGGAGGAAGACGGGGGGGTTACTGGTGGTGGTGGTGGGGGTTTGGGTATTTGTTTGCTGGCCGATTCTGGTGATGTCTTATCTGACCCACCGCTGTATTGATACGGTATCATACGTTACCTTCCTTCTAGAGATAACTTGATATGGTATACTGGTACACCAGCTCTACTGGTTGTCCCCTTCGCCTCATAACATGCCATACTCAACTCAATAATCACTATATCATTCCCTTTCCGAATAGCTATACGATTGTCAAAACCCGGTCCCCCCCCCCCTCTTACCCCACCACGGATAACCGACCCCCCAACCCAACTCCTCACGAATAATCACTCGCCCCCTCGGAGATAATCCACTGTGGTTTGTCGCATCACGGAACCCTCCCCACACACCCATTCACCCACTCGTTTCATCATTCATCGAGCACAGTCAGACCAGAACCACCGTCATCACCCACCGCATATCTCGCACAATCGTGATCATGATCAGCCCGTTAGTGCACTTACCATACCGCAAGACCCCCACAAGCCTCCTCTTGCCTCCCCCTCCCTATCCCTCATCCGGCACGGTACGTGGGCTATACCAGTACCAGTACACTGTCCGCAAATTCGTGCGCGGCGGAGGGAGGAAAATCTCTCAGCTTCACAAGCTTGCGCATTTATCCCAAGGTAATCTACCGGATTGCCAAAGAATACGGTAGTGAGATACGGTAGGTGAACGGAACGGATCCGTGGGTTTGGATGAATTTATTGCCGGGCTGCTACAACTCTCGTATCTCCACCATGGTACTCGAGCACTGTACTACCCCTCCAAAAAACTGGAGGGGGGTGTGGGGGCGGAGCTGAAGCTGGTCAAAGCTATTCTCCGATTTGTGGGCTTTAGTTTTTGTAAGATGGGTGGTGGAAGCTGAAACGTCGAGGGGGGAACATTTTCTGGCGGCGCTTAGTGTAGGTCTGATGATAATCAGCTAACGGGGTTTTTTTTTCTTTTGCTTCCACCGTGGTACCGGTATGTGCGAAGCCGCAGGGTGAGTGTGCCGACCTCCAACCCACCATGAATGATTAAGCCGCTTAATTCATCAAAAAAAAAGGATCTCAGACTGCCGGCGCCAGGTTTGACCCAGGGGTGTTTAGTTTTCTTTTCTAGCATACCTAACCATTCTATCTGTGGCTTGCGAGCGATTATCTTGCCAAAAGATGGGGTGCGGCAGGTTGAGGCTCTTCCTCCGGGGTTTCACACGGGCAAATCAACACATGTGTTGATTCATGATCTCTTATCAAGCAGACAATCACTTTCCTCCTTCGGTTTGTGTAGTTTCAATTGCGCAATAATCGGCAGGTTTGTTACCGCATTTGGTGTAGCCTCACCAAGATATTCCCAGAGACGGTTAGCTTGTAAGGGTTGATCCGGCAGCTCTCATTCGAAACAAAACACTGAATCGCCCTGGCATCACGGCAAATGTATATATTTTTTCACAAGGACCCCGCAACTCTCTAGATGGTGATAAGGCGGAAACTTTTATGGAATCCTTTGGGCTTATGCTCTGGCTGTTGAGCTACTCGGGTATCGTAGGGGAGTTTGAGGTTGGTCATATGGGGTTGGCCGGGGGTTGATTTGCGTTGTGGCGCACACACCACACACACCCATTGGGGAGCGGAACGGTTAGATCTTCTTTGATATTGGGGTTGGTGTGCTCCGCTCCAGTGGGAAAGTATTGATTGGTTGGTTCGGCTTGGTTGGTGGTATTCCCGTGATTCGATGATTTGCTTTGCTCGTTCGGACGTGCATGCGATTGCCTTTTGTTGATGTGAATGACTGACTGTATTGGTAGCAGCAGCTGCTGGTGGTGGTCGAGATGAAGATTCTAGGCTGCTCTCGAGTAAAAGAGCCTGTCTGGGGGGGGGAGGGGGGGGAGGTTTCATTTCTTGTTTGCGGCGCTCTGTTTGGATGATGGGATATGAGTTGATTTGGCCTGTGATTGATCGTTTGGAGATTTCAGACCGATGGGATATCATAGGGGAGTGGGTTTGATGGGTTGAAAGAAGGAGGAGACAGATAGACTAAGTTGAACTGATTGAGCGATTGAGTTCAGTGAGTGGGAGTGCGACATGGCGGACGGGTGTGCTCCTCCCTCATCAGGAGAGATCTGCTAAGCAACCAGCCGTCGGTAGCAGGGCGTGTAGCAGAGCAAGCAAGAAAGCAAGAAAGCAAGAAGCAAGAAAGCAAGAAAGCAAGAGGGCGAGAAAGCAAGCAGGACTGTAGCCAAAGCAGAAGCAGGCGGAAGCATAGAAATCGGACATACAGGAAAGACAGAGAAACCCTCGGAGTCCTCTCCATGCACCACACCCACCCTACCTATCACAGACCACCTACCGTACCTCCCTCTGTCTACCTTGTCCCACCTCCTCCTCCGCCGTCCCCTTCACCTCACTCACCTCCCGCTTTCCCCCCCCACAAAAACACTTAGGATTGCCTTTCTCTGGTAAAGCTTCTGTTGGGAGCCTTTCCGCGAGATCTTGAACCGATCTTTTAAGTTACTCTCCAGCGGTTACCACGCTGTTTACAGTATTGGTCTTTTATTATCGCACTATTTCCTTCTTCAATCTTCGTATTATTTTTTTCCTGCTTATCACGTCCTATTTCCCATACAGTAACTCGAACCCTTCTTCGCCTGGATACATCGTCTATATCGTCGCTCTGTCGTCGGGCATAGCCATCCATCCACGCAGGTGGGTACCGGTACGTCCGTCTTGTCTAGTAGGGCCCCTCCCCTCATTTATTGCACTCTGTTCCTCTCCTCCTGCCCTCGCTTCATCCTCTCCTCTCGTTTAACTCACCCCACATCCTGTCCCTCCTTCTTCCTTTGCCCACAATCTGCGGTGGCCCACTATCATTCAATAGTTAGCCCTTGTGCCTTTCGTTCACGAGATTTCCCTTGTTCCTCTCGTTCTTCACCAGTTCAAATAGGTTCCACTCGCCCCATTCCCGCATTGTCCTCTTTGACTCCACGCACGACTATCATTCCCCTCCCTTCTATTCCCCCCACTCCTTTTTCCCCTTCCCAATACTATCGTCATCCTCGATAAGTCAAGCATCCCTGCACTCCCCTGCCGCTAGTCCTTGTCTTTGACCTCTCCCTTACCTCTGAACCCACCCATCGCATTATCTTGACGAACCCCCGCTCACTCTTCCTCCTTAGCCGAGTACACCGACACGTCGCTCTGACATCTTTCCCTCAGCCGTCATCCCGAAACGAAGATAAGAAATCTCACCGGGTCCCTTTCGTTTAGACTTACTTTTCGATATACTGTATTTACTATTATCCTTACCAACCACCTATCTACCTGCCCTCTTCTCGACGTGCTGTCAATCGCCGGAGCAATTGCCATTACAACCGCCGATCTAGATCGCAGAGTCACAACACATTGACGAAAGTTTAACGAGGGGCAAGAAAGAAATTCCCGGAATTCTAATCTTGCAGAGAAAGCTGTATCCGATCCCTACGACGTGAGTTTTCTCCCTTTTTTCCCTTTCCTTTTTTACCTCTTTCTTCCTTTCTCTCCCCGCTATTTTTTACCCTCTCTGCTCCCTTGCTACTGAAAGGCCCGTGCCTCTAAACTGACCCTCCTTCTCTCAAAGGTTTTCCTCCAGGGCACCCCTCAACATTGTAGTCACATATCCAATTTTCCAATACCCTCCGCCGAATCGTAAAGATACTCGGACACCGGTCGGTTTCGCTATCGTAAATACTATCCATGTCGGCACCTACACAGCTTTTGCGACCAATGAATACCCATAATGGACCCGGACCTAGAGTCCCCCGCCTGGGCCTTTCGATCCCGCCTCAAGCTAACCCAAGACCTGTCGGCGTCCCCCAACTAGCTGGCCCTGCACGTGGCCCCCCTCAGTTACGTCTGGCTACTCCCGGAAATCCTAATGCCAATGGAATCCAGCCGGTAGAGCAGAGACGCGCCCAAGCATATGCTAGTCCGGTGAATACCGTTAGCAATCAATACTCGGCTTTAAGTTATGCTATGGGGTTGAAAAATCAAGTGCGGGGTTCTCCAGAGACTGCTATTCCACGGACAGCTAGCCAGGAAGGTGCAAACAAGAAGACTATTAATTGGGACAATGATAATTTAGATGTGGAGGACCTTGAAGATGAGGGGTGGAAGAAGGCTAGTGAGGACGGGAGGATCGTAGAATTGGGGGGGTTGGGTGAAGGAGCTGGGGGAGCGGTTACTCGCTGTATGTTGAAGGGCGGGAAGACGCTCTTTGCTATGAAAGTACGCATAATTTCCCCTTTTCTCCCGATGCGGGGTTGAGCTTGGCGTAATTCTGCCCGTTGGTATTGATTACACGAGATACGAGCGTGGCTTGGGACACGTTGTGGGTGCCGGAGAGTGCCTATTTAGGGTTTACCTTTTTTACTGACTGGGATATTGACACAGATCATCACAGCAGATCCTAATCCCGAAATTCGAAAACAAATCTTCCGTGAATTAAGTTTCAACAAGGAATGTAATTCACCTTATATATGCAGGTACTTTGGCGCATACACAGATTTATCTTCTGCCACGATTTCTATCGCCATGGAGTTCTGTGAGGGTGGAAGCCTGGATAGTATTTACCGAGAGGTGAAGAAATTAGGGGGAAGGACGGGAGAAAAGGTTTTGGGGAAGATTGCTGAGGGGGTGTTGGAGGGGCTGACGTACCTGAGTGGGAGAAAGATCATTCATCGAGGTTAGCTAGCCCAAGGAGTTTGATATGCCAATCCGAGAGCTAACTCTATTCGATAAAAATCAGATATCAAGCCGTCCAACATCTTACTGTGCAGAGATGGACAAGTAAAATTGTGCGACTTTGGTGTCTCTGGAGAGCTTATTGGATCCAAGGGGAATGCGGATACCTTTATCGGAACTTCATACTACATGGCTGTAGGTTTGCCTTATGGTCATTCTTGATGTGTTAAATATGCTAATGGTCTTATTCAGCCCGAGCGAATCCAAGGGTTCTCCTACACCATCACCTCCGATGTCTGGTCTCTTGGCGTTACCCTTCTCGAAGTGGCCCAGCACCGTTTCCCATTCGGCGAGGAGAGTGACAGCACTAATGCCCGGTACAACCTTATTGATCTTCTTACCTATATTGTTCAACACCCTATTCCAGAATTGAAAGATGAGCCCAATCTTAAGATTAAATGGAGCCATAACTTCAAATACTTCATCGCTTGCTGGTATGTTTGTTGATTTCTGGCTTGGGGGTAACTGTGCTAATCGTATACTTTGTAGTCTCGAGAAGGACACTCAGAGACGTGCTAGCCCATGGAGAATGTTGGAGCACCCATGGATCATGGAGATGAAGAATAAGAAGGTCAATATGGCCAATTTCCTTTCCCAAGTTTGGGACTGGAAATGAGAGGTGATGTGGGGTTTCAAAAGTTTTTCTTTTCTGGGGCGCAAAATCGGGAAGTGGCTTTTCATGTTCAAATTAAGGGTGTCCTGTTTATTGTTTGTAAGACGGGAAGAGGATAAAGTATCTCTCTCCTGCGGTCAGCATAAAGCTTTGCCTGGTTACCTCCCTTCTCATTTTTATATCGCTTTTTTTTTACTATTGGATTATTTTTATATTGCATCAGGATGTTTTTTTTCCCCCACCATTTTTTCCGCCATTTTTTCATGATCATGTGTTTCACGATAGGAGTGGAGTGGAAGAGACTCTCAGGGAGTCTGTAGTAGTCTAGAAATAAGATTTTTATAGTGTGAGAAACTAGTTACTGGATCCGGACGGCACAGTGCCGGGGCGCTGTACTAGTACTGTGCTTGCAGGAATAACCTACCGCACTATGTCCAAGTACAATAGCTACCGCCATGTCGACACTTACCTATCATTGAGCTCCTCTCGCACGCTCGCCTGAACTTGTGGTAACAAGCGGGAAGGAGGGCCCTTATTTAGCAGCCTTCATTCCCTTCAAGCTACCGTGTGGTAACCCCTCCTCCATGAAAGAAAGCCCCCAGGAAGCCTTAAGGTGGAAGAAACAAATGTCTCGGCGAAAAAAAACAAAAATACCATTTCCCTTAGCGGTCATGAGTTCCCTAGCGCCTTATGCACGCACTACCAGTACGAGTACAGTACTGCACATCCTGATATCAACCGCGGGCGCTATCATAGGCATGGCAATGTAGGCATGATATGAGGGAAAAGCAACAAGGCGATCGACGGGCCGCACAGGCCAGGCCGGTTCCCTCGAGCACCGGGGCCTAGGGGCACTTGTAGGGCGCATCCATCCCGCAGAGGCCGTCGTGGTGAGGGTGGGGTGAGTGAATGGGGAGAGTTTATTATAATAATATTATTATTATAGCTCCCCGGGGAGTGCTGGGGGGGTTAGTTGATTTGGTATAATGGTATATTATACGTATATACAAGTATCATAATATTATTGTATATAATATTCTAGATGTTTGGGTGATGGTATGGGCGGGAGGGGGAGGAAGAAGGCTCTGATGATGGATTTTGGTATGATGGGACAGTATCGTTGGTGAGGGAACTTCTAACTATGGTAACTTGGCGGGCTTTCAGTCTAGATTAGTAATAGGATGGTTGACTCGCCAAGCGTTGCTGGTCATCCTTGATATTGTATCATAATATTATCATACTGTATAAAGTTATGGAGGGATTTTTCCCCTTGCTCCTGGGATATGATACTAGAATTATTTTCACTTAGGGTGGCTAGTGTCATACTTTTAAAACCCTGCCATCTCTGCGGGGAACTTGAGAGGTTCATAATATTCTCTTTTCTTTTCTTTTCTTTCTGTTAATAGAGGTCATCATCATCATCATCATCTACTATCACCTAATAGGGCCAGCAGTAAGTTATAATTCCAATGGCTTGTGGGAGCTCCGGGCGAAGGAATTCTTTGGTAGTTGAGAAGGGTGTTGATGTTTTCTTCGCCGGGTGGGCTTTGGATATAGCATGGTACAAAGGTCCCTTCACTATATGTGAAAGAAGAAGGTTTAGAGTAGAGGATGGGGGGGTGGCTGGCTGCCGGATACTGGCTTTTAACCTGTGTTTGTGTAGAGTACGCTACTCATGATATTTGCGAAAAAGAATAAAAAGAAAACACTTGGGATCCGGGGGCTAGTGGGGTAGAACTGTTAACGCCCAGTACAGTACTATAGTAGAACTATCGGCATCAAGCCAGGGGTAGACGTCTAGACTTAGTTTAGGAAGTCTGAAGTTGATAGAATCGCAAAAAGGATCCATGGTTAGTGGGGTTCTGGCGGTGTTATAGCACATCTGGGCGGGGGTGAGCATGTGCGGTGTCAAGGAATGGCTAGGTGCGAGAGCTGGGACATGAAGGAAGGCCACGGGGGATGGGAAACTCAAAAGATCTTATTTCCTGTTTATTGTATCGTGTGTGTGTGTCTGTAGTATGCACTTTTCAATTATTTTAGGAGGGTTGGTATGTATGAATTACCTGAGGAGATTTGGCCCTGTGTTTTCGATGGGGGAGGGAAGTGGGCATGAGGTTATTGGTGGAGTATGGATTTTTGATGGATACTAGGGGGGATTGGTACTATCGCCGGATAGATATATGCTCCTCTTGGCTGTGCTCATTAAGCCTTTCTCTGTTGGCGTTTGGTTCGAATGTATAGTAACAACAATAATCCTATGAAGCTAGGTATGATTCTGGGCAGTGGAGAAGAGTTCCTGCCATTTCTGGCCTGATTTGATACGGGTGGTTGGTCCTATTCCCTGCTAGTATAGCCTTAAGATCTGTCCGTATAATACAACACTAGAAGCCATGGAGAGGAAGTGTATAGCCCCCTTGACCACAGAGCAGCGCGCGTTCAAATATCGAGTCAATCGTGGCTCTAAACTTTGGAATAGTCTAGTTGACTGCCTACTACCGATTGAAGGGGTTGAAGGGGAGGAGTTTCATGCCCCCCCCCCCCCACGGATCCTTGTATCATAATAACCTCCACTTTACCTTATTTTATTTGACTCCATCCTACTGTACTGATATTGTGTGATAGCTTATTTATCACGTTGCAATACCAGCACGATGTTGTCCTTCCTCCGCTTTTGCCCTCTAGGCGCTTCGGAGTTGGTAGAATAACGTTAAAGTAACCCTGATACCCCAATATCTCATGACGGGTTTCACCTGCCACACCGTAAGTCCTATGACAGTGCTGGTCAGATTGAAGTCCAGAATCGCAGGGGGGAAAAAAGTGAACGAGCCAGCTACCACAGCCGTCAGGGAGGGTGTCGATTTTCTACATCGGAAGGTGAATTTGTTATACTGCAGGTGTAGAGCAAGGAAGAACCATTTGCTGGAAATTTCCTTTTCTAGCAAAACAGTGCAAATGGCGAGTCACTTGGCACCTCTGAAAGATGTGCAGAAATAATGAAATAAAATAAAAATACTGAGCCCCAATAGATAAGGCATCATACTAGAAAGACATACAATATTGTCCTCACTGGGGGCACGGGAAACCGTTCTTGTGAAGAATAGGGATATTTGGCGGTCGAGAAGTGAATTCGTCAAAGCAGAAGATCTATGACTAAGATCCGCCCGCCACTGATCCTTGTTTGTCACCCGGCTGTTTTGTCGGGCCCCCATGTAGAGACTCTAACTCACAATTCAATCATTTGAGATTTTACGGCAATCTATAGGGAATAGTATTACCCTAGCGGGAATAGCTTGCATAATTATGCACGAGGTATATGCCACCATGGGGGGAGAGCATATATCCGAAACCAAGCTCCCTGAGTAGGGACTTCCCGGAGGCATCTGGGAGACTACTCAGGAACCCCAAAGAGTTCACGTTTCAACATATGGCTAACTGATTGGAATGATGATTAGAGGACCAGTTCTCTATTCTTACTAATGCATACGCATCATGCATTGATCGATGCATATCGGACTTGATCACTCCATATTCATGATACAATTGGTATGTAGGCATTTGGACTGCATATTCCATTATAATCTCTCAGGACGAAGAGATCGAAGACTGACTACTGGTGGAGTGGGAACACCCTCAGAAGAAATAGCAGTCGGGGGGTTCTCGGAGTCGAGCTGGGCAAGTCTTCAGGGTCAAACAGTGTTCGCACTTTGTTCTGACGAACTGAATTCTTAGAAAGATACTTCGTTACTAGAGTAGTGTGAACTTTAGTATAAATAGGAGGGCTCTCCCCGATGGGTGAGAACATCACATCAGCAAAAAAAAAAGGTTACACACGAACGCACCCCGTGCTCCCTGTGCGTCCGGCGGTCCAGGCGCATAGAACGTAAACACGCGTTCTGGGGGTGCGGTCTTTTATTGGGTGCTGGTGGACAGGGGTCCATGCCGCCCGGACGCACCAGACGCAACCAAGGACTCAGAAGGTAAGCGACGCAGAAAGGTTCTCCGGACGCGACCCTATAGGATAGTCGAATAGTGGAAGTACTCAGGTGTAACAGGCTATTATCGGATACCTCCTAAGTCAACAACTCTACCTTCAAGGACTTTGAATGAGTTAGTGAAAACTGTGAGAATATCCAAATTGTCCGGAAAGATCCATCCAGTATTACTCATGTTTACTTATTTGAGTCATTTAGATACTAAAATAGGAATATTTTTATTAAAGCTAGTCTAGAAAACAGGAGCACTCGGTAGCTAACAATTTGAAAGTACTTGCCCGGAGAACAAAAGTACAAAAGTATGGATAACCCTTAAACCAGCGGTCGGACAGTGTCCGGACAGAGTGTGTGGGATTCCGCTCGCCGAGGGGGATCGAATGGTATAGGTCTCTGAGTGTCTGCATGCATATAGGACCTAGTAGCTGCCAATTTGAAAGTACTGGCCTGGGGAA
>Ga0307510_10011971_pt1 | contig 10286 bp, 9 predicted proteins | sample 12_EM_MG_FD_207224 | JGI IMG/M metagenome (GOLD analysis project Ga0307510, IMG submission 207224) | Populus trichocarpa ectomycorrhiza microbial communities from riparian zone in the Pacific Northwest, United States - 12_EM | ecosystem: Host-associated > Plants > Roots > Unclassified | place...
TGTTCTGACGAATGGTGTCGGCGGAGGCCGCTTCCCAAGAGTAGAAGCAAAACTCGAAGGCAAAGGTACCGTGGATTCCTCGCAGGGGACAGCCTCACATGAGGCATAGGTCGATGATAAAGGACGGCGCATTCTAGTCGCGAACTCAAGCGGTACTCTAGTGAACCACCACTCCTGTAATATCGGAACTCCTCGGGAGGAGGTAAAGACCGCTAGTAGTGGGCTGCCGATATTCAAAAATAGTCACTTATTGTAAAACATTGTCTGAGGAGACTTTAAGAGCCGAAACTGCGCTGGTGGGGTAACAAACCCCCACGTTACATGAAACCCCCACGATGCAAAGATTACATCAAAACGAGAGCGAAAGCTCAAGACCCATTAAAAGACCGAAACCCTACCCCTACCCCGAAGGGAAGGCATTTATTGAAACAAGAGAGCGAAAACAAACGATAAACGTGCTTTTAAATTCTGGTTCTAACATCTTTCTCTTGCACGAGGGTACCGTACGACAGCTTGAAATCCCGACTGAAGCAAGGGATTTACCGGTAAAAATCACAACCTTCAATGGCAAACCCGCGCCTACAGGGGGAATATTCTATACGCATCCCATTTTATTGGAAATCGGTGCCGACAGTCACCAGAGCATGATATCCTGCCAAATTGCAAACGCAGGAAAATGTGATTTGATCATGTCTTTCGCATGGTGGCATGACGAACACCGCCTGAAAAATATCGCAGACCCAAACAAATAGGTCTTTCAAGATGCAAAGTGCCATGCTCATATAGAAGATGAAGCGGTGGCGGATATGTTTCAGTGGGATGAGACAGTGGCTTATGATGAATAAGCACAGTTGGTGGGAAGGATTGAACAAGAAGAGGAGGGGGGAGTACAACTGGAAACCTTGCCAAAACAGTATTGGCAATTTAAGGAGCTTTTCGAAGACAAAAAAGCTAAGATGTTGGCACCTGGAAGAACATTTGATCATGCCATCACCCTTGAGGAAGGGGCCGAGCCTCCTTGGAGCCCGATTTACCCAATATCGGCCCACCAGTTGAACGAGTTGGACAAATACCTTCAGAAAATGCTCGTGGAGGGCATAATCGCAGATAGCAAATCAGACTACGGCACTCTAATTCTGTTCGTTCCAAAACCTGATGGACGTCTACTACTATGCGTATATAGGAACCTCAATAAGTTGACAATCCTAAATAGGTACCCCTTACCGCTCATGGATGAACTCCCAGATCCTGTCGCTAGAGTAAAACTGTTTACCAAGATCAACCTAAAAGATGGATATTATTTTATTCGAATGAGGAAAGGCGATGAACACGAAACAGCTTTTTGAACAAGATACGGAGAGTACGAGTACAAGGTTATGCCTTTCGGGCTCATTAACGCTCCCTCGACATTTCAGACAATGATCAACACAATCTTGAGGGAATTCTTGGACCACGGAGCAGCCGTCTACATAGGTGATATCCTGATATACTCCGAAAACATGGACGACCATATCAAACTAGTCCAAAAAGTCCTAGCCCGACTTGAGCAACAGGACTTGGCAGTCTCATTAAAGAAGGCGCTATTCCACCAGGAAGAAGTCAAATTCCTGGAATACATCATCAACACAAGCGGCCTCAGCATGAGTAATAGGAAAGTAAAAAGCATTCAAAACTGGGCTCATCCGAGATTGGTTAAAGAAGTTCAACTCATCATTGGATTCGCAAACTTTTATCGACGATTGATCAAGGATTTCTCACATGTTTGGAAGCCAATAACCAAAGCGTTGAAAGAGAGCCCAAAGGATTTTCACTGGGGAAGAGAACAGGAGGAGGCATTTGAGGAGTTGAAAAGGAGGTTTACAACGGCACCAATTTTATCGCATTTTTACCCAGGGAGAAAAACAGTGGTTGAAACGGACCCCAGCGATTTTGCGCTCGGATACGTACTATCCCACTACCAAGGCAGACGGCTTCACCCAGTGGCGTTCCATACTCGAAAATTGAATAGCGGAGAGAGAAATTATGAGATACATGACAAAGAACTACTCGCAATCATGGCAGCGTTCAAAGAATGGGAAAGATCCCTGTGGGGGGAAGAAGAACACGTGACGGTATTTACCGACCACCAAAACCTACAGTTATTTTTGACCAAAAATGTCTGGAACCAGCGGCAAATTCGATGGGCTCAGGAGTTAACAAACTACAACTTCAAAATAGTCTATCGACCCGGAAGCAGTCGCGGAAAACCCGATGCGTTAAGTAGACGGCCTGAGTACCGTCCTGAGCACGGAGCTCGTCACACTGAACAGTCAATTTTGAAATCTAAACATTTTGCAATTTCAGTAATTCATCAGAAACCCAAGGCAGAAATACACCTTATCCCAGAGAGACGCAAATCGACAAACCTGAGGATAATGAAACTTTCGGACAAGGCTACAATTCCGACAAAGGGATCACAATTCGGAGCAGGCCATGACATCTATGCCCTATCAAACTGGCTGGTACCAGCAAACGGAGAGAGAATGGTAGAAACGGGTATTGCGATAGGATTGCCGGAAGGGACCAATGAAAGGCTAGCCACAAGAAGTGGTATGGCTACCAAGATGGGAATAGCAGTGGGTGGTGGTGTAATAGATGCGGATTACACTGGTGAGATAAACGTCATATTTCGAAATCATGGCGAAGCGAACTGCTTGTTCAAAACAAGGGATCAGATAGTCCAAATCATAATAGAAAGAATTGTCGACCCGACGCCATAGACGTAGACGATCTAGGAATAATCGAGCGTGCCAGAAGGGGTTTCGCGTCAAGCAATCTGAGCCCCAAGCAATCTGAGCCCCAAGTAATCTGAGCCCTAAGCAATCTGAGCCCCAAGCAATCTGAGCCCCAAGCAATCTGAGCCCTAAGCAATCCATTACGGCTAAAGAAGAGGGGGTCAAAATATGTTTCCTTCACGCAGACACAAGGGACAGTGAATTCTTCAGTGCCACTGATATCGGCTATCATCCTCGGTTATTGAAAGGAAGAGAAATTTTATCAAGTGCTTACGTCAACGCAGCCCTGACATGAACAATGAACCCTTCATTTCTAGACAAGATTAGAGTGGCTGGGAAGGAAGATGAGAAGTGGCAGGAACGAGGCCGTGAGCTGGTCAGGATAAGAGAAAGCGGAAAAAAGATGCCAGATAAATGGACAGAAAAAGATCACTTACTATAATACCAGAATCGATTATACATTCCGGAAAAAGAATCCCTACAGACAGAGATAGCCCCAGGCTGTCACGACTCCTTGGTAGCAGGACACTTCGGACAAGAAAAGACAATTGAGATAGTAACGCGGAATTTTTGCTGGAATGGCCTCGCCCAGTAGAGTAGGCACTATGTACGATGCTGCGACGAGTGCCACTACACTAAATCCCCGCGGCATGCAATATACGACTGCTCTAGCCTCTGGGAGTCCCTTATGCTCCCTCGAGCTCCATTTCAACGGCCTTCATCACCCAACCACCAGAAGCGCAAGGGAAAACCCAGATAATAGTAGTAGTAGACCGGTTCACAAAAATGGCCCACTTTATCGGCCTCCACGAAAATGCGATCGCAAAAGACGTCGCGGATACATTTCTTCGGGAAGTTTGGAAACTTCACGGATTGCCGACCGAAATGATATCGGACATGGACGCGAAGTTTTCCCCCGAATTTTGGGAGTCATTGTGCAAGATGATAGGAGTAAAACGATACATGTCAACAGCGTAGCACCCTCAAACTGACCGACAAACTGAAAGAACCAACCAAGTGCATGAAGGTTACCTACAGACATTTGTCAACTACGATCTGAATAACTGGTATCAACTGTTCCCATTAGCTGAACATGCCTAGAATAACTCAGCAACAAACGCACCTAAAATGACCCCATTCTTCGCCAACTATGGCTTTCACCCACAGACAGAGTGGATGAAAAAGAGAGAAGCTCACAACCAGGGGGCGACCATATATGCTCACTGGATGCGGGACATACATCGACAAGCAAGACAAACTTTGGAAAACACACCGGAATCGATGAAGAAATATTATGACCGGAAGGCAACGAAACAACCTGACATAGAGGTCAGTGACTTGGTAATGTTGAATGCGAAGAACATATCTACCAAACGGCCATCAAAGAAGGTGAGTCTGAAATGGTATGGCCGTTTCAAAGTTTTGGAAAGGAAAGGAAGCAGGACATACAAGTTAGAAATATCACCGCCGTGGAAAATTCATCCTGTGTTTCACGTTTCGCTATTGGTACCCTACCGAGCCTCAAACGGACCAAATCGCAAACAACCCTCACGAGATCCCAAAGGCATCGAGCGGGATTTAGACTGGAAGGTAGAAAGGATCGTCAAGAGTGAGATCATTTCCTACACGCGAAAGGTTCGAGGAAGAAATAATCCGATGAAAGAGCTTTGCTATTTTGTGAAAACGAAAGGCTGCGCGGAGGATAAAAACACTGGGGAACAGCCACAGGGGATCAAGAACCCATAGGAAGAGGTAGAAAGGTTTCATAGGGAAAATCCGGAGATGCTGAGCCCAGGAGAGGTCGAGTAACATAAGAAACATTTTCCATCGGTGGACAAGTAAACTCCGGTGGTTTTTACTTCTACTATGTGGAGCTTGAGACGGAAGATAGATTGTATAATAGACGTAGAGTAGTCGGAACGAACACTTCGAAGAGAGGAGCTGGTGTAAGGCGCACGGACTCCCGTAACTGATTTACAGGGCAGAGTTACCCTACATTGACACGCACGATCTTCGAAGGAAAAAGATAACACCCCCCTCCAGCCCCGGCGTTGGGACGGCGTGTCATCATGGGCGGCCTGGGTAGTGGCGTCCCAATACCAAAGACCACTATCAATGGAACACATCTTATAACACCATATACATCGCGGCTGTCCATCCGACCGGATCCTGTTCGCAAGGTATATGAGGAGAGGCCTTGGGGCCCCTAATGCATGTAGGAGCAGGTGAATCAGACGATAGCGCATAAGGTTACAGACACTTGAAGACACCCAGTCGGATGTGTGGGTCGAAGGTAACAAGACGTCTTGCAAGAAAGTTTGTCCCCTCGTACCTACAAAGACGTGTAGAGTATGAAAGAGGTAACTATGCCCAGTAAGTGGATTGTGTGCATCCACAAAGGACAGGTTGGTAAAAGATGTAGTCCGAGGGAAAAAACCCATAGGTACGATCCCGAGGACATGTCGTGTAATGCCGGAAGACGAGAATCCACCATGCGGTCGCATGTCGAATTCTCAACGGAACCAACAAAAGAAGATTGAACATCTTCTGTCCAGCAAGTTAGACTACCCTCGGTGAACACCAGGGCAAGATAATTCGTAACCATCGTTGTTCACGGATAAACCGGATGAGCTGACACCTGACGTGGTCTCCATACCATCAGGGATAACACCACCGCAGACCGATATGTTGGCCCTCGGAGCAAAACGTGTGGTAGAGAGTCTTCAGGGTCTACGACTATTCGCACTCAGGTGAGGTTCCTAGCATTGCGGGCAAGATACTTACTTAGTCTAGTGTTAGCATGTATACTGCCATTGCTCAGACGCGGAATATAAATATTCAAGCATCTTCGCGGCTATTAGACACAACAAGCACAGAGAAGAGATCTTATCAATATAATAAGTTTTCTACTCTATCGTTATCAATACTTTGACGATCTATACCGAAGTATCCTTTATATCTAGCCTACATTACTCGTCTCTTCTTAACGAGTTCTCCGATATAATAACGACTCAGGTCCTAGCTGTCGGCATACCTCACGCCGAAGTTACCACCTAATACCTAAGTTGCTTTTTTCCTTTCTTTAATATTAGTTTCGTCAGCAATTTGCCCTATGTATTAAATAAAAATTCTGCACCCAGATAATACAAACTCCGCTCAATTATGAAATTGGGAGAGGTGTCGTAGGTATGAGGCTGGGAGAATTGATTGATTGATAATTAATCATAACCTTAGTTAATGAATATTAAACTAAGTTATATTACAAGTGTGCTAGTTAGGGTTCTGAATATTGGCTGTAAGGGTAATGAGGTCTTGGCAGTGTTACACTTGGTGTTACAACAATTTTGTCAGAATTTTTGGCTGAAAATTGGGGTCGAGTCTAGCCTTCCGGAACCATAGTACGATATTTTTGGTGCAAAATGTGGGGGGCTGCCAAGACTATCCACCCGGTAATTGTACTCGAGTTCTCATCACTCCGCGCCAAGAATGGGCCCCTCTTTTGGAATAGTGGCCACCAGCCCATAAAAGGCATAGAACCTGTTTGGTAGAAATGGAGTAAGTGGCGACCGTTCCGTTGTGAACTGTTTTGATTCACAGACAAAGTTGTTGTCAATTGCAACCAGTGCTTACTCCATGAAAATATTTCAACGAAAATTCTTCATTCTTTCAGAATTAAAGTATATCTAGTACGCCTCGAAGTATGTACCTGCTAGGTCGGAAGGAAGAAATGCATATAGAGAGCTGTTCCAATACCTAAGCAGATTCGTTGCTGCATAATAGCTGTTTTAACAGTGATAATATCGTTATACCTAGCAATTGAATTGGAGAAATGTGGATTTATAGCTGACATAATTGAAGGTTGATATTATATTTTAAATAAAATTATTTTACAAGAAAAAATTAATCCTCTAATATTTCTGTATAGCATCTCGTTGTCAGCACTTTGAAACTATATGGTTGATAAATTTTGTGCCAAACAGCTGTTTTGTTCGTTCCGTTTCAAAATTGCCGGATTTGGTCGTTTGTATGGACTAATGGAATGGAACCATTCCATCCAAACTGGCTCATAGTGTTTGAGCCGTTTGAAAGATTGTGTGAAAAGGTGCAACTCACGGGTGACCTCAGGATTGACCACAGGATTGGCGATTTGTGAACTCTTACGGGTCGGTTATCAATGTTTCTAAGCAAGTAAGTCTTTAACATTACGAGAATACTGGAACCTAAGAGGTTAAATTAATTTAAAACCCAGTGTGGCAAAAGGGAGAAGCCTTTCCTATGCTACAAGGGGGGCCATTATGGCTCTGTAAAAGTACACTAAGTTGTCGTTTTTAGAACTTGGAGTGGTTTGAATATTCCACGAGAAACCCTATGCATGACCTATACATGGATTGCAGTAAGGAAAACCATAATATTTAATTAAAAAGAGGATATGAAATGTGAAGGAGATAATAGGTTTAATGGTTAATGGTCAAGCGCTGGCATCAGAACATATAAAGCTCTCTCATCGCCTCTTGCAACAAGTTCAACTTGAAGGTTACCCGCCATCATGCTTCTTGAGAAAAGCAGCCTCTAGCTATCCTCCATATGGGCCCAGAGTGGCTATTCCAAAAGGGGTGCCCATTCTTGGCGCGGAGACACGAGTACAAATAAATCGCGAATTTAACAATGATTCCCGACTCCTTCCCCTGGTGGGATCAGCTTACCTAAGACCTCTCGTTCCAGCCAATCTTTTTACCACAATGGTATTCTTACCCTCTCCGCTTGTTTTTTTCTTCCTTTTTTTTCTTCCCCACTCTATCCGACCCGATAAGGGAAGAGCCGCACCCCTTCTGATTATCACCGGGATTGCATATCCTTCATGCTTGATTCCCCTCGCTACCGAAAACCCCGATTTCCTCCCATCGCAGCACGTGCTCAAAACTATTGTGCCACCCTAGAACCTATCCTCATAACATCCAATCGACGACTAGTATCTCAACCGACAACAGAACCTAACAGAGAGGGTTTTTAAAATTCCATCTCTCAAGCTTTCCTACTGTACCTTATTGCTGGAACATATTTAGAGGGGATTTCTTTGAGCCTTCTAGTTGGGGCTGCAGTGGCCTTCCAAGTTTGTATGGGAAGGGTTCAAAGGTGTCGGCACCATACCGATACTTCATCCAATTTGCCCCGTCCTGTTCCGGACATGGGCCGTCAAACGCAACAGAAGTCGGGGTTGACACGCATGCACTTCACAAGTTCTCGAGTACTCCAGTAGAATTACTTTGAGCGTGCTCCTCCAGTCCGGCAACTACCCTGCACGACCACCGCTGGTGCTATCTTCGAAAGGATTTGAGTACTTCCGCGGGATATTGCCAACCAAATACCGGTAATCAGTCTGGGCACGCGGGAGGAAGTGGTTGCGGATCAGTCCTCTCACCTCACAACGGGTAGGTATCATCTTATTGTTACCAATAGTGTGCCCTGCAGTGTTCCAGGGTCACGTTCAGACACACACGTCAATCCGTCCCTGGGGCCAGTGTCCTTGTGGTTTCAGGCCAATCAAAGAGAAGGGAGGTGACTTATGGGAGAAACAGTGGGTAGAGGTAGAGACAGTGGGCTGCCAGAAGGGGCATAACGGGGAGGTCCGGGCAGTAGGATGAATTTGCGAGTCAATACTCGAGTACCAGTACTCGAGCACTGTACCGGTCGGCTGGCGGGCTCCCCACCGCTTTCTTCTGTTAGTCTAGAACCGGGTGCTGGGGTCTTCATGTGCTCGAATCTATGAAGAACTGTATCCCATAATCTGTGTCCAGATTGCTAGTGCAGTTAAGGGGCTAGGTTAACCTCAGATCGTCACTAGATACAGTATGGCCGAGGAGCTCTTGCTGTGGCCCGACAACTACGAGCAGAAACATCAACGCGATCGCCACTCACGCACTACTCGAGTACGGGTATTTCTAATCTCGGAATACCATAGGGAACTCAAAAACGAGGAATCGAGGAATACCGTACAGACAAAGGGATGGGTAAATTCAATCATAAACGATACCCGAGTACATTTTCTCTCCTCTGAAATGTCTCATGTATCCGCTGAGCAGAAGGTTGGTTTCCCTAGGGCGAATTAGTCGAAGGATACCTTACTCGCACACAACGAAGTGGGAAGAGCGATCGATTGCCAAAGTTGAAGCAACATCACGCGGGTCTCACAGGCGGTGCCAGCTTGATGGTTGCTGGTACCTGTTCTCCCAGCCCTTCGATAGGCTCACTCAATGCCGTCGCTGAACATGACGGAAAGAGGCACGGAAGTATCGAGCCAGGTTCAGCCAGGCAAAAGGAGACAAGAACGCAGACCGAAGATGGAACCAGTTTTTCCTTTTTTTTCCCCCTTCTCTCTCTAATTCGTCGGTTTCTCCTCTTTTCTCATCTTCCCAACTTCTCACTTTTTTTCGTTTCTTATTTTCGCAGGACCTCCAGTATTTTGTTTTTGTGACTTTCTATTTTGTCGCTTCCTTAGATTTTTCTTTCCTTTTTCCTTCATTTTCTTATTCCCCCATCCAAGCCCCCCGCGGGCGTGGTCATCCTGGCTATACAAGTATCTTGGCGATTTCTTTCGTCCCTTCCAATATGAACTTCGAGCTCGAACCATGAGCTGACTAGGATGCTAGATGAATGAATGAGGGAGGAACATTGTATGGCAGGTAGGACTGGGAGCGATGGGGGTGAAAGGCGCAAGGTAAGAGTTCTCAAAAAAAAAAAGTTCTTCATTTTCTTTATTTTTGGGCCTCAATAAAGATCATCGGGCTCTGGAGGTCATTGTTTTTTTTTTCCTTCCAACCCTTCTCGCTCCTTCTCTCTTCATCTCTCCTCTCCAGTTCTGTGGATTCAGGAATAGATTACCGGCAATTTGGGGGGTTATATCACCAATGAGGATCATAATAAGTGCACTAAACCAGACGAGCTACTACCCTTTATACCGTATTCTCCTAGCCCAAACAGTGGTCTCTTCCACTCTCCAACAAGGGGCCCAACCTGCCGCCGCTCCCCTTCCCAACTCTTGGGCACCGGAAAACGCCGTATTGGAATCATTCGCCTCTACCCGCCTACAACTCTCTGAGAAGAACCGGTACCGGTACTCATTTTGACGTTCTCCAGCTTTTCCCTTCTTCTTGAAATCTCGAAAACACCCCGTTGATTTTGGCTCGTTTCTTCTTTTCCCTATTGTATTCTTTCCCTCCCCCCCCCTCTGTCTCTTTTTTCGCTTAACCCAAATTGTCCTTAACCACTTCCTTCCGCCTTTCTTTTCCACCCCCCCCTCTACCTTCTTTCTTCCCCCACTCGCCGCCTCCGCCAGCCCAGCCCAGCTCATCCGTTCGTTCCCTCGTTCGCTTTCGTTCCATCGCTCGCTCGAGTCTTTGTTCGTCTTTCCCACACCCAAAGACACCACCAGCGAAGCCTCGTTCTCCCCACGCCAAAACTTAACTCCCCACCCCACCCCCCCTTCATCCATTTCCTATTCCTTTGGCGGCACTT
>Ga0307510_10011972_pt1 | contig 10285 bp, 7 predicted proteins | sample 12_EM_MG_FD_207224 | JGI IMG/M metagenome (GOLD analysis project Ga0307510, IMG submission 207224) | Populus trichocarpa ectomycorrhiza microbial communities from riparian zone in the Pacific Northwest, United States - 12_EM | ecosystem: Host-associated > Plants > Roots > Unclassified | place...
ACTTTACCGAGATCATATAAAGTAATTAATTATTGGTATTCTAAATTTGAGAGTAATTATAAAAACATATAACCATGATACACTTGATTGATACCGCAGATAATGTAGTTGCTTTTAGAGCACTGGCAGAAGTAACCAAAGATGATTTTCAGGCTGTTGTAGTTCCATCAATAGATAAATTAGTAAAAAGGATTAATGAAATTAATTTTTTATTGGTATTAGATACCGACATAGGAAATTTTACATCAGGTGCGTGGCTGCAGGATATCCTGGCAGGACTTAAACATTTGGGAAAATGGAACAGAGCTGCGATTGTTTCGGATTCAGATGAAATAATTTCATTTACTAACGGATTTAGTTATGTTGTTCCCGGTGAGTTTCGTGGATTTAAAAAACTGGATTTTAATAAAGCTTTGAATTGGGCCGAGGGCAATATATAGTTTGTAAAAACAAAATATCCTAAATCTTAGCAGTAGTTTTATTACTATACATTTTTAGAGTTAATGTATTTAACTTCCGGTATTATAAATTTGCTTTTGAGTTGTTTTAAAACAATCCAAAAGCATTATTTTTTTAATATTTATATTTGAAAAAAAGATTTTTCATTATTATTTCAAAAAAAGCCACCCAAAATTTTTTTCATAATCAACAATATTATATTTTTACGCAACCGATTGCAATTTGATAAATATTTTCAATAATGTATTTTTTTGTTGTTAAATTTATCAAATGCTTTTATAAGATATAAAACTGAACCAAAATGAATTTAAGAAAAAGGACACTTTTAATATTGATTGCATTGTTTTGTGCGATGACCAAGAATGTCTCAGCACAAAAAGATTATAAATTATGGCTTCAATATGAAAAGAAAACCGATTCAGAAATTTCAGGTTATCTGTCAAATATTAAAGGAATAGTATTATTAGAAGAGACAGAAACTTCAAAAATTGCTTCAAATGAATTTCAGGCTGCTTTGAATGATATGTTCGGGATTAAAATTCAAGAAACAACAAAATTAGAAGGAGACAATAAAATAATTCTAGGTTCAAAATCGGTATTAAGTCCTGAAATTCAAAAGTCAATTGATTCTGATTTTGATAAAATAAATGATGAAGGTTTTATTATCAAATCTATTTCCATAAAAAATAAAAAGCATATCGTTATTACAGGAAAAAAAGATGTTGGAGTTTTATATGGTGTTTATAGTTTTTTGAGATTGCTTCAGACCAATAAATCCATTAAAAACCTGAATATAGTTGATGCTCCAAAAACCAATATCCGAATTTTAAATCACTGGGATAATTTAGACAGAACTATCGAACGCGGTTATGCTGGTTTCTCTTTATGGAATTGGCAGAAACTTCCGGATTTTATCGATCAGCGCTATATTGATTATGCAAGGGCAAATGCGTCTATTGGAATTAACGGAACTGTTTTGACTAATGTAAATGCGAATGCCTTAATCTTAACACCACAATATTTAGAAAAGGTTGCAGCTTTAGCCAATGTATTCAGGCCTTACGGAATAAAAGTCTATTTAACGGCTCGTTTTTCGGCACCAATCGAAATAGGTGGTTTAAAAACAGCTGATCCAAAAGATGCTGAAGTAGCCAATTGGTGGAAAAATAAGACCAATGAAATTTATAAAAGAATTCCTGACTTTGGAGGATTTTTAATAAAAGCAAATTCAGAAGGACAACCCGGACCTCAGAATTATGGAAGAGATCATGTTGACGGAGCCAATATGCTGGCCGATGCCGTTGCGCCATTTGGAGGTATAATTATGTGGAGAGCTTTTGTCTATTCTGAACATGATGCCAATGACAGAGCAAAACAAGCTTACGCCGAATTTGTTCCTTACGATGGAAAATTTAGAAAGAATGTAATTGTTCAGGTAAAGAACGGTCCGATTGATTTTCAGCCTCGTGAGCCTTTTCACCCAATGTTTGGTGCCATGCGAAAAACGCCTTTAATGATGGAATTTCAAATTACACAGGAATATTTGGGTTTTAGTACACATTTGGTTTATCTGCCTAAATTATTTCAGGAAGTTTTAGAATCTGATACCTATCAAAAAGGAAAAGGTTCTACGGTTGCTAAAGTCATTGATGGTACAATGGATAGCCATAAACTTATCGGAATTGCCGGAGTTTCGAACATCGGAAATGATTTAAACTGGACCGGACATCCTTTTGCACAGGCAAATTGGTACGGCTTTGGAAGACTGGCCTGGAATCCGTATTTAGATTCGGAAATTATTGCTGATGAATGGCTTAGATGTACTTTTTCGAATGATGAAAATTTCATTAAACCGGTTAAAGAAATGATGATTGAATCTCGTGAAGCAGTTGTCAATTATATGACACCTTTTGGTTTGCATCATATTATGGATACAGGGCATCATTATGGCCCGGGACCATGGATTTCTAATTTGTCAAGACCAGAATGGAATCCCGTATACTATCATAAAGCAGATAAAAACGGAATTGGTTTTGACCGTTCTAAAACAGGTACAAATGCCACAGCGCAATATGCTCCGGAAGTAGAGAAAATTTTTGATAATTTAGAAACGTGTCCGGAAAATGAATTGTTATGGTTTCATCATGTTTCCTGGGATTATAAATTAAAAAACGGTCAAACTTTGTGGAATGGTTTGGCTTTAAAATATCAGGAAGGTGTAAATCAGGTAAAAGATATGCACAATGTTTGGAATAAAACCGAAAAATATATTGATAATGAACGCTTTAAAGAAGTTCAGATGTTATTAGAAATTCAATATAAAGAAGCAAAATGGTGGCGGGATGCGTGTTTGCTTTATTTTCAACAATATTCGGGTAAAGAATTGCCGGCAGGAGTGGAGAAGCCAACACAATCTTTAGACTATTTTAAATCATTAAAATTCCCTTTTGCACCCGGAAATTAATTAGATAAAAGAATAGCGTAAATAATTTAACTATTAACCAAAAATAAAATAATGAAATTAATCAAACCCTGTTTGCTGGCAATCACCGCATTGTTGTTTGTAAATTGTACTGCACAAAAAGAAATTAGCTCTTTGAAAGACGTATATAAAAAAGATTTTTATATAGGAACTGCTTTAAGTGCTGATCAAATCGAAGAAAAAGATAAGAAAGTTGATTCCTTGATTTGTAAAGAGTTTAATGCTATAACTGCGGAAAATATCATGAAATCGATGTTTGTGCATCCTGTAAAAGATAAATACGATTTTGCATTGGCTGATAAATTTGTTGCTTATGGTGAGAAAAATAAAATGTTTATTCACGGTCATACTTTAATCTGGCATAGTCAATTAGCTCCGTGGATGGCTGAAATTAAGGATAGTATTGAAATGAAAGCTTTCATGAAAGATCATATCACAACGATTGTTTCCAGATACAAAGGAAGAGTCGATTCCTGGGATGTAGTCAATGAAGCTCTAAACGAGGATGGAACGTTAAGAAAATCGGTTTTTTTCAATACATTGGGAGAGCAATATCTTATTGATGCTTTTAAATTAGCAGCAGCAGCAGATCCGAAAGTAGATTTGTATTATAACGATTATAATAACGAAGAGCCTGCAAAAAGACAAGGTACAATCAATTTAATCAAAAAAATAAAAGCAGCCGGAGGAAAAGTTGACGGAGTTGGTATTCAGGCGCATTGGAGACTGGAAAGCCCTTCTTTGGAAGAAATCGAAAAAAGTATTTTGGCTTATTCTGCAATTGGTGTTAAAGTCGCTTTTACGGAATTGGATATTACTGTTTTACCAAATCCCTGGGATTTAAAAGGGGCCGATGTAAATCAGAATTTTGAGGGAAGTGCAAAGATGAATCCTTATCCTGAAAGTCTTCCGGATTCTGTTCAGGATAAACTGGCTCAACGTTATTCGGATATTTTTAAATTGTTTTTGAAACATAAAGATAAAATTAGCCGTGTAACTTTTTGGGGAGTTCATGATGGACAGTCGTGGTTAAATGACTGGCCAATAAAAGGAAGAACTAATTATCCGTTATTATTTGATACACAGCTTAAACCTAAAAAAGCATATAATGCTTTGATTGATTTAAAAAAATAATCAGTTTAATTATTAGCATTCATAATCCTGAATATTAAATTTTTAAAATAAAACAGTAATAAACTGAACTATGTTTGGTTGGTATAGATTTTTTTTTAATTTTACACAACCGATTGTTTAATTGATATTCTTGACATTTTAACATCAAAAATGATACTTAGTGATAATTGACATACAATAGATAAATACAATATAAATTAGAAAATATTTTTGCCCCTTTACTAATCACCTAACTAACCACAAAAAACTAATGAATTTAACTTCTCAAAAATTATCCATAAAAGAAAAAATCGGATACAGCCTGGGCGATTTAGCTGCAAATTTAGTCTTCCAGACTTTAATGACTTATCTGGCGTATTTTTATACTGATATATATGGATTATCTCCCCAGCATTCTTCAATAATAATGCTGGTTGTAGGCTTGATTGCTGCTTTTATTTTTAATCCTATTATTGGGGCACTTGCAGACAGGACACATACAAAATGGGGTAAATTTCGTCCCTGGATATTATGGACAGCCGTTCCATTGGGAGTTATTGCTCTTTTAGCCTTTACTACACCAAATTTCTCTTATCAGGGAAAAGTAATTTATGCCGTGATAACCTATTCATTTCTGCTATTATTTTATGCATCAAATAATTTGCCTTACTCGGCATTAAGCGGGGTTATTACAGGAGATATGTCAGAGAGAAACAGTATGTCTTCTTATCGATTTGTTGCAGTAATGTTTGCTCAGTTTTTTGTACAGGTTTTTATGCTCGGTATTATTAAAAGTGCCGGAAACGGTGATAAGGCAATAGGTATAGAGAAGGTCATGACTGTTTTAGCAATTATTGGAACAATTATGCTGCTTATTACCTTTTTAACTACTAAAGAGCGAATTGTACCAAAACCGGAACAAAAATCCAGTGTTAAGGAAGATTTAGGTGATTTAGTAAAAAATAAACCATGGTTAATTATACTGTCTCTTACATTGTTAGTATTTATAACTCTGGCTATGAAAGGCGGCTCTTATGTATATTATTTTGAGAATTATGTAAACAAACAAGAATTGGCCATTTTTATTCAGCCAATTTTAGATTTTTTATCAACAATAGGATTGAATACTTTTGGGAATGATCCAATTTCTGCCGGATTTGGATTGTTTAATGCCGGTGGTATTATTTTTATGATAGTTGGAATTACACTATCAAAAAAATTTGCAGATAAATATGGTAAAAGAAATGTATTTGGATTGTTCTTATTTGTTTCTACCTTATTCATTATAGCCTTTTATTTCTTTTCTCCAACCTCAGTTGGTTTGATGTTTTTTTCTCAAATTTTTCACGGTTTTTTCTACGGCATCACAATTCCGCTTCTTTGGGCGATGATTGCAGATGTAGCTGATTATTCGGAGTGGAAGAATAACCGCCGTGCAACTGCCATTATATTTTCGGCAATGATGGTGGGATTAAAAGCAGGATTGAGTATTGGTGGTGCTTTGACAACATCACTTTTAGGGCATTTTGACTATGTTCCAAATGCGGCGGAACAAACTGATATTGCCATTAACGGAATTAAATTACTGGTAAGCATTTTTCCTGCAATACCTTTTTTAATTGGAACAGGATTATTGTTTTTCTATGAAATTGACAAGAAAATGGAAGTCCGGATTGAGGCGGATTTAAAAGAAAGAAGAATATAAATTATTATCATTAAAACAAAAATACAACTATGTCTGAAGATAGTACTGAACAGATTAATTTTGAAACAATTAATAAAATAGCCATATCGCAACCTTTAGTTAAACATATGTATACTGCTGATCCTTCGGCACATGTATTCAACGGGAAAATATATATCTATCCATCGCATGATATTGATGCAGGGATTCCATTTAACGATAACGGAGATCATTTTGGTATGGAAGATTACCATGTGTTTTCAATGGAAAACATCGAATCGGAAGTAATAGATAATGGTGTTGCTTTGCATGTGAAAGATGTTCCGTGGGCAGCGAAACAAATGTGGGCTCCAGATGCTGCTTGTAAAAACGGTAAGTACTATTTGTATTTTCCGGCAAAACGTGCTGACGGAATTTTTCAGATTGGAGTTGCCATAAGCGATTCACCTACGGGACCATTTATTCCGGAACCGGAAGCAATTAAAGGAAGCTATACAATTGACCCAGCAGTTTTTGAAGACGAAGACGGAAAATTTTATCTTTATTTTGGTGGTATTTGGGGAGGACAGCTTCAGAAATACAGAAACAATAAATTTTCTGAAGAAAATGAAGAACCGCATAAAAATGAACCTGCTTTAGGGCCAATAGTTGCCTTATTGACTGATGATATGAAGCAATTTGACGAATCTCCAAGAGAAATTAAGATCCTGGACAGAAATGGTGAAGTTTTATTGGCAGGTAATAATGAACAGCGTTTTTTTGAAGGTCCCTGGATGCATAAATACAATGGCAAATATTATTTTTCCTATTCAACAGGTGATACGCATTTCATTTGTTATGCAATTGGTGATAATCCTTATGGGCCATTTACTTATCAGGGGCGAATTTTAAATCCGGTAATTGGCTGGACTTCACACCATTCTATTTGTGAAGTAGAGGGGAAATGGTATCTTTTTTACCATGATTCAAGCCTTTCAAAAGGGATTACCCATTTAAGATCAATAAAAGTAACAGAGATTACTTATAACGCAGATGGATCAATAAATACGGTAGATCCTTATGGAAAAATGGAATAGTTAAATACTATTTCTATTTATTTAAAAAATAGATGCACGTTTAAATTTATTTTCCATGAAAAAAAACGATAATAGAAAAGCAGGCATTAGCAGAGAATACAGCGTAATTGGAATTAGTATTGATTGCGTCATATTTAATTTTGATGATGAAGGACTAAAAGTTTTGTTGGTTAATGAAAAGGATCAAAAAGAAAATGAAAACTGGGGATTAGCAAGCGATTGGATTTCAGAAGGGGAAACTATATAGAGTACTTCGAATAAAATTCTAAAAAAATATATCGGAACAGATAATTTTTTTATGGAACAATTAAAAGCTTTTAGCTATCCTTCACAATATTCATTAAAAGAAGATATCAGTATAGGATATTATGCTTTAGTAAAAAAAGAAAATTCCGTTCTGTCAAATGATTTGAAGGCATTGGGAGCTAAATGGTTTAAAATTGATGAGACTTTAAGATTAAATTATAAACACCATAGCATATTAGAATATAGTCTTAAAGAATTAAAAAAACGTATTTGTCAAAGTGGGATAGGATTTAATCTGTTACCGGAAAATTTTACCCTTTTACAAGCTATGCATCTTTATGAAGAAATTTTAGGTGTTGAAATGAATAAATCAAATTTCCGCAGAAAAATTTTTCAAATGGGATTGGTTTTGGATGTAGATGAGAAAGAAGAAGATGTTTCACATCGGGCTGCTAAATTTTATAAATTCAATATTGAAAATTATGAAAAATTGGCACAACGAGGATTTAATTTTAAGTTTTAACCTGATTATTTGATAGAATAACAATGATAAAGGATGTTTAAATTAGAAACAATAAATCTAAAAATTATAATTGGAGCCTTTTTATTGGTTTCTGTTTACTCCTGTAAAAAAATTTCTCAAAAATCACAATCGGCTGTGTATTCTGATTATGCAGCATTTGATTGGTTTGATTATCAAGGGAAAGATGATGCATACACTAATCTTTCTAAAGTAGATGATAAATATTTTAATCCAATACTAGCCGGGTTTTATCCAGATCCGACAATTTGCAGGGTTGAAAATAATTTTTATTTAGTGAATTCTTCATTTTGTTATTTTCCGGGCTTACCAATTTTTGAAAGTACCGATCTTGTTCATTGGAAACAGATTGGGAATATTATAGACCGTCGGGAACAAGCTGATTTTGGTACTTCACGTTTGTCTGGCGGTATGTATGCACCGACAATTCGCTACCACAAAGGAACTTTTTATGTGATTTGTACTAATGTTAGCGGTGTTGGAAATTTTATTGTTACGGCCAAAAATCCTGCCGGACCATGGTCAAACCCAATTGTACTTTCAGGTGTAAATGGTATAGATCCTGACATTTTCTTTGATGAAGACGGGAAAGTTTATATCACGCATAACGGGCCTCCGCTAAATAATATTTCCCTTCATGACGGCCACAGAGCGATTTATATGTTAGAATATAATTTGGAAACCCAAAAAATTACAACAGAACCTAAATTGGTTATCAATGGAGGAACAGATATGTCTAAAAAACCGGTTTGGATTGAAGGTCCGCACATCATTAAAAAAAACGATTACTATTATATGATTTGTGCACAGGGTGGAACAGGTTATAATCATTCTGAAGTTGTTTTTAGAAGCAAAAACATATATGGTCCTTATGAAAGTTATGATCATAATCCAATAATGACGCAGTCATATTTAGATTCAAGTCGTAAAAATGAAGTTTCGACAACGGGTCACGCAGATTTTGTAGAATTACCAAATGGAGATTGGTGGGCCGTATTTTTAGGATGCAGACCTTACGGAATGGATTTGTACAATACAGGAAGAGAAACTTTCCTGATGCCGGTAGAATGGAAAAATGACTGGCCGGAAATCGTAGGAGGAAACCAGGCAATTCCAATGATAAATAAACGACCTGATTTACCGATTTCAAAAGAGAAAATCAAACCAATGAGCGGGAATTTTATTTCTCATGATGATTTTGATACAAATAAACTTGATTTAAAATGGAATTTTATCAGAACACCTTCTGAAAAATGGTATGAGCTGATTAATGGTACTCTTTTAATCAAACCAAGAAAAGAATCTATTCATACAGAAACTAATTTTTCTTTTATCGGAAGAAGACAACAGCATTTAAAATTTGAAGTTTCAACAAAATTAGAATATACACCAACAGATACTTTGCAGACAGCAGGTTTGGTTGCATTTCAAAATGAAAAGCATTATTTGTTAATAGGAAAACGCCTGAATGCTAATCATAAACAAGAAGTTTTTTTAGAAAGAACAGCCAATACAATCAATAAAGGAAAATCTGAGATAGTGGCTAAAAAAGAAATCGCTGATAATACAAAAGAACTGTTTCTGAAAATTGAAGGAAGAGGAAGATATTATGATTTTTATTATAAAACATCATCAAAAGAAGAGTGGATATTATTGGCTAAAGATATTGACGGAATTATATTAAGTACAAAGGAGGCAGGAGGATTTGTTGGTAGTTATTTGGCAATGTATACGTCGAGTAATCATTTTTAGTCTTAAAATGAGAATGTTATAAAAGTTTACAATTTTTATCAAAAATAATTTTTTTTATTAAATAGAAGCAATTACTTTAGCAGACCAGAACAGAACAGTATGATTAACGAAAATCAGGAGAAATTTGTCTTTGTTATTAATCATGAAAGTGATATTCCAAAATACCAGCAATTGGTAAATGGGATAACAAATGCTATTGCAGAGAACATTTTGCAGAAAGGGGAATTACTTCCGTCTGTAAATAGTATTTGCAAAACAAATCAGCTGTCAAGAGATACCGTTTTTAAGGCCTATTCAATTTTAAAAGATCAAAAGACGATTGATTCTGTGCCAAATAAAGGATACTATGTTTCCGGTGAAACCAGAAAGGTGCTTTTGGTGCTGGATACTTTTAAAGCATATAAAGAGGTTTTATACCATTCTTTTGTAAATAACTTGCCGGACAATGTTATTACTGATGTACAATTTCATCACTATAACATGGATGATTTTAAAACAATAATTAATAATAGTGTCGGGAAATATTATAAGTATGTGGTAATGAATTTTGACCATAAAGATATAACACCGGCTTTATTGGTAATTCCTAATGATAAATTACTACTGATTGATTGGAATATACAGGCAGAAAAAAAGAATAATTATGTTTTTCAGGATTTCGGAAAAGCATTTTATGAGTCTTTAAAAGTCGTGGATGATTTGTTTAAAAAGTATAAAATGATACAATTTATTTATCCGGATTATACACATCATCCTAAAGAAACATTGGAGTTTTTTAAGAAATTTTGTTTAGATTTTAATTTTAAATCTGAAATTATTACAGACCCAAATAAGTTTAATATAGAAAAAGGGATTGCCTATATAAGTGTGAGTGACAGGGTTTTGGGTAGTTTTTTGGAACAATGTAAAGAGAAAAATTTAGAGCCGGGAGA
>Ga0307510_10011973_pt1 | contig 10284 bp, 11 predicted proteins | sample 12_EM_MG_FD_207224 | JGI IMG/M metagenome (GOLD analysis project Ga0307510, IMG submission 207224) | Populus trichocarpa ectomycorrhiza microbial communities from riparian zone in the Pacific Northwest, United States - 12_EM | ecosystem: Host-associated > Plants > Roots > Unclassified | place...
TAACATATAGGGCATACAAGATCCATTGTTTCTTACATTGTCCTTGCCTCATTTCCGCCAGATCGCCCAAGATCACAGATAGGGCATACAAGATCCACTGTTTCTTGCATCCTCATTGCCTCATTTCTACCAGATTGCCCAAGATCATAGATAGGACATTCAAGATTCATGGTTTCTTGCATTATCACAACTATCTGGTAGTTATCATACATAGTCTACCAGATAAGTTGGTCCCTTGTATAGTCTCACCCATTGAATACAGTGCTGTCAGCAGATCAGTTATGCCTTGCAAGCGATGCGGCCATTGCAAGGGCCATCCAAACACCTTACATGGATTTTGCACTTTTGCTGATGCTATAGCAGCTATTAGTCCAAATCCAGTAATTCCACCGTGTTGAGATGTATCTTGGTCAAACGGGCTGCAAGTTGGAGCACCTAACACAACTCCGGATCTACAGTCTGGATCCTAGTGAGCTATCCTACAACACCTAAGGCAATCGTTTTGGTAGTGTGTCCTTGATGCAGTTCATAGCACAGACAAATCCACATGATTGCAAACACTTTCCTCTCACCCTGTGGATGCCGATAACTACAATGGAAAAATGTCAACAATTCAGGACTTCCAACTTTCTGGGAGCTATGATTCCTATGATACTACGCACAATGTCTTTGGTCAATTGCAAGTTGGCTCTTGTTGGTCTCAGAATGATGCAGCATATTTCCCATTCGATGGAACAAGATTTTCGACAAGCTCTCCCCTCTCTGTGGGATTCTTTTCCCCATATTTTATTTGAGACCTGACTTCAATGATCATATTCTGTGTGATGTTACCTTACAGGCTCGATCGTGACAAGAAGCCTTTGACCAAATGAATGCGCCACACAATGTAAGTATCCATTTTATCTTGCATATATCTATCTCTAAAGTCTCTCCCTAGCGAATGAACTCCACTTTGGATGCGAATCGCCTCTCTCTGGAACAAATCGCACTGGTTCATTTGCTATCAGATGCTACCTTGCGTGCGGCAGAGAATCCGGCGTATTTGAAGCTGGAGAAGGAGAACATCGCGTTGCGTGATCAAGTTGACAACCTACAGTGCATCATTTATTGATTTAACATGCATATATTGCCTTGAATATTTGCACACAGAATGCAACTGATTACTGCATTGAATACCAAACTGCAGCGCTCCAATTCCAACAATCATCAAACTCTAAGCCAATCTACCCTGAAGCCCCCATGAATACCCCTCAAGAAGTCTGACTATCCGGATGTAAAATATTGGGAGAGGCGATGAAACGATGCTGTTCAACTCTCTGTGATCCAGGTTTATGACACTGATTCTGGTGACATCAATAGAGAAGAATCCAACGACGACAAGGGTATCCTGAAACAAGGAAGCGGCATTCTGGCTTTCCTTGAAGACAAAACTGGCAAGGTCATTAGTCACTGTGAGAAGAAATGGCTATATGGTGAGATGCGAGGCTTCTGGAATGACAATATTGACCTGGCTTCCCCTCCTGATAACTGGTCTTCTGTAGGCGCCTCACTTTGCGACAAGTTTCAAGATATCCTTGAAGAAAAGTTTCCTTTTTTACGTCTTTGTGCTGGGCAATGGAAGGTTGAGGCATTGTGGAAGAAGAACTATCACAGCTGGAAGCGGTCTTTCTTGGCTAGGTGGGCTAAGAAAACGGGGCTTGATTCTGGTGACTCTAATGACTTGGATGGCACCAAGCGTAAGCGAAAGGAGTCTCCAGAACCCATGGATCCTTATAGCGACACTGGTGAGATGCCTGACGTGCCTTGACTGAAGAAAGTGAAGACGGGGACATCCTTTGTGGTGGAATCAGGGTATGACGAGGGACGGGCACAGGCAGGAGGAGGAGGGTAATGACCGGGGATGATGCCAAGAGTGCTCCCTTGTCTCGCTTGCATTTCTAACGCCTCTGGCACATTGCAATTGATTACACTAATTTGATCTCATTCTTGAATAGGGCAGCACCGCATGTATGCCTAAAGGCATTGCCGCAATCACATTTCCAATCCAGACAAAGTGCCCCTGAGCATGGACCTCCACACACGATGGGCATCTCATGCCCTGGTTACCTCTTATCTTTTCCCCCCTTCGTCGATACGACTCTTCGCCTTCACCTCAGTATAGTGGAGTCACTTAATAGTGCTCCACATCCTTTTATTGACCTCTGGACTACTTAAACGTGCCCTCAACAGGCTGGCAATGTCATCTGCGAATCTCTTCCCACTTGTGTGTGTGTGCGTGGTCCCCCATTTCCGACGGCTTCCCACCGCTTGTCTACAACTTGTCGTTCCCCTTGTGCCCGCTGTGCTCACTTGTTTGATCCCTCAGCAAGCTCATAGCCTCTCTAGGTTATGGGCCCTGGCCTTAACGACAATATGCACTTCGAAGACAAGATCACCATCCCAAAACTCTCCGATGACGGCTCTAACTGGGTCGACTATCACGACCGTGTTCTGTGGCTCCTAGAGTCGCAGACCATTGACGATCACATCAACCATGACTCCCCACCCACTGCCTACCAGAACCAAGGTAAAGTTGGAGGGGTAGAGTACGCCGATCGCTGGAAGAAGGAAGAGACTGCCATTAAGCAGGTCATCAGTCCCAGCATCCCCCGCGCCGCCTTCTCTCGCATCAAAGGGCAGAAGAACGTAAAGGGAGTATGGGACATACTGAAACAGATTTATGAGGAGAAGACAAGAGCGTTGGCAGCAGACCTCATGCGACGGTTCCGGAACACCAGATGCGGTGATAATGACAACATACGCACTCATTTCGAGAATCTGCGCAACCTCAGAGAGCAGCTGGCCAGCATGGGCAAGCTGATCAGCGATGAGGACTACACCGACATCCTCCTCGCTTCTCTCCCCACTTCATATGACTCTTCATGCTCCTCCATCAGTAACAGCGCTCATCTTGGCAGCCAAGTCCTCACTGCTGATGTGTTTGAGAGCCTCATCCTTGACGAATACACTCAGCACAAGCTCAAAAAGCCATTGTCAAACTCCAAAGACGAAGCCTTTGGCACTGACGCTCCCAGGTCCAAGAAGCAGTGTAGCAACTGCAACAAGTGTGGCCATCTCAAAGCTGACTGCTGGGCCAAAGGGGGTGGTAAGGAAGGTCAAGGGCTGAAGAGGAACAAGGACAAGGATAAGTCCAAAGACACTTCGGCCACAGCAGAGGAGGTACCGCCACTGGATGCATGGGCCGCCATAGAGGAGATAGAGGACGGCACCGAAGAAGCTTGGGTCGAGACCGCGGCTGCAGCAGGGAGTTCCCTAGCGTGGCCTGGGTGAACGCATCGCACCACGATGGAGATCTACGACTCAGGAGCCTCTCAGCACATGTCCCCCTTCGGGGAGCAGTTCCTCAATTACAAACCAATCATGCCACCGCATGCAATTTCAGCGGCAAACAAGCAAGCATTCTACGCTGTGGGGACCAGAGATCTACGGATTGAGGTCCCTGATGGCGAGTCCTCCACTTCTATCTTGCTCAAAGATGTCCTTCATGCACCCGAAATGGGACTTACCCTAGTGTCTATCGACCGGATCACCAAGGCTGGCTACTCAGTTACATTTGAGGCAAGCACTTGTAAGATCAAGCGTCCAAATGGCACAGTCATTGGCACCATCCCGGCAAGCGTGAACAGCCTCTACAAGGTGGAGCATGCCTACACAGCCTCCATTGCACCGGAGCGTGTCACCCTCGCAGCGCTGCACCAGCAACTGGTCCACATTGCCCCAGACACACTCTGTGCGCTTGTCTCAAGAGGCACTGTGGAAGGCATCAAGCTCATCGACAACCAGGTGCCGCTGATCTGTGACTCATGCAAGCATGGCAAGTCCATGCGCAAGGTGATACAGAAGGAGCGTCAGACCCCGCTAGCAAGGGCCTTCGGCGATGAGGTGCACACTGACATGTGGGGGCCCTCTCCAACACTAAGTGTTGGCAAGCGGAAATACTACATCACATTCACTGATGACTCCACTTGCTACACACGCATCGACATCCTGTTCACCAAGGACGAGGCCTTTGACAAGTACAAGGAGTATGCGGTGTGGGCGCACACCCAGCACGGAGTGTGCATCAAGTGTCTGCGCTCAGACCGCAGTGGGGAGTATACCAGCGGCGCATTCACTTGGTTCCTCAAGGAGCAGGGGACGGAGCGTTGCCTCACCACTCACGACACACCGCAGCACAATGGTGTCGTGGAGTCGCTTAACCGCCGCCTTGTAGAGCGCGTGTGTGCCCTCCTGCACCAGTCCAGGCTTCCGCCGATGCTGTGGGCAGAGGTGCTGCACTTCATTGTATGGGTGAAGAATCGGACCTTGACCAAGGCACTCGGTAATGTCACACCCTTTGAGAAACTCACCAGGAGAAAGCCTAACATTTCAGGGGTGCCCAAGTGGGGACAACGTGTATGGGTGCACACCAACACAAACAACAAGCTGGGTGCGTGCGCTGAGCTTGCACAATGGGTCAGTTACAGTGATGATAGCACACATGCCCACCGCATTTATTGGGCTGGGACGAACAAGGTATCTACGGAGTGGGACATCAAGTTCACACTGGGCACCGACATCATATCCATCACCTTGTCCACATCCTCCACCCCAACTGCTCCCGCACTCAACGCACCGCCTATCACCCCAGCATCCAGCATCACACCAACTGCACCGGCTCCCAACGTCCCCACTCAAGTCGCAAGCGCACCCCAGCAACCTCCAGCCGCTACTGACAGTGGGGAAGAGGAGGTTGAGGTCGAAGACAAGCTCACCAACACTCCACCACCACCTGTGTCTTGGGGCCAGAAGTCAAAGCCAAGTCAACCTGCTCAGCCTGCGTGTTAAGGCTTCAACGGGCCTTGATAGTACGACTTGTACTAAGAGTGAACTAGTGGTGAGTACTTGAAGAGGTAGAAGTCTCTAGTATTGCTAGAGACGACTCTGAGAGGCTTATATAAGAGATGAGGAAAGGGGAGGCACTTGGGGAGCTTTCAAGAATGTTGATATTGAGAATCAAGTCAAGCTTAGGGCTTGACTGTCGAAATACAGGGCGCTTATATACAGGCATGGCCGCGCACAGGCCATGGTCACTAAGGTAGGTACTTCTGGTCAAGAGGGGGGCTGTCTGTATCGTATGGTACTCTGTGGACAAGTGCTGCGGTCTGTATGAGTCGAACAATAGAGAATGAGCGAGAGCGAATGATAAAGTGACAAGTTGCCTAATTCATCCTTAAGGGTTGAACAATGGCGACGGGTCATTCCAAGAAGAGAAGCGTCGTCATGATGCGATGATGACCACGAGGTTCGAGATTGATCTGAGGAGATCTGGTCTCCGCATGTCCATTCTGGTCTAATGGGCATCTAGTGTAAGCAACTACCCTTTAAGGTAGTCCATATTGATGGTGACCCAATTAAGGGCCATGTCGCTATCCACGTCGTCTGCAGAGCTTTGCGTGGATGAGGGATTGTCTGCGGATCCTCCAGGGGAGGTTGACTGGTAGCCCTGACTCTGGGGCGAGGTGCCAGCTATGGGCGACAAGGCTGAAGGGGTGATTGACTGGTAACTGCCTTCATGACTAGTGCGTTGGCATATCGGTGCTGAGGAGGGACTTGTGGGTGACAGGGAATGCTTGCGGGACACAGGACTGTTAGGCTGAGTGAGGTATGCTTCCCAGGGTTCGATAGGGGACTCTTCTGGGGACAAGGTATGTGTCTGTCCTCCAGGGATGTCAGGTTCATAGCAAGTGACTGGTTGTGGCTCTAAGGGCGGCACGTCCTCTATGGGACTGTCTGGATCTTCCAGTGGGTTCTCTGGGGGTGGCTCTTGATACATCTCCATTGAGGAGTATTCCCAACGATGGATGTTCCATGGGACAGGGACGAGGGGCTCGACTGGGGGCTGATCAAGGGGTGATGATGGTTTGGATGGTTCACTGGGCGGTAGCGGTGGCAGGTCTGGTAGGGATGATGGGTTCAATGGCAGTGGTTGTTTAGGTATAGATGAAGGGTTGGATAGGGTGACAAGGAGGGGGTCCAATGAGGATGAGAAAGATTGGAGTGGATCATAACACTGTGCACCAGTCGTCACGTATCTGCAAGCCCTTGCAGAAGGCAGCAAGCGGAGAAGGCACCACAGATGGAGGCGCACAGAGACTTCCGGGACAGCACCCGGAGTTTGCTGAGCACTACAGTGCACTGGCAGAGCTGATCGCTGACATAGACACTCTCCAGGAGGAGGAGTGTGACAAAGACAAGGCTGCCTTCATTGCGGAGATTGAGGATGCGGTCGCAGCTGCAGTTCTTGATGCGCAAGGAGATCTGAAGTCACTACGCGAAGCGCAGTCTTGCCCCGACTGGCTCAGCTGGAAGGGAGCGATGGACCGCAAGATCTAGTCACTGCAGCAGGCCGGCACATGGGAGACAGTGCCGCACCCTCCAGGCAAGAACATTGTCGGCTGCAAATGGGTTTATCGACTCAAGCGGAAGGCGGATGGGAGCATTGACAAGCACAAGGTGCGCTTGGTCGCTTGGGGGTTCAGCCAGATATATGGTGTGGACTATCTCGATACTTACTCCCCCGTAGCAAAGCTTGCCAGCTTCTGGACCATCCTCGCACTTGCTGCGCACTTTGACTGGGAGGTCGAGTGCTTCGACTTCAACTCTGCATACCTCAATGGAGAGCTGGAGGACACAGAGGAGATATATATGGAGCAACTGCTGGGTTATGAGGAGGGCGGTAAGGACTTTGTCAAGTGGTTGAGGAAGGCCCTCTATGGGTTGAAGCAGGCAGGGCGCAGGTGGTATGACACCTTCAAGCGCGAACTTGCTGACCTCGGTTTCCGTGCCAGTGCCACCAATCCTGGAGTGTTCTACGCTCGGATCCGGGGCAACATCCTTATCGTTGCGGCACATGTAGATGACTGTGCAATGACTGGAAACTCAGGCAGGCTCATCACTGTCTACAAGGCCAAGCTCAATGACAAGTTCCCCCTCACAGACCTCGGACCAATCCATTCCCTGCTCGGGATTGAGGTCACCCATGACCGAGCGGCGCGCACCATATCTCTCTCTCAATCTGCATATGTTGACTCCATTTTATCCCGCTTCTCCCTCACTGATGCCAAGTCGTACCCCACTCCCATGGTCCCCTCCGCGTTCTACTCCAAGCATGACTCCCCATCATCCCCATCTGACATAGCACGCATGCACAAGGTCCCTTACCGCAAGGCCATTGGCAGCCTCATGTACGCTGCAGTTGCTACCCACCCTGATATCACCTTTGCAGTCTCAACACTCTCTCAGTTCTTGGAGAACCCAGGGGAGGCTCATTGGCAGGCAGTGAAGCAAGTGTTTCGCTACCTCGCAGGGACACACAACCATGTGCTAACATATGGGGCTGAGCAGTATGATCTTACCGGATATACAGATGCTGACGGAGCATTGCAGGAGCATCGCTGTGCTATCTCGGGCTACGCATTCCTCATAGATGGGGGCGCAGTATCCTGGATGTTGCGCAAGCAGGAGCTGGTCACACTATCCACAGCAGAGGCAGAATATGTCACAGCTACGCATGCTGCAAAGGAGTGCATCTGGCTCTGTCGCCTCATAGGCGAACTGTTCCCCTCACTGATCACTTGGACAACCCTTCACTGCGACAATCAGGCCATGCTCACACTTGCAGTGGACGACAACTATCACGCACGCACAAAGCACATTGACATACGATACCATTTCATTCACCAGTGCATCGCACAGAAGGTTATTGATCTTGTATACTGTCCGACTGATGACATGACTGCAGACATCCTGACCAAGGCACTTCCGCAGTGGAAGGTAATATGCCATAGCCTCGGATTAGGCCTGCATCAGCCGTCCAGGGGAGTGGTGGAATCAGGGTATGACAAGGGATGGGCACAGGCAGGAGGAGGAGGGTAATGACCGGGGACGACGCCAAGAGTGCTCCCTTGTCTTGCTTGCATTTCTAACACCTCCGGCACATTGCAATTGATTACACTAATTTGATCTCATTCTTGAATATGGCAGTGCCGCATGTATGCCTAAAGGCATCGCCGCAATCACATTTCCAATCCGGACAAAGTGCCCCTGAGCACGGACCTCCACACACGATGGGCATCTCATGCCCTGGTTACCTCTTATCTTTTCCCCCCTTCATCGATACGACTCTTCGCCTTCACCTCAGTATAGTGGAGTCACTTAATAGTGCTCCACATCCTTTTATTGACCTCTGGACTACTTAAACGCGCCCTCAACGGGCTGGCAATGTCATCTGCAAATCTCTTCCCACTTGTGTGTGTGTGCGTGGTCCCCCATTTCCGACGGCTTCCCACTGCTTGTCTCCAACTTGTCGTTCCCCTTGCGCCCACTGTGCTCACTCGTTTGATCCCTCAGCAAGCTCATAGCCTCTCTACTTTGTTCCCTCCATGAGCCAGTCTCAAAAGGTGCATCAATTAACTGCTGACGCTCACTTGATCATCAGAAGGGTCGATCCAAATACAGGGTTTACCTATTGTAAGTGACGTCACTACCATTTACCTTGTCTAATTGGCCCTTTTAGCGTTCAACGCAACTTAAAAATGCTACACTTAGCTCGAAGGTTTGTTTCATATTTTTTTCTACCTTACCATGCTAACTGTCATATAGACATCGAAGAACCCTCTGTAAGCTTCATCGCTTTGTGGAGAAGCATCTGATGACTTTCGCAGGGACGGGTTTTCTATCAAGACAGTGCTCTTAGATCACGGTCTCAATGACGGTATGAAATCGCCTTGCGACCAACTTGAACTTACAACGCTTATCCATGTCCACTGGTTCACAGACTCTGTGCCACACTCCCGACCTGTCCCTGGCCCTTCTTTGATACTACCCACCCCCATAACTGCTTCCGCACCGATTTCCATGCCTGTGCAGAGTAGCTGACCCTTTTCCATCCTGAAGACTGAAGACACTATGTGAGAAGGTCGAAAACCTGCCCAAATCGGTTCCCATAGGAAAGAAGACTGGCCCGCTGGCAGGGTATTGTTGCGATCCCATGGCACTCACAATGGACATCAAAGACGACATGGATATCTGGGAAGTATGGGACCAGAGACTGAATGTTCTTATCTCACACAGAATTCCTGATATCTATCCCCTTGTCACATGGGGCAAATACGGCCTTACCGCATTGGTCCAGCTGCTGGAGCACCTCGTCCATGATCGCAAAGTCGACGAAGGTCTTCTTGATGGAAAGGTTGGACGCGTCATAGAGGCCATTGATAGGGAACTACAATTCTTATTTTCTTACCTCGGTTTCACTCTTTACTGACGTTTTCAAAACTTTCAGTGTTTGCAAGCAACAAGATTCCCCCAAGAATGCTATCCCTGCCGAAGCGTTGCATAGTCAAGTATCCCAGCCCATCACAAAAAAATCTGCTGGAAAGGCTTCGAAAGGAGGGCGGGGATCATGGGTCCCTCCCAATATCATTTCCCCCAAGTAAGTCCTCTGAGTCGATGATACCAGGAGTGGAACTTATTTGATTATCATGCCATTTTGGTGGGAGGCAGCACGCGACTGGAAAGAGATGAATCCCAAAGGGACAATGCAAGATTTCAACAACTTCTGGGATTCTATTCAGCAGGAGAAGGATAAGGTACAGGTGGGTAGCGTTCATTCTGCTCTAAGAGACTTTCTCATACTAACTTTGGCCAGATATATAAAAACCGAGCAAAGCAACTTGTACGTGTTAATCTACCTTACTTTTGCAATACTGATTATTCATTTCCAGAACACTACAAACTTGGCAAAGTAGAGCCCCTTTCATGGAACGTGGTTGAGAGCACAGATGTGGCAGACATCGCGGACGTGGTGTATCTGGCAGGTGCAGCAGGTGCGGTGGATGCGGCAGACGCGTGCGGACTTGGATGCGTTTGACGCAGTGGATTTGGTGGGCCGTGGACTTGATGGACTTGGTGGACCGTGGATGTGGTGGGAGCAGCCCAGGGGAGCCTGGGATATGGGAATGGACCATGGGTTGTCTTCAGTCAGATAGCATCAAATGAGAACGGATTTTTCTGATGAAAACGGGCGTGAAATGATCATGGGAAGGAATCAGAAGACATCAGCTTACAATGGTATTTTGGCCTCAAGTTGACTTCAAGCGACGCTATCTGATCAGCATTTGGTGAGCCGCATGATGTTGAAATTCGTCACTTGGCGTCAACAGATTTCTTGTAGGGCCTTAG
>Ga0307510_10011974_pt1 | contig 10284 bp, 3 predicted proteins | sample 12_EM_MG_FD_207224 | JGI IMG/M metagenome (GOLD analysis project Ga0307510, IMG submission 207224) | Populus trichocarpa ectomycorrhiza microbial communities from riparian zone in the Pacific Northwest, United States - 12_EM | ecosystem: Host-associated > Plants > Roots > Unclassified | place...
TGTCTTTCATGTTTAGGAACTTTTACATTTAGGGACTTTCCTTTTGTTTTCCTTACACCCGCTGGAGAAGAAATCAGCCGACCATTGTTTTGATTGCTCCCAGTTTTATTTTTGTTCTTGTTGTCTGTGTGGGATGAGTTGGCTTTGATTTTTTTTTTAATTTCTTTAAGCTTATTCTAAATCTTAGAATATATATGACGGCTGGTTAGCTTTTATTGTGATTTTTTATGTGTTTAATAGTGATGCTTGTGTTTCGATAAAAAAAAAAATTCCTTGTATGTTGCATACGGCCAATACCCTAACATGTTTTGAATGTTTTTTTTTTATATATATATATAAAATATTGGAAGTTTTGAAAATGTGTTTTAGCAAGGATTTCTTAAACACAACAAAAATTATTTTCTTGTATTTCTGAATTTTACAACATGTTTGTAAAACTCCAAAGGGTATTGACCAATATTCCAAAAAAATATAAAAATCTTATTTTGGGGAGAATTCATCTATTATTCACCGTTAATGTTTGGATAAAGAAATCCTTAAAGGATGAATATCCAAAATATTATTGGGAATAATTTGTTATTATTCACTGTTAATATTTGGATAAAGAAACCCTGAGTGGTAAATATCCAAAATAATTTTTTAGGAATAAAAAATCCGCACACATCCTTGAAAGAAGCCTTGATTATAATCGAGGACTTTTTAATTTTTTACTCCACGGTTTACGAGCCGTAAGAGTAAAACACTAAGTCAAAAATAGGCTTTTAAAGCGCCCTAGATTTCTAAATTTTTGTCCCTCCTCCTTGCGATTTACGAGTCACAAACTCTTGAAATACTAAGGGAGAAATGAGCTTTTGAAGCACATGGAATCTCCTTGGATTTCTATCTTAATCAATTTAGTTTGAATCAAACTTAGGAAAACTGATGGGATTAGAAAACACTAACACCATAGCAATTATAAAGTAAAACAAACACCAAGCAGTTTACCATAGGTAGGGCGTACTAGGGGTGCTAATACCTTCCCTTTACACAACCAGTCCCTTGCCTTAGAATCTCTGAAAGACCAGTTAGGGTTCCTAGTGACCAAAATACTAGGTGGCGACTCCTTTACACAAAACAAATAACCTGAAATCAATCAAGGGTCGCCGCGACGCCGCGCTCCACCGCGAGGGTGCGACACATATAATAAACCAACTTCCATAATTAAATTCATGCATATAATAAACAAACTTTAAAAAATAATATGCATGCATCACAATCCATTTTGCTCCCCCTTTAGGACATCAAAATGGGAGGAAAGAGATCCACAATATTACATAACCAAATAGAAATTCATAAATTCAAATGGATTTAAAAGCATATGAAATAAATGCATGAGATGGTTGCACCGGATGATGAAAAACAAGTCTAGGAATCGGTTAGGCCACTCTAAGTGGATGGTTTGACCAAATCTTCTTGTTCCTCTTCCTCTTCATCACTCGGCAAGTTAATTATAGTATTTGGACCAACACCTGGTGAAAGTCCCTCATGGTATACCTTAGATGGGAAAAAATATATATATGCCTGCAAATCCCATATCTGCTCTTTTTGCCTTTATGTTAAATGAGTAAGACAATCTAGATGATAGTTTAGTGAGATAAAATTAGGTTGTAGGAGAGGTGGTGTGTTTTCTTTGTGAATATATTGGCTAGACTCATCATCCATATTTAAATAAAGCATGAAGAAAATAATTATTATTTAGGCACAAAGATGTCTCAATAAAAGGTCTTCTAAGGGTTAGGTGTATGACAATGAAAAATATGGTTAAGAGGTGACCATAGATCAAGGTTTAATTTGATGAGAAAGCAAAAGGCATGAAGAATGATTTTCCTATGGGTCTTAAAACTAGCCATAGCCCAAATTATAAGTCCATCAAGTTCATTATTTAAGATACCATGGGGTAAAATGAAAAGACTTTATTGACATTTCATAAAGGACTCGGTCTAAAACACTCAAATGATTTATAGATCTAGAGCTCATAGCCATGGCCTCATCATTATGACCGAACAATATTTCATATTATTCATAAGGAGTAAAGGTATTATTTAGATCCATAAGCTTACTTTCTTTGAACAAGTCATATTTTCTTGTGGTTTAGATAAAAAAAAAACAGAGCAATGTCTTTCAATCTTATGATGACACGTTCTTTGTTCACCATACTAGATAATTCAAAAGTCTTACCACTAGTGTTAACCCCCTACATAAACATAGGGCCAAAGGTAGTAATAAACCGATGAATAATATAAACTTATGATGAAAATAATGAATAAATGATTGAAATAATTATGAATAAGATGTTTAATAGATATGATGACGTCTATGGGTAAATTTAAAGGTGTTGATTAAGTTGAAAAGAGAATTATGAATTTCGAGTTTAAGATTTGTAATATTGGCGAAACCAGTAACAAGTTTTGATTGATAAAAGAATAAAGAAAATGAGAAAATATCTTAAGGAATTAGTATAGTAATAAATAATAAACTGTAAGAAATGATAGTACAAAGAAAAGTACAGAATAATGGTGCAAGCACCGGTTAAAAATCGGTAATGTTATAGTAAAACGGTAGTAAGTCCATAAATAAAATAAATGGTAAAAGGAAAAATAACTATATTTGAGATAAAAAAAAAATGGTCCTGAGAATTCAATAAAATAATTGATATGATTTATGCAGGGGTTGAATAAGAAAATTCAGATTTTTGATGAAGAATCATAATCTGACCAATTTTAAGCTAACATGCATAACTCTCAATTCGACCATCGAATCAAGAAAATTTACAAGAAGTCTCTTGACATATTGTTTTATCTTAGGTTAAAATTTCTGGTTAATTAGAGTTCAAGAAGGACTTACATTTTAGGTCAGAAAACCAGGTAAAGTGCATAGATAATACAAGAAATTTTTAAGTAGTGGCAAAATAGTAAATAAGAGAAAATTTCCTTTATAAGAGAGGGTTTTGTGTTCTTGGTCAAAATTGAGATAAAATTCTCCGAAGATTTAAAGATTTAAGGGTATTTGAGTGAGAAAAACACTTTTGAGAGTGATTGAAAGGATGAAATCAAGAAGAAAAAAAGGGTAAAAAGCGTGGAAATAGAAGAATTGGAAGCTAGAGAGAGAAAAATGAAAAGATGTTAAGTTTTTTTTGCATAAACTCATTGATTTGTTGCTATTAAGAGGTAAGAAACATTATTTAAGGATTGATTGAGGTTCTTAAAATGTTTTAATGCATGGTGTGTATAAATTGCATTATGGAATATTGAGTTAAGTATGTTGGCTTGTTTGTGATGGTGCTTTTAGTTTAGAATTATGTTCTCAGGCATGAAAAACTAATGGGTAATGTGGAAATTGTGAAAATTTTGAAAGAAAACCATGCCTCCCTCTTAATACTATGTTAAATCATGCTAAATAATGTGTTTTAAGATTGGGTGCAAGGTCAATTGCATGGAATTTTAAAGAAGGAACCATGACTCCTTTAGTCTACGTTCAACCTACACTATATATGAGAGGGTTTGAGTTTGTTGCTTGAATTGTTGCTAAAATTGAGTTTGATTATGTTATATGACATGTTTTAAGACTATATATGAAGAAAATTGCATGAAATTTTGAAAGGGGAACCTTTTGTTCCTTGAGTGGTAAGTTCAGCAGCCATTAGATAATTTAAGGGAGGGGGCGATCCTTTTGTTTAAAAAACTTATGTGAAGAATGATTAAAAATGACTTTGATATAATGTAGAATGAATTTGGAATAAAGAGAACAAAAGGGAACCTATAACTTGTATATGCTTGGGTTCGGCTAAAGTAAGGGTAAAGTGTTCAATCTATCATAAGGGTTGTGTTGGGTTGTGAATTGTGATGTGTTTAAACGAGTTGATTTAGAAAAAAATATGAGAAACTTGAATGGAAACTCAAAGACTTAATCCTTGAGGTTTTAGTTAAATTAGAGAACATGGGGGTAGACTTGTTGAATTATGTTCTTGAGTGTTTAGACATGTATTATAAAAAATGGGTTTCCATAATGAAAAATAAAGGGCAACTAAGGTTACCTATGGAAGGCCATTTGGCCAGAGGCCTTTTCAGAGGGAAGGATCGAAACTTGTCTTAAGATTTCTCTTGAAATTAATGCTATAGATGAGTATGAGTGTGTTCAAATTAATTTTGAAGGAAAAAAGGGTTTAAAAAAGAGTGCATGATACCTTTTAGACATAGTCAGTTATGTAAAGAAAAATGACAATAAATGGATTTTGGTTAGACTAATGTCATAATTGTTGTAGTCAATATAAGGACTTTGACATGCTAAATTGACTGATGTGTTTAAATGTTTGATCAAACAATTTTGAGTGAAAGAATGAATGTGCTTTAAACAAAGGACGAGTTAAGACTTAGTGAATGGCTATGACTTTGAAAAGTTTGAACATATATGGAATTCTAATAAATTTCTTATTAATTGGCTTGGAATAATTTGGAATAAGGTTTTTATGGTAATTTAATAAGCTTATGATGATTTATGTCCCTGTTGAAACAATAGAGGTTGTCGAAGCACGATAATAGTTGGAAACAATAACACACAGAGAGGCTCCATATAGGTTCTTTGCACCTTTTTCTACTTCGAAGTTCATAGGTTTTTAAACCTGTAAATTCTTTAAATGCACATTTTATTGTGAAAGTTTTATATTAAGAATGGATTGGTTTGTTGTAACCTATTTTTGGGTCCCCGCACAAAAAAGAAAAAAAAATATAAATATATAGTCGGAAGAAATTGAAAATAATAATAATAGCAGTAGGATGCTTGAGCGCACAAAAAATGATCAGAACAATTGATTAAGGAGGTTAAAAAATACAAAGATTGAAATTTTTACAGTATATACTTGAATGATGAGAGCCCTGTTGGAAAAGAAAATTCAATTTGAGGAGAAAAGTCCAAAATTGGGTGTTTATAGACTCAATTGGATTTTATTGAAGGTTTAATTGAATTTATAGAGGGTTTGATTGTAAGAAAATTTATTTTTAAGTCAATTTGGGCTTTGATTGGAAGAAATTAAAGTTCTGGGGTCAAATTATAATTTTTGAGTGTTGATTTGGTCAAATCCGGGGCTTAATTGCATAAATATTGAAGTTTGATGGCCAATTAGGGACCTAATTGAAGAAATCCGAAACCAAGGACCAAAGTGTAAAAGACATGTAAATAGAGGGGCTGTAATTAAACAAATCAGGGCTAAATTGAAGAAATTGAAAGTTTATTGATCAATTGAGGGTCAAATTGCATAAATCAGAGACCAAGTATGAAAGTGAAAAAGGCGGCCAACTAGAGGGCCGGCGATTGAAGTTGGCAGAGATGCAATTGAATTGATTCTTAAAATCAAAATTGCATTTGAGGACTTAAATGAACAAATGATAAATTGAGGACTGATTTGGAAGTTGACGTGTTTTGGCGCCATATTTTATTTAAATGAAACGGCGCGTTTTGTCCAAAACAACATCGTTTCATGTAAAAAAAAAGAAGAGAACAAAATAGTGTCGTTTTGAGCGACACTGTTCCTCCTTCTTCCCCTGGATGTGCAGCAGGGGAAGATATAACTTTTGTTTTTTCTTCTTTAATTCTTCCTGCCTCTCTCCCTCCTCGCGTGCTATGCCCCACGCCCCCTCATGATGAGAAACCGGGGGAGCCGCGCCCTGCCAGCCACGCCCACTGGCCAACTAACCCGGCGCCATGGCAGGGTAGGAAAGCCTTGCTCCCCATGCGCAGCAATAGGGCGGCGATAGGGACGCCCCCGCTCCCTTTTCCCTATAAATACCACCCAACACCAACACAAGAGGGGAGAAGAGACGAAAAGAAAACGAGAGGAAAAGAAAAGGAGAGAGAGAGAGAGAGAGAGAGAGAGAGAGAGAGAGAGAGGAAAGAAGACGAGTTTGAAACAAGGGAGGGTTTGAGAGAGAAATAAATAGAAGAGCAAGGAGTACAAAGAGGAAAACCACTTGACAACGAAAGAAGATAAAGAAAAACGAAACACTAGAGGAGAGGGGAAGAGTAGTAACCTCTCTCTCCATCGCTTGAAACAGCAGCACCGCTGCTTGGAGCTGCCGTCCGTGAGCCACGACACTGCCACCGCCCTCCACTGCAGCACTGCCACCGCCCTCCACTACAGCACCGCCAGCGAAGCAGCAGACCAGCAAGGCACCGCCTCCTCCGCGCCAGGTAACTCTTCTTTCCCCTCCACTTTTACTTCATTTTTGGTATAAGTTTGTCCTGCATGCAAAACAAATATTGTTCTGCATGCAGGAGGATGGGAAGGGGAAAATAATTCCCCCCCTGTTTTTTTTTCTCTTTTCTGGCACAACCCTTATGTCTGGGCCAGATCCGGCCCAGACCCAAAGAAGCAGAGAGAACTGTTGGGCATAGATCGGCCCAACCCTTTTGGGCCGAGATTAGCCCAACCCTTTTGGGCTGAGTCCGACCTAGTTAGCTAGGTCGGCCCAGCCCACATAATTATAATTATATATATTGTATATATTATAATATTCTATATTATATATGTGAAATTTTTAAAAAAAAATTCTGAAAAATCCTTAAAAAAATTGTAGATTTTCCTGCATATTTTTTTTTTTATCAAAATTGCTTAATACTAGTTTGTATTTTTATACCGTAAGGATACAAATCCAGTATTAAAATATCCGGTTTTCGTCAAAATATTGCAAATTTTTTTTTATTAAAAACAAAAAAAAAATATTGTTTTTTTAAAATACATAATAGCAAAACAATACATAAAGGCATAGGATAAACATGTATAGTAGCAATTAGGTAATTACCCTACTAGTCGAACTAAAACTTTTTTAATGTAAAAAAGTGCAGGCATTGCTGATGTCTTTTCTATGTGCAAGAAATTCTTTTATTATGAAGTTAAATTTTGTTGTATAAAAGTTAATCTTTTCTAAATATGATGATGACAACATTTTTAATTAACTTTGATCAACCCGAGATAATTCGTAACTCAAATCATATTTAATAACATTGTTTTTTTTAAATAAATTTTATTTAATTATATGATGATAAAAAAAACCATCAAAAATACAACCATATAAAACTTAAAACTAATGATGAGTTGTAAAACAAAAGGCTTGTCGATATTATAAAAGGAATATTATACTCTCATTTGAAAACAAATTAAAAATGTAATGGTATATAATAAAATAATATCTAAAACTTATTCTTAGTTAATTTAAGAATTTAATAAACGAATATATTTATAATATTTTAAATTAATTAATTTTAGAAAATAAATTAAAGAAAAACAAAAATGTGTGAGCCATGCTGGGTTGCCCAACATGCATGACCCTCTAAAAAGGGTACAAGCCCGTGGTCCTTCCAGGTTAGGCTCGCACACATGGCTTTAATTAGAAACCCAACAATGTATAGGTCTAGAAGCCTAAGCCTGCATATGGGTTTTTTTTATTCTTTCATGACGTGTTATCTACTTTTTTTATATATATATATATATATATAAAAGTAGGCTATAGGTTACATGCAGCAGTAGGTGACCTGTCGTCCATTAGGCACTGCTTAGAATCCGGCCACCACTAGGGTACAAGCCCGTGTTTTTCTCTATTCTTTTTTTATAGGGCCATAGTGGCTGGTTGTTCCCCAGCACGTCTCTTCCTCCCTAGAGGGATGATGAGTCTTGCTGGGGTGTTAGTATTCTGCCGGGTCTTTGATTCCAGGAGTCCTGCCATTGCGGGGCTCTTGGTGGTGGCTCTCTTCACGTCTCCATTGGCGTCTTGTGGGGGAGGACATGAGAAAACAGTGGGGATTGCCTTGCGCTTGTGGGTTGCCTGGGGTGATCGTCAATTTCCTGTTGCAGGGAGCTTCTTCAGTTTCCAGAGGAAGAAGACGGTGAATAGAGATGAAAAGTGGCGCCGTTTCTGGGCTGGGGCGGCTATTTTTCATTTGGATTCTCTAAGTTTTAAACATTTTTTAATCGGACCCCTGTGACAAATTCTAATTGAACCCATGAATTGCGGCACCTCTTACAAAACAATCCTTCGATTTTAATCTCTTGCAATTTTAACCTAAATCAGCTCTGAAACTTAATATTTCTTCAATTAAGCCCTTGATTTCATTAATTAAACTGAATCTAAACTCAATTAAGTTCCCAAACTTATCAATTCTTCAATTAAACTCCCGATATCATTAATTAAACCAAATCAAAATTTAATTGAATTATCAAGACTTGTTTTCAATTTCTTCCAAAATTAACTTTCAAAGTCATAATTCCACCCAGATTAAACCCTCACAACTTCTAATTTATATTCTCTTGGCCTAAATTTCATATTTTTTATTTCATTTTCTTTTTATTAAAAAATAAAAATAAAACAAAAATTAAAATTTAGATTATGACACCTACAATAGTAGGTAACCTGTCATTCATTAGGCAGTATTTAGAATCCAACTACCATTATGGTAGCTAAGAAATTAAGGGAGGGGGATTTTGGCCTAAAAATATATTTTTCAACAAATTTTCACATAAAAATACATTATAAACATGATTAAAAAAATCTAAACAAAATCCTATCAAGTATCGCATCACCATAAAACTCATTTTGCCTAATCTTTTAATCAGAGGATTGGTGTGAACTCTCTCGTTCAAACGCAATCGTTAAATATTAGTCAAAATTCAGATCATTTGTCTATATCTTACAAACCTTTCTTTTTCCGTAAATTGGTCCCAAAATTAATTTCCAAGAAAGCAAACGATATTCTAGAAATTATATAAATATTTTGTGGTGGTGGTGGTGGTGGATGTCCACCTCATGGCAGGGAAGGATCCTCTCCACCCAGTAAGGATACGGGGTGATCCCATTAGGGGTTGACTGCCAAGGATCACTCCAACATGTCCATTTCTTTTCATTTTTTTTTTTACTTTTCTTCCCCACCAAAAATCTCTCTTTCCTTCTTTTCGTCATGGATGACAACTCTCTTGGTTTTATGATACGAGATTTCTTTTACTAAATAAGAATTTTGTAATTGCAAAAGATTGATTTTAAAGAGGAACTGTGAGAGCCAAAACCTTGGTGGGATATGGTGCAAGTCTCAAGTATCATCCGATTATAGAACCCTAACCCTTTAGCCACAAAATTAAGCCCTTACGAGCTTGTTTGACGCCATGGTTACTGAAAAAAATTGTCAAATCATTAATGATTTTGGAGTCTTAGATTATTAAGACATTTGGGATATTTTAGCCTTCCATTATTGGGATTCAGGAAAACAGCCTATAGTGGAGGAAACTTGTTCAAATCTCTTGATGGGATTCTCTTGTAATGGCCTCGTATTTGGATTAGAAGATGGTCGAAGATCGTCAGAGAGAGGATTATATTTCAGAGGATGATGAGGTGGAATTTGGCGGGATGAATGTCCACTTGTTGAATTGTGTGTTGAAGATAAACGAAGAATCAAGGAACCTTGACACCAAACTATAATTATCAAGGTCATGGAAAGAAAGGTTGGTTATACATATTTAAAGAAAAGGCTCCGTATACCATTGAAGATCATTCAGGACGATCTACTAGGCTACTGGATTCATTTGGGAAACCAGTTCTTCGTGACTATTATCAAGCAATGGCATCCAAATTTTGATCCTTATGAAGCAAAAATTGAAAAGGTCGTTGCATGGGTGAGGTTGTCTGACTTGGAAATGGAGCATTTTAATAATACAGCTTTGTGGAAAATTAGAGATCAAATTGGTAAGACTGTAAAGGTGGATAGGATGACCTTTATCTTTCGGTTCTTATGGAAACTATGTTAGCCCTTCTCAATTAAAAATAATAACTAGGTTTCTCTGACTTTTAAGAGTTTCTGATAAATCATTATGGGATTGGTGCATAACTCACAGTAAATTATTTGTCATTGTACAAGTATTTATCATCAAGTCAAATTATGGATTGAGTGATGTTGCTTATGATCGAATCCTTGAATGGGAAAAAAACATGTTACCTAGAGGAAATAAGCTGAAAGATAACTTCTATACTACAAAATTTATAATGAAATCTTTTGGCCTAAAATATCAAAAAATTTGATATATGTCTAAACTTTTGCATGTTATACTCTGACAAATATGCAAATTTTAACGAGTGCGAAACCTACCAACATGCTCGATATAAACCTAATAATGAATATCGAGTTACTCAATTTACTAAATTAAAATATCCAAATTTTCATACCACAGTAAATACTTATGTTAATGAGTTAAATGTAATAATGAGTACT
>Ga0307510_10011975_pt1 | contig 10284 bp, 6 predicted proteins | sample 12_EM_MG_FD_207224 | JGI IMG/M metagenome (GOLD analysis project Ga0307510, IMG submission 207224) | Populus trichocarpa ectomycorrhiza microbial communities from riparian zone in the Pacific Northwest, United States - 12_EM | ecosystem: Host-associated > Plants > Roots > Unclassified | place...
TCCAATTCAAGTTGCTTCCAAAGCCTTTTCCCTTTCCTTTGCTAAGTCGCTTCAGGAGGATTACCTGAAGCTCTGCAAACCATCCTCTACTTGTTAAACATCATAACCTTTGGCTGCATGCCATTGTCAGTTGGGATCTGCTCCCTTTGATGTTACCAGCTTATTGCCCATAGGGTGCCAGTCTCTTTGACTGACGGATCACATTGACGACACACTACTCCTCGATTCCTCCTTCGACGTTAGGCACTCAGGCCTCGCTTAGGATCACCAGCAGAACCTCTTTGACATAGACAATAGTCTTGCTTAGAGAAGACCCGCCAACGCTATCCCCTTTTGACGATCGGCTACAGCCTCGCTTAAGGACGACCCCCTTGGAAACTCTTATATCGTGCACATCGCACCATTAAGGCCGTTGGACCTTAACATGCCCATAGGATGGGTTATCGAGGGCGAGTGCATGCTGGCACTCCACGGAGGAGTGAGCTGGAGTCTCCTTGTCAACACCAGTAGGAACCCCATTAATCAGCAATTTGCTCCACTTTACGTTTGCCCAGGAAGTGAGGGAAGTCATCGGCTCAGGGAGCATGGACTGAATGGCAGTGGTGAGGACATGGGTAGCATCTTTCAGCTGGGCAATGGATGTGGCTGGGCCCCTGATAATGACCAAGTTGCCCTTTGGAGTCCACCTCGTGGCAGAGATCTGGACATTGGCATGGCAGGGGGACTTGACAAGGGCATCATTGCAGACCGAAACCAACAAGGCAGGGGCCATACTAGCCTGGGCATGAAGGTGGATGGAAGCAGTGGAGTGGGAAAGGGAGATGACAAGGCTAGCCCTCACGGGAAGCCTTGGGGCTGTGGCAACCACAGTGTAAGAGGTGGGTTGGGACATGCCTTTGCCTTGAGGCGGTGCTTGGGCCTTCTGCTTCTCCGTCCCAGCGCCTGTTATCCCCTCCCCCACTGAAGGCCCAGGTTTCCCCCGAGGGGGCTTAGGGCTACCCTGCCTTTTGGCAGATGCAGGTTTGGGATGTGGAGCAGTGGGTTGGGTTGGGTTGGGCTTGGGCACAGCAGCAGGTGCTGGTGGGCGAGTGGGAGGGAGGGGGGAGGGTGTGGGAAGGGGGCCAGGGGGCACAGGAGACATAGGGTGCAGGGTCAGCACCATGGGGGCCATGGGTGTAGCTGGCTCAGAATCCATCGCAGTATCTTCATGTAAACCCTGAAGATTCACTGTTTGAGTGGCAAGTCCTGAGGGAAGCAGGGGAGAGGGGGGTGCAGTGGAGGGGGCAGGGGAAGGTGAGGGAGTGGCATAGGGGCCATCGATGCTGACAATTTTGCAGAAAGCTGACAAAGCTGAGAGGCAGGCACTAATGGCATGGCTCCTATAATCTGGGATGTACTCATCCATGCGGTGGTTGGAGAAGACTTGACCATACAGAGGAATCGCTGTGGTGAGCAGGAGCTTGAAGTGGTCTTGGGCAGGGATGTTACCATTTTCCATGCAGTGCCACTTTATGCAGGCATGGTCGGCGGTGGAGAACTCAGGGGTTGCATGGTTCACCATGTCGAGGAGGGTGTCGATAGACTCACAAGTGACATGTATATCATTCTCGGGGTCGGTCACAAGCAGATAAAAGGGAGAGGACTCCCTGCGAGAGGTGGACATGATCGTGGGAAAAAACACTAGATGGTGGTGGTAAGAGGTCAAGAGGTGATGTTCCTTTCAATCTACTCTGCTCCCCTTTCAACTTACCTTTTTCAACCTTGTAGCATACATTGTGCCAAGCCTTGACCTAATATAAAGCACCGCATCTGGCCTTGTCAGAGGTCAGGCAATCATTTGGCCAGCTTCCCCCTCTCGTTTCTTCTGTGTGTTTCAACCCCACGTGACTGACTAGCAATCATTGAGCCGATGAGCTACCAATCATCTATCTGTCATGTGGACTTGTACACCCCATTTATTTCTTTATTGTTCTTTAATCAAGCAGTGCATACCCCGATTGGTGACAGAAATCCTAGGATATCCATATACAGAACAATAGTTGCTAAACGGACATGACTGCTGGTGGGAATGCATAGGAGAGGCGCTTAGATGTTCAACGTTGAGTGTCTCTCATGGTGTTGTGCTCCTGCAGTCGAGTCAACAATTTAATTTCACGTGATTGTGAGCAAGACATGGTGAATAGGAGCACAACATTGTGGCAAAGACAGAATGTCTATGTAGGGTGAGTTCGAAGGGTGGTTGGAGATCCAAGATGGGTTTGTAATCCTGAAGGAAAAGCAAACACACGAAGGGGAGCAGAGAGCGTAAGGAGCAGAAGGGGTGGCCTGAGGGCACATCAGGATTCCTCTTCGCTCCTTAATGCTCTTAGTGAACCTAACCAAGCCTAACTGAGCCTAAAATAGTAGTTTAAGGCTCACTAAGATGTCTAAGGAGTCAGAAGGTTTCCTGATGTGCCCACCCACTGCCAGGTGGCAGGCATACAAGCGATATGGGGATGAGTGGCAGCATAGCAGGCTCACAGGTCATCAGACAGTCAGGCAAAATCACACAAGAGAAGGGGGGAATGAGAAGGCCAGACGTGGAGGTTTATATAGTCAATACGAGACACAGTAATCTACCACAGGGTGAGCTAAAAGAGGGAAGATAAAGGAATTACAAGTGGTGGTGCTGCCAGAGACAAACTGCGTGGCATCGTAACACAACAGGCAGCAATATTTTACAATGTATCTTGGTGCAAGACGTTGGGCGCAAGGGTGCATGGAAAGTAACTCATTATACAAAGATCTGCAAGGCTGTCAAACCCAAAGGCTGCAGCAAGCAAGAGGGCAGATTTGGGGGATCTGCACAAACTGGTTATTGCAGTAGGAGGTAGGAGTTGGCTTGAAAGGGATGCCACGATCCTCTTGATAAGGTAGGTAGAATGGCGGCAAGGTGAGCAAGGCAGGCAAGAGCAGGAGGTGGAGCGTTAAAGTGAAATAAGAGGGCTTTGAAAGCAGTACACATGCAGACAAATACCAAGGATGGAAATGTGGGTGCATGCTCAGTACTGGGCAGAGATAGGCGACACTTTGCTCATTCTGAGCTCAGTGTACATGCTATCCTTACAACATAATGGGTACTTTGGACTACAACAAGTACTGGTAACATATTTACATCTTTGCATGCTTTGACTGAGCCAGTTTGTCATTGACCTTCCTCTGTATGCACGGTTCTGATTGAGTGATGAGTCAGTGATAAGGCATAACATACACACCTTCGGCCTGGTTGCCCTGTTTTTTTTTTTTTTTTGAATTCAATTTTATAGTCCCCAGCGATTAACTACAAGGCTTGTTACAGGTGTGCTATCCATATGCTAAGGCCTACCTACTACTGAAGGCATAAGAAGGGTCCTCAGGCAACCCCAGGTCCCTAATGCACAGGCTCTTGGGCCTGCACTACCAATGATGGCGGAACTCAAATTTATCTGTAGCATCAGTAGGTTGATGAAATTGAAAGCGACACCACTGGGAGGTTAAAGATGTGAAGGGGGAAAATGCCACGCATGAGAGTTGCAAAAGGGCGCATTATGCTCAAAGAACAGGGGTGGAGGGGAACTGTCCAGGGAAGATGTGGAGGGGGAAAGCAGGGGAGAGGGCAGTCGAGAATGGCTTACTACTCTCTTGGGGCTGGAACTCCTCAGAGATCTGGCTGAGGACAGACAGCACACGGCTAATCTGTTGCCCTTGGGCACGCTTTCACTTGCCAGGGCCTTGTGGGGCAGGGGTGAGTTGGCGGTGTGAAGATGAGGCAGCAGTATTGTCGGCAACAGGGGCAACCACACCTGGGGGTGCAGCCTGGAGACTGCGAGGCCCTTGACCCATGAAGCTTTGATGACCAATGCGAGGCTTTTGCTTCCATCTCTTGATGGTGGCCTGCGTGCCAAAAAGGTAGAGCCACTTGGCAGCAACTATACCAGAAGCAATCGACCCATCTGGGTCCTCGAATGCGATGATGAGGGATGAGTATGAGCTGGGGGTGTAGGAGAAGGGGGAATGAACCCAAGACAGGAGTTGAGTGATGGTAAGATGCCCATAGGATGGGTTATCGAGGGCAAGTGCATGCTGGCACTCTGCAGAGGAGTGTGCCAGAGTCTCCTTGTCAACACCAGTAGAAACCCTGTTAATCAACAATTTGCTCCACTTTACATTTGCCTGCGAAGCAAGGGAAGTCGTTGGCTCAGGGAGTGTGGACTGAATGGCAGTGGTGAGGATGTGGGTGGCATCTTTCAGCTGGGCGATGGACGTGGCCAGGCCCCTGATGACAACCAAGTTGCCCTTCGGAGTCCACCTTGCAGCGGAGATCCGGACATTGGCATGGCAGGGGGACTTGACAAGGGCATCATTGCAGACTGAAACCAACAAGGCAGGGGCCATACTAGCCTGGGTGCGAAGGTGGATGGAAGCAGTGGAGTGGGAAAGGGAGATGACAAGGCTAGCCCTCGCAGGAAGCCTTGGGGCTGTGGTAACTGTGGCGTAAGAGGTGGGTTGGGACGTGCCTTTGCCTTGAGGCAGCACTTGGGCCTTCTGCTTCTCCATCCCGGCACCCGTTGTCCCCTCCCCTGCTAAAGGCCCAGGTTTCCCCTGGGGGGGCTTAGGGCCACCCTGCCTTTTGGCAGGTGCAGGTTTGGGACACAGAGCGGTGGGTTGGGTTGGGTTGGGCTTGGGTGCAGCAGCGGGCACTGGCAGGTAAGTGGGAGGGAGGGGGGAGGGTGTGGGAAGGGGGCTGGGGGGCGCAGGAGACATGGGGTGCAGGGTTGGCACCATGGGGGCCATGGGGTGCAGGGTTGGCGCCATGGGGGCCATGGGTGTAGCCGGCCCAGAATCCATCACAGTATCTTCACATAAACCCTGAAGATTTACCATTTGAGCGGCAAGTCCCAAGGGAAGCAGGGGAGAGGGGGGTGCAGTGGAAGGGGAAGGGGAAGGTAAGGGAGTAGCATAGGGGCCATTGATGCCGACAATTTTGCAGAAAGCTGACAAAGCTGAGAGGCAGGCACTAATGGCATGGCTCCTATAATCTGGAATGTACTCATCCATGCGGTGGTTGGAGAAGACTTGGCTATACAGAGGAATCGCTGCAGTGAGCAGGAGCTTGAAGCAGTCTTGGGTGGGGATGTCACCATTTTCCATGCAGTACCACTTTACGCAGGCATGGTCGGCGGCGGAGAACTCGGCAGTTGCACGGTTCACCATGTCAAGGAGGGTGTCGATAGACTTACAAGTGACGTGTGTATCATTCTTGGGGTCAGTCACAAGCAGATAAAAGGGAGAGGACTCCCTGCAAGAGGTGGACATGATCATGGGAAAAACACTAGATGGTGGTGGTAAGAGGTCAAGAGGCAATGCTGGTTCCCCTGTTGGCAGGTTCATTGTCCTGCTCATAGTGAGAGGTACTGATATGGAGATGAGAAGGGTAAAATATACCAATGGGATTTCTTCAATGTCACTATCCAGATCTGACACATATGTCTCCTTATCAAGGTTATTGATATCATTGAGGTTGTGTCATCTTTACAATTGAGAACGAGTGAGCTTCGTGTTTGGCAAAGACAATGAAGGGTATGACAGTGCAAGACATTTTGTGGTCAAGGAGGATGATGTGTAGAGTGGTGGAGTGGCCAGGGGTTGGACATTTGAGGGGCCCTCAACCAGAGTAGCAGTGATTGTGGAAGCAATGTCCTTCAACTGCTTGATAGTGACTGCTCTCAACTTTTTGACAACAGGGAGAAGGACCATGTCCATCTTCTGAAATATGTGTGGGTCCACATTGAGACAAGCACATGGAAAACATGTTCCTCATGATGTCGCCTGTTGGAGTTGTAGAAAATGAAACAGCACGGTTTGTACCAGGTCAGGTTATGATTGAGACCTCAAAGGGGTTGTGAGCTTCCACTTTTTCAGCTATAGTGCCAGTGGGAGAGGTAATGACAAGGAGGAATGACCTTGGAGGATTGGACACAGAATGGACAAGACATATAAATATTGAGAGGGGTCTTAGGCTAGAAACAAATGTAATGGTAAAGGAGTCAAGTGGAGAAGGAGGCAATTAACGTTCAAGTTGCAGAGGTGGTGGCAAAAGGGACATTAGTTCAAAAATTGTGGGGATGACTCTGCTAACATCTGATCTCAGCTTGTGGGGCCATTATATCTGGGCCCCACATAGGATGTCGATCAATCAGAAAAGGATCTGTGGTGATTGAGTTTGATCAAAAGCTAGTACTACCATGACAATAGCTGATGATTGTGTGATGTGTGATTGTATGTGTGTGGGCAGTGTGGGGTGATAACGTCAAGATCCATGCATGAAATGGTGCTATCACTTATGACTCAGAAGGCGGAACTAACATACAAGGGGAATCAATTGGATCTGAGCTGCAGATGAATCGAAGAGAACCAATTACGTAGATCTACTCAGGCAGGCCTCTGAGATTGAACATACCGACATCAGCCAAGTTGTGCTGGAAAGATGCAGCATCAATGTGGGTACTCTCAGATGCTCACACACACATGCACATGCACATATACCTACACGTGCATCAACCCTAGCACTGACGGAGTCAATGCATCACTATTCACTAATATTTACTAACCACACCTGCCATACACTTATGAGCATTAAACTACTATTTTAGACTCACTTAGACTTGCTTAGGCTCACTAAGGCTCGCTAAGAGCATCAAGGAGCAAAGAGCAATCCTGATGGCCTGACTGCATTTCCTGTCATATGGGATCCTGTACCCAAGCACTCACAGTGCTCACAGATGGACTCTTTTCAATAAAGGGAACCCGTAACAAAGAGACGTCCAATTCAATTCAACCTATGTATCGGACCCACTAGCTAGTAGCATAGCTATAATACATATATATCGAGGCACAGTCGATCCCAAAATAGTGCAAGCGTCATCCTGTTTAGTGGAACAAGCTACAACCGTAGGATACTGACAATGCGATGGGTACTACTTGGAACTGCAAGACATTCAAGAGCGAGAGGATTGGATGAGGTCATAGCACTGCAGCACCCTGTCTTTGGTGCTGGTGGCACACTATGGAGAAACTAGCATCCAGTGATCATTGAGTCAAGCCTGCAGTGGTGAAACGGACAGACAGGTGTGAACAAGCAGAGTGACAAGTGCAATCTATTCAGAACCTACCACAGTAGTAGCTATTAGACTATGGTAACTCACTCCTGAGCCTCATGGGGTGGCGTCCACCAGTCCTCATTCTATAAATCGGTCCTCCTCACTTTTTTTTAGAACTGGGCTGATCTTCAACCAGTAGCAAGGGTGTGGATGGGTCTTCATTGCTGACGAGGTCATGGATGGTGGTAGGGTCATTGGAAGACCTGTCTGGGATGTTGGCGTCGAATGGTATGGCTAGGGTGGGCCCTTCTGGGGGAGCGTGGTTGGGGCTGTCTGGAGATTTGGAACCGCGTGCCAAGGTTATGTAGGGGGAGGGAGAGCCACCCTCAAGGTTGGCAGGTAGTAGTGGGGGGGATGGTGTGGTGGACTGGTCACGGTCAACATCCACTTCCAGGTTGTTTCGTGGTGTGATGATAATGGTAGGACCTGTCAGTGTTGACTTAGAACATTGTATGGTTGTGACAGATGTGAGGCCTGAAATGTCACTGGCGCTACTGCTACCTTCACCTGGTAGCATGAGGACTATGTAAGTAAATGGGAGATGGCGTAAGGGTGTGGGAACGTACCTGCCTGTGCTGTTTTGCCATTGCTTTCATTTGTATCCTGTGCAGACATGGTACCACAGTTGAGACAAGGGGTTGCATAGAAATATGTCGCAGGGAGGCCATTTATTCAGTCATATTCAGGGCTGTTATGTCTGAGCATGACTCGGATAAGGTTAGTTCATGTATGTTTGGGCACAAGGTGGTAGTTCACATATATCTGGGACTCTGGGCATAAGCTTCCCTGTGACATCGACCTTATCTCCTCCATCCTCCACCCCAACTTTGGGGTCTGGGATAGCCTGGGCATGAGGTGGACATGCTGTAATGCAATGGGCTGCTTAGTTCGCATATGTCTGGGCATGACTCAGATGAGGTTAGATCGCGTATGTGTCTGGGCATAACTCGGATAAGGTTAGTTCACATATGTTTGGACATGAGGCAGTTCACATACAGACAGTCTGGGACTCTGGGTATGAGCTTAGTGCGATGTCAACCTCATTCCCATCCTCCACCCCAAGTTCAGGGTGTGGGATGAGGTTGAGCTTGCAACCTTGGTTGTATGAGCAATGAGGCCTGAGGTCAAGGTTGCTCACAAGGTCAATCATTGCAATTGGTTACTAGTATGTGTTCTACTGCCTGTCACCAGGTCCGGATTGGAGAGACGCAGGTCATCATATGGCCACATGGAGTGACAAGCAGCAGGACTTCACACGCTTTATGCTTCATGCCTGGTGTCGAAAAGCAGGGTGCTCTTTGTTCCCTTTTGGACACAGATCCAAACTCTGAAGTAAACAAGGGCATATCAGACCATGCCCCACTGATGGTGCCCATGTGCCCTACAAATAATGCGACTTGGACTCAAGGTGTGAGATCCAAAGCACTTAAAATGGCACCAGACCGTAGAACAGGCACTATATTTGATCGATGCAGGCAAGTTTGAGTGAGAATATGAGAATGCTAAATTGCGGTATACACATATTTTATTAGATGTTAAATGTTACCATAAATCTGAATATGATATATACATGTGAAGCTAGAATGGCCCCAATTTTCTAATATCTGAACTATCACCCAATCAAAGGAATGTGAGAAGACTGGAATGATAGTGAAATTCTGATATAGCATTGAATGGGTGGGCTCATGAATGACAGAAAGTAGATGAATCCCACAGTAGCCAACACCAAAGTCAGGTAAGGGTGTGTCTACATCCTGTGCCACCATGCAAAGATTGCTATTAGTTGGCTTCAGGCCCCAAAGAACAAGCTTCTTGGGAGCAGAAGTGTTACATCCTGAACTAACTTTTTCTTTTCCCTTTCTACTTTCCCACATTCCAAACTGCTTATCTATTCTTTCTCACTGTCTTGTGACCTCTTTCCCTTTCTTGTTGCCTTGTGACCTACTTATGACTCATTCCTAGTAGCTCGTATCCTAGGATTCTCTCTGACTCATTCCTAGTACAGGTACTAGTAGTATTAGTTCTGACTCATTCCTAGTACAGGTACTAGTGGTATTTGGTTCCAAGAATAGCATCTCTCTCTTATATATAAAGACTCCCTTTTTCTACAGTTGGGCCTTAAGCCTGACTTGGTTTCTTATCCAATTCAAGTTGCTTCAACCACTCTTCCCTTTGTTAAGTCGCTTCAAGGTGTTACTTGAAGCTCTGCAAATCTCCCTCTCAACTCTAAAAGCATACACTTGGCTTGTCACGCCAATACCCTTCACCATCCACTTTGCCATATTGTCATAAGGGTATCAGCCCCTTTGGCTCTACCACTTACCTTGTCACACTATCTGTAGGGTGCTAGTCCTCAGACCTTATAGGGTGCCAGCCCCTCATCGACACACTACTCCTCGATTCCTCCTCTGACATCAGGCAGCCAAACCTCACTTAGGAAAGACACCGCATAACCTCTTTGACATATAGGCAACAGCCTTGCTTAGAGAAGACCTGCCAAAGCAATCCCTTTCGACGATCGGCTATAGCCTCGCTTAAGGATGACCCCCTTGGAAACTCTTATATCATGCATGTCACACCATTAAGGCCGTTGGACCTTAACAATTGATGTCCTCTTCATTCTCTGGTTCTCTACAGTTGAGCCAGGTGTTGATGTCAAGCTGATCCTGGCTGGTCATGCAATACTTGCAGAGGTATTAGCCTACTTTCCTGTGCATGCCAGTGGGCCGTATCGCATACTCAACAAACTCCATTGGGGAGCAGAAGACAGTGTGCCATGTGCTGTGGAGATGTGTCTGTCTGTGACTCAGTGGTTTGGCTGGATCTGTTTCGATGCCCTCCTTGTGCTGCCAGAGGGTATAACCTTCCAGGAACTTGCTATTATGTCGGCATGTGCCATGCTGGCATGCCCAGCAATGCAAGGTCATGTACTGTAGGATGGTACCAGGGAGCCAGCATCATCATTGTCATCATGGATGGGCGCGTATTTTGAGCATATCATGGTGGCGGTAAGTGTTGTTTCTCTGTCCGCATGGATTGGATGGCAATGTCTGGGTGGCAGCAGTTGCAAGGCCGGGACTTGGTAGCTGCTGGGGTTGTGATTTCG
>Ga0307510_10011976_pt1 | contig 10283 bp, 7 predicted proteins | sample 12_EM_MG_FD_207224 | JGI IMG/M metagenome (GOLD analysis project Ga0307510, IMG submission 207224) | Populus trichocarpa ectomycorrhiza microbial communities from riparian zone in the Pacific Northwest, United States - 12_EM | ecosystem: Host-associated > Plants > Roots > Unclassified | place...
ATTAACTTCATAGTTTATTATGATTTGTTTTTTATAAAATTATCTCTATATCATGACTCGAGATTGTAGCTAATCCAATTGACTCGAGTTTTTTTTGTTTTTTTAATTGATATTTTTTTAATGTTATCCTTTAACGTTGAATTGATTATGAATTATATTTCATGATTTATTTTGATTTGATTTTTATAATATTATCTTAATCTAATGACTTGAGTCATGTGTTTTGTGGGTTAACCCGGGTAGATTCAGATAATTTTATTATGTCCTATTTTTCAATTGATTTTTTTTTCATTTTCATCAGTCAGCGATGAGTTTATTGGAAAATTTGTTTCATAATTTATTTTGATTTTTTTCTATGAGGTTTATCACAGTCTTATGATCTTAGTTACGAGTTTGGCAAGTTAATCAAGGTTGAATCGGGCTATTTTTCTGTTTATTTTCTATGAAGTTATCTCGATCTCATGACTCGATTTACAGATTTGGTAGGTTAACATAGGTTAATTTTTTAATTAATTTTTTTTTCAATTCCTTTCTTCAACACTGGGTTAATTGAGCATTAAAATTTATAATTTGTTTTGATTTGCTTTATATGAGGTTATCATGGTCTCATGATCTGAATTATGAATTTGACATGTTAACTCGAGTTGACCCAGATCGATTCAATATGTTGTTGTTTTAATATTTTTATAAAAAAAATATTGTCTTGAATTTTTATGAGTCAAATTATATTTTAACTTGTCGTCTGCGTTGTCTCTGGACCCATCAAATCAAGTCAACCTCTGCGTGGTTTGAGGTTTTTTGTACTAGAAAAACATTAGCAATGCCTAGATTGTTTCTTTTGTATGTTCAAAAGAATTTTGATCGAATCCGCAGAGTAGCATGGACTAACAATCTAGTAATTATCAAACTTTGAACCTACTTAGATTTAATATTTTAAAATTTAACTTCATCTAATAAGTTAACTTGTGAACAAACTAATTAAAATATGTTGAATTTTTAAAAGATTTTACAAAATAATATTATTTTTATTTATTATAAAATAAATAAAAAAATTAATCTAATTTCACTTGAGTCTGCCACGTAATTTGTGACCTCATACTTGCCCCAAATCAACTTTGATGTAGGATTTAAAAACTATGCTAATATCATGTTTTATTTTAAATTATTTTAATATTAATTTGTCCAAACTCGGATAATTTTTAGTTAATTAACTAGTAATACAATTGTTAATTGATCAGTGGCGGCTCAATTGCTTCAATCAAATCGAGCTGAAAACCAAACCGGACAAAAAATAATGAATTCATTTATTTATTTGAAAAATCAAACCACGTAATTTTAACCTTTTAGAGATAGAGATCCAATAACGTTTGACATCTTATTCACATTTTATACCTTGTGGTAAAAAGCTAACATGGCATCGACACCTTCCTAGAGTCAAGACATCAAGCTGTTTTTGGACATAAATACAAGAGCAACCATCATTCAGACCACCCACTTCAGATCTCCACTTGCAAGACACAAGAACCAGAGACAAAATCTCCCGTCTTAGCCTCAGTTTTCTTGCTGAAACGAATCATTACTTGCTCTCTTGTTTTGTTTGATCTTTTTCAGTAATGGAGAACTTGATGGGCTTGCTTAGAATTCATGTGATTAGAGGGGTCAACCTTGCTGTAAGAGATGTCTGTAGCAGTGACCCTTATGTTGTGGTCAAGATGGGCAAACAGGTATTACATATATTCTCTTGGACTGGTTCTTGTGTATCTTTGCTCATTTCTTGCATCATTTTGACTTCTGAATTCTGTTCTGTTGGGTTTTCTTGTTTTTTGATTGGTTTTTATGTTTGGTTGCTCTGATATTTGACGTTATGAGTTACTTGGGAGTAGCTGTACAAAGGGTTTTACCACTTTCTGTGGTGCTGGTGTTAATCATAGGTTTATTGAGTTATTAAGGTTAATTGGTATTTAAGACTCATGAACTGATCCTGTTGCTGTTGCCCTTGGATGACTGCTCTTGTTGTTATTATCATCTCTATTCAAATTCAAGGGGATACGGGAAAAAGAATTTTCTTTTCCCGAATCCTAAAACTCAACCAGCAATGAACTTAAAAGTATTCTTGTCGTTGACTCTGGTTTTTGAGTCCTGTTTTTACCCTTCGAAGTTCCAGCTGATCTGTTGTTAACCTCGTCACTCTTATCAATTTCATAGATGAAGATCAGCAAGTTGACTTTTAAAATGAAAAGTTCTTGCACTATGCAGTCTAATGTTTCAAGAAGTTCAAGGTTGTACACCATAATCTTTTCAGATTTGTTAGAAATTCTTGATTTTCTATATTATGGTCAAGTTGCAGAGCCTTTTCCCAATTGAGATTTCCCCTCACTAAAAGTTTCTCTTGTTATTTAATTACTCATTTCCTTCAAGAAAAAAAGGCCGGTTTCAATAATTAAATTATGTTTCATCATCAAAATAGAAAGATAATTATAAACAAACAAAATGGATGGCTGCGTCTTTTTCGTTCTCAGTACTAGTTGTTAAAAAAAAATGGAAATAAAATATTTATGTTGGTCTCTTATAATTTGCAGTGGTTAGATTTTTGTCCTGTGCTTGTGGAACCTTGCTATAACACCAAGAATCTTGGATTTTTCTTCTTTTTTTCCCCTGAATTGATGTTTATAATATATTTTCTCTTGCAGAAACTGAAGACTCGCGTTATAAAGCAGAATATCAATCCTGAGTGGAACGATGATTTGACTCTTTCTATTGTGGATCCAAAACTTCCAGTCTTGATTGTGAGTATACTTGTTTTTTCACTCGATACAATACGCTTGACTATATTGATAGGAAATGATGACACCTAGTTGGAAAGGAAGCAGTTGTAGCAAAGATGGGAAGGACTGAAAGTTTGAAGTGGCTTTTCGGTGTGTTTGGCACTTAAAGAACTCATGTGTCGTGGTTTAGCAGGCATCGAATATGCTTAGCTTTGACATTAAGATTGTAAATAAAATAGAATCATGAAGGTAACAGCATGAAGTTTCAAAAACATTTGACCACAAATCATTAAATTAAAGAGAATTTAGACAATAAATTCTTGTCGCAACAGTAACGCGCATTTAGAGCCGACATGCTTGAAGTTTCACTTGTTTTTCCTTGCCGTATCCTTCTGTGTTTTGACACAATAACTTATAGGTTACTTACTGTAGATGGATTGATTTAACAAGACAGAATTCCCTTTCTTGTTGCATTTGAGTGCAAAAGGTATTTAATTTGCCATCAGCATGCAACGGATTAGCAGTATGAAATGCATTACATTACTCTAAAAAGGGCAGATTTTGCAAGCTTTTGATTGCCATGCGCTGTTGATTGATTTTTTTGTGATGAAATGCTTCTTTTGGTGCAACTGCAGAGAGTGTATGACAAAGACACATTCAGCTTAGATGACAAGATGGGAGATGCAGAATTTGACATCAGTCAATTCATAGAAGTCGTAAAGATGCGATTGGATAACCTCCCTAGTGGAACCATAATAAGAAAAATTCAACCAAGCAGGGAAAATTGCCTAGCTGAAGAGAGCTGCATTGTCTGGGCTAATGGCAAATTGGTTCAGAACCTGTTTCTTAGACTGAAGCATGTGGAGACTGGTGAAGTTGAACTCCAGCTAGAGTGGATTGATATCCCTGGTTCAAGGGGATTGTAGATTGCGCCTTCTGTGTTCTTAAGGTCTGCAATAATAGTGTACAGTTAGACCTCAGAACGGTCCGCCGGTCAGCCGTGGACAAGTTTGTTTGTGATGTTTATTGCTATGCGTGGAGATCAAATATGTAACTTGAATTAGAAGTGAGATTTTGCTATTTATATGTTTTGTATTTCCTAATCTGTTGCTATAAAAACTCCGCCGGAGACGGCTTCTTGTGCCATTGTGAGTTTTTCTAGCAAAACAAGGAAAATAAGGAATTTTTCTGGGCAGTGAACATTCTTGAATGGCTCCTGTTGTCGTATAATGCATAGTTATTAAACTCCGTAAACCTGATTTGGCTTGGCAGGTTGACCCAGAAACTTGTGACATGAAATTCTAATTTATATAAATTTCTAATCTAGTTCATGTGTAAGAGCGTTCTCCATTAATCTTGGGTGGCTCGCCTTATCCGTTCCCTGTCCTTAGTTATACATATTTAAAAAGAGGGATCAGAAGCTCCTTCCTTCGGTGCGGTTTATGAAATGCTTTCTACAATCAAAGCTTCAATGTTTGGAGCTCCTTCGGTATTTAGATATTCAGACGAGGTCTAAAATTCAAAAATAACACTATGGGTTACAAAATTTCAAAGTTATTAAACATTTCTCGACTTTGGCCGTAGGTTAGACTAGTTAATCATCCATATTATTATAAAAAACTTTCAGTAAATATTGATGAATATTGCAATAAAAGAAAAATTAAAATGAATACCAGATTTAACATGGTTCAACTATTCTCCTACATCTACGTGAATAAGGAGTTTTTTATTTTTTATTATATCGAAATAGAATTATATAATATGTATTTATAATAAATCTTAAATAAATTTTAATTATCCTAGAAGTATTAATAACTCTTTCTAATGCCCTTGTAGAAATGTTTCACCCGCACCTACTAACCTATTAATCATCTCTGATACGCACCACATTGATATCTACTTATAAGCCATAAACTAATCACATATAAATTTGTTTTATTTTTTAAATAACCAAAATGACGTGATTTATACTACACACGAATTTATTTTAAAGACAAACTTAATAACTTAGCAGATCCACTGAGAAAACTTACCATTGGATGTCACTGAGGCCACTGTAGTTTCCAACTGGGCCATTGTTGTTCATAGCATTGATTTAATGATCCATCCTTTAGTTGGATTTCTACAAAACCTCACCATCAATCACATGCCAAAGAATTGATGTTGCTATGGAATATTCCTGTTCCTTATCTATGTAAGAAGAAAATTTATTTCTTTTAAGTTTTCCATAAATCTTTTTTCTTAGTGAGTATTCCATAAATCTGAGGAGTAGAAGAGTGTTTTGTTTTGATGGAGGATTTCCTTTCTTTTATTCAAAGGTTAAGTGATAAAATGTATCGAGTGGTTTTGTTGGTCATGCTTACCCGACTGATTTTTATTAAATTATAGAAAAAATAAAAAAAAATAAAAAATAATCGGTGTGGATATATCTGTTTATCCATATGTAAACTTTTTTTTTTAAAAAAAAGGGATGAATTAGGAACTGAAGATGACAAGTATGTCCTCACCAGTTTTCTTGTTGTGCTGAAAGAGTCAGGGATATCTGCTAACAAAACAATGTGGTGTTGCTCTACAGCACAGAAGATGACCAGTACTGTATATTATTTGCGAAGTCCTTCACTGTAAACTTTATGAAAGAAGTAGAAATTGCTTTAACCTTATCACACAAAATAAAAATAAAATTGTGAAATAACATTCTAGCAGAAAAGGGTTTAAAACGCGGCACCTCTGATCCTTCTGCTCTTGATTTCTTCACCTCCCTGCAAGACTGACATTTCACATGGGGAATCTGCAGTTTTACCTGGAAGTAGAAATATTGACATCTGCAGATTTACATTTCCCTTTTTTTTTTTTTTTTTTTGTACCGAAAGAAACTCGATGTGTTGTTTCATGATCAACTTTTCAGTGTTATGCTGAGAAACAAGCACTTGGAGAAGTAAGCCAGGAGCTGATGGACACTAAGCTGTTTGGGAGATTAGCGGACATATAGTGCTGAAGAGAAGGGAGGGTTTTTGAGGATGCCTCAGAAACATAAGCATGGAGACTTCTTTCTGAGGTTTCTCTACCAAGAAGGAGATTCCAAGAAGTGAAGGCTAATATATTGGAAGCAGCAGGTTTTCAGGAGGCAGCAGAGAGGGAAATAACAGAAATCATGAGGGAGAATCCATCTATGAGCAACCTTACCTCAAGATTGTATTGGCATTCATTGAAGGTTATTCATGGTTATTTATTAAAAACAAAAACATTTTCTGCATTACCTTGCAGCATCTGGTCCTTTTTTATGTGATTTGTGCTAGGGGTGAAAAAAAAACCGAAAAAAACCGATTAAACCGAAAAAAACCGATTAAACCGATTAAAATTTTGAAAAAACCGGCCGGTTTGGTTTGGTTTCGGTTTTATAAGCAGAAAACCGAAAAAACCGAACCGGAAAAAACCAGAAAAAAAACCGAGCCAAACCGAGCCAAAACCGGAAAAACCGAGCCAAGCCGGTTTGAACCGGTTTTTGCTCTAAAAAAACCGAACCGAAACCGGTCGGTTTGACCAGATTTCAATTCGGTTTCAGTTTTTTTTAAAATAAAATAATTTAATTTGATTATTTTTTTAATAAAAACTGAACCGAACAAAAAATAATCATCTATAATTTGGGTTGCAGCGGTAGGTGAGAGCAGCTGTGTGCTAGCTGAAGAACGACTGCTGCAGAGAGATTAATCTGATTGTAACCCTTGCACTAGTTTTATCTAGGCTAAAATAAGGGGATTGCCATCTGTTGTAGTACACATGTATTTTGCAATGGTGCACCTATTTTAAGGGTTATCTACACGGGTCGACCCAACCAAGACGGATCTAGGATAATTTATAAAGCAGGGTCAAAACTAATATAACAATAATTTTTTTTTTCTAATTTACTATACATGAATTATAAACACAAAAAGATTACATGATTTAGTTTTGTGCAAATAACCTACTACAAAGTTGCAAACATAGAAAGATCTTCGTACGGGGTAGAAGTCTAAGAGAAATATCAAATTGAATCAAAACTATAAAATTAATTTTATTTTCATAATGCATCCACTATTTTAATTTTGTTGGTTTTTATACTAGTTAAATATAAACGTGCAAAGTTTATAAGAAACATTAGTTAAAACGAAGCGTTATTTATGTTTTGCATTTTTTTTAAATAAAGTGAAGTATAAAAAATTAATAATAAAGAAAGATTCTTACATATTTATTTTAATTGTGTTTGTCGTTCTTTCAATAATTAGAAATCATCGATTAGCATATTTATTGTAAATCTTTCAACAATTTCTTTTTTATGTAGATAACCAAATAATTTGTAAGAAAATCATCTTCCATTTGATTGTGAAATCTTGTTTAAACAATCTTTATTGCCTAAAAAGCTTGTTCAACAGTTTGTTGAAACAAGAATAGTCAAAATAAACCAAATCAATATGTCAACTCGTGTGTAAATTGTTAATTTTCCCATTTTCTATCAATCCTTGGCATAGATCAACAATCGATGACAAGTTCTTTAATTCTAGATTATTGGGTTTGTCAAGCTCATAATGTTGTAGCTGGAATCTCAAATGAATTTTTTTATTTATTGCAAACGACCTACTTAAGTAGCTCCTTTACTTGTTTCAATATTACTAATAGCAACTCAAAGTTTAATTTTAGCTCGTTTGAAAAGCTTGCAATTCATCATTGCACTTGCAAGAAATACTAACAATGTTAACAATAAAAATCAAATTCTAAAAGAAAGTATAAGCATCATATATTTCTTTAGCTACAACAATAAAAGCCAACTGTAATTGATGGTTAAGCAATGTACATAATATGAACAAGAGCAATATTTAGTGAATAAAGCTTGCAAATCATCTCATTCTCCACGCATATCACCAGCATTGTCATACACTTGACCTTTAATATTTTGAATATCAAGATTATAATGAGATAAAACAGAGAAAATATCTTCCTTAAAAGTTAAAGCAGTTGTGTTTTTGACATGCACTAAATCAAAAAAATATTCTTGTATAATTCCACTTCTATCAACAAACTTAACAATAAAGGTCATTCGGTCTCTTTTGGATTCATCTTGGTTTTATCAACACTTAAGCAAAGTTTTGTATCACCAATCTCACAATGAATTGAAGACTGAACATTTCTAAAAAAACAAAATTTCTTTTTCAATTTGATGTGATGTATATTTAGTATTTTATGGAGCATTACACAAAACAAGAGCACCTACTTGTTAATTTATGATACTAAAAATTATACCATTTTAATTAAATTACCTTGGTTTTTTTATTCTAGTCGTTCGCTATGTTCTCTAAAAGCACATGCTTAAAATCTGAGCGAACAAATAAATATCTATTAAAGCTTTAATACGTAAACAATTATCTAGGATTTCTTGAGAAATTTGTCTCTCAACGACTTTCTTGATATCACATGATTGATTTTTCAAATTCTTCAAGAACTTGACAACAAATCTATGAGCTAAATTTAGATCTTTTTCTATATTAGTCAAAGAAACACATCATTCATCATTATTAACTTTATTCCAACAATTAAATCTTTTAACAATAAATGTGTCTGATCTTGTTTTCCAATTGGTTTACTTGTAAATAGATGAAAAAAAATAAAATGCAATATTTTTCTTTGAATATTCAAGCGAGGAAAAACTTTGGAACCAATAAGATTAAAATCAACGAGGATGTTTTTACCAATCAGCAGATATTCAGACATCAAAGATTGATATAGCCTCGGATTAATGTATGCTCTTCAAATTTCATCTTGTTAATTAACCATGTATTTCTAAATTGGAGAACGATTACTTGGATCTCGAATTAAATAAGCAATGCCAATATTTTTATGTTTAATTTTTACAATCTAAGTAAACAGTCACTCAATAATCAATGCAAAACATCATAAATTCTTAAGAGCAAAACTTGAGTTAAATGTCAATGAAAATTATATAATGAAAATTATATTAGAAAAATTAATCTATTCATCAAATATAGTTAAAAAAATAATAATCTGGATGCAAAAATCTGCAATTTCTTGGAAGTAAATTTACAATTAATTTTATCTTTCTAATAAATCCTAAAAACATCTTCATCTAGCACTTTCTCTTTCAATCAATAATATGTCATTTATTCCGTATAAGATCATAATGGTTGGCAAATTATAGAAGAAATGAAAACTTAGGCACAGAATGGTTAAACAATGTACATAATATGAATAAGAGCAATATTTAGTGAATAAAGCTTGCAAACCATCTCACTCCTCACACATATTACCAACATTGCCATACACTTGACCTTTAATATTTTGAATATCAAGATTATAATTAGATAAAACAGAGAAAATATCTTCTTTAAAAGTTAAAGTAGTTGTATTTTTGACATGCACTAAATCAAAAAAATATTCTTATATAATTTTACTTCTATCAACAAACTTAACAATAAGGGTCATTCGATCTCTTTTGGATTCATCTTGGTTTTATCAACACTTAAGCAAAGTTTTGTATCACCAATCTCACAATGAATTGAAGACTAAACATTTCTAAAAAAAGACAAATTTCTTTTTCAATTTGATGTGATGTATATTTAGTATTTTATGGAGCATTACACAAAACAAGAGCACCTACTTGTTCATTTATGATACTAAAAATTCCACCATTTCAATTAAATTGCCTTGGTTTTTTTATTCTAGTCGTTCACCATGTTCTCTAAAAGCATATGCTTATAATCTGAGCGAACAAACAAATATCTATTAAAGCTTTAATACGTAAATAATTATCTAGGATTTCTTGAGAAATTTGTCTCTCAACGACTTTCTTGATATGACATGATTGATTTTTCAAATTCTTCAAGAACCTGACAACAAATCTATGAGCTGAATTTAGATCTTTTTCCATATGAGTAAAAAAAACACATCGTTCATCATCATTAACTTTATTTCAACAATTAAATCATTTAACAATAAATATGTCTGGTCCTGTTTTCCAGTTGGTTTACTTGTAAATAGATGAAAAAAATAAAATGCAATATTTTTCTTTGAATATTCAAGCGAGAAAAAACTTTGGAACCAATAAGATTAAAATCAACGAGGATGTTTTTACCAGTCAGCAGATATTCAGACATCAAAGGTTGATATAGCCTCAGATTAATATATGCTCTTCAAATTTCATCTTGTTGATTAACCATGTATTCCCAAATTAGAGAACGATTACTTGGATCTTGAATTAAATAAGCAATGTAAATATTTTCCTGTTTAATTTTTACAATCTAAGTATGCAGTAACTCAATAATCAATGCAAAACATCATAAATTCTTAAGAGCAGAACTTGAGTCAAATGTCGATGAAAATTATATTAGAAAAATTAATATATTCATCAAATAGTTAAAAAAAAAAAATCTAGATGCAAAAATCTGCAATTTCTTGGAAGTAAATTTACAATTAATTTTATCTTTCTAATAAATCCTAAAAACATCTTCATCTAGCACTTTCTCTTTCAAT
>Ga0307510_10011977_pt1 | contig 10283 bp, 8 predicted proteins | sample 12_EM_MG_FD_207224 | JGI IMG/M metagenome (GOLD analysis project Ga0307510, IMG submission 207224) | Populus trichocarpa ectomycorrhiza microbial communities from riparian zone in the Pacific Northwest, United States - 12_EM | ecosystem: Host-associated > Plants > Roots > Unclassified | place...
GACAGGTGGCGGAGAACTCGGCAGTTGCACGGTTCACCATGTTGAGGAGGGTATCGATAGACTCCCGAGTGGAGTGAGCATCGTTCTCGGGGTCAGTCACAAGCAGATAGAAGGGAGAGGACTCCCTGCGAGAGGTGGACATGATCGTGGGAAAAAACACTAGATGGTGGTGGTAAGAGGTCAAGAGACGCTGTGGCAGCCCCCTCGTTCCGTGCTGAACAGGAATGGGAGGGAGGGGGATTGGGAGCTGAAGGCAGCAAGGCATTGGTCATCAAAGAGGGGGCAGTCGGACTAGTGTTGCTGCAGTCCGGTTCTGAACCTAGGTTCAGACCCGAACCTGGGTGAACCAGACCGAAGTCCAGTTCAAAGTTCGGGGTAGGGCCTGAACCGAACCTGAGGTCTGGTTCTCAGTTTGGAGGGGGCCCAAAAATGGTGAACCCGGTCCAGACCTGAACCGGACCTGAACCTAAGGGGGACCGCTACACATCTCACCCTCACTTGCACTCATCCCTTGCTTGCATGCTGCACCCTCGACTGTATTCACCTTCATTGTCACACGATATTTTTCGTCTCCTCTCAACGCGCCCCAACTACTACAGTTGAAGATGTGTGTATTACTCAAGCCTCATTGGCCAACACCACAAATGCGTGCCACTTCAAGAGTCGAGACCTCCGTCAGTCCACATTGCACACATTGTACTTGACCCCCTGCAGGTCTGGAACTCTGGAACATGTATCAGTTGGAATATATCTTTCCGTACATTCCACTGTGTTCTTTTTGTGCCATTTTCTGTTTACATTCACCCCATTTGCCATCATATCTCACCACTCCTCCCTCGGCCTTGTCGACCATGCGCCTGCCAGTGCAGGTTACATCACTGGACTACTACATGACATACCCGTCTGACTGCAAGTACGTCTTCAAATACCTTGTGACCTATCTGGGTAAGCTTTCCCAATCTGTCAAACTGTTCTTTTGAGCACACTGTCTCACAACGATTTCTTTTTGGGCCTTGCATTCGATTATGACATGGCACAGGTGCTGCACTCCAAGCTTGCCAAGTACAGGGCCATCCCCACACAGTTCCCACACCTCTGCGAGAGCGCCAGTGGAACACTGAGCCACACGCCGTGCCCATCGATTGGGAATGCTTCCTCCTGCTGCCTGGAAAGCTCTGACATCTGGTCGTGTAGCCTGCACAGCTCCCACCGGTGCCTGAACAGCTGTGTGGGTGTTGTTCGGGATATCACCATGTGGACAACATGACACACTTGTTGCACAAGATGGTGCGCAAGTCATGTGTGTGTGGTTGTCGTCGTCATTGTCATGGGGGCAGTGTGATGGGATATGAGGATGACCGGTACAATGTAGAAGATGAGGATGGTAACGACAAGCAACACATTCGATTCCCACAGTGGCAGCGTCATACGTTTGTTAGAGTTAGAGGTCATCACATCATACAGGATTATGCAGTTGGTCATGTATTATTAAAGGGAAAGTAATAGTAAAGCCAAATGGTGTAGCGGCCATCTGTTTTGCTCGCACACATGAGTCAGCCAGGTGGGTCCGCTGGTTCGATTCCATGCTGGTGAAACAATTCTGTGTCAGTATCACCCCCAATCCAGTTGCTCTCATTATGTCCTACGTGATTGTTCCCTCTTTGTTCAACACAAATGAGTTATCACAGCTATCACATTAAGGCCCATTGTCCCCAGGTAGCACCTTCGCACCATCTGTCTGCTGTTACAATCTGAACTAACTTTTTTTCTTCCCTTTCCACTTTCCCACATTCCAAGCTGCTTACCTACTCTTTCCCACCATCTTGTGGCTTATCTGACCAATTCCTATTATCTATGACTCATTCCTAGTAGCTCGTATCCTAGGATTCCTCTGACTTATTCCTAATACAGGTAGTAGTAGTATTAGTTCTGACTCATTACTAGTACAAGTACTAGTAGTATTTGGTTCTAAGAATACCATCTCTTTCCTGTATATAAGGGCACTTGTTTCTACAGTTGGGCCTTAAGCCTGACTTGGTTTCTTATCCAATTCAAGTTGCTTCAACCACCTTTTTCCTGCTAAGTCGCTTCAAGTGTTACTTGAAGCTCTGCAAACTCCCTCTATCCACTTGTCATAAGGGTGTCAGCCCCTTTGACCAAACCATCCACTTTGCCATATTATCAATAAGGGTGCCAGTCCCTCTGAAGTGCATAAGGGAAGATCAATCCCTTTGACACACATCCCGACTCTAGGAAGCTAAAGCCTAGACAACACACTACACCTCGATTCCTCCTTCGACGTCAGGCAGTCAGGCCTCGCTTAGGAAAGACACCAGAAGAACCCCTTTGACGTAGACAACAGTCTCACTTAGAGAAGACCCACCAACGCTATTCCCTTTCGACGATAGGCCACAACCTCGCTTAAGGACGACCCCCTTGGAAACTCTTATATCGTGCACGTCGCACCATTAAGGCCGTTGGACCTTAACACAAGTCAGGCTTACTGCCGAAACACCACAAACAATTCACGTTGACACCCTGGCGGGTATCCCAGTATTTGGAGACCTCAGTACTCCCAAACAGGTCTATAGAAGACAAACAGACAACCTACTTCCCCATGTTAAAGGAAGGGCATACTTTCGAGATCTCTCCCATCTATCACCAGGAAGACAAATAAACCCAGAGACCAGGTATTGGATTGACCTCCTAAACCCCGATGGAGAAAAAGCAGGAGAACTACCACTTGAATTCGTTACCACAGATGAACTAGGAGACCGTTGGGCCACCTTACAACTCGATAACAACTGTTGGTACATCACAGATGCCAGTCTCGTCTCAATAGACAACTCAGACCTCGGTTGGTGGAGAATCGATGATCCCCAACACCCAGATTATTTCAACGAAGAAGCAGCCGCTTCCACTAGCCAAGCACTCCCTGCTGAACAGTTTGTCGCAGGAGGACTTCATCACGTTGCGACTCTTGAAGGAACCCACCCATTATCACCAGAAACTGGACTCAGTCCTGTCACAGACACCATCGAGCAAGCCGCTATTCAAGGTGAAGACATCCCAGTAAACATCCCCCCAGTTGTCATCCATGTACTAGCAATCATTGCAGCAGCACCTGCCCCAGTTTTTATCGTACCAGCACCAGCACCAGCACCAGCACCAATGGCCACCCCAGTAGCAGCAGCAGCACCAGCAAACGGAGCCCTGAGAGGCTGCCCACCACCTATCTTCGATGGAGATCGTACCAAAAGTAGCGACTTTCTCCTGGCATTCCGCATCTACAAATTCACAAACAGAGGGCACGAGGTTATGACGAACCCTGCCACCCGTACCACCACCGCACTTTCCTATATTGCAGGACCACTGGTCGAAGCATGGAAAGAAGAACAGTTGACGCTACTTGAGCGCAACATCGCCGCTAATGTACCAGAAGGGAATGAAGCCCACTGGACCACTTTTGAAACCAATTTCAAAAATGCATTCACCAACACCAATAAGAAGAACGACGCCTATCGCGACCTACAGGCATTGAAACACAAGGATGATCTGGACACCTTCATTGCCAGGTTCAAACAGCTTGTCACAGCTGCGGAGCTAGACATTAACAGTCATGGAGTCATCGAAATCTTCAAACAAGGACTGAAGCATGCACTCATCCAGAACGTCCTCACTGCCACAGACTACAATCCGAATGCCAACTACACCTTCGCTGATATGGAGAAACGCGTCCGCGACTCCCACCTCAGATGGATCAACTCTTTGGCCTACAAAAGACAGGACCAGAAGCAGCGCTTCTACACAGCACTCGGAGTAAAATCCTGCGGTGGAGGACAACCATTCAAAGGAGGACATTGCACTACCTCTCAAGGAGAAGACGCCATGGATGTCGACGCTACCACTTTCACCCAGCTCTCCGATGAGGAGAAAAAGAAACTCCAAGCCAATAATGCTTGCTTCTATTGCCAGAAACGCGGACATCGTGCCAATGATTGCTGCAAAAAGAAATGGGACCGCACCCAAGCAGGAGGCAGCGGAAACCAACGCAGCAGTAATGTCAAAACTGCTGATCTCATCGACTTCTCCACTATGACTGAAGAACAAACCACCAATATGCTCATTGACTATGTTCAGAGCAAAACTTTCTTGAAGAAGGACGACGATGAAAAACTCAAGTTCATCGAGGCCGTTGCGCCTCAGGGTTTTTAAAGGGGTCCCGACTTACTGCCTTAGTCCGGACCATACGCCTCAATAGTGTACTTGTATCAAGACAGAATGTGATATGAATTCCATTCGCTTTCAAACACTATCGAGGACAGGCAGAAGAAACAGCATTACTAGACAGTGGAGCCACAGAAAACTTTGTGGACTTCAAAACCGTATGCCGACTTAGACTGGGGACCAAGAAACTGATCATCCCAAGACCAGTCTACAATGTCGATGGATCACCAAACCTCCATGGAACTATTACACAAACATGCGAGTTACAAATCAAACAAGGGAACAAGGAAGCCAAACAACTATTTTACGTCACTAACCTAGGAAAGGACAGATTCATCTTAGGCTACCCATGGTTCTGCACCTTCAATCCAGATATTGACTGGGTTAAAGCCCAATTACAAGGCCCCAAAGTCAACATAGAAACCACCCATCTTGCCACCGCAGAAAGGGTAAAGAACTGGCTAGACAAGAAACGCCAAACATCATCTATGGCCAAAGTCGAGTGCGAACCACGGTCCAGAGTAACCACTTCAGAAATGAAGTGTGGCCGGGTGGAAATCAAATGCACTACGGCGGCGGAAATATTCCAACAAAAACTAGGAATTAGACTCCAACGATACAAAGAGGAGATCAAACACACCCATACGGCAGCAGAAATGGCCCACAAATATGTGGAAGAGCATGGCACTACTAATGTCATCCTACCGGAAGAATTCAAACATCATACGGCCCTCTTTTCAGAGGAAGAAGCGAACCAATTCCCACCATCCAGAGGAGAAGCAGACCACAAGATCGTACTCCTGGAAACTGCTCCTGAAAAATTCAATTGCAAAGTCTACCCCATGTCACAAAGGGAGCGGGAAATAGAGGACAAATTCCTGGATGAAAACTTGGCCAAAGGATATATTGTACCATCGGACTCCCCCTACGGATTCTCTACCTTCATGGTCCCTAAAAAGGACTCAAAGGAGATGAGATACATCATCGACTACTGCCCCCTTAACGAAGTCACCCAAAGAGACGTCACACCACTCCCAAACCTTGGACAATGCATCGAGAATTTACAAGGAATGGAACTCTTCAGCAAATTCAACATCTGATGGGGCTATAACAACATCCGTATTCGGTCAGGAGACGAATGGAAAGCAGCCTTCAAAACACGACGGGGACTATTCGAACCAAAGGTCATGTTCTTCGGCCTAAACAACTCCCCTGCATCGTTCCAAAGATTCATGCACATGATCTTGGAACCACTGTTCAAGAAGTATGGCTGCAACTCATTCACAATCCATATCCCAGGTTTTGATAAAAACGAAAAGGGCGCAATTGAAAATTACATGGACGATTGCGGAATCGGTACCAAGGCAACTCCAGAAGGCAGAAGGCTCCACATCCAGATAATCCACGAGTTCTTCGACATACTAGCAAAACACGGCCTACACCTGAAACTATCAAAATCAGTTTTCATGCAACCCCAAATGGACTTCCTTGGAGTACAGATCTCTAAGGATAGAGTCACCATCGACCCAGCAAAAGTTGCAGGACTTAGAGACTATCCACGTACCCTCGTCAACCTCAGGCAAGCTAGAGGCTTCCTTGGGGTCGCTAGATACCACAGGATGTTTGTCCCCAACTTCTCCGCCATCGCCGCACCCATCACTCGACTCACTGGTAAAGGAGTACCATTCGAATGGGGTCCAGAACAACAGGAAGCTCAAGAGAAGCTTATTAATCTCATCACCAGCGCACCAATACTCGTCAAACCAGACCCCAACCGACAGTTCGAGCTGGAAGTAGACGCATCACAAATTGCCACAGGAGCAATTCTCTACCAATGCGACCCACCAGTAAAACACCCAGACGGCACAGAAAAGCCAGGACCCCGTCGCCCAATCGGATTCCACTCCCAGAAATTTACCACTACAGAGCAAAATTACCCCATTTACGACCGAGAATTCCTTGCAATCATGCATGGACTCAGAAACTGGTCATATTTACTCAAAGGAACTGAAATCCCTGTCCTGGTCTTCACAGACCACGCCAATCTCCGCTACTACCGAGATCTGAGGAAAATTGGACCACGCGTCGCCGGATATCTCCCAGAAAGAGAACAATATAACATACTTTTGGAATATAAACCTGGAGCTACAAACCGCACAGATGGCTTATCCCGCCGACCAGACTATGAAGGAAATAACCCAGACAACGATGACATCCTCATATGGCCCGATGAATATTTCTGTGAACAACACACAGACATCTGGGTCTTCGATTTCAACAGCATGGCTGACGACCTAGACACAAAGGTCCTCCAAACCCAAAAGGAACATCAATTGGAATTAAAACGATGGGTAACAGCACACAATCTCACACCTGATCCCAAACACCAAAATACCTGGCGTCACGGGACCACACTGGTTGTCGTGGCAGACAACGCGCTTAGGAGGGGAGTAATCACCCTTTTTCATGACCATAAGGCCTCTGGACACCCCGGCATTACCAAAACACTCCAACTTATTTCCCCATACTACTGGTGGCCAAACATGAAAACCTTCATTACAGAATACATCAAGGGCTGCGTGACCTGCCAAATGTCCAAAGCCAATACACATCCTAACCATCCATCCATATCACCCATATTCCCAGAGGAAAACACACGACCTTTCGAAACAGTCGCCATGGATTTCATCACCAAATTACCATTATCTGGAGGTCACGACACTATTCTTACGATCACGGACACAGATTGCTCCAAAACGTCCATTTTTATCCCTTGTCACGAGACCATCGACTCAGAAGGAGTTGCCCAACTATACCTACATCACGTGGTCCCCCACTACGGCATTCCCCACAAGATCATATCAGACCGAGATGTCTGGTTCACATCAAAGTTCTCATCGGAGCTTTGTCGGCTCCTTGATATCAAACAGAACCTCAGCACGGCATATCACCCTCAAACTGATGGGGCTAGTGAGAGAACCAATCAATCCTTGGAGCAGTATCTCCGAATATTTTGCAGTACCCAACAAGATAACTGGCACACATGGCTCCCCCTCGCCCAATACATCAAAAACTCCTGGCCCTCTGCAACAACGAAGAAAACACCATTCGACTTACTCATAGGATACACCCCACGCATACATCAGCCAACTCAAAAAACAGACATTCCCTCATTCCAACAACAACTCTCCCTTATCGAAGAAACCAGGAAAGCCGCCCAAGAGGCACAACATAAAGCGCAAGAATCCTGGATAACAGATAAACCCCGACACAAGCCCTTCAGCGTAGGAACCCAAGTATGGTTAGAAGGCACAAATCTAAAATTACCCAGCAATATCACACCCAAACTCGCCCCAAGGAGATACGGACCTTTTAAGGTAGTCTCCCAAGTTTTACCAGTCGCCTATAAACTCCAACTTCCCCAAAATTGGCAAATCCATGACGTCTTTCATGCTTCCCTTCTCACCCCATACAAGGAGACAGAACAACATGGACCAAACTTTCTAGAACTGCCACCAGATATCATAGAAGGTGAACCAGAATGGGAAGTGGAGAAGATAATCAAAATGTGCCTTTATGGCCGTTGGAAGAAGAAACAATACCTGGTCAGGTGGAAGGATTACTCACCCGCGCACGACTTGTGGGTAAACGAAGAAGACCTCCACACCCCAGAACTGTTGGAAGTTTTCAAGAACCAACAAAGTGCCCATATAAGAACCACAAGTGCTACAGACTGCAGTATTGGAGACAATGGAGCCATCGGAATCTGTGTTATCATTGTCACCCATTCATCCAACAACATCCTCGTTATCCGAACCACCTACTTCCCCCTTGATGATGAGAGTGGAGACTTCGTCGCAAGAACCGAAACCTCACAGTTCACAACACGACTTGATCCCCCAGAAGGAACCCCTTCTCAAAGCACGCCATCCACAGCAGATAACACGACATTTGGACCCCCAGCACCAAGAACTTCCAAAAGACCCCCAGACATCTGAAATGTCTATAAAGACCACCCTCAATGTCGGAAGTAAATCCCCAGAGCCATCCCTCCATTCCACATCATCCCTCACCAGCATAAAAATGTCCATCATCGACCAACTCAAACAACTCATTGCTGAAGACTTCGACTCACACTGCGTCCTGGCACGTAACATCAACGGACCAAGGTCACTCCAAAGCCACCCATCCCCATTGCCGACAACGTCCTCCAGCAACCTATCTACCTATTACGATGCTGAAGAAGGAAACCCCACTCCTCCACCACCATCACCCCACCCACTTTCCTCGTCGCCTTCCCCATCCACCTTTGACTCCCTACCAGATGCCACCTGGGATCTCGAACAGCTACCCCCACAGTCCCCTACCACGTCAGCCACTCTATTCTCCCTCCCCAATTCATCTATCACCGCTGTCGATATGCCATGGGAGGAAGATACCTCTTATATCCCACTGCTGTCCCCCAATCAATGGGACATTCCCAACCGCCAAGACCACCCCCAACTCAACACCATGCTAACATATATTAGCACAGAAAACGTCCCCGACTACTGCGGTCTCCATTTCCTCTCCAAGTGCACCCCTACCAACGATTTCACCCGCCTTTGCCAACACCTCTGCATGGATGGAGCCACCCAGTACCTCTCAGGGTGCATACAGTCGGTCGACTTTAGCAAGCCTGACCTTGCTGATCTATTTGGCAACCTCGAATGGTGGCTTGGGTCAAAAACAGGCAAAAATGACTTCTATGAAGCATGTGGCAAACCACCCCCTTTCCCACCTATGCAAGGAGCCCTTAACAAAGAGTTTCGACAACTCAACAATGAGTGGACATGGCAGACGAGGCAGTATGGGAGATGGTCGACAGCTAAGTACTTCCATTGACAAGATGGGTCGTCGGCCCTCTACCTCTATCTTTACCACCCCGAGCTTTACACTGACATCACTGGATGGGCCGGTGACCGTGGCCTCGTTGTCCCAAGCCCAGAAGACATGATTTGGGCCGCATACCTTGTCGAGGATGGCTTGATAGTACCAACACTGGAAATTGAGGAGCTTGAGTTGCGTGGTAGCAACTACCTTAGGAAGGGCATCATGTTACGATCTGAACTGACTTTTTTCTTCCCCTTTCACTTTCCCATGTTCTAAGCTGCTTACCTACTCTTTCCCACCATCTTGTGACCTATTTCCCTTTCATATTACCTTGTGATCTATTTATGACTCATTCCTAGTAGTTCGTATCCTAGGATTCCTCTGACTCATTCCTAATACAGGTAGTAGTAGTATTAGTTCTGACTCATTACTAGTACAAGTACTAGTAGTATTTGGTTCTAAGAATACCGTCTCTTTCCTGTATATAAGGGCGCTTGTTTCTACAGTTGGGCCTTAAGCCTGACTTGGTTTTATATCCAATTCAAGTTGCTTCTACCATCTTTTTCTTGCTAAGTCGCTTCAAGTGTTACTTGAAGCTCTGCAGAACCCTTCTATCCACTTGTCATAAGGGTGCCAGTCCCTTTGACCAAACCATCCACTTTGCCATATTACCAATAGGGTGCCAGTCCCTCTGAAGCGCGTAAGGGAAGATCAACCCCTTTGACACACATCCCGACTCTAGGAGTTAAAGCCTAGACAACGCACTACTCATCGAATCCTCCTTCGATGTCAGGCAGTCAGGCCTCACCTAGGAAAGACACCAGAAGAACCTCTTTGACGTAGACAACAGTCTCGCTCAGAGAAGACCTGCCAAATGCTATTCCCTTTTGACGATAGGCCACAGCCTCACTTAAGGACGACCCCCCTTGAAAACACTTATACCATGCACGTCTAGTGTTGCTGTGGCTAAGCCATGGCTAAGCCGACGTTTTTGAGAAATTTGCGATAACTTATTGAAAAAAATAGATACAAATATGAAAATATTTATGTAAATAGAATGGATCAAAAGCCGGGGGGTCACTTAAGGCGACTTAGCGATCCAATCAGCCGTTCAAGCTGGGATTGAATCGGCTAAATTTTGAGCTTAGCCGACTTGAAATTTAGCCGATCCAATTCCAGCTTGA
>Ga0307510_10011978_pt1 | contig 10283 bp, 11 predicted proteins | sample 12_EM_MG_FD_207224 | JGI IMG/M metagenome (GOLD analysis project Ga0307510, IMG submission 207224) | Populus trichocarpa ectomycorrhiza microbial communities from riparian zone in the Pacific Northwest, United States - 12_EM | ecosystem: Host-associated > Plants > Roots > Unclassified | place...
TCGGTGGGTGCCTTGTTACTCCGTACGGGTCGTGTTCTTGGTCCGGCGGGTTTCAGACCCGGTCGACGAGGTCCGCGATCGAGTCCACGACCGTGGACGGCCGGTACGGGAAGTTGTCGACCTGCTCCGGCCGGGTCAGACCGGTGAGCACCAGGAACGTCTCCATCCCGGCCTCCATGCCGGCCAGCACATCGGTGTCCATCCGGTCGCCGATCATGGCGCTGGTCTCGGAGTGGGCGCCGATGGCGTTGAGGCCGGTCCGCATCATCAGCGGGTTCGGCTTGCCCGCGAAGTACGGCTGCCTGCCGGTCGCCTTGGTGATCAGCGCGGCGACGGCGCCGGTCGCGGGCAGCGGGCCCTCGGTCGAGGGGCCCGTCTCGTCGGGGTTGGTGGCGATGAAGCGGGCGCCGGCCTCGATGAGCCGTACGGCCTGGGTCATGGCCTCGAACGAATAGGTCCGCGTCTCCCCGAGGACGACGTAGTCCGGCTCATGGTCGGTGAGGATGTACCCGATGTCATGCAGCGCGGTGGTCAGTCCCGCCTCGCCGATCACATACGCCGAGCCGCCGGGCCGCTGGTCGTCCAGGAACTGGGCGGTGGCCAGCGCCGAGGTCCAGATGGACTCGACCGGCACGTCCAGGCCCATGCGCCGCAGGCGGGCGTGCAGATCGCGCGGCGTGTAGATCGAGTTGTTGGTGAGGACCAGGAAGGGCCTGCCGGACTCGCGGAGCTTCTTGAGGAAGGCGTCGGCACCGGGGATCGGTACGCCCTCGTGGATGAGCACACCGTCCATGTCGGTGAGCCACGACTCGATGGGCCTGCGGTCTGCCATGTGCGGGATCTCCTGCCGTACGCATGTTCGCGGTGCTGCGTGCGCACAGCCTAGACAGAGGCCGGATCTTGAGGGAATGGCCAGGTCTCGGAAGGGATGGAGGGAGACGGTTCAGCGGCGCTTGCGGGCGACCAGCAGGGCGCCGACGACGATCAACAGCAGGGCCGTGGCCGCGAGGGCGGCGGTCCGGCCGAGCCCGCTGCGGGCGAGTTCGTCGGCGAAGGGGAGGCGGCCGGTGGCTGGTGTGGTGGCGTCGGCGCCCGGGCTCGGCGACGGCCGCGCGGCGGTTCCCTCGGTGTCGATGCCGAACCGGTAGTCGTTCGACTGCCCGACCCAGTCGCCGTCGTCTTCGTGCCGTTGTACGACGGCCGCGCTGGCGGTGACCTCGTTCGGCCCGGCATCCGAGGTGACCGCGAGCCGCACCTTCACGGTGACGGTCTCGCCTGGGGCGACGGCGAACCCGGGGAAGCTGTCCCCTTCCCCTGCCCCTTTCCCCTTCGTCTCTCGCTTCTCCTCTCCGGGGAAGACTCCGATCAGTTCGTCGGAGTCGGTCCGCTCGAACCGGACGGAGTGCGGACGCGCGCGGTCCCCCGCGTAGAACTCCAGGCGGGCCTGGCGGGGTTGAAGAGCACGGCGCTGGTCGACGAGGACGACGATCGGGTGGATGTTCCCGCAGGTCCGACGGGTGGTGTTGGTGAGGTCGAGATACCAGACGCCGTATCCCCCACCGGCCTCGTAGGAGTCGGGGCCGCCGTGGATCCGGGTCCTGACCGGGAATTCCCTCCCGTCGGACCCGGCCTCACAGGAATCGGCGTACGCCGGGGCCGCGAGCGGGAGATGAACGGCGGCGGCCGTCGTGAGGCAGAGCAGAGCGGACGTAGACAGTCGCATGAACACATGACCATGCCGGGTGACCGCGGTCGGTGGGCGACGCCATCCCGCCGGGGCCGCCGAATGGGCGCGCGATGCCGCCCGATTGGCGCCACCTCGGGCCGCGCGCCTGCTCCTGCACCAGTACCTGCGCCCGTACCTGCGCCAGCACCTGACGGGGCGGCATCCGAAAAGCGCCGAGCCGCGCGGTCGTACAGCGGCCTCGCCTACCCGTCCCCCCGCCCGAACAGCGGCGCCAGCAACAACTGTGCCGCCCCCTCCGCGACCCCGCGCACCCCGCCGGCGGCGACCCGCACGGGCACCACCCCCTCCCGTCCCCCCTCACGCCGGGCACGCGTGTCCAGAACGGCCGCGACCCCCCGTACGAAGGGCGAGGGATCGGCGACCACCGTACGACCGCCCAGCAGCACCAGATCGATGTCGAGCAGCCCCACCAGATTCGCGGCTGCCTCCCCCAGTACCCGCGCCGCCTCCGCCGGCTCCCCCCGCGCCACCGCACCCAGACACAGCACCTCCACGCACCCGCGGTTCCCGCACCCGCACACCGGCCCGTCCAGCTGAATGACCTGGTGGCCGAACTCCCCCGCCCCGGTCCGCGCCCCCCGGTGCACGCTCCCGCCGATCACCAGCCCCGCCCCGAGCCCCGTACCGAGGTGCAGGTAGGCGAAGGACCCGCCCTCGCCGCCGACCGCGAGACCCAGCGCGGCCGCGTTCGTGTCCTTGTCGACGACGACCGGCACGCCCACCCGCCGCGCCAGGGCGTCCCGCAGCGGAAACCCGTCCCACTCGGGAAACCCGGTGACCCGGTGCAGCACGCCCCGGGTGTGGTCGAGCGGGCCGGGCAGTGCGATGCCGAGCCCGAGGAGGGAGCCGACCGCGCCGAGCGAACCGCGGACGGATGTGTCGAGCGCGTCGGTGCCGGATGTGCCGAGTGCGTCGGTGACCAGGGCCTCCGTCTCCCGTGCCACCGCCGTCAGCACGGCGTCCGCCCCCGCGCCCAGGTCCAGCGGGGCGCACCGCTCCCCCACCACGGTCCCGGTGAGATCGACGAGCACGGTCCGCAGTTCATCCCGGTCCAGATGCACACCGGCCGCGTGCCCGGCCTCCGGCACCAGTCGCAGTACCGTGCGCGGCTTGCCGCCGGTGGACGCCCGGCGTCCCGCCTCCGCGGCCAGCCCGTCCTCCCGCAGCCGGGCCGTGATCTTGCTGACGGCCTGTGGGGTGAGCCCGGTGCGCTCGGCGAGTTCGAGCCGGCTGATGCCCCGCGCGCCCGCCGTGCGCAGCAGGTCGAGGACGAGCGCCGTGTTGTGGCTGCGCAGAGCGAACAGGTTCACGCCGACCGTCGATCCCGTCGGTCCCGCCGCTGCCCTCAGGCCACCCGCACCCGCACCCATGCCCGTGCCCGCACCGCCTCTCTTCGTCCCGTCCACGCCTCCATTCTCCCCGGCGCTTGCACTTTGGCAACAGCGTTGCGAAAGTGGGAGCCATGACAGGCAATACAGCTAGGACTGGTACAGCTGGTACGGCCGGTACGGCTGGTACCCCCCTTCGTGTGGGCCTCGTCGGCTACGGCCTCGCGGGCTCCGTCTTCCACGCCCCGCTGATCGCCGCCACCGAGGGCCTCGTCCTCGACACGGTGGTCACCTCGAACCCCGAGCGGCAGAAGCAGGCCCGCGCCGAGTTCCCGGACGTGCGCACGGTCGCCGGCCCCGACGAGCTGTTCGAGAGGGCCGCCGATCTGGACCTGATCTCCATCGCGTCCCCGAACAAGACGCACGTCCCGCTGGCCACCGCCGCCCTGAAGGCCGGTGTGCCCGTGGTCGTGGACAAGCCCGTCGCCGGCACGGCCGCCGAGGCACGCGAGCTGGCCGCCCTCGCCGAGGAACGCGGCCTGCTCCTCTCCGTCTTCCAGAACCGCCGTTGGGACAACGACTTCCTGACACTCCGCAAGCTCATCGCCGACGGCGAGCTGGGCGACGTATGGCGCTTCGAGTCGCGCTTCGAACGCTGGCGGCCGCAGCCGAAGGGCGGCTGGCGGGAGTCCGGCGATCCGGCAGAGATCGGAGGTCTGCTGTACGACCTCGGCAGCCATGTCGTCGACCAGGCGCTGGTCCTCTTCGGCCCGGCCGTCTCCGTGTACGCCGAGTCGGACATCCGCCGCCCGGGCGCGGAGGCCGACGACGACACCTTCATCGCGATCACGCACGCGAACGGCGTCCGCTCCCATCTGTACGCCTCCGCTACGACCGCCCAACTCGGCCCCCGCTTCCGGGTGTTGGGCACGAAGGCGGGCTATGTGAAGTACGGCCTCGATCCGCAGGAGGCGGCGCTGCGGGAGGGCGAGCGTCCCGGTGCGGGAGCCGGCTGGGGTGTGGAACCCGAGTCCCTGTGGGGTCATGTCGGTGCCGGCGAGTCCCCGCTGACCGGCGGCGGCCGGCCCGAACCGACGCTGCCCGGCGACTATCCGGCCTACTACGCGGCCGTGGCCAGGGCCCTCACCGGCGGCGGCCCCAACCCGGTGACCGCACTGGAGGCGGCCGCCGCCCTCGACGTACTGGAGGCGGCACGCCGTTCGGCCCGTGACGCGGTGGCGGTGACGCTGTGACGCACAACCAGGAGATCGGCCCGAAGTTCCACCCGGAACTCACCCCGCCCGTGGAGGAACTGGAGGCGCAGGAACGCCGCCTGGTCTTCCGGCAGTTCACATACGAGGACGCGTGGGCCCTGGGCACTCTTCTCGTCGAGATGGCCCGGGAGCGGCAGGCACCCGTCGCCGTCGACATCCACCGCGCGGGCCAGCAGCTCTTCCACGCGGCCCTGCCCGGCTCCGCCCCCGACAACGACGCATGGATCGCCCGCAAGCGCCGGGTCGTGGAGCGCTACGGCTCCGCCTCCTACCTGGTGGGCGCCCGCCTGCGCGCCAAGGGCACCACGTTCGAGGAGTCCTCGCGCCTGGACCCGGACGAGTACGCGGCCCACGGCGGCTCCTTCCCGATCACCGTCGAGGGCGTGGGAGTGATCGGCGCGGTGACCGTGTCCGGGCTGCCGCAGCTCCAGGACCACCGGTTCGTGGTGGAGGCGCTGGAGCAGTACCTGGACCTCGGCTGACGGACGTCCGACTGTCGGAAACATCGGCGGACGGAAAGATCGACCGACGGGAAGATCCCGACGCGCCCTCCGGTTGGCACCGCTGTAGCGCCGTAGCGCAGACCTATGGCGCTCACCTGTTACACCCACCAACCGGAGGGACCGTGCCCCATGAGTGACGCCTTGAAGGAAACCGTCGGACGGTACGGCATCTGGAGCGTCGGCCTGCGTTCCGAGGACCCGGCCAAGCGCGGCGAACTGGCCGAGACCGCCGCCGAGTTGGAGGAGCTGGGCTACGGCGCGCTCTGGCTGGGCGGCAGCAGCGCCGTCCGCAACGCCGTACCGCTCGTCGAGGCCACCTCGCGCATCACCGTCGGCACCAGCATCCAGAGCATCTGGCAGCACGAGGCCGACGACACGGCGGCGGAGCGGGCCGAGCTGGAGGCCGCGCACCCCGGCCGCTTCGTCCTCGGCCTCGGTGTCGCCCACGCCAAGAACACGGAGCAGTACCGCCGCCCCTACTCGGCCCTGGTCACCTACCTCGACGCCCTGGACAAGGCGGGTGTCCCCGCGGACCGCCGCCTCCTGGCCGCCCTCGGCCCGAAGAACCTCGAACTGGCCCGCGACCGCTCCGCCGGCTCGATCCCCTACCTGGTCACTCCCGAACACACGGCGAAGTCCCGCGAGATCCTCGGCGAATCCCCGCTGCTGGCCCCCGAGTTGATGGTCGTCCTGGAGACGGACCCGACCCGGGCCCGCGCCCTGGCCCGCGAGGCCCTCGCCGTCTACCTCGGCCTCCCGAACTACACCGACAACTTCCTGCGCGGCGGCTTCACCGAGGACGACCTGGCCGACGGCGGCAGCGACCGCCTGATCGACGCGCTGTTCGCCTGGGGCGACGACACAGCGGTCCGGGCCGCCGTCGACGCGTTCCACGAGGCGGGCGCGGACCATGTGGCGCTGCAGATCATCGACGGCCGTCCGCGTGACACCCTGCCGAAGGAGGCATGGCGCAGGCTGGCTTCTCTGCTGGCCTGAGTGGAGGCATCTCAGGGGCGCGGGACTGTGATCAGGTACGGCTCCGCCGCGTGGGCGCGACTCCCCACGACGGACCCGCGGCCGCCGATGAACCGCGGCTCCCGCCCCTCAGACCCCTCAACCCCTCAGGCGTCCTTGAACTCCTGCCGCTGCCGCCCGAGTCCCGAGATCTCCAGCTCCACCACATCACCGGCCCGCAGGAACGGCTTGGGCTCGGGCGCGCCCAGCGCGACCCCCGCCGGTGTACCGGTGTTGATGACGTCACCCGGATACAGCGTCATGAACTGGCTTACGTACCGCACGACTTCCCCCACCGGGAAGATCTGCTCGGCCGTCGTCCCGTCCTGCTTCAGCTCTCCGTTGACCCACAGCCGCAGGGACAGCGTCTGCGGATCGGGCACCTCGTCCGCCGTCACCAGCCACGGCCCCAGCGGGTTGAACGTCTCGCAGTTCTTCCCCTTGTCCCAGGTCCCGCCGCGCTCGATCTGGAACTCCCGCTCGGACACGTCGTGCGCCACCGCGTACCCGGCGACATGCGCGAGCCCCTCCTCGGCGGACCCCAGGTAGCGGGCCGTACGCCCGATGACGACGGCCAGCTCGACCTCCCAGTCCGTCTTCACGGACTGGCGGGGGATCAGCACCGTGTCGTGCGGCCCGACCACCGTGTCCGCGGCCTTGAAGAAGATCACCGGCTCGGGCGGCGGCTCGGCCCCCGTCTCGCGGGCGTGGTCGTGGTAGTTCAGCCCGATGCACACGATCTTGCCGATACGCCCGACGGGCGGCCCGACCCGCAGTCCCGCCGGGTCCAGGGCGGGCAGCGACCCCTCGTCGTCGGCGGCGCGGATCCGGCCGAGCGCCTCGTCGTCGGCGAGCAGCGGTCCGTCGATGTCCGGGACCACGCCGGACAGGTCCCGCAGCGTTCCCTCGGCGTCGAGCAGCGCGGGACGCTCCCCGCCCGCCGTACCGACTCGCAGCAACTTCATGATCACAATCTCCCTAGATCGCGGCGCTGTCGACCGACGGGTGCAACCATCGGATGACTGGTCGATCCTCTAAGCTCCACGTCCGGTCCGCAATACCCGGTTCACGGACTGGACCGCCGAGCCGGCCGTCACCCCCGGACCGCCGAGCCGGCCGTCACCCCCGGACCGCCGAGCCGGCCGTCACCCCCGGACCGTGGACCCGGCCGTCACCTGTAGAGCACGGCTCGCTCCACCGCGCTCCACGTCGTACTGGTCACCACGTACAGGGCCGCGGCCAGCGGCACCACCGCCACGGTGAACAGCGTGAAGAAGGACATGAACGGCATGACCTTGTTCATGGCACCCAGCCCGGGCAGCTGCTCACCGCTCCCGGCCGGCACCGCGGAAGGCAGGGCGTTCACCGTGGAAGGCAGGGCGTTCGCGGCCATCATCCGCTTGGTTTGGCGGTAGTTGAAGGCGGCGACGGCCGCGACGGCCGCGAAGATCCCGATGTACACGAGGCCGGCGCCCCCCAACATCCCGCCGTCGCCCAGCGCGTCGGCCCAGCGTTCGCCGAGAGGGGCGGCGAAGAGCTGGTGGGTCAGGAGCTCGTTGGACCGTCCGCCGACCTCCGTGTTCGAGAGCAGGTGATACAGGAGGAAGAACGCGGGCAACTGGAGCAGGCCGGGCAGGCAGCCGGACAGCGGTGACACCTTTTCCTCGGCGTGCAGTTCCAGTACGGCCTTCTGAAGCTTCTCGGGGTTCTTCGCGTGCCGCTTCCGCAGCTCGGCGATCTTCGGCTGCAGCGCGGTCCGCGCCTTCTGTCCGCGGGCCGCCGCCCGGGACAGGGGGTGCACGAGAAGGCGTACGAGTGCGGTGAACAGGACGATCGCGGTGGCGGCCGCGGTGGCGCCGAACAACGGCTGGAGCAGGTCGGCCAGGTGCTGGACCAGGTCGGCGAAAACGGACATGGGTGAGCCCTCCGGGGGTCTCGTCTGCCGGGAGTGGTGAGAGACGGCATGACGACCCGCGCGGGGACACGGACGTACGAAAGAGAGCTGGTGCGGCCGGTGCCCTACGCGACAGTCGTCGGGAGGGCGTGTCCGGGCGCTCGGGGGCGGGTGCGCCCCCTGGCGTCGGGATCCCGCTGGGGCAGGAACGCCGTACGGCGGGCGCGGTCCCTGATGGCCGTGCGCACCCGGGTGGGCGGCACGGCGGGCGCCGCGCGCGAGGCGAGCAGCGAGCAGAGGGCGAGAGCGGAGCCGGCCGCGGCGGTCGCGGCGAGCGCGACGGCGGCGGCGGAGAGGCTGCCGATGTCGAGCAGCGCGACGTCGAGGAGCAGAATCAGCAGCACGACGGCGGGGCGCGGGTTGCTCCAACGACGAAGCATGACCGCCCTCCCTTCGTACGACTGTGTCTACTGCCCTCGGTTATACCCGATCGGCCATCTGATCGGTCTCGATGGGTTGCAACAGCCGTTTCGGCCGCAGCAGCGCACGGCTGACCGGGTCCGCGGGGTCGGGATCGAGGTCGGGGCCCGGCAGCATCAGAACGTCCTTGAGGGGGACGATGGTTCCGCAGGCGGGGCATTCGCCGTACGGGCCGAGGTCGGTGCCGCAGTCAGCGTGCCGGAAGTAGCGCAGCCGGCTCGGAGCGAGGTGCTCGCGGCCCCAGAGGCCAAGTGAGCGCACGGTGGGCCACAGGGCCATCCCGCGCTCGGTGACGACGTACTCGTCGCGCGGCGGCGACTCCTGATAGCGGCGCTTCTCGAGGATTCCCGCCGCGGTGAGGCTCTGGAGGCGGGCGGCGAGCACGGCGCGCGGGATGCCGAGGTGGACGAGGAAGTCGTTGTAGCGCCGCACTCCGTAGAGGGCGTCCCGGATGACGAGGAGCGTCCACCGCTCCCCGACGATCTCGAGCGCGCGGGCGATCGAGCACTCCTGTGTCGCGTAGTCCTTGCCCAGTGCCATGCCCTCCACTGTAGCCACTTTCCCCGCCGTTGGTTCAATCACCGAACCGACCTTGCTACGCTGAGCGCCATGCCTAAGTTCAATGAACGAACCTTGACGAGAGCAGCCGGTGCCGACACCACACCCCCCGCGGACCACGTCGGCCCGTCCGCCCGCCCCGGGGCCACCCTCGCCGTCACCACCGCGGCCACCGCGGTCGCGCTGATGACGTACACCCTGCCGATGGTCACGCTCCCCGACATCGCCGCCGACCTGCACACCGGGCTCTCCGCCCAGGCCTGGCTCCTGAACGGCACCCCGCTCGGCCTCGCCGCCCTTCTCCTGGTCTCCGGCAGCCTCGCCGACGACTACGGCCGCCGCCGGATCTTCCTGGCCGGCACCTTCGCCCTCGGTCTCACCTCGGTCCTCGGCGCGTTCACGACCTCGACCCTGACGTTCACGCTGGCCCGCGTCGGCCAGGGCGCCGCGAGCGCGGCCCTCCTCGCCAGCGGCCTCGGCCTGATCGTCCACGCCTTCCCGACCCCGTCCGGACGCCTGCGGGCGACCGGGATGTGGGGCGCGTTCGTGAGCGGCGGCATCGCGGTCGGCCCGGTCCTCAGCGGCGCCCTCCCCGACTGGCGGATCTCGTTCGGCGTTCTGGGCGCCGCCGCGCTGATCGTGGCCGCGTCCGGCACCCGCACCCTGTCGGAGTCGCGCGCTCCCCGAGGCGGACGGCCCGACGCGGCCGGCGCGCTCGCCTTCGGCCTGGCGCTGGTCTCGCTGGTGGCGGCACTGACCCTGGGCCGGGACGGCTGGCTGCGCGCACCCGTGGGCCTGCTGGTCCTGGCGGCCGTGGCGCTCGTGGGCCTCTTCGTCGTGATCGAACGGCGTACGGCGACCCCGATGATCGACCTCGACCTGCTGCGCCGTCCCCTCTTCCTGGCCTCCTCCTCGGGCGGCCTGTTCACGGGCCTCGCGGTGATCGGGCTCTTCAGCTTCCTGCCGGCGCTGCTCCAGCGCACGCTCGGACTGTCCGCCATGGAGACGGCGTGGCTGTTCCTGCTGTGGTCCGGACTGTCGTTCGTGGTGGCGCTCCAGGCACGCCGGCTGGCGGGCCGCGTACCGCCGCGGTGGCAGCTGGCCCTCGGGTTCGGCCTGCACGCGGCCGGGGTGCTGGCGATGCTGGGCGCCATCGGCGCGGGCTCCTGGCCCCGCCTCCTGCCCGGCCTGATCGTGGCCGGCGCGGGCAGCGGCCTGCTGAACGCCGCGCTGCCGCTGCTGTCGGTGGAGTCGGTACCGGCCGGGCGAGCGGCCATGGGATCGGGGGCGCAGCAGACGCTCCGGTACGTGGGGTCGTGCGCCGGGGTCGCGCTGACCATCGCGATCTCCACGTCCGGGGGTGACCTGGCGCGGGGCGCGAATGTCGCGATGCTGGTGTCGGCGGGGCTCGCGGTGGTCGCGGGAGTGAGCGTGGTGGGGGCGAAGGAGCGGTGAGGCCGGGCTGCCGCCCAGGTCAGAGTGGGC
>Ga0307510_10011979_pt1 | contig 10283 bp, 8 predicted proteins | sample 12_EM_MG_FD_207224 | JGI IMG/M metagenome (GOLD analysis project Ga0307510, IMG submission 207224) | Populus trichocarpa ectomycorrhiza microbial communities from riparian zone in the Pacific Northwest, United States - 12_EM | ecosystem: Host-associated > Plants > Roots > Unclassified | place...
TGGGCCTTGATTATTGACGACCCTGGGGGGGTGACTCTTTTCCGCCAAGTAGGTATTCATTTCGATATTTTTGGACAAGAGATCCCACAACCTGATGATTATTAGTATTGAATACAAGAGTAGGAGCTAAATATTATACGAACCAACGTGGCCCCAACCAGGAGAATGCTAACTTGCCAGACAAGGATACGGACGCTGGACTCTAGATCCGCAAGGTCATTTTGGAGTTGAGTACCTGATGTTTTAAATGCGGCGTGGCTCTTTGAAATTTCAGCCTTCATCTTCTCAATGTCCGCTCTAAGGTCCTCATGTATTGCCTAGATTAGTGTATTTGGATCTTCAATTCCCTTTTTAAGATACGCCTCCACCTGGCGAAATGTCTTGTTAAAGTGGAAATCTCTGCTATAATCACTGAAATGCTTCGCGATTGTCAGCTTTCACCACCACCACAAACTCAACTGATACAAACTATACCTTTATACCACCAGGGATACTGCCTTCACTGACTCCATTGGCTTTACCAGTCCCCGGCTTTGGCCAATTATTACCACCGATAGTAAAGAATGATCTCCGGAGCTGTAGACGAGTGGTTTGACGAGGAAAACGAACTGCAGATAGACGAAGCATCCTCACTGCTGCTTTGATGTGGTTGTCGTACTGGTGGGTTGTCGGTATCCGAAACGTTGCTTCTTGGGAGGCGGTTGGATGGGGTAGAAGGAGTTTGGACTGTTCATCTCGCCGGAATTAGTCATGTCATGTGGACTGTGACTGGGTTAATTAGCGTGTATTTTCTCTTGCCACGATTGCTAATGGTGAATTTATCAACATATCGCACAAGGCATAGGGATAAAGCTTCCGAACAGCTAATTTAAGTTAACCCCCTTGTCCCGTACAAGTATCGGTACTCGAGTACCGCCGGTATTACCGTATACGAATTATTTTCCCTGGCACTTGTAAGCTCTTGAAATCCGCCACCGGATTATCGCCCGCTTCAAAATCCGGCTACACAATCAATCACTCGGTACCCATTCCCCTTTACTCTCTTTCTCTCCATTGCCCGCCCCCACAACCCGACCTCACACCATCCTTCTAAAGTATCACGCCCTAGCATACAACATTGCTATTCCCACCCCGGATCCTATGAAGGAGGCAACAGATCTTCGTCCAGAATTATTGATGTACACACTGTTGGACCAACCGTTCACACTAACTTACCGAATCCAAAATATCGGTACAGCCCCATTCCAAAAGTTCTCGCGCCCTGGCTGGTACCGTGACGAATTTCCATACCAGATGTATTATAGCCCTTCTTGTCACAGTACCAGCCCGGATGCGAGAACTTTTGGAACGAGACTGCACAGTACACTAATACATGTTGGAAGCCAACACATCATTCTGCAGTCGACCTCCTCGTCGTTACAAATGCGTACACAAACTAGAGCTCCCTAAGGACAGGTGTGTATCATGCCATCCACAACAAATCACTCATACTGTAAACCCCCCCACCTAACATGCCAGTACACACCATATGCCCTCTTACCAAAGCCAGTCAAACCCCGCCCCCTCTTCCCCTTTTTCTTAATTACGCAATAACCGAAAGCTCAAGTTCATCCGTCCAAAAGCACTAATTAGCATCAAGAAGAACAAAAGAAAAAAGAGACAGATAAAACCAAAACAAACAAAATAACCCTAAGCTGCCTACGGATATGCCAAATGAAACGAAATCGGCACGCAAAACGAGCCAAACCAAATCAGATGAAAGAAAAACACTCAATCGCCCACCCAATCTCTGAGATTCAATCTATATCTGGTTTTTTTTGGCCTTTGGTTGATTTTGCGATCGGTGGCCTGGTTGGCTGATAGATATCTATCAATCATATCTCTCTGCTGAGCTGAGATCATGACGGTTTGTAACCACATATGTAGTACCTATAATCCATTAGCTATTGGAATGCAGGAATGAGCTGGGGGAGGGGGGGGATCCACGCAGTAACATAAAACTGCCCACCCCCGTGATAAAGCTCCTGCACCGCCTCCTGGCACAGCTTCTGCACCTGCTCCTCATCCCAGCCCAGCACTCTCCTGAGCAGAGCCGAGGAAAACGCATAAAAACCATTCCTCAGTCCGCTTCTCCCTAGACGACCAATCTCCTTCATACGCTCGTCCTTCGGCCACGGCCCCAACGGCCACATCTCCTTTCTCACGATAACGTTGACAAACCCTGCCGCTTTGATACGCACCTCCATGGTTGAAGCAATCTGGAAGGGCCTACCAGCTGATAACGCGGCGCCGCACACCACCTCCCAGTACCGTGAAATGGGGCCATTTGGCACAACCCCCAACCCCGATTTAAGGTCGCAGTCGTAGTCTTGGAACTCGATGTATCCCCCGGGCGCGGTATGACTGAGGGTTTCGTCAGATCGACAGATGACATAAAGGACCTACCGTAAAAACTGGAATAACTGGCCCCCGCGCTAGTATGTTGACATAAGGTTGGGCGCACGGGAAGTCCCTATTTTCTCGTCCCAGGCAAGAAGTACCCGAACATTGAGGTGATCAGACGCCATTTTGGGCAATTCTCACCAAAATTCCCCCTGTCAATCGTGTGCTCGGGGGTAGGCAAAAGTCGGCCGCACCCCATATACGGTAATCAATGTTCGGGTACTTCTTGCCTGGGACGAGTAAAATAGGGACTTTCCGTGCGCCCAACCATATGTCAACATACAAGTGCGGGGGCCTGCTATTCCAGTTTTTACGGTAGCGAGCAGTGGATGGCATACTCGTAACATCTCCTCAGCACCATATCCCAGTCTTGAAGGGATCCGCTTAAGCTCCGGAGATGGATGAAGTCAAAGTAGTTTTCAGGATATGTCCAGTCACTTTCGACATCATCGATTTCAAATTCACAGTTCTTAGGAACCCTACACAAATTTCCCCCATGTAAACCAGGCGGACTCATGTCAGCGTCCGCCCTTCATTCCAGACAAATAGGGCTACCACCCTATCCTTGCTCCGGCTAGTGCGGGTGATGCCAGGTGATCATGTACTCGAGTAGGAAAAAACAGAAACTACAAACTTACCATGGTGGTTGTATCTTGCTAAGATCATTCCCTATCACTTTAGCGTCCGGAAACTCTCTGCGACCAACACGTCAGCTTAAAGCAGAATACTTTGCACGATACAAAATTTATCAGGAAAGCATACTCGGCCATCTCAATCGCCCAAGTCCCCGTTCCCGTCCCAATATCCAATACGTGCCTCACGCTATGCCCGCCCTGTCCCAGCGGGGCAATGTAAAGCTTTCCACCCAACAAGGCGAGAAATATACAATGAAAGTGATCCAATCTCTCAATTTCCTCACTGTCGTTGGGCAGCATATATGCCCCTTCACGATAAACTTGATAGCGACGTCCACCTTCGTAAACGTAGGGATAAACTCCCAAGTGCGTTGTCACGGAATAGCTGTTCTCACTTGTTCTCATTCAGTCAGTTAGCTACCAGCGCTGCAGAGAGCGCATTTGTTGGTTGCTACACTCCCGTTTGAAAAGTCCTCGTAACCACACTGGTACCTTCATGTAGTTGTGGTTGGCGTAGTACCGTAAAATCTCGTGAGATCCACCATCTCCGGCAGCCCCTAATATACGTGACAGACCGGAGATGGTGGATTTCACGAGGTTTTACGGTATGTTGGTTACGAGAAGTTTCCAAACAGGAGTGTAGGACAAAGGTAGCGTTACGTACGTCCTCGGGACGGAAGCGCCGAAGCCGGAATCGACTTCAGAGTGGTCATATGGCTAGCAAACAAGAAAACATATATTAGAATTTTCGCTAAAAGTAAAATTATGATGGAAGAGGCGAAAACCAACGTTTATCTCGATATCTGAAGCCGGGAACTGCGAAGATGGACCTGGAGCGGTTGATTGGTGAAAGTCCGACATTCCTGACGAGATGTTTGATGCAGCTCTTTCTATCGCTGCAAGTGGGGTGGCACGATAGGTTAACCGGCGAGCGTGGAGAGGAAACTGGTAGCTGGGTCGACCAGAGTGAATGGACAAGTTAGACTCTCTCTCTCTCACTACACACTCTGTTGCTCGCTCACTCACCCACTTTCTTTCTCTCTCACTCTCACACACTCTCTCACTATCCCTCCTTATTGCACGAGTATCATGCAACGAACCCTTTACAAAGCCCGGCGTGCCAAAAAAAAATCAAGCAAAAAAAGATTATCGACAGATGAGGAGGGGCGCACGAGCGCCGGTATGCACAATATATGTGAATGACTTCGGCGGGAATAGGATAGTAATCGGCATCTAGAAGCAAGGGGACCAGAGCGAACCGACGTGGGAAAAAGTCTTGAAGATCAAGGATTGGCGCGGTTCTTAGCTTTTCCTTTGCCCAAATACCACGCTAGGACCGCAAAAACTGGTGAGAACCGGCCAGGGGCTAGTACGTTGAATTAAGAAGCGGCTAGGGTGAAACTTACAGTACGATTGCGTCAAGTTAAGAGCCCTGAAAGGATTAGTGCTGGCTACAAAGAGTTAGCCTATGCCGTCTTATTGCGATTTCGAGACAAGACTATGGTAAAAATCTTATCTGAACGCACCAGCGCCTGGCCAGTTCTCACCAGTTTTTGCGGTATACCTTCCGGGCTACAGTGAAGTACAGTCTCCCAAAGTCCCGAGGTTCTCGAGTTGCGAGTGTCGTAGTATCCCATGGGCCGTCGAGACACCCAGTCGGGTTTGAAATTTGGGACACTAACTCATTTGGGCAATCGTGATAGGAAAAACCATGTGGTGAAAAAGAGGCGTAGTGCCCAGAACACAGCAAAACCCGTGCCGCCCAGTATCCCTTCGTCTGTACCGAATTTCACTCACTTTTAGCGTCGCACTAATAGGACTCTCACAGGAAAAGTAATGATAGACAACACCCCAAGATAAATTAAAAGTACACATACTTGTACCATAGTTAGGAGCAAATCTGTGCAGACAACCTGCTTTCCATCATGGCCATGCTGAGCAGTACTCATTTAGCACTATTCTGAGCCCTACACTTCTTCTGAAGCACAGAGTTTTTCATATCACAATTACCCAAATAGACTAGTGTTTAAAAGGGCCTCAATTATCTTAGCACCCTTTACGTTCATCATAATACTTACATCATGGTTGTCACAATTATTCCTAACTTTGCTCTCTTCGGTTACTTCACCACCGATCGCTTCCACAACCAGTGCTTGGAAACGGTTTAAGGGATGATACCAGCTTGAGAGAGCCCACCCTAAAACTCCTCTCCTAGTGAGGAAAGTACACTGGTTGTTGTATTGAGGGCTTTGAACTTCCCAAACGCCCATCTGCACAATACCGATACAGGAATTACAATAGAGTCTTCAGGAGCACCGGTACCACTCCCATGCTAGGGAACTATCTATGCTGCACTCGTAAATCCATAGATATCCGGACACCCAGGCGCCAAGGGTCAGAGTTCTTAGCCTACCGTACCCTAGCATTCAGGTGTCTGGATATTGTACAGTACAACTGAGATTCACAAGCAGATAGACTACCGTATGTGAATTTAAGTCTAACCCATCAAAACGCCGATCTTCAGCACAGACCATATAACCCGCCTAATTCTGCAACCCTCCCCCTTTTCGCGATAAGTTTCAACAACCTCCCTAATGAGAATTGCAGCGGCTCTATGAGATGATAACCTAGATGTTTCTCTGCACATTGACAGAGAGAGAGAAAATAGGAATATCTCAAGTTTCCATGGAGATACTTAGAAGCAGATCAAGCTTTTGGAAAGAGCAGGGAATGTCTGAGACACATTAACCACCGCTAGCCCCCCTGGCAAGGACAGTTAATAGATATCCACCAGGCGATTAGCCACCTAGTATGATAAAACATGCCCTCACAAAGCCTAAATGAATTTCCCCAACATAAAGCTGGGGAAAATGCACGCGAAAGGATCCCTCAAAAATATTCCTCCACCAAAATAGTTCAATCGAAAGCAAGTGGCACCATGGATCTACTCGGGATGGTGGAATTTGCACTTGTGAGCCCCTTCCACAGGGCGCAGCTGGGCCCAAGGGGGATTGTCTATAAAGTCATTCCACCCTGACAGCAAAATACGAGGTTCGATCACTCACCTCTAAACAGTAGATGGTGATCACAGGATCCTCCGCTAGCGCAACACTCACCTACTCATAGGCAATCACTCGACTACGCATTTCCTCGCCTGCCTAACCGGAAAGGCTGAGACAAAAGCGAGCCATGGTGTAAGAATACTATGCAAGAGAGGCAGAGAAAGGTAGGTGCTCACAATCAACACACAATCCCGGTGCCGGCATACCGGTATTAATCCGGAAGTACAATAACAGTCTCTCCTCAGGACTTTTACCCCCCTTTCGCTCCGGAAAGAATATTCCCTCGGTAGTTGAGAGGTGCGCGTACTGCACGGCGCAGTATTCGAATTTCCTTTGTCAGAGTCGCCGAGCTATTGTATCATCGCCGACTTGACAGCCATTGTGAGCCGGGAGTAACACACTTCAACCCACTTTCACTGCCCTCGGGTATGATCCTAGAGTACTGTACTCGTACAAGAGTCGAGGATAAGATAATGGCACGGTGCATAACTGAATGTCTACAACAATGGCACACCTGAGAAACATGACTCTAAAAGGCATCTCGATTTCCCTTTTGTCTTGGTGAATTTTAGGATATCATGAATGGAGGAGGTACCTCTAGCCCCTAGTTTACTAATACACAAGCCAAAAGAATCATCCCTTTAGGCTGTCCTTACTCGTGACTTAGGCAACGGAAGGTTTGCATCTCTACGAGTAGAGAGCCGATCGCAGCGCAGCACTGATCTTGACCAAAACCAGCACCCCCTCGTCTGTGCCGAATATCACTTACTATTAGCGTCATGATAGAGAAGATCACTTTCCTGATTAATTTCGAATATCGCCCATTGAAGGAATAGGCTCACTCACGGAAGGCTGACCTAGCCAATGAAAGAATTTGACCTTCCCCTAGCTGAGGATAAACCACCGTTTACACCTTTTAGAGTTAGGAAGTAGCAGAAAACCAGTATTCGAGTAAATTTACTTGAAAACAGGCTACAGGTAAGGGGCCGGCACCCCTACTCCGTCCATGCTTGCACTTTTTATCCTTGGCCCTCTTGCAGTTCATATTCCTTTTTTTCCCTTTTTCCCCTTCTTTCCTTTCATCGAATAGTGAAGGCTTGGATGCTCCACTGAGCCTTGAGGTGGGTGACAATCTTGGACAATTTGGGCGGTCACGTGCAGGATCCATCGATAGGACACTGGAACAGGTGTGCGTTTTAAACCATTTGTTGGGTGTGTCAGCAAAACCAGAAAACTTATTTCTACTGGTCACATACAAATCTCTCCAAAGACAAAGGCCATGTTTTGCCACTTTTATGAGCACGCCCCAGCATTCGAACTGTTCCCATCCCGAAATTTGCTCGAGCACCGTGTGCGAGTATGGTCCCTGGATAGAGCTCTTGATCGTTGGGTGGACCAAGCATACCGTAGTCTAATTACCCGTGAGAACACGCGTAGACTAGATCCTGAGATGTTTCCCACCGTGGAGATGACTGCCTTGGGATTATACACTCTGATCCGCTCATTTCTTACCTGCCACCACTCCACTGTCAGTTGCGGTACTCTGTTACTACACTCGGCACCTTTTTACGCCGTGGACCACTGTATTATTTTTAAGAGGCTTTGGAGTGACGTGTGTATCGTGTACTACTGTAGTACATAGAAAATTAACGAACAGTTAATTTAGGTTAACCGCAAAATAATCCCTGTTCGTGTTTTATTTTGCTCTACCCAATCACGTTTTTATATTCCCTTCACGATAAGCTTCATTTTGCATTGCTAAAGACTTTTGCTTTGCTTTTCATCTCGTTTATCGGGTAATTACAGTGATTTCATCAGAACTTTGATCAGGTTGAGCTATCAGAGGCTGTACCCGGTAATACCCTTTGTTCTGGTGCTGTTCTGTGCCTTTTGCCTGGTGACTTGGTGGTTTTGCCTGGTCTACCGTCTGCCATGGGATCCTCTATCCCCCCTGTTGTTCCTCATTTGGGCCTTGTCCCTACAACGACGAGTTCTTATCGTTTTCCTCCTTCCGGCCTTGCTGTGAACGTTCGCCACTCTGATGGCTGCCCCAACTCTTCCGATGAGTTTGGACTGACCCTTGTTGAGAGGGTTTCTCGTATTACTTTTGAGCTTGTTTCGGAGTTTCAGCTTGTTGTCAACTCCGTGTTGGCTGGTTCTGGATGCACTGATTGTCATGTGCTCCGTGATGATACTTTTGGGCTTTTTGCCTGTCACCATACCCCTGGGTCCTCCCTTTTTTCGCCGTCGCAGGACACGAATACTCAGGGCACAGGTTCTCTGTTTGGTGAGGTTCTCGAACACGGAGTGCAAGGTTCTGCCTCTGCCTCCCAATTTCGGGTTGCTACCGTTGGGAAGAATTTTTCTGCTTCTCCCTGCTCCCCTGCGTTACCGGTCGCCATTCGACCCCGTGCGAAGAACCCTTTGTCCCACTGCCGTTTCCCTTCCCGGTCCTCGATCGGTGACCTTTCCTCGTTCAAAAGGATTCTTTACCGGGGCATGAAGTTGAATGACTCTGCCGACTCCACGTACTCGCCCCGTGCTGCCAGGCCTGTTGGGAGTATTAGGAGGATGTTTGATGGGAAGACTACGGTGGACCCGGTCGATTGCACTTCCAAGGATGCTTCGATGATGATGGGGGATGGGAAGACTACAGAGTCTGATGGACTGGGTGACAGCAAGCATGCTGGCCCATCCTGTGTTGCTGGTGTGGTTGGGAGTTCAGCTACGAACTATGGGTCCATGCCTCCTTTGCCTTCCACGCTCGCCGATACGGTGAGTATGGATGTAGCTGACGATGGGGCACAAGATGTGCCGATTTTTGATGATTTTTCGGATGTCGCCACCTCGGACGTTCCCATGGCGGTTGGTGGGCGCAAGGACTCTAATGGCACTCGGCTCGGAGATAGCCAGCATGCTTCGCTGGAATACTCCCCTGACCCCATGGGAGGTCGTCTGTTGATCGACCTGAGTGGGGAATATTCCCAGTTTAGCGATGTTGGCCATGATGTCTGACAATTGAGTTTGGTGATTGTCACGATGGGCAATGTCATTCGGCGGTTGGAGAGGAAGGTCCACGATTTGGAGGACGGTGTTGATAGCCAGAAAAGGGCTGCCCTGCCTGCTGTTTCCGTGCCTGCGGTTTCCGTGCCTGCGCTTCCCGCTTCCCGAAGGACTCAACGTGTTGGAGGCAAATGCAAAGGGGTTAACCACGTTTGGCCTGATCGGCCTTTGACTATGCCGACGGTTGGGGTTGTTCGCCCTACAAACATCCCTGCCCCTGCTTGTGGTGTTCCTGTTGCCCCTCCCGTGAAGCCTACTTGGTCTGCTGTGGCCAAAGCGACCGATGGTGAGAGTGGGTTTACCTTGGTGAAACGCTCGGGGAGAAAGTCTTCCCCTCATCCTACTCCGATGGTCTAGGAGAGGGATCGACATGTTATCATTCAATTTGAGAAGCGGGAGCATACGGTTAGACTCCCAGCCGGGGTTAACACTGAGACCGTCAAGAACGGGCTCAACAAGGTTCTGTCTGCTGGTGGTGACGCGCGGTTTGGATCTTGTGTCCAGCACCGTACCTCTGGTTATTTGTTGCTGTCCCTGGTGCAGCACTCGGCAGCCAGCGTGTGGGGCTTTGTTTCCCGCATGGAGCGTGCCTTGATGGAGTTGGGGATAAATGGGTTTTCCATTTCCCAAGATCGAAAGAGGATCAAGATCCTGGTCTCTGGGCTTAGCTTGTCTCCTCCTTCGTGTCGGTTCGTTGTGAAAGCCCGAGGACTGGCAAGGCGATGGCGCCTTTGACGATATGATCCGTGATTTGGAGGTTACGAATCCTGGCATCAATGTTGTTGGCGGGCCGCATTGGATCGGCTCACTTGCCGGGCACAAGTCCCATAAACACACCACTGGGTCTGTTGTTTTCGTTGTGGAATTGACGGATGTCGTCAAGGGCTGCCTTGACCGTCGTTCGGTTAAGGTTTTTAGTCTCAGACCCCCGGTGAGGATTTGGGCTGAACTTAAGGCTACTTTGGTCTGTACCAGATGCCTTCGACACGGTCATGTTGCCGTGATGTGCCGGTCCCCGATTGCATGCAAGTTCTGCGACAGTGGGCATCTTAGCACGGCTGACAAGTGTCCCGTTAGAGAT
>Ga0307510_10011980_pt1 | contig 10282 bp, 13 predicted proteins | sample 12_EM_MG_FD_207224 | JGI IMG/M metagenome (GOLD analysis project Ga0307510, IMG submission 207224) | Populus trichocarpa ectomycorrhiza microbial communities from riparian zone in the Pacific Northwest, United States - 12_EM | ecosystem: Host-associated > Plants > Roots > Unclassified | place...
CTCGGACATGCCATATGAAGTAGTGGCCCAGTAAAACAAGTAAGTCATTGAAGTGCTCACAAGTTGGACATAGCTGCAGCAGCACGAGGAGGGTAATGCCCCATTCTTTCGAAGCCGAGGGGACTAGGGCGAACACAAGCACGCTGCAAGACCATATGTAGGAAGGACTCGAGGACGACTCGGAGGGACAGCAAAATACAAAATACGTCTGCCGTCCACTGACGTAGGTGCCCGGCAGGAAGATGCCGGAATGGTCACTGACTCAGCTATTATAAACGATGAGTAATCACGTCCCTCAAATTTCTCATCCAGCTCTGAGTTGTCCACACGCATAAACCCCGAGACAGAGACATAACATCTTTGATTCTATCGACCTTCCAGCTATCGTTCTGTGCTTTTAGTCATTCCATTCCTGAGGTAAAGGAACCATATGATGGGCTCGAGTGGCCACTGTACAAATGCGGTAGCGTGACTGACCTCGAAACGAGCCAGAAGTTGATCGTTGGGTGATATATTTTTTGATCACATCCTTAAGTGGGGAGGGATAATGCGCCCCGCTATAAGTCCTTCTGTTCGAAGCGTGTGCTCTCATCACCGCGGACATAGGCATATAAGGATTCGTTGCTCCACTAAGTTTAGCTTGACACCCTTCGAGCGACCTCTCCACCGAGCTCTCCATCCCATCAGATCCCGATTCTTTCCTCATCCTTCCACAACTATGAGTTTCTGTAAAGACTGCATTAGCGGTATGAAGCCGCACCTTCTGCATGATCACGAACATCAGCGAGATGACCCTTTGCAGGTGCTCGTCATGAGGGCACACCCGGAGGTGAATCCAATAATCCTTATCTTATCTCTCTCACATCTCAAAACACCGACATCCGGCCGCTCAAGGGACATATGAGGAGATCAACGGTATCAAAACTTACGTTGCCACTCCTACTACCGATTACCCGAAGGACAAGGCCATCCTCTATCTGTCAGACGTCTTTGGCCACGAGCTTCAAAATAACCGTGTACGTCATCCCCGCCCTGCCATCCCCAACTTGATAGTCTTTATTGTTACTGACAAGGCCTACTCAGCTCCTTCCCGACGATTTTGCTCGTAATGGTTTCAAGGTCTATGTCCCAGAGCTCTTCGAAGGCGATCCAGTCCCCGAAAGTGCTTTCGACCCTGTGCGTCATTCTACGTCCACCTCATATCAACTCACAAGCCATTTGTACTTCAGGGATCAAGTTTCAACCTCCAGGAATGGTTGCCCAAACACACACCTGAGCACACTGGGAAGCGTGTGCGCAAGGTCATCGACGGTCTCAAGGAGAAGGGCGTAGTCATCTATGGCGCTACTGGTTTCTGCTACGGCGGTATGTTCCCGACCTACCTAGTATGGCTACGCGATGCGACGCTGATGGCACCACCGTTTTGTACAGCCCGCCTTGTGTTCGACCTTGCATTCGACAACGTGATTCACGCTGCAGTCATTTCCCACCCTTCCTTTCTCAAGCCCGAAGATTTGGACGTGCGTTATCCGTAGACGACCTCGCGTACCTACTGAGCGTTGTTGCCCCGCAGACCTACATCGCGAAGAGCAAGGCTCCTCTCCTGATCAATAGCTGCGAGTTTGACGACTGGTTCCCACCGTCATTGGCCAAAACAACTGATGAGAAATTCGCAAACTTTGCTCCGGGATATCGCCGCGCTCACTTTGACGGTGTCCACCACGGGTTTGCTTCTCGAGGTGATCTAGTGCGTTGTCATGTATTTTCATCACGCCCTCCTAAGTCAATTCTATATACCTGCACATAGAACAATCCAACGGTCAAAGCTGCCAAGGAAGGGGCATTCAAGAACTCAGTGGAGTGGTTCATCAAGAATTTGCAGTAAAGAGGACGAGATAATTGATAACTAATGCATCTGTCTGCACCGAAACGAAGACTGTAAATGAAAATGTGTACGAAGTAGATTCACGTGTTGTTATCGTCGTAAAAGCTCTAGCTCTTGACATGTACCCGTCGCAATGAAATCCAAATGTAACGTAGAGGTTCCTTGGGCGTGACTTACTGCACGGCAGTCGTAGTCCCGGCTTATATGACGCAAGCCCAGCGTTCGTCACAAAAAAATCTTGCTATCTCAGGCTCAAGGTCAGTACGTATCCGTTACTGACACCAATAGGAGAGTAGAATAAAACAGATGGGTTGATGATGAATGTCCTTTTGTTCCGGCACCTTCGAGAGGACGCATATACTCGTGTGGATCAATCCACATGGTTGCTTCACGTGGGTTTGTCGGGAAAGTTCGAGGTGTTTCGATATCCAGAAAAGGAAGTCAAATGCGAGTATGAGTAAGAACAATGTTGAACACAGTAGAACCTCCCATCCTCGCCTCGAAGCTGTCGTAGAGGTATATAAACCCGAAGTGGTGCTGATTAAAGTCTTCTCCAGATAACAACTCAAGCACTTACCACCACTCAACACCAGCTTCACCTACAGCATGTCACTCACCAACTACTTCAACGATAGCTTTGTGGTAACCTCGCTAGCCTTGATCGCTTCTTCGACGATGTGTTCAACTCGCGACTCGGAGTATTGCACCGAGTCCAGGACGTAACGATATTCAGGCCGAGATAAGTTCTGAAGTTCGATGAAGTTCGATCCCACCAAGGACGACGAGCTCACCAGGTCAATTAGGATGGACGATTATTACGACAAGGACACGAATGACATCAGCGTGGCCTTCGAGCTTCCTGGCCTACAGAAGGACGACGTCTCGATCGACGTGCACAATATTAATGGTGTCCTCACCGTGTCCGGGGGAAACAGGGCGTCTTCGGAGCTTTCCGAAGGCGGCTATGTCGTCCGTGAACGGCGGTACGGGAAGTTCACAAGGAGTTTGGCCTTGCCACAGGGTCTCAAGGTAGAGTTTCGTATATGCCATCCACCGGACAAGTTGCTGATGACTTCCTCGACGATCTAGGATGATGACATCAAAGCGTCCATGGCAAATGGGGTTTTGACGATCATATATCCAAGGTCAACAGAACAAAATAATATTGTGATTCCTTGATGCCCACGCGGCAAGATGGATTAGATATATCTGCAGATGGCATTATATGGACGGGATTGCTGTTGAAGCCTAATATGACCGATTTGGGTCACTACAGCAATACATCAATAGCATCCAGAAATCCACTCCCCCTCAGGAGAGTTCCGTTCGGGTTCGAGCCTGTGAACTTCAGATGTCGAGATTTCTGATAGGCAAAGATATGGTTCAGCGCTACTGGGACATTTTGTGTTGTAACACAGTTGAATACAGCACGTCGATATGTAATCGCAATCCATCGGTATATCAATATCGCAGCATGACGTGGCGGGCTCGGAGAGCGAGTTTCAGATAAGTTCAGGCTACGATTATGGCACAATTGGCGGCAGATATGAAAGTAAAGTTTGAAACGCGAAGGATAACATGCTGTACATCACTCGTGATCACGAAGGGACTCACCTGGCAACCGTTGAGCGCTGGTGCAGTGGCAGTGGGCCTGACGCCTGACCATACCAGACCAAGACTCGAAACTGCAACTGACATAGCCAGTGGACGAATAATTTCAGAGGTCGTTTTTTGTGTCGGTGAGCTGAGCTGGGTCAACGAGGGAGGCAGTTAAAAAGTCAGCCGGCGGAGAATATGGTTATTCCAGGCGCTGACAACTAGCTCGTGACCTTCTGGCTCGTGACCTTCACGCGTTTACTGTTGGTGTTGGTGTTGAAGATGTTTTTTTAATCCAAACCTACTTGGGTTGCTCCCTTCGTTCATATGGACTCATTAGTTAGTGAGGCATACAGCGCCCATATGACCATATGGCCAATGCTGGCCATTCGAGAAAAGGATGGGAAAGTGATGGGAACGGGGTCTCTGTGCTGATAGAGCGGTCCTGAGTATGTCCTTATTCCGTCCTTTCCTCGTAACAACATGACAAATGGCAGCTGTCTGATCCTGTCTTATAGTACATAAGATCAAGAATTGCCGAATTTCATCCTCCTCTTTTTTTGAGATCTCGTTCCCCCGACAAATCGCGGCTTCGGGTGCTGCGATTCCTTGTGCCTCACCTGACAATGGTCGTCTTCGCCCTCGTAAACAATGCGACTCCCGGCGGTTATTTTATCGCATCGGACAGGGCCTCGATGGGGTGGTAAGTCGTCTACGTCCCTTCTCACGGGTCTTTGGGTAACCAAGCGGGACGTAGGAGAGAGCTTCCTCATGACTTGGCCCATGAGATGGAGGATGTACGACGAAAAGACGAGGAGGTAGAGGAAGTATCCATCGGACTTGATGGCGACTGGTTTCTTCGTACCAACGCACGACACGGTACGTCCCCTCAGGGCCCTCACGCGCGCAAACCACGCGTTCCTCTCATTCCCTCGGCTCTTGGCTAAAATCACGGACTCGCCAGCATGCAAAACAATACATTTTCAAAGAGACATGGTCTCCAACGTAGAGGAGTTCGTTCGTCTCATTCAAGAGGCCGGCCTCAGCTTGGCGCACTATGCGATACAGTTCTTCACTTTCGTGCCCGACCCGACGGGCTACGTCACTGTCCTGCATAAGACGGACGGTTCGCTCACTCGGTGTGTGTGGCATAATGTCCCGCGGGAGCTCGACACCGCTTTAGAACAAGAGGCGTCCAAGGGTGTCCGTCATGTGACCGTTGGTATGAATGGTTCATATGTTATCCTCCTGAACACAGGAGTCATGTGGTGGTCTGGTGTCCCTGCATCGCTGGAGCGACTACTAGACGACGCCGAAAAGAGGGGTCGTGCTGTAGCGGTAAGCCTCATAAATTTTGACACGGTGGATGAGGGATATACCAACTAACCTATGGTCGAACGTTCAACTCACCAGACTGTCTCGCTCTCTCTGATCTCGGACAGTTGGTATTTCCTCGAATTCACAGATGGTGCCACGGAATTCTTTCTTCCCCCAGCCTGGCACGAGTCTCTCAACAAATTCACCGCCCTGGCCGTCCGCAATCAGGGTCCCAGGATGTCCACCTCTTATCATTCAGCGGCTTCGCCCCTCCACCCATCACAACGAGCCCAATTCGGGTCGTTCAATCGGGTCGGTCAGTATGGTCGGGCCAATCCTCCATATCACACACCTTTCGTGGCCAACCCGTACCTCGCGTCTGCCTTCACTGGCATGCCGCACCAGCAGGCGCCCGTGTACAACGTCACCCACGTATATAACAATCCAACGCCACAAGAACACAAGTCGAGCCTGCAGGACTACAACGGCATGTTTAAGTTACTTGGAGGCGCACTGAAGTTGGCGGGCACAGTGCTGGGACCGACGATGCTTGGAACTGATACAGGATTCGGAGGTTTCTGATTGCGCCGGTCTGTCGTGTCTGATGCGGCTGTATGGGTTTCGTTTTTTCTTGATAAGTTTGGCTGGGTGTCAGAGTAGAGATTGTCGATTCCATAACATAATGTATATCCTGAGTCTCGGTGCAAACGCTTCATACTTCACATGCATCACATCCCATCACTGCCGCCCCGCGGGTAGGGAACCCACATACCTTTTCTCTTATCTTCCACCATGTTCGACGGCCGCCTTCCCGTCTTACGACCTCCTTACTACGCTTCGTCCACTAGGCTTCCCCATGTTCGCTGTAGATCACGGCACTCTTTCAATCTTTTGAGTGAGGTCGTTTAATAGCGCCCTAGAAAATTTCTTTGTTCGTATGTACCCAAGAGACCCTGTTGGACACTAACAATTGCATCTACTTCAAGTTTTCTCGAACGCCTCTGCATGTGGTTGTCTGGGTCCCCTTCACTCCCGACAACCTGCCTTCCATATTTCCACCCTAGCGTTGCCTTGCTGTCTACAATTCGGTTAGGTGCCGTCTTTACTTGCTCTGCTACCCTTCTCTTCGATTGCCTCGTGCCGCCTCGTGTGCGCGCTATCGCTGAGCTACCTTGACCCGTTCATCGTCTTTACGGAGGTCGTACATAGAAAAGCAGAGAGCATTTGTCAATATCAACGTATTAACGTGAGTGCCCTCTCACCCTAAATCCAGGTTTGCTCAGAATCGCATTCTGCCTCCATTGGCGTTGTCCGCGATCTCGGGACTCATCGCGGACAGCGAGCGATATGGCGAAAAGCAACGGTAGTCAGATATGCGGCATCTCTTTCAAGGGTCTTTTTCCACGGAAGGCCAGTCGCAGGTCCAGACGTCGTCATGGTTCAGAGACGAAATACCGATATTCTCTGCAAACGCGTACTAGGCTAATCCATGCTACTTCATTCACATAGAACCCGATTATTTCTAGGAGATCGTCTGGGAATGACACGATTTTCGCCTTGAGAGGTCCTGCTGCGGCCAAGTCAGTAGTCATCACAGCAAAGGAGCCAGGGAATTATCGCTTCCTACGAGCGTCTCGATCCAGGACTCCTTCCGGTGACCTGAAACATGCACTGTTCCATTAGAACCATTCATAATATGCATAAAAAAGGCGGTGGCAGGATGGAGGGTATATGGGGCTACTGCTCAGCCAGACGTAGAGGATAGTAAGTCGGTTTTTTGGGGCGAGTGTGCAGATCAAGTAACATAGTAGAGTCTGAGATAGGGAGTCGACCCTGACCGGATTTGTTCTTTCAAAACGTACTTTTTTCTTCTTAAAAGTGTATCGTGGTTCACAGACCAGATAGAGAGGAACGTATCAGGAGCGTGGTCTACAGAGAATGATTGACCGGAATGCCACCTCTGATAATTTTATGATCGTGGCTTTGAATTAGCGGATAAAGAGTGTCTTGGAGCCTGCAGCCTCAGGATCCGATCAGCCGCAAAACCGAAGTTCTGGAAACCCCGAACTGAAATAAATTATTGTGACAGATATCCTACAACAATGGCACCTCTCTCCCTGGCGCATTTCAGTAATCAGGACCTCAGGCTCAAGCCCTCACTCGGGGGAGGAGATAAACAATCCCATTCGCCTTCGCCGATTCCCCATTATCCCCAAAATATCTCTTTGTCATAAAGCTCCAGTGAAACGAACCGACGATCCAATTTTGCAAACCATCTACATATAACTTGACAGCCCTGTCGATACTATCTCCCCACGAGGGGACTCGCGTCTGGTTCTCGATAAACGCATCAAGAGTTTGCTTGCACATCTCGCCGATGCGATCTACGGCTTCCTGAAGGCTGAGCCCATCATGTGTCATGAAGACGCAAATCATGTTATGCGTGTCGCCGCGGGATTGCTCGACAGTGTAAGAGAATAGGTCCTGGACGCCCGGTTATCTGTCATCACAAGGGGTTCGGGAAGAGTGGCAGTGAGATGGTGCTCACGTTGGACCACGTCACGAAGTCATTGGCGCCCTGGTTGAGAGCCATAATTACGGGATGTTCAATAACGTCGTCGGGAAGCTCGAGGCCAAGCGAGTACTCGATGAGGTCGAACGTGGGCCTGCACCCGGAAGTCTCGCGTCTCATCTCGATATAGGTCTCGAGGTTCGGGACGATTCCCTCTGCACGGTAGAATGCCTGCTGGTGCACTGCTTGGAAATAGGTCTCCATGTTTGACTTGAACCGTTGTTGGACCGCCAGGGAACAGGTGCAAATGCAACGAGACCAAAAACTGAAAGCAAAACGCAGGAGCCAATGCGAATGAGCTCTGGATGAGGACAAGAGACGAGAACTTACTCTCGGGCGATTTTTGCTGCGTTGTTCTCCTCGACGCCATCTGGTTGGCCACGAATGGGGCGGAAGTAATCTGGCCATTCAAATGCGTTCATGACCAGGTTGGCAAGGCCCTCTGCGTCCCGAGCCAAATAACCATCGGAGACATCGTCCAAGTGGAAGAGATAATTCAAGAAGTCGCTCACGACGCGGAGGCGTCCCGATGTGCAGTTATTGTAGCAATACGCGGCGAGTACTCCAGCTTTCAGGCCCTGCACAGCGGCCACCTTTCTCTGTGTGAAGTGCGAAGAATAGGAAAGTATCCAGTTGAGAGACTCTGCTACGACGGCGTCGCTGCCATCGTAGAATGTAAGAGGGAAGGGGCAGTAGTGAAAGAGAAAGTCTGGGAGGACGAAGAAAGTGGGTTCGAGGACGGTCGGGGTTGGCGATAGAGCACGGGTGAAGCTGAGGCGCGAGTCGAGAGTAGACAAGGGCGACAAAGTCGGAGAACTGTTGGGCGAAGACATGCTTCCGTGAGTTTCAGTGATGGAAAAAGAGCCTGAAATTAGAGCACGTCGAAGGAGGATATGGTATTGCAAACTAGGGCTCTTGCGAGCTGTGCAGGGCATCGGGCCTACATGACATGGGTGGGCCTTTTATCCGATTCCTTGAGCGGTGTTCAGAGTCCACGATCCTATTTCGTGCAAATACAGGGGATGTACAGCTTCCCAGAAAGCAAATATTCGCATTGATGGCCTTGTCACGAGAGAAAGTTGTTGGAGTGAGCGCGGGCATCGCGCTCCGGACTCCGGCTAGAAAAGGACACAATCACTAGCACATACGCTCCATACGCTCACACTCACATAGCCACGCACACGCTAACGCGGCCTACTACGCCGTCGTATTTCTCTTGCTCCGCTGACCACATAGTTCTCATTAATCTCTTACACTTCGATATACTTCTGCTGCACCTGATGCCCGAAGGGACACCCAGTTGTTTCGTATTTCTATTGGCGTGCTGTTACTTAGTATGGACTATTAGTTGTTTTGTTCAGATACCTACCCAGCGCGCCCACTCGGACTCATCAGTCCATGGCCCAGACCTTGCTATAAAAGTCACAAGTCACACGGTGACGGTGGACGAGTCGCAGGAAGCATTAGGCACATCAGCCAGTGAAACAGATACTTATTCGAGTTTTCTGAATCCAGCAAGGGGGCTGGCGACTAGGTGATACAATGGTCAACACAAGATAGAACCTTTAACAAGGAGGATCCCGGTTTTCTCACCATTGCCCTTTTGGCATCTTCGTTCACAGGACAACATCAGCCGGCTCTCAAGGCTGCTAGTGGTATTAGGCTATAGACGGGGATATGGATCCCCCTGAGTTCTGAATGAAGTAAAAATGCATTGCATGTTGCCAGACTATAACACAGCAGAGGAATACACGTTTGGGGTGCATCTTGACTCGGACACTTGCAAGTCTATGTCTGTCTGTAGCTCCAGAAATCAGTGGATATGTCGCAGATCACATAGAAAAGGTGGTGGATCGAAAGACCGCGCGTACGTCTCATGGGATGTGGTTAGTATAGTAAACATGACATTTGATGGCAAAGGAATTTTCCTAGAAAACCCAATTTTAATCTATCACGCATATAGGGGTGAAAAAATCGTTCTGAGTTTTGACACCGGACACACGAGGTGATCAGAGGCGATCCGACGGAGGTCAGCAGTCCCGCCGCCTGAATGATACATCATCCCGGTCGGGCAGCTGGACGCCGTAGTGACATCATACTTGGGGTTGAGCATATTTTGAAAGGGAAAGTGTGTGACAAAATAAGTCTGGTCATCCAACAGGGCAGTAGGAACAACTCGAAAGGAGGATGAGAAGATGTGTTTTGTTGAGTAGCCGGCGAGCCGACCTTCGGAAATTGGAACGTCCACATGACTGTCACAATTTTTTTTTTTAGATCAATTATTGTGCGCCTCGGGAACCGGAAAATTGCATGCAGCTAAAAATCCAGACGACGTGGTGATGAAAAACCGATATATCTCCATCCTTGGCAAACATGCACCAGTGTAATCCATTTTGCATTACTCCTAAAGAATTCGAATATTTCTAGGAGTTCGTTTGGTAGTGATCCGATTGTGAATTTGAGCGGGCCTGCACCGCCCAGTGAACTCAGCAATCATAGCAAAGAAACATGCAAATCACGCTTACCTTGGCCCTTGTCGATCCTTTCGGCGACGTGAAACGCCCTTTCTCGCGTTAGTCATTGGCAATAGACATCGAAGACGTCATAGTTAGATGGATGGTGAGTGGGTCTAATGTTCCGTTGGGAGAATGGTCGGACTGACGGATTCGAGGGTAGGCGAACTAGAGTTTAGCAAGTGAACTGAGTTAGGTCCTTTCACATTCATGACTGGTCTGACTGGAACGGAATGCGGAATTGGACGTATTAGCTAGGGCTCCCAGCGGCAGCGGAGAATCGCCCTGGGGAATTTTGATGAAACAACCTTTTACTGAAGCCGGGATCCTCGGAAAGCGATCTCAGATGGTTTTTTTTTTTTTTTTTTTGTTTTTTTGGTAGGCGTTTTTATTTCTAAA
>Ga0307510_10011981_pt1 | contig 10282 bp, 9 predicted proteins | sample 12_EM_MG_FD_207224 | JGI IMG/M metagenome (GOLD analysis project Ga0307510, IMG submission 207224) | Populus trichocarpa ectomycorrhiza microbial communities from riparian zone in the Pacific Northwest, United States - 12_EM | ecosystem: Host-associated > Plants > Roots > Unclassified | place...
GAAAGGCCTGGGCCCAGGCAAAGCATCGGTCGGATCTGCCCTGCCCCAGACTCCGACACATCCACAATCCACAAAGGGACAAGGGTAGCCGAGGCCACGTAACGGAATCTTTTGGATGGTCTGGGTACCTTAAGATCAGTTGAGCTCCTACCGAAGCCCGTCAAAAATGCGTGAAGGTCCGGGAGGTGTCACTAAGACGAGGCGGACAATCGCGATGAAAAGTCTTAGGAATGATAGAATAACGTTGACTTGACGGGTCGTCTAACGCCACCCTGTAGGACCTGAAAGTAGTAGTAAGGATGCACTCGTGGTCGTGATAATACTACAGTACATGACTATAGCACCCTTCCTATCTCTTGCGTTTCTTCGTGCGCTCAGGACCAGAAAAATCCATACTGCCGGCCACACCCTTCGAAACACAGTCGGAGCAGTACCACACCTCCGGCAGGGGCGGCTTAAGGTTGACACAGGGGAGATGAAACTTATTACACAGACGTCAGCGGGTAACAATGACGGGATATATCCCAGTGAACTCACCCATTGATACGCGCATTCTGCATTATCGCACGCGACCATCTGGCGGAGAGTTGGTGATATATAACAATACGATATGTCACGTGGCACATACCTCCCCGTAAGACATCTTTTGACAAAAGCAGTAGAGCGTCTTGTCCTCATTGTCCTCGTCGTCATCCCCGTTCCCCTCCTCCACATCGTCCTCACCCTCCGCGTCCTCATCAGGCCCAGGGGGTTCTGGCTGCGCTTGCCGTCCACGCGCAGGAGAGGGTCGATGTGACTGCTGGGCATGTCGCGTACGCTGCGGGAGGGCGGGAACAGAGGCGGGAGCAGGGCTAGGCAATTTGATGGAGGCCGCGGCTACCACCCCGGTGACCTTTCTCTCTAAGTAACGCATGGCTGTAAGCCCGTGGTAATAGGGAACATCGGAAGAACGCACTCTTATGTGAGGGGGCTTGTGTGGTAGGCAAGATGACTGGCGGGCTAGGGGCGGTCGGCGAGGCCTCGACAGCAGCAAGACGGAGGACTTCGTTGATCTCCTGTACAGGATTGCGGCTTGTCGAGACAAAAGCGGGGTGGCCAGGATCTTCACCTTGTAAAACGAGCACCTTGTGTAGGTCATAATCGAGGCGCGTGCGTGCACGCTCGATAAGGGTGCCCAGCCGCTCTGCAAGAACTACCTTTTCTTGCGCAAGCTTATCTACTTCCCCATAGCTCTGATCGATTTTTTGTGGGATTTGTTCGTCTTTTGTGCTTAGTGGCGTGGCACCGCTGCGCAACGAATGTCGAATGTACCTAGACGTCTCTTTCGTGATATCTTGTAGGAGCTCTAAAGTACACGGTAGGTTCAGCATTGAGTGCGAGTGGAAATATGAAATATGCTTACCTTGGGATTTAGTCTCCTTGTGCTTGATCTCAACGAGGAGGTGTTGAACTTCCGCGGGTAGGTTGTCAAGTGCTGAGTCAGATCAATACTTTGCCGCCATCCACGGGAAGTGGCTAGAAAGGTGCTCACTGTTGATGTAGTCCATTGCAACTGCGGCTGCCTCCTCCATGCTTGCGAGTGTGTGTGCGCGCTAGTGGTACAAGGTCAAGGTAGAATTTAAGACCAACTCGGACGCGCCGGGATTGAGGGAACAACGATGTGCGAATCAGTCTAGGGTTAGGGGTACGATTCGGGGCAGCTGCTATCGTGTTACCATAGTGTTACCATTCATTCGCAATTGGCCAATAGCAAGTTGTTATTACTTTGACCACAACCACCTGCGTCATGTCCCAAGCAACTCCCTTGGCCGTTTCACTCATCAACTATCAATTCATCTTCGACAATGCGTTAGAGTCTTATAAGAAGAGAACAGGGAAGAACCTCACCTCCGATCCACTACTTCACAGCCTTGAAACATGCCATTCTCCCGATGACGTCGTCACCACAATACTTCGAGGACTTATTCCTGGGTCCGGTCAGTCCCGCAACGTCGATGACGGGCTGACGAAATGGCTGAAGCCGACCGTAAATGTGCTGTGTACTTTGTCTGCAACTATTGGTGGGAGTATGGTAAGTTCTGTAAATTCATGATTGACTTATCCCCTGATATTTGTCTTGCAGCCATACCCACCTGCGGCAATAATCTTCACCAGCATTGGTATCCTCCTCTCAGTGAGCAACTCCTTCTATCCCTTTGCGCTGCCGATCTAAACCCAAACACTTTAGGCTGCTAATGGTGTTAGCGCTAGCAAGGGTGCCCTTGTGGACCTCTTTGAGAGGATAGGGAACTTTTTCAGACGATTAGAGAGCTATATCGGCGCGCAACAGACCTCTGCAATGGGAGAAATACTCGTAAAGGTCATGGTCGAAGTACTTTCAATTCTAGCAATCGCAACAAAAGAGATAAATCAGAGTAGTACGAGTGCGTTGATCAGTGGTGGTGTGCCTTTCTTCTTGACTCACCGTTCTCTAGGAGCACTTTTGAAGAAGCTAGTAGGAAGGACAGATATCGAGGACGCGTTGCGGAGGCTCGACAAACTGACTCAGGAGGAGGCCTCCATGGCTACTGCAGAGAGTCTGAAGGCCACGCACGACATTCACAACAAGGTGGAGAATGTTGGTTCCAAGGTGAAAGACGTCGATAACAGAGTAAGGGACATCGGTGACAAAATTATCGACGGTGCGCAGATTATATTTGATCATTTACCCATGCCTAGTTTGAACGTCTATTATGATTAGGCGTTGAGAAAATTAGTCGACAGATAACAAACAACCACTGTGGTGTAAATCGTTGGTGACCTCGTATTCATGAATCGCTGGTCTTAGAAGCTAAAAGCTCTTTCAGAGAACACATTGGTACAAAACTTTACGAAATGGCTCACTCCGCCAGATTCATCCGTAAATTACAACATCGCGTGCGATACTCATCACAACGGCACCGGGGCGTGGTTCACACAAAGCGCCTCTTTCAAAGATTGGAAAACGTGCGGATCCCTGTTGTGGGTCTACGGAAAGCGTATGCTCTCCTGTCATTTGCTTCTCTCATTCTACTCACTTCCGTTTCAAAAGCGGGCTCAGGCAAGAGCGTTCTTACGTATGTCGGCCCAAAGCACTTGGTTTGACAGAGCAACTTACACTATCAAATTTTAATAGGTCCACAATCATACGGGATGTCAGTGGCTCCGACGCTTACATGGCCTACTTTTTTTTCGACTTCCGGGATAAGGAGAAACAAAATCTTCGCGCTTTTCTTACCTCTGTCCTCGTCCAGCTCGGCCACCAATCTGATTCGTTCTGTGACCTTCTTTTTGACCTTTACTCTGTACATCATCACGGCTCGCAGCAGCCCAGCAACAGCGCGCTCATTCAATGCCTCCAGGACATTCTCAAAGTCTCGCAACAAGGCACAACGTACATCATTATAGATGCACTCGACGAATGTCCTGACATTTTGGGCATACTGTCATCACGCGAAACGGTCCTTGACCTCGTGGAAGAACTCGTCGAGTTACACCTCCCAAATCTACGTCTGTGCATCACGAGTCGGCCCGATGTTGATATCCGAGCTGTTCTCGAACCCCTAACATCGACATCCAACCGCATATCCCTCCACGACGAAAACGGACAAAAGCAGGACATTGTTGACTATATCAATTCAATTGTTTGTACAGACAGAAAGATGAAGAGATGGCGGGAGGAAGACAGGAATTTGGTCATCCAAACACTGTCAGACAGAGCTGATGGGATGTAAGCGCTTTGTTCCTTTCCTATGACACCTCTCATGCTCTCATGTAGGTTTCGGTGGGCCTCTTGCCAACTGGAATCTGTCCGCCGCTGTCTCCCGCAAAGTGTGCGGCATGTTCTGGCAGACTTGCCCGAAACACTGGATGAGACCTACGACCGGATACTACAGGAAATCCCCAAAGTCAACCAAGAGCACGCCCATCGACTCTTACAATGCCTGACGGTGGCTGTCCGTCCGCTTCGGGTGCAGGAGCTGGCAGAAGTCCTTGCTGTTGATTTCAGTGAGGCTGGGGGGATTCCGAAGCTGAGTGAGGATTGGCGTTGGGAGGACCAAGAACAGGCTGTACTATCTGCATGCTCCAGTTTGATCACCGTAGCTGGCGTCCAGAATTCCCGGATTGTTCAGTTCTCCCATTTCTCGGTCAAAGAGTTCCTGACTTCAGACCGCCTTGCCACCTCAAAGGTCGATGTCTTTCGTTATCATCACATTCGCCTCGAACCTGCGCATGTCATCATGGCCCGAGCTTGCATCAGTGTCCTTCTTTGCATCAAGCACCGCATCGACGAGGAGAGCATGAAGAGGTTTCCTCTAGTTCAATATGCCGCCACCCACCTCGCAGATCACGTTGAGTTCGAGAACGTGATATCACACATCACCCATGCGATCGACTGCCTTCTTGATGCAGATAAACCACATTTCGCTGCATGGATGTCCCATAGAAGTGCCACCTGGCGGTGGGAGTCACATGTGGGACGACTTAAAGGATTACCCTTGTATCACATTGCGAGCCTTGGATTCATTGGCCTAGTCCGGTACCTCATTACGAAGTGTCCACAGGACATAGTCACGATCGGTGGTGGATATGGGACTCCATTGCATGCGGCGTTACGCGGAAGACACGACGGGGTTTTTCAACTGTTGCTATCGCACATCAAAAAGGTGGACAATCTCCGGGACTCCGATGATCGAACCCCACTTCACTTAGCAGCATCTGATGGGCTTGTCGAGATCGCCCAGATACTTATTGAACATGGTGCTGACGTCAATACCCGTGACAATGCAGACTTAACGCCGCTGCACCAAACGTTGATGGGTGAATACACTATTTTGAACGAGAAGAAGTTGTGTACTACGCGACTTCTACTGGAGCACGGGGCAGACGTGGACGCGCGGAACAAGAACGGCTCAACACCGCTACTTCTGGTTGCAAACAAAGGGAATTTCGAGGCAGCGCAGTTGCTGCTCGAGCATGGTGCAAATGTCCACGTGCTGAACAAGGGGCACCGAACACCGTTACATTGTGCATCATGGGGCGGATATGTTGACATTATCCGGATTTTACTGGAGTCTGGTGCGGATATAGTCGCACGAGACAACGACTACGCAACCCCACTACATCTAGCCGTTCAAAATGGGAACCTCGATGCAGCACTGCTACTGCTACAATATGGGGCAGTTATCAATCCGTCAGATAACGAAGGCAAGACTCCACTACATCACGCGTCGTCGGCGGGAGGTACCGATATCATGAAGGCCTTGCTGGAGCACGGAGCGGACAAAGACATACGGGATAACGACCACGCTACCCCACTACATCTAGCAGCGTCCTTTGGGAAGCCTGAGGTTGTACAGCTGTTGCTTGAGCATGGGGCAACTGTTGACGCGCTAAGTAAGCTCATGCACACCCCCCTACACGTTGCATCGCGGGTTGGGCATCCCGATGTCATACTGTCTTTACTGGGTCATGGTGCGGATCCAAACGCACGGGGTTTGAATCATGCGACTCCTCTGCATGTAGCAACCCAGAATCGGGAGCTCGAAGCCGCACAGCTGCTGCTTCAGCATCGCGCGATTGTTGATGCACGGGACAAGGATGGCAAGACACCACTACATTTTGCATCTGAATATGGATACGTCGATATTATGCGGGTCTTATTGGAGCAAGATGCAGCCACGGATGCCCAGTCCAACGATTACGCGACTCCGCTACACCTAGCAACTCAAACGGGGAAACTCAAGGCTGTACGGCTACTTCTCCAGCATGGGGCAGTCGTTCATCGTCATGACGCGCTTGGAACAACACCACTACATCTTGCATCGTTGGCTGGATACCCCCATCTCATACGGATCTTGCTGGAACATGGTGCGGACGTGGAAGCACAGGATTGCGACAACTACACTCCGCTACATTTTGCAGCGTTCCAGGGGATGGTCGCAGCTACACAGGTGCTTCTCGAACACGGTGCAGTCCTACAGGTACAGAACAAGTTTGGTCGGACACCACTACATGGCGCAGTATGGGGCGGATATTCCGATATCACACGGCTGTTTCTAAGGCATTGCGCTGATGTAGGAGAGGACAGCAACCATACGACTCCGCTGTACTTATCAGCCCAAAACGAGAAGCACGAAGACGCGCAGGTGCTGCCCAATCATGAAGTAGTGCATGTACGGGACATCCAGGGCTGCACACCACTGCATGAAGCATCGTGGCAAGGATATCCCGACCTCATACTGCTCTTACTGGAGTATGGTGCAGACTTGGAGACACGGGATGATAACGACGACACTCCGATACAATTTGCAGCACACCAGGGCAAGCTCGCGGTTGCACGGGTGCTACTCGAACAGGGTGCAATTGTTAATGTGCGGAACAAGCTCGGTTGGACACCACTACATTTCGCTGTGTTGGGTGAACATCCCCATATTATGACGCTCTTACTGGACCACGGTGCCGATGCAGGAACACAGGATAATGGCCATGTAACTCCCCTGCACCTCGCAGTGCAGAGTGGGAATCTCGAGGTCGTACAAGTACTGCTAGATTATGGTGCAAACGTCCATGTACGCAACAAGATGCATCAAACACCATTCGAGCTTGCATCAACGAAAGAAAATCGAAACCAGGATGTCATAGAGCTGCTTTCTAAGCACCTATAGATCATCCCACAAGACCTCTTGGTAAGCGATATGCTCTGTCCCAGATTTTACTTACCCAAAACGTCCGCAATCTTGGACGCAGAACTACGAAAGTTCCTTGGTTGGCGGGTATGGGATCCTAACTCGTTTCCTTTCTTACGCCTACACCACGCCTGCCCGTAACACCAGACTTCAAATTCATGCGAGTATTTGCAATTTTCCTTGATGACACAACGATCACGTGCCACTGAGCCTATGGCGCCTGCCGATGGGTCTTCATGATTCAGATAATTACAATCGCAGCAGTGATCTTTCTGGTGTTAGTTTTCTTCCAACCAAGTGTCTTACCCACCATTTACCATGGTTATTGTGACTCCCAAGTCTCAGGCTCAGTCGTTCTCGGGATTTGAATGCCGACTGATACTGAACAACCCATCGGGTCGTCCACGCGTGGCAGATCCTGACATCCCCGGGTGACACAACATGAAAATTTTGGCTTCAATCGCAGTGATGACTCTAGCCAGCCTCTATGGGGCCAATGAAAGCAGCGGTGGCCGCGGCACCATGCCACGGACGAAGCCGTGATTATACACGTGATAATCTTATCCTAACTACCTCTTACTTTTCTTCGTACGCCCTGGCCCAGAACGATACATACTGCCACTCCCTTCAAAATCGTCACAGAGATATCACCCTTCCCTCCCGATGGTAGCGCCTTGAGGTTGACATGACACTCATTCTCCCACAGTTTCAGACGATACTGGACTTTGGACCAGGGGGGCAGCCATTTTGGATGCAAACGGGGCCACGGGAACAGGATCGGTTTTGTTTATCGCATACACGTATAACATGTCACAAGGCCAAGGTGTACTCAAATTGATCCGAGAAAAAAAATCGACACGTGGAGATGACGCTTAAAAACACGGATGTCAGCAGGAAAGAGAGACGATCTGAGTGGACTCACAGATTAATACGTGCATTCTGCTTCCTCACAGGGGACCATCTGATTGGTAATGTAGAACAACACGATTATTGCATGGCGCCTACTTCATAAAAGATCGCTTGACAAACAGCACCAGGGCCTTGCTTCATTGTCACCGCCTTCATCTCCGTTTCCTTCCCCCTACGCCATATTCACACACCGCGTCCTCCACCAGGTCCAGGTGGTCTTTCCTGTACTTTCTGTCCACGCAAGGAGAGGAGGATCATACCCTTCTGTGTGACTGCTGGCCGAGTTGCATTTCATTTAGGGTTAGGGTTACCTCAGCCCCATGATGTCCGCGTCCGCACTGCCGCAACCGCGAAAATGCATGGCCACGAATTGCAATTCCCAATTCCTACTGGTAAGGGGTAACGTGGCGTGGTAACTAGAGTAATGGCCCAGTTGGGGCACCTGTGCGCCCCCAAATCACCGTTATGTGCTAATAGGATGTCCGGATGTCTCGCACGGGTCGTCATTGCTGTGCAGCCAAGCCATTGTACTGCCATTGTCCACTGCACATTTCCGGATCACGGGAAGCTTATTATTACCCTGACCACGACTACCTGCATTTTGTCCCAAACTCCCATGGCTACCTCACACTCCAACTACCAATCCATCTTCAACGCCGCTTTAGTGTCGTACAAGAAGAGAACGGGGAAAGATCTTCCGGCGATTCTCGCCTCAGACCCCCTTCTTCGCAGGCTTGAAATATGCCATTCCCCCGATGACGTCTTCGCCATACTTCGAGGACCTATCCTTTGGTCCGGTCAGTCCCGCAGTAACAATGGTAAACTGACAAAATGGCTGGATCCGACCGTGAATGTGCTGTACACTTTGTCTGTTACCGTTGGCGCGGGCCTGGTGAGTTGTTCTGTAAATTTAGGATCTACTATCTGAATATCGGTTTTGTAGGCATACTCCCCTGTGGCGGTGATTTTCGCCGGCATTGGGGTCCTCCTCTCAGTGAGCATCTTCTTCGGTTGTTTTATACTCTGATGGTGACATCAAATCGTTCAGGCTGCTAAAGCCGTTACCGCTAGCCAGGATGCCCTTGTGGACCTCTTTGAGAGGATAGAAAGCTTTTTCAAACGATTAGAGAGATACATCCACGTGCAACAGCCTCCAGGAATGGAAGATGTGATTGTAAGAGTCATGGTTGAAGTTCTTTCAATCCTTGCCATAGCGACGAAAGAGATAAATCAAAGTAGTGCAAGTGCGTTGATCCGTGGTGACGGGCCACCCTCCTTGGCTCACAGTTCTTTAGAAGCTCTTTTGAAGAAGCTAGTAGGAAGGGCAGACATTGAGTTTGCGTTGCAGAGGCTCGACAAGCTGATTCAGGATGAGGTTTGGATGGCTACTGCAGAAGGTCTGAGAACCACGCAAGGGATTTACAACAAAGTTGAGGACGTTGGCGCCAAAGTGAAGAGCGTCGTCGGCCAGATTGGAAGCATAGACGACAAGGTCCAGGGTGTTGGCGACAGAATAAATGTCCTCGAGAACAAAATTATCGACGGTGCGGAAATTACATTCGACCAATCCCCCACGCCACTCTGAATGTTGCTATGATTAGGTGTTGAGAGAATTAGTCGACAGATAGCAAACGACTGTGGTGATGTAAACCGTTCGTGAACTCATACGAATACCTCACTGGTTGTGGAAGCTTAGAGCTTTGACAGGGGACACATTACGACGAGACTTTCAAAAATGGCTCTCTCCGCCAGATTCCTCTGTAAATTATAACATTACGAGCGAGGCTCGTCACGAGGGCACCGGGTTGTGGTTCATCCAAAGCAGCGCCTTCCGATCTTGGAAGGCGTCCGGGTCCTCGTTATGGGTCCATGGAAAACGTATGCTCTTCCACCCTCTTCTTCCCTATTCTTATTGATATTCCGTTCCAAAGCCGGCTCAGGCAAGAGCGTTCTCACGTACGCCACCCCATGAGACTTGATTTGGCAGAGTAACTTATGTTATCGATTGTTCGTCAGTTCTGCCATCATCGAGGATGTCAAAAACGCCTCCGACGCTGGATCAGCACACGTGGCCTACTTCTTTTTCGACTTCCGGGATAAGGAAAAACAGAATCCTCGCGCTTTGCTCACCTCTATCCTCGTCCAGCTCAGTCACCAATCCGATTCTTTCTGCGATGTTCTTCTTGACCTTTACTCTGCACACCATCTTGGTTCGCAACAGCCCAGTCATGGCGCACTTCTACGATGCCTTCAGGATATTCTCAGAGTCTCGCAACAAGTTCCAACATACATAATTTTAGATGCGCTCGACGAATGTCCTGACACTTCGGGCATACAATCAAAGCGCAAAAAGGTGCTTGATCTCATCAAAGAACTCGTCAAGTTACACCTCCCGAATCTACGGCTTTGCATCACGAGTCGGCCCGAGGTTGACATCCGAACTGTCCTTGGGCCCTTGACATCCACATCCAATTGCGTAACCCTTCACGACGAAAGTGGACAAAAGCAGGACATCATTGACTATATCAACTCAGTTGTTCGCTCGGATATAATGAAGGACTTGCGGGAGGAAGACAAGAAGTTGATCATCCAGACGCTGTCAGACAGAGCTGATGGAATGTGAGAGTTTTGTTCCTTACTTACGACACCTCTCATACTCTCAGATA
>Ga0307510_10011982_pt1 | contig 10282 bp, 3 predicted proteins | sample 12_EM_MG_FD_207224 | JGI IMG/M metagenome (GOLD analysis project Ga0307510, IMG submission 207224) | Populus trichocarpa ectomycorrhiza microbial communities from riparian zone in the Pacific Northwest, United States - 12_EM | ecosystem: Host-associated > Plants > Roots > Unclassified | place...
TCTTGTTTGAAGCAGAGCTGACAGCCCTCGTTGCATAGCCAAATATCAAGAAAAATGCAGGAAGTCGAAAATGATCAGACCAGCATATAAGACACGAATGAAGTGGAAAATGCAAAGTGGATGTGTGTCAGACATAAGCAACTTGACATGTAATCTTAAAAAGCCTGTATGCAAAATGCATAAACGAATGCCTTCTTGGATCACCAGAATCTCTAACTTAAACATTGTGTTGCTATTCAAACCAATCAAAACTTCATCTCACATAAGCCGCAGAAACCTCAAAATTGAACTCCCGAAAAAAAAAATTAATAATAAGAGGATGCCTAATCTGTTTTATGAATCAATTAGTTCCTTCTGTTAAATGAGTTGAACACTGTCACAATTACGCAAAGTACACGAACACAAACAACACTGTAAAGTTAAACCATCCCATAAGGAAACACGGTCATTTGACAGCCAAGCAAGCCCTCGATTCCAAATGTCTTTCAATTGATCCATCATTAAAAAAACAAGAACACAAATTTCTCCAGTTGGGAATATTCATCTTGAAAAACAAAACAAAAAAAAGTAAAAGTTGTGGATCATTTCAAAGCAACATTTGACCCCAACCATTGGCCCACAGGAATAAAAGTATGAGATTACTCAAGTCAGCTTTATCTTTGACTTGCTCATCGCTGTCTGCTTATCAGTTTCTTATTATTATTATTATTATTATAAGCAACTTAATTTGACCAATTTCACACAACTAGTCCAGCAGTCAGTTTCATTTATCACCATTTAAACTATAAATTATTTTATTTTTAAAACGTACGGACTTAAACAAATTTATATAACACCCCATGACGTTTATTAACTTAAAAATAATCCTTCTTTTATAAACTAAGATATCGAATAAAAACTAAAATCATTATCAACAAGTTCAGTGATTAACTTTTAGTTCCTGGCAATCAACTTTACAGAAAGGAGCGAGCTGTACTACGCTGTTCGGTTACCGAGAATAAGAAGAATAAAATCCAGCTTCCTTCCACTCTCCTGAACAAAGGTGAGGAAAGACAGGAAACAAACATGACTTAAATCCAGTAAATTAGAACAAGAAAATGCATTTTCTGTGTAACCAAACAGAGGTTATAGAATTAGAAGAGAAAAAAAACGTAATACCGGATTGAGTTTCCAAAGAGATAATGTGTTTTGTTGAAAAGGAGCTTAGATGACCATCAGCGAACCAACACCTAAAATAACAAAGAAACGAACACGAACACAACGTTAATTGCTATTATCAAGCGGTGAATTCGGTTTTGGCAGCTACACGAAAATAAGAGAGATTTATTTACCTGAAAAATGAATTCTCTCATAAATCGGATCTTTATTTATTTTTATTTTGTTCTATTATTGTTGTTGTTGTTGTACAAGAAGAGTAAATACAATTCTGTTGAAGGATTTCAAGGAGGGATTGCGAGAGATGAAATCGAAGTGAAGAGCAGAGAGTGTCGGGGGATTTCTATTCTGTTTCAATCATTCATTCATGAGAAAGTGGGAGAGGGAGGGAGGGAGGGAGGGAGAGGAGCTTTTATGAGGATTTGATTGCTGTTTGTCTGTCTGTCTGTCTGTATGGCGGCGTCCTTTTTAGCTTTTCTTCGTCAGCTTCAGTTCTTACGAATATTAAAATATTGTTTGGGGACCTCTATGCAAAGTGTAGGAAAGTTCGGTGGCTCTTTTCACAGTTCATAAAAGACACTCTGCTTCTGTGGCTGAGAATGGTATGCCACTGCCACTGCCACCTTCCTACATTTACTGTTTACCCTTCAATCTCAACTAATTCTTTCGGACCTCAAGGGCTGTTGTCACCATAATCATAATTTAATGAACTCTTTTATGGATATGTACTAGGAGTTTTTTATTTTTATCTTAACATTCAAGATATATTTGCTGCTCATATTTAGGCAATGAGATAAACATATTTCTCAATTGGTTTTAGTGCCTGTTATAGAAAATATTTTAAATGTAAAGTATTTTTCAATAATAATTATTTTGAGATGATAATGGTAATACCAAGAGGATGATAATGATAAAAAGATATGGTCAATGAGGTGGTGAAATAGAATTATCATAATGATATTTCTAAAATAATCAAAATTTACAACACGTTTAGGAGTGCTTTCCAGATGAAGGTTGGTAAAATTTTATTTTTTATATTATTTTATTTTTTTAACAATAAAAATAAATTTTAAAAAATAAAAATATATATTATATTAGTATATTTATAATTAAAAAATATTTTAAAAAACAATAGTTATGAATGATAATTCAAGGACAGGCTGGTGTACCGTGGGCCTCTTGATTTAGGTAGAGTCCCCACAGTCTATCACATGGCATGCTATCACCAGATGTGCCGTGCCTGCTTCACCAAATAAAATAGATATATAAAAGGTAGAAAATCAGAAGAGGTCTCGTGGTGCTGTCGTGGCAGCTTTCCTCGCCTTGAATTGGAGGGAGGGCTTGAATTGGAGGGAGGGCAAAAGTAAGGCCCAATCATTCATTCGGGTAAAATCTAGCCATCGCTACCTTTCTTTGCATGGTTTATATGACTGGTCTAAACCTTCCCCCCTCAAGGAACAGCGATACCTTTATGAAAGATAATAATTATTAAAAACAGGCACTGTATACTGCCACGCATGTGGCTGCTGATTACGTGGTCAATCTATTTTTTAAAGTTTTTTTATTATAAAAATACTTTTTTAATATACTAATTTAAAAATTAAATTTTAATACATTTTTATATAAAAAAATTTTAAATTAAAAAAAAACCAATAGATAATTACCACATTCTTCAAAAAAACCCAAATAACCAAGAGAAAAAAAATATCGACATCCACAAAAATCTCACTTTTCCAATCGAAATTATAAGAATTAAAAAAAAAAAAAAGTGCGGGAGTCAGATCGATCTGAAGAAACGAAGAAATTCTCCACTAGGAGGAGTAAGTTAACGCATGGAACCAACGATTCATCTGAATCGGGGTTGGGTAATCCAGATCTTGGACGATTTTTGCTAAAGCAAGCAAGAGATTTGGTTTCTTTGGGAGATAATCCCTAGAAGGCTGTTGAATTAGCCAGATCATGGTTCGCTTTTACGGAACGGACATCTCACTCCTTGTAAAGATTATCACGGGAATAGCTTTTTTATTTTACACGAAATCTGATGTAAATGGAAACCTTGCTTCTACTTGTGGAATCCTTTATCTATCACTGAAATCTTTATTTACTTGAACAAAATTTGAAAGATTTCTTTTGGCTAATTCAATCCAGGATGCTGGGTTTTGGGAGTTGAATTTTGGAAGGCAAATTCATGGTCTGGATATGGGTCACAGTGAGAGAAAAACTTCATGTGGAAATGTAGTGAGATTCTTGCAGCTGCATCAGATGGCAAGTGCAACTAGTCGATTGTTGTGATTTACTAGTTTAAGAGATTACTGACCCATGCTTCTCATTCAAGGCTGCTCCATCATTTCACCAGAGTGTCAATGGCAGAAGTCACCTGCTGCGCTTTGTTCTTGGTGAAATGGCAGCTGGACTACTCATAATTTCCATCTTTACCAAATTCCCTAGTGAATAGGACCTTCACAGTTTTTATGTTGGGATTTATTTTGTTTGCTGGAAAAAAAAAATTTAAAAAATAAATTTTGAGAAAAATAAATTTTAGGAAAGTGAATTTCAAGAAAGTATTTTTTGATATTTGATAGTATAATGGAAAATAAGTTGGAAAATATTTTTCAGTGTTAGGTTATGTCATGTAAAATGAGCTGGAAAATAATTTATTAATGTTTTATTTTTTTCAAGTTTATTAAAATAACGAGGAAAAAATCTTATAAATTAAAAAGTTGAATGAGAATGAAATTGAAAAAAAATATAATTTCATAAATTATCTCAAATAAAATAAATAATAATCAAAATAATAGAGATCAAATCTAAAAAAATAAAAAAATAAAAGATGAAGAAATTAAAATAATAATAATTAACATTTCATAAATTATTTCAAATAAAATAAGTAACAATCAAAAGAATGAGGATCAAATTTGATATATAAATTTTTTTAATAAAAAATGATAAGGAAAAAACAAATAGCAATTATAAAAATAAGGACCAAAGTTAATATAAAAATTAAATTTTAAGAGATGAAATTGAAAAATAAATATTCAAAACAAATTATATATAACAATCAAAAGTTTGAGGACCAAATTTGATATAATCAGCAAATAATGACATTTCTAAATTTTTCACAACTTTCAGAAAGTGTTTTCCGTTCAAATTTTCCAGGAAAACACTTTCCTGAAAACCAAGCCAAATTTTTCTTTGACTGGAATGTGTTTTCCGTTGACCAACTTTTCTAATAGCAAACAAACACAGGAAAGTTTGGAAAGTGATTTCACGGAAACCACTTTCCGGAAAACAAACACAGCTAAAAGGGAAAACATTTTTCTAGAAACCAAACCAAATTTTTTTTGACTAGAAAGTATTTTTCTTTGACCGGAAAGTGTTTTTTTGTTGACCAACTTTTCTAATAATAAATAAAAAAAAAATGTTTGGAAAATAATTTTTCAAAAACTATTTTATAAGAAACAAACATGGCCTTGGAAGTAATTTTGATTCAAATACGTTGTGATATATACGATGCTCGCTCTAGATAGAACACGTTGTGATATATACGATGCGGCCTTGCCCTGTTCAGAGCTGTTCTTGAGTTAGAATTCTTGTCTTGCTAGAAGGGGTGGAACAAACTTGTGTCCCTACGGAGGGTGGTGGGCAGAGGCTTATCCGATACTTTGAACAAAAGTCATCATTTCTTAATTTTTTGTATCGTCTATTATTTATTAATCTCTCATTTATTTATTAATCTTGCTCAGATTTGGCCAATGCGTCTTAATTGTAAAATTAAATTGATTTAAGAACTAAATTGTACATGCCATAAAATCAGAGGGACAAAAAGGTTTTCAACAAGGACTAACATATCATAAAAACAATATATATAAGGACTAGAATGAATTGTTAAGAAACTTCAACAATCAAAATGAATTTTTGTAGCAACTTGATTTAGCTAGCGTACGTAGAACATAAGATAAGAATATATAATGTTTAATCAATTCAGTCCACTCCATTTTTCATTTGTAATATCCAGTCCAGTACAACATATTATCTTAGCTTCTTAAACATCATCTAGTCTCTAATTAATTAAAAAGAACAAAAGGGATTTAACATATCACCCATGGACGACACTCTCTTGTATCTGATCTGATGGGGTGAACTTGCTCCAGTTTGTTGACATTAATTTTTTCATGTTATTTTTGTGTTTTAAAAATATTTTTAAAAAAATTAAAAATTAATTTTTTTTATTTCAGATATTTTTTTTGTATTTCTATATTATTATTATGTATTAATATTAAAAATAATTTTTAAAAAATAAAAAATATTATTTTAATATATTTTTAAATAAAAAATATTTTAAAAAATTACTCTAAACCAGCATGGAAGAGATTGCTAACCACGAAAGAGGTAAAAACAAAAAAGATGATGAAAGTGACTGTGCTGAGCTTTAACGTTTTTCTTATCAATAATGGCTTGCGTTTTGTCTGTTTTCTTTGGGGACATTACGGATCATGAGATTCTATCTTGGTGGGCCCAGGGAAGTCCAACAATCCTCTTGAAGAATAAGATGCTGGGCCCTCAAACCACTAATAAAATTAGAATCTTGATAGCTTTCAGGCCCACATACTTGGTCCAAGCTCTGGGCTTAGTGCCAATAATTCTGAATCTCTGTAGCAATCTTACTGCTTCTTTATTTCTTTCCCATGCCTTTCAATCGTATCAATATATCTGGTCTCTTTAAAACAATATCTTATATATTTTCTTGTCCACATTACACGTGCCAAAAAAAGAGAAAATTTCATGATACGCAAGGATCAACTAATATTATTATATTAAGATATTTCTCTCCTGATTGTATTTTTCTATTTCTTTAAAGTATGAGTTATCTATTAAAGTAGTCTAATTGTATTTTTATTTTTATTTTTTGTGGCTGCTGCCTGCTGGGGTTTGATACCAACCGACCTCCATGAAACCTAACAGTGAATTATCGCTCGCATCTCATGCTGAACCTTTAAAGTAGGCTTGGGGCCATGCTCGTTGAGGTCCATGCTTCCACAAAAATGAATGCTCCACGCAAGCCTTTCGTTGCTGCTTCCAGTAAGACCTGTTTATTTATTGAAAAGTATTTTTTGTTGATTAACTTTTTTAATGGCACAAGAAAATTTAAAAAATCATTTTCCAAAAATCATTTTCTAAAAAACAAACACCCCGAAACTCCATTGCCGCAATAAAATGTTGGGCAAAAAAGTTATAGTGGAAGGAGCAAAAAGAAGCTCGGAAATGGACTGCCTCCATTAAGGACAATACTACAACCACCAAAAAAAAGGAAAGAAAAGGACTTGTTCTGTCAAGAAGAAGACCCCCCCTGTTCATCTAGCTACTACCTTGTCCTGCAGATAACTCTACTTCTATAGAAAATGTACAGCTTTCAAAAGATAAAAATGCTACAACCATTTGATGTACTGCTGCCTATGTTAGTAGCTGAACTACGTCAGTTGTCCAATGGCAAGTCAAGACAACTACTGTCCCTTGCGGAGGCCTTGGATGTTAAATATTTTCCACCATACCTTCTGGCCTTTTGAGGAGAAATGATCTCAAGAGCCCTATTGAGACATTTGCGATATGACAAGTCCTCAATTGTCCCATCTGTTCGAACCAGTGAAAAGCAGCGGGTATCTATCTTCATATTCAGGGTGATTTATTATAACCTGTAATGAAGGGTGGGGAAGGAAGAATCATCAAACCATAGGACAAGTTATGCACTCGTACGTCAATCACAGTATATCATGAAAATTGCTGTAATTATATCAGCCAAAAGATTGGGACAAACAACAAATTCAACAAACTAACTCATTTCTCTGAACATATTTGTCAGCCCAGCAGGTACGTAGCTGATGTTACATGCATTTGTCAATCACAAGGGAACTAATTTTAACGATGACCAAGATTTTATCAGAGCAATATGGAATGCAATCCCATTTAACCTTCAGTTTGTCACAGACAGTGCAAACCTAGCAACTCTGGAAATTGCTATTTCACCTCCAATAATAATAATAATGATAATTGCTTGATAAAATTTAACCTTCAATACACCAACTCAGGGGTACTAGGTAACCCACCTTAATAAATAATCTCCTACAAAATGGTTCGGTAGTCCCTTGTTATCGTTAACTTCGTAACAATTTACCTTTATTTTTAAAATCGTGTCAAAGCTGCCTAAGCATAAGTTTCCAAACAAAATTTAAATGAATGTTCCACACCATGGTATGTTGCTGGTGACTTTAACATTATCAGGAAGGATGCTGAAACCACTGGTAACGCCACAAAATTTCTCTCAGCCATGAATTTTTCCAATACTTGTCTGGATGCTTGTGATCTCGATGATCGCCTCTATACTGGTCCCTTTTATCATGGTTCAACAAATATAGCCAATCCAATCTTCAAGAAGCTTGACAGAGTCTTTGTTAATGAAGGTTGGTCTTCTACTTTTTCCGCAAGTGCAGTAAGTTTATCAATCCTGGGATCTTTGAGCATTGCCCAAGATACTTGAAAAGTTCTATCTCAATGCCATCCCTTTCAAATCCCTTCAGGTTTTATGGCTTCTGGACTTCCCATTCTAGTTCTCTGCAGATTGTTTTGAGAAAATCTGGAATTCTAAAGCTGATTGGACAACCATGTTCCAAGTTTGCAAAAATCTGAAAATGCTCAAACCTCATCTTAAGAAACTTAATGCGACCTTTTATGGCAGTATCACCAGTAAAGTTTGGAAAGCTAAAGCAAGGCTTAAAGCTGTTCAAATGGCTCTTTTACCACATCCTTTACCTTTATCTATACATAAGGAAAGGGAGATTTAAAACTTACTTTAGAAGCCTATTCCAAGAAAACGTCTCCCATCATCTGGCTTAATAAAGGTGATCAAAACAGTGGCTATTTCCATGGAGTCAAAAAGGCCAAGAAAGCAAAAAAATCCATTCGATCCTTTCCCTTTCCAATAACAATAACTGCTCACCAACTCTGAAGATATACAAAATGAGGCTATTTCTTTCTTCATCAACCTTTTTTTGGCACTGAAAATGAAGAAGTCTATGGTGGTTCGGTTCAAGGCTTTGATAGGTTGCTCACGCATAAATTGTTTGATGTCGACAAAAAAGATAATCCTTTCTCTCAGTAGCCAGAAATCACAAGGACCGGAGGCTTTAAGGAAACCTTCTTTCAAGCATCATGGAGCATAGTAGGAGAGAATATCGTGACTGCCATCTCTGAATTTTGCTACAATGGTAAACTACTGAAAGAAGTAATTGCTACCTCAATCTCTTTAATCCCAAATTAAGGTCTCAACTGCTTCAAAATATCAAATTTCAGCCAATCTCGTGTTGTTATACTTTGTATAAATGTATTTTAAAGATCCTCTCTTACATTTCACATTCAATCAGCGTTCTTTCTTGAAAGAAGAATCGTAGAAAATGTCCTCCTTGCACAGGAAATGGCAAAGAATTACCAGAAAGGGGATCTATCTCCTAGAATTTCCATGAAAACCGACCTTATGAGACCATTTGACTCGGTTTCTTAGCAATTTCTTTGGAGTTCATGCTAGCCACGAGGTTTCCTACTGCTTTTGTCAACTGGATCAAACTTTGTGTTTCAACTACAAGCTTCTCTATCAGTATTAATCGTGAGTTACGCGGTTACTATAAAGGAAAGAGAGGTATCTCCTTAATCTAATTATCATAGCAATGAAAATTTTCTCTTACTTAATGAATGAAGCTGCCTACACTCACCCAGAAACGTATCACCCTAGCTAGATGCAAGGAAATCAGCCTGTATCGCCTATGTTTCGCAGATGATCTAATGGTATTCATAAATAGTGATGTGGAATCCATGCAAAAAGCCACAATGGTGCTCCACCAATTCTACTTGATCTATAGCTTGAAATATAATCCATCAAAATGTGATTTTTTTTGTTATGAAGTTTCAAGTGCGGACATTCAGCGCAGTTGCAGAATTACTCTGGTTTTAAGTTAGTTCATTTACCGGAGAAGAATCTTGAGGTTTCACTTATTACCAGGAAACTCTCTTTGGTAGATTGAAAACCATTGGTGGGTAAGATCTTTCGAAGAATGCAAATCAGGTTCATTGTGGGTAGCTTGGGTCATGAATAATCTCTTAAAGTGAAGAAGTTTTTGGGGAATTAAAGCCCCTTAAGATTGCACTTGGGGGCCGTGGAGTGAACTACTAGAGATCAGGCCACCTGTATGGGATTGGATCCATTTTTGGCAATGGAAATTCTGCTTTCTTTTGGTGGGATCCATGGCATCCAGCAGGTCCTTTCATCAAGAAATACAATCGCAGGATCTTATATGACTCTAATATTCAAACACGTGTAAAAGTGGCCTTTGAAATTAAATTCATGCTCCTTTTCAATTTATTTATTTTTTCTCTTCTTGGAGATTAAAGAAAATAGGAAGATTTTGATTGAGAAAGAACATCTATTTTTTAAAAAACAAACTAAATTAAGTATGATCAACGTTGATTAAAACACAATTTAATTATTTTTTTATATTTTAAGTACTGATTTATTAGTTTTGATAAACCATAGGGACTAAGTTATGATTAACTGCCATTTTATCCATAGGAAGTCCCATGCCTCTCTTTTTTTATGCGTGAACCCTAGAATTTATCTGAACCCAATTACAGGACTCGTGAGCGAGATAACCTTGAGGCCTTAAAGATGATAGATGAGTCCATTCTGGCTCATGCCCTAAAGAACGAGGCTTGTCAAAATCTCTCAACAGAAAGTTAGGGCTCCGCCAATCTTGACACAAACCATGCCAAGAAAAATTTAGAGCATCCATCAAATTGCAAAACCAGCAACCGTTCTCATCTTGAATCTTGGTGTTCGTTTTCAAGAAGGCCAAATAAGTTCAGGCGATGCTCTCTTCGTATTTTTCTCCCTTGTGTCGTTTATTTCATTTCAAACAGGTATATGCAAATACAAGGAGCCATTTCCCTCCCGTCTCTTGCGAAGAGTCATGAATGAATCCTCGTACCCTCCGATGATATAGATAACAAAACTTCTTCAATATTATCCACTCACCTATGAAACTATATTCTATCTTTATTACTAATGTGGATTAGACTTGTCGTT
>Ga0307510_10011983_pt1 | contig 10281 bp, 9 predicted proteins | sample 12_EM_MG_FD_207224 | JGI IMG/M metagenome (GOLD analysis project Ga0307510, IMG submission 207224) | Populus trichocarpa ectomycorrhiza microbial communities from riparian zone in the Pacific Northwest, United States - 12_EM | ecosystem: Host-associated > Plants > Roots > Unclassified | place...
ATCGTTTCACACAAAAACGACGACGGAGCTTCGTATCCACGCTAGGGAGTATTGCCGTGGCGGAGTCAGCTAAAAATCAACTTTTGCGAGATTTTCGGCGTCGTTCGATTTTCGACTTTTGCAACACTATCCCCCGATGAACGGACATCGTCAGACTGTCCGCCGGCAGTGCGGTCCCAGGCGGTGTGTAGGCACTGTTGCTTGCACCGGGCGGCCCCCAGACGTTCACGCAAGCGCCCGGCACATTTCCGCGCGGGTCCGGTAAACGCACCAGCGGCCAAACAGCGCGTTTCACGGTGTTTCAAAAGGAAAGCCCGGCCAGCGATGTGCTGACCGGGCCAAAGTTTAGCGCTTCGCGTCGATCAGGCGACCAGCCGCAGCCGATCCAGTTCGACGGCCTTCATCGGAGGCTCGCCGATGATCCGTCGCAACTCAGCTGCAACGCCGTCAAGCACGGCACGCTTCTCCTTCATCCGCTTGGAGTGGTTGTAGACCTTGCCGGTGACGGTGGGCACGATCTGCTCCTGCTTCCTGCTTGCGGCGTGATCGAGACATTTCGCGATCCAGGCATCATCAAAGCCCAGATCACCAGCCAAGGTCGCCGCCGTCCGGCGCAGATCGTGTGGTGTGAAGGGCTTCATGCCGAGCAGCGCGCAGATGCCGGGCGTCTTCACCTTACCCCTCTGCTTCGTTCCGCGCAGGGCAGTTGCCATGACCTTCCGGTTCATTGGTTGATCGCCAAGTGGGCTGGCGAAAACGTACTCCTTACCGTCCTCCAGCGCTTCCCGGATGATTTCCACCGCCAGATCGGAAAGCGGCTGCTGAATGACACGCCGCTTCTTGACGCGCTTGAGCGGCACGTCAAAGCGCGGATGCTCGCCCTCGAGGTCAAACAGTTCGTGGCGGTGCGCGGCCAGAAGTTCCCCCGAGCGCAGCATGGTGACCAGCTCGAACTTGAGCGCCAGACAAGTCTTGCGGTCCCAAGGCAGGTCGTCCCGGTCGAGGCCATGCCAGAGGATTCTGACCTCTGCCTCGGAGAGGACCCGCGTGCGTGGGTGCTCCGGGTCAAGCTTCGGCAGGTTGACGCAGGGGCTGGCGGTCACGTAGTCACGGCCTGCTTCCGCCGCCCAGTTGAACAGGCCAGACACCGCCTTGCGCATGTGCCGCGCATTGCTGACCGAGGGAACGCCAAACTTGCCTGCGACGATGTCGTTCGACAGCGTCGCAATGTCGTGTTTGGTGACTTCGCTCGGCAGCTTCTTGCCAAGCCGGGGGCTAACGAAGCGCCGCAAGTGGCTGGCGAAGCCCTCCCAGCTTTCGAGCCGGGGCCGCATCTCGCCGTCAGGCTTCTTGACCGGCACCTTCATCCACTCGATGCGCTCCTCGATGATCTCATCAACGGTCTTGCCTCGTCTTGCTTTCTCCGCCTTATGCTCGCGGAAGGTCTCCGCGAGGGCCGCAGCGCCTGCGCCCCTCAAACCGTAGACCTTGCTGCGGGCGTCCTCGACGGCAAGGGTCTCGGGGTTGTAGACGCCAAGCCAGCCAGTGCGCTGCTTGCCGGTCTCCGGATCGGTGAACTTGAAGGAGAAGGTCGCCACGCCAGCCGGGATAATGCTGACGTAAAGGCCAGGGCATTTGCGGTCGTAGATTTTGACCCGCTTGGCGACCCGCTTCTCGCACATACGGTCGGTCAGGATGACGCTGCCGTTGCGCATGCGCTTGCCAGTGGGTTCGGTGGTGGTGGTAGTATTCATTTTGGTTTCAGCTCCTCAGGGTTGGGACCAAAGGGGCTCGGCCTTGGGGCTTTCAGTATGTTGCGAGGGCACTGAAAGATTTAGGGCCGGGCCCTAGATTTGGCGAAACCCGCTGAAACGCCCCGCATCAGGGTAGTCGAAAAGCGCTTGTTTTAAAGGGTTTTCTTAGTTTCGGCGTGTTTCACCGAATACCAAAATACAGCCGTGTGGTCCTGGCACCCGTGGCTGGCGTCAAGCCGGCGAAGGTTTGCAAAGCTCAACCGGGCGATGCGAGCCGTCAATTCGCCGGCGATGGAGGCAAGAGGAATTCGTCTCCAGGGAGAGCTCGGCATAAGCCGTCAAACCACTGCGCAGGGAATGCCGGGCTGCTCCGGCTGTACCTGTATGCTCGTGTGCGCATTTTTGAGTGCATCTTGCACACGAGACCGCGGGTGCTAGCCGGCACCTGGCATTCCCTGCGCCCTCTCGATTTTCGAGGGCAAACTTCAAGCAAGCCTCGGGCGCGCCGCGCCGCGAGATCGTGGAACCGCGCGGAAATGGTGCAACGTCATTGCGAGGAGCGCTTGCGACGAAGCAATCCACCTTCCTTTTCGTGTCAAGATGGATTGCTTCGCTTCGCTCGCAATGACGGCTTCACGGGCACGGGCGGCCTTGGGTCAAAACGGCTTGCTCAGAAACCTCGAACCCTTCAAGCCATATCGCCACGGCAGATCGGCCGCTTTTGTAATTCCGATCCGCACGCCGGCGACGATTTCGGGTTTACCGAGCCGCGCATGCAGTGCGAAGGGCGGCTGATCGAGCGGCAGCTCGCTGTGCTTGATCGTGATGCCCAGCGCCTCGCAGAGCTTGCCGGGCCCGGAACAGAACGCGCGTTCCTCCTGCAGGCCACGGCGGCGGCGCATCGCTGGCAGACCGTGGGTCGGCTGCAGCGCGCGGATCAGCACGGCGCTGGCCGAGCCTGCCTTTTCGCAGACGAAATTCACGCACCAATGGATGCCGTAGGAGCGGTAGACATAGGCAAACCCCGGCGGGCCGAACATCACGAGGTTGCGCGGCGTCGGCCCATTGAAGGAATGCGCGGCCGGCTCGGTGTGATGATACGCCTCGACCTCGGTGATGATGCCGCCGACGCCGTCGACCAGGAGTGTCGCCCCGATCAGGTCGGGCGCCACCTCATGGACGCTGCGGTTAAAAAACGAGCGTTTCAGCGGCTTGCCGAGGCGAGGGGCGGCGGCATCGGCCGGCTTTGGATTTTGAGCCATTTTCAGGTGGGAATCACGGCGGAACGGATGAAAACTGCCAATATCTTGCATGTTTCTGCTAGCCTCAGCGAGTCTTCCGCAGCTGGACTGCGGTCATCTGGGTTGCAGCCACCAGCGACACGGATTAGCTAAGTGTTCTCGCAATATCCGGACTTAAAATGGTCGTTCTCGTCGATACCGTCTCCGTAAACCAGGTGCGGCCGCGTCACCCCGAAAAGGTGAACCGGCCGGATGCGCTGTCGCCGCCGAAGCCCGACTGGATCAGGGTGCGCGCGCCGAACACCCGCGGCTATGCGGACACGCGGAAGATCGTCAAGGAGAACGGCCTCGTCACGGTATGCGAGGAGGCGGGCTGCCCGAACATCGGCGAGTGCTGGGACAAGAAGCACGCCACCTTCATGATCATGGGGGACACCTGCACCCGGGCTTGCGCGTTTTGCAACGTCAAGACCGGCATGCCCGGCGCGCTCGACGCCGCCGAGCCGGAACATGTCGCGGAAGCGACCTTCAAGCTCGGGCTTGCACATATCGTCATCACCTCGGTCGATCGCGACGATCTCGCCGACGGCGGCGCCGAGCATTTTGCCCAAACCATCCGCGCGATCCGCGCGCGTTGCCCGACCACCACCATCGAAATCCTCACGCCGGACTTTTTGCGCAAGGAAGGCGCGCTCGAGGTGGTCGCGGCGGCCAAGCCCGATGTCTTCAACCACAATCTGGAAACCGTGCCGGCGCGCTATCTCACGGTGCGGCCCGGCGCGCGCTATTTCCATTCGATCCGGCTGTTGCAGCGGGTCAAGGAAATCGATCCGACCATCTTCACCAAATCAGGCATCATGGTTGGTCTCGGCGAGGAGCGCCACGAGGTGCTTCAGGTGATGGACGATCTGCGCTCGGCCGAGGTCGATTTCCTGACCATCGGGCAATATCTGCAGCCGACCCGCAAGCATCACGCCGTCATGCGCTACGTGACCCCGGATGAATTCGCGGGCTACGAGAAGGTCGCCTACACCAAGGGTTTTCTGATGGTGTCGGCGAGTCCGTTGACGCGCTCGTCGCACCACGCGGGCGAGGATTTTGCCAGGCTGCAGGCGGCGCGCCTGGCACGGGCCCGCTAGCCTCGGATCGAACCAATGCAACGCGTTCTTGTCATGGGATCGTCGGGGTCCGGCAAGTCGACATTTGCTCGACGGCTGTCGGAAATTGCAGGCCTTCCCTTCGTTTCGCTGGATGCGCTGTACTGGAAACCCGGCTGGGTCGCTTCCGACAATGCCGAGTTCGGACAACGCGTGGCCGAGGTCGCGCGCCAGCCGAAGTGGGTCATGGACGGTAACTTCACCAACCACGGCGCGGGCGAATTGCGGCGGCATTCCAGCGACACCGTGATCTGGTTCGACCTGCCGCGCCGGAGCTGCATGCTCGGCATCATGAGACGGATCGCCAGCAGCTATGGCCAGGTCCGCCCGGAAATGGCCGAAGGCTGTCCGGAGAAATTCGACCTGGAATTTTTTCGCTATGTCTGGACCTATCGCCGGCAACAGCGGCCGAAGCTGTTGAAGTATTTTGAAGGGCTGCGCGCGGATCAATCGTTTGTCCGTTTCACCGAGCGGACGCAGGCGAACGCGTATCTGAAGGAAATCGCGCTGACGCAGAACCGGGCGAGTATCCACTGATGCCGCGCTTTTCCAGCAAGCGCCGGGTTCATCACACCGCGTCGCAGATGTTCGATCTGGTCGCCGACGTCGAACGCTATCCGGAATTCGTGCCGTTGTGCCAGTCGCTGAAGATACGTCAGCGCACGCCAAAGGAAGACGGTACCGAGGTCGTGATCGCCGACATGACCGTGTCGTTCAAGCTGGTACGGGAAACCTTCACCAGCCGGGTGACGCTGGACCGGCCGAACCTCAAGATCCTGGTCGAGTATCTCAAGGGCCCGTTCAGCAATCTCGAAAACCGCTGGACCTTCGAGCCGAAATCCGAAACCGACTGCGACGTCGGATTCTTCCTGTCCTACGAATTCAGGAGCCGGATGCTGGCGATGCTGATGGGAACGATGTTCGACACCGCGTTCCAGCGCTTTGCCGCCGCGTTCGAAAAGCGGGCGGATGCGGTCTACGGGAAGGGTGGGGCGGTACCGGGCAAGGTTGGTTAGACATCCATAAAGTCGGCGCGATCGGCCAGCCGCTGCGCGGCATTGTCATAGTGCTTGCGGGCTTTATCCCGCGTTGCGACCGGGTCGCCGCGCTTGATGGCCTCGACCAGTTGCACCTGCTCCTCGATCGCTACCGCGGCGAGTTCAGTTGCCTTGGTATTTTTGACGGCGACCGATCGAAGGTTTTCGGCAATCTGGCTGTCGATCATCACGATGAAATTGAGAGCGTGTTCGTTGTCGGCCACCTTGGCGATGGCGTGGATCAGCTGACGCTCGGCTTCGAAGTGGCGCTCGGCGCCGTGATTGCTGTCGCTGATCGCGTCCCGCATCTCCTTGAGAATGGCTTCCATGCGGACGATATCGCGGCTGGATCGCGCCTGTGCGGCATCTGCCGCGGCTTCGATGACGACACCGTTTCGCAAACGCAACAGCTTCAACAGCTCCTTGCGTTTCCTGAAGCACTCCGGGCTGATCCGGAACGCCGTCCGTTCCTGCGGCTGGTTGATGAAGGCGCCGACGCCGACCCGACTCTGGACGATGCCGTCGTATTTGAGCTGCGAGATCGCCTCTCGCACGACAGTCCGCGCCACGCCGAACTCGGTCGCCAGCGCCTGTTCGGACGGCAGCCGGTCACCGGGCCGAAGTTCGCCCGCGTGCAGGGCGCCGGTCAGGCTGGCGACAATCTCCTGTGGTAACGACGGGGTGCGCTCGAGGGATTTGAACTTCACCTGATTGGTCCTGTCCTGATGGTGGCGCCGCCCTCAACCCGCAATTGCGATCCATGCCCATAAACAGGCATATCGAAACAAGGCGCGCGGCGCAAATCGGATCAATGAGGTTGTCAGACAGCCTGCGAGCGTGGTAGCCGGGCGGAAAAAGAACGCGGTGCAGCAGAACTGCCAGGCGAATGCCAGAAAGCCCACAAAAGACCGCCAGCCCAGATCGGAAGGCCGCAGATGACGACATTCGAACGCGTTGGCTTCATCGGCCTCGGCGGAATGGGACGCGGGTTGGTGAAGAACCTCGTCGCCAAGGGCGTGGCGGTCACCGCCTATGACCTCAACCCGGCCGCTATGGCCGCCGCCCAATCGTTCGGCGCGACCGTTGCCAGCGGCGTTCAGGAGATCCGCGACAATTGCCGCATCATCATGATTTGCGTCAACGAGGCCGAGGACGTTGAAGCGCTGATGATCGCTCGCGACGGGCTGCTTGCCGGCCCGGCGCCGGGATTCATCGTCGTCGACCACACCACCGGCAGCCCGCAAATGGTCGCGAAGCTCGACCGGATGGTGCGTGAGGCCGGCGGGCGCTACGCCGAAGCGCCGATGACACGGACCCCGAAACATGCCGACATCGGCAAGGTCAACGTGCTGTTCGGCGGCGAAGGCGACCTGCTCGACGACCTCAGGCCCTATTTCGAGCTCTATGCCGAAAACATTTTTCACATCGGCCCGCTCGGCCACGCCATCCGCCTAAAACTCATTCACAACTATATCGCCTTTGCCAATGTGGCGGCGTGGTGCGAGGGGTTTGCGCTCGCCGCAAATGACGGGCTCGATCTCTCGCAGTTGATCAGCATCATTTCCGCCGCCGGCGGCAAGAGCGGCATGCTCGATCTCTACGGCCAGGCCACCCTCGACGGCGACTTCACGCCGCTGATGTCGCTGGCGAACGCGCGCAAGGACGTCCGCTATTACGCGCGCTGGCTGGAGGATGCGGGCCTGCCCGGGTTCATGGCGGAGGCCGTGCACCAGACCTACCGGCAGGCGGCGCTGCTCGGGCATGACGGCGAATCCTGCACCGCCGTCATCAAGGCCTATGAAGCCGTCACCGGCGTGGAGGCGCGCGTAGTGCCGAAACCGGAGCGAAAATGACCCGCGGAATAGCTGATCGCGCAGGAATCCGGTTGCTGCTACCGACGGCATTCTCTAAGCCGGGTTCAAATTCGTAATCCCCTGGTGGAAGGACGAGGCAATGGACGCAAATCTTCGAACCGGTGGCCATATTCTGATCGAGCAGCTTGCGCTGCACAACGCCGACACCGTGTTTGGCGTACCCGGCGAGAGCTTCCTCGCCGCGCTCGACGGCATGTATCAGAGCCAGCGCGTGCGGTTCATCAACGCCCGGCATGAGGGCGGCGCCGCCATGATGGCGGATGCCTATGGCAAGCTGACGGGCCGCCCGGGTATCGCGTTCGCCACGCGGGGGCCCGGCGCCACCAATGCGTCGGCCGGCGTTCATGTCGCGTTTCAGGACTCGACGCCCATGATCCTTTTGCTGGGTCAGGTCGGGCGCGACATGATGGAGCGCGAGGCGTTTCAGGAAATTGACTATCGCCAGATGTTCGGGCCGATGTCGAAATGGGTCGCCCAGATCGACGACGCGCGGCGGATTCCGGAATTCATCTCGCGCGCCTTCTTCACCGCGACCTCGGGCCGTCCCGGCCCGGTCGTGCTGGCGCTGCCCGAGGACATGCTCACCGACACCGCCGAGGTGCCGGACGCGCCGCCCTACGCACCGCTGCCGATCGCGCCTGACGACGGCGGCCTGCGGCAGTTCCATGCGCTGCTTTCGGAGGCGAAGAAGCCGTTCCTGATTGTCGGCGGCGGCGGATGGAGCGAACAGGCACGCCGCGACCTCGAGGCGTTTGCCGCTGCGCATGAAGTGCCCGTCGGCGTTTCGTTCCGCTGCCAGGACTATTTCGATAATCTGCATCCCTGCTATGGTGGCCATATCGGCATCGGTCTCGATGCAAAGATCACCGACCGGATCCGCAACAGCGATCTGGTGATCGCGCTTGGCGCGCGGCTAGGGGAGGCCACCACAGGCGGCTACACGCTGTTCGAAATTCCGAAGCCAAGGCAGCCGCTGGTCCACGTCTACCCGGACCCCGAAGAGATTGGTCGCGTCTATTCGCCGACGCTCGGCGTGGTAGCGAGCAGTGCGGCCTTTGCGGCCGCGATCAAGCGGCTGGAGCCGAAGCATCAATCGCGCGCCGATTACGTCAAGGTGGCGCATGCCAACTATCTTGCATTTGCCGAGCCGACGCGCTCGCCCGGCGATGTGCAACTCTCGCAGATCGTGCGCGGTCTGAGCGATCGCTTGCCGCACGACACCATCATCTGCAACGGCGCCGGCAATTATGCCGTCTGGGTGCACCGGTTCTGGCGTTATCGCCAATTCCGCACTGAACTGGCCCCGACCTCGGGTTCGATGGGCTACGGCCTGCCCGCGGCCGTCGCCGCCAAGCTGCAGCATCCCGAGCGCACCGTCATCGCGTTCGCCGGCGACGGCTGCTTCCAGATGACCGGGCTCGAGTTCATGACCGCGGTCGAGAACCGGCTGCCGCTGATCGTGATCGTCTGCAACAACGGCATGTACGGCACCATCCGGATGCATCAGGAGCGGACCTATCCCGGCCGCGTCTCCGGCACCGATCTCGCCAACCCCGATTTCGCGGCGCTTGCACGCGCCTGCGGTGGCTTCGGCGCCCATGTCGAGCGCACCGAAGACTTCGCGCGCGCTTTCGATGAAGCCGTGGCGAGCGGCCTTCCGGCCATCATCGAGCTTTCGATCAGCCCGGAAGCCTTGACGCCGGTAAGTTCGCTGAGCGAAACGCGCGCCAAGGCACTGGCTGCGCAGGGTTGATACTTAAGTCCGCGCCGGCCGGCGCCGTTTGACGGCGCTGCGCCGCGGCGTACGCGCCACCCGTGGCCGCAGCCGGCTCATTGTTTCGCGCCGCGGCTTGACGGGCGGCTGCGGGCCGCGCGCCAACTCCATCAACATGCGCAGCGCTTCCACCACGGAGCGCTGGCGCACGGTGGTGCGGCCAACCGCGCCAAAACGAAATTCGCGGTGCAGGATCTTGCCGTCGCGCGAGGCGACCGCGAAATGGACGAGGCCGACCGGTTTGCCCGGGGTGGCGCCGCCGGGGCCGGCGATGCCCGTGATAGATACCGCGAGATCGACGCCGGCCTTTTCCAGGGCCCCTATCGCCATCGCGGTCGCGGTTTCCTTGCTGACGGCGCCGAAGGTCGCAAGCGTCGTGGCCTTGACGCCGAGCATCGCGCGCTTGGCGTCGTTGGAATAGGTGACGAAACCGCGGTCGATCACGTCGGACGAGCCCGGAATGTCGGTGAGCGCGCCAGCGACCAAACCGCCCGTGCAGGACTCCGCTGTTGCGATCGTCAGCTTGCGCATCCGGCACAGATCGAGCAGCGAGCGGGAGAGGGCGCGCGCATCGCTGCCGCTCATGTTACTCGCTCGCTCCAGGGCAGACGAATGGTGGCGCTCGCGGTTGCGGCGATGCCTTCCTCGCGGCCGGTAAAACCGAGCCGCTCGCTGGTCGTTGCCTTGACGGCGACGCGTGAGACGTTGAGTCCGGTGATCTCGGCAATTCGCGCGCGCATGATATCGCGCAGCGGGCCGATCTTCGGGCGCTCGCAGATCATCGTGACTTCGAGATTGGCGATCCGGCCGCCGCGCGCGGTGACGCGGTCGACGGCATATTTGAGGAACTTGTCGGACGCAGCACCCTTCCACTGCGGGTCGGTCGGCGGAAAGTGCGAACCGATGTCGCCGTCCGCCAGCGCGCCGAGGATGGCATCGACCAGCGCATGCAGGCCGACGTCGCCGTCGGAATGGGCGAGAAAACCGCGGGTATGCGGCACGCGTACGCCGCACAGCATCAAATGATCGCCGTCGCCGAAGGCGTGCACGTCATAGCCGGTGCCGGTTCTGATGTCGCCGAGCTGGGCGGCGAGGCGGGCTTCCTCGCGGATGAAATCTTCAGGCGTTGTCAGTTTCATGTTTGCAGGATCGCCTTCAAAGGTCGCTACCGTCAATCCCGCCCATTCCGCGAGCGCCGCATCGTCGGTGAAATCGCTGCGGCCGTCGCGCGCGGCGCGACGATGGGCATCGAGAATGACATCGAAGCGAAACGCTTGCGGCGTCTGCGCGATTCGCAGCCGTGCACGCTCGGGTGTCGCCTCGACATTCCCGGTCTCGCCGATCTGCTTGATCGTGTCTGTGACCGGGATCGCAGGCACCGCCGCGCCGGTGCGGCCGGCGGCGTCGATCGCGCGTGAAATCACCGCAGGGGTGACAAAGGGCC
>Ga0307510_10011984_pt1 | contig 10280 bp, 7 predicted proteins | sample 12_EM_MG_FD_207224 | JGI IMG/M metagenome (GOLD analysis project Ga0307510, IMG submission 207224) | Populus trichocarpa ectomycorrhiza microbial communities from riparian zone in the Pacific Northwest, United States - 12_EM | ecosystem: Host-associated > Plants > Roots > Unclassified | place...
TAGAGTCTTTGTGTATTTTAGGTATTTTTATCACCGGTGTTCGACACAATTTCTAATTTCATGTATAGATATTTTTTAAAAATATATTTGATTTGAAAAAAAAAATTAAGAATGTGTTTAATATAATAAAAACAGTTATTTTTAAAATTAATTTTTATATGAAAATATATCAAAATAATATATTTTTTTATTTTAAAAAATTTATTTTTAATATTAAAACATCAAAAAAATCTAAAAATATAATTTTTGTTTTTATAAAAATACTTTACCACCATAAAAACAAACATGATCAAAATCAATATTTTTTAGTATTTTTTTATAATTTTAATATATTAATATAAAAAATAAATAAAAATATCTATTTTTTTTTTAATTTTAAAAGCTATTTTAAAAATTATTATGTGTCACGGTCTCAATCACCCTCTGCAACACTTCTTTATTCTATCATTCCCGATAAATCGTGCACAGAAACCAAAACAAAAGATGTTTCTAATCCTTGAATTCTTCTTTCAAGGAACTACACTATAATTTATACTATGTTTTTTTTTTAATTCAGTCAAACACTGCTCCTGCACATACACGGATTGGGGTATTTTTCTTGATTTAATTGTCTCAGGAGCTGTTCTTTTTTGGCATTTCTAGTATCTTTAAAATTTGTAACTGGTTTTTGATGGAGGGTAGATACAGCAATGGCGGCGGCGGCGATGACGGCAGTCGCAAGAGAATAACGCTGTTGGATGCACTTGAAAATAGTAGAGATAGAAGGACCCTTGAGACAATATTAAGCATGGAAAAACAGCCGGGTCAGGCAAATCGGACACTACTGGATATAATCCGAGATGAAGAGAGCGGGTCGTTATTTGGACACAAAGACAAAAAGAGCTGGAAAGCTTTCAGAGACAAGCTCCGTTTGAAGCGTGCCGGTTCTGCTTGGACATCTTCTGTTCATACCCCTGCTTCGGATATCCCCATCCCCGTGGAAAACAGGTTTCGCAATTCTAACATTAATAACGCTTCCTCCAGGTCTTTGATGACACGCCGTAATTCGGTGCGTTTCACCACCGTCTCGTCTGTTATATCGCCTGAGTTGGAGGAATCGGATGATAACTCGGGGATGGGTCCGAGCTCGAGGCCGCAAATGACTCGCCGGAGCTCAACTCGGTTTGGTTCAGCTATGCTGCAGGTTCAGTCTGAGTCAACTCACTCTGGTGACCCGGATGTGAGCATTCACGCGGTGGAAGATGGCCCGCCTTCTCGGGGTTTTAGACCGCAAATCTCGCGGCACAATTCGACTCGGTTCCCGGTTGTCGATTCAACCCAGTCGGATGAGAATGATTTAGATCCGTCGGCACGTGAGGGCACGACACGCCTGGGTACTGCATTGGCAGAGGAGAGACTGTTGTCGGCGAGGGAGGCAGTGGCAGCACAGGAGGCTGCAGAAGCAGCTGCACAGGAGGAAGCTGCAGCTACGGCAGCAGCCGAACATGAGGCCGAGGAAGGGGCAATGCCCATGCCCGGGAGTACGGAGACGCAGGAGCCGGTGAGGATGTCATTGATGGATTTGTTAGAGGAGACAGATAGGCAGATGGGGTTTGAGGGGTCTAGATATACAGTGGGGGATCTTGAGGCATGTGATGATGATGATGATGAAGATGAGGAGGAGGAGGACGGTGGTGAAGAGGGTGACGGTGTTGCTGGTATAGAGTATACTTGCTGCGTGTGCATGGTTAGGCATAAAGGTGCAGCCTTTATTCCTTGTGGGCATACATTTTGCAGGCTGTGTTCAAGAGAGCTTTGGGTTCAAAGGGGCAATTGCCCTCTATGCAACGGTTTCATCTTGGAAATTCTTGATATATTTTGAGGACTCAAGACACATTCATGTAAACATCTCTGCACTTGTCTTGTTGAGTTTGAAATTGGAAGTGAAATACTATATGATTGGTGCTCTCTCGGGGTTCAACAGAAGATTGGAAAACGAGTTGCTGCCAGCTTTGGCATTTTGCCCATTTAAGTGTTTTTATATTTTGCAGAAAATAAAAGAAAGATAGAGAAATACAGTCACAGGTTTATGCTGAATTTTTGTGTAAATGGTACTTGTTAGTGTAATCTCTGTTTAACCATAGACATGCATAACAGGATTGAGCTTTGTTAATCATCACATTCAAGTAATTAAAGAGTCATTGTCCTTCTCCTTTTTTTTTTTTTAATAATTTCTTTCAATTTTTCATGTAATTGAAGAGTTCGAGCATCCATAACATTTCCCAGAACGCAACCACCGCAGACAAGCAAGTGCCGCATCTCATAAAGCTTCAAATTGATGCCATCCAAATGTTTAGATTACTTGTAAACTTCTGATGCTGGGTGTTGGTTTAGTTTTTGTAAAATGAGATGAGATGGTACCTCTGTAGAAAGAGCTCAGTCACTAGCAAGAATTACTAGCCCTATCATACGATTACAACTCGATTTCCCATCAATGAGAGCTTCCATCAAGAGTCTTAATTCAAGCCGGGCAGATGCTGCATATGTGACTTCAAGCCTTTAATTCATTAGTTAATTCCATCGTAAGGAAGACAAATGTAATGGTTGTTGCCCCAATCATTTATTTCAAGCTGAATGGAGTCTCCTTGCCTGGCCATTTTCTTTTCATCTTCTTTGCCATCAAGCCAAACACACTTGGGAAAAAATAGCAATGTGGAACAGTCTCTTATTTTATGTATTTGTTCATGGAATCTTACAACTAGATTTCTGGAATGTGTTCATGATCTCTCACAGTTTCTTGCAGATAAAACACAGTTATAAACTTCAGATCACACAACCCACAGATAAATCCACTTGAGTTGTGGACAGCTTTGGCTTGTTTCATTGCAGCGCAGTGCCATGGCCATCCTTTGTTTAAGTGAATCTAATGCACCAGAAGAACAGGAGTTTGTCCAAAGTCTGTCTATGTGCTCATTCAAAGACGTGTGACTACTGGTTTATTCCACTCAAATGAAACAAGACACAACGGCAAAGAAACATAAGCAAAAGATCATAAGATATGATAAATACCATTGATCATGCATTAGATAATGACTTGAAGAAAATACGAAATAAAACCATTCCAAGAATTTAACTACATTAAAATTTTATGTTCATGACATAGGCAGGCGAGCGAAATGGGAGCAGCCTAAACCATAAAAACAGGGTTGTGGGAGAACAATACAGGCCTCGTCATGCTGCTAGACGATGTAATATGATGAGAATTTAGGCGTTATATACATAGGTACCCAGTATAAATTCTCACAGCAAGCCTTTCCTCTTCAATGTGAGCTTACAAGTTACAGGACAACAACAGGTAAGCAATTTTACCCCAAGTAATGACTTTTCTAGTATAAATATTTAGTGTTTGTGTGTGAGCAATCACTAAAACAACAAGATGCTTCTTATCCCATGTATCATATTTCTCCAGAAATAATTGTTAGAAAGTCATTTATTCTTCTTAGTTCATCCCACTATATTGCAGAGGGTTTGCAGAAGGTAAAGAAATTGCAATGCTTTCACCAACATTTGAAAGCAGTCAATTTATAACCAAAGCTGTTCAAATGGATGCAAACCAACGTTCACTTTGTTTGTACCGGACAGGGCATTTATCAGGTTGCCTCACTATGTAAATTTGATCCCCAACTGTACTGCGAGAGTCCTGGTTCCGGTGCCACGTCCATAAAGCCCAGGTCTGATTCTTCACCTGCAATTAACATTCAAGTCTGAGACCCTTGTGAAAGATTGCAGTACCGCGTATGTGGTAATGAGATTGGGCAGTAGGATTTCTCAGATTCACTGTGGTCGATATGTATCCTGTATAAGGGCTATCAAATGGTCTTGAAAGTCATTGGTACAAGGAGAACATGGCAGGACATGTTTTTTCTGCACATGTTTTTCATCCTTCTCGATGGTATCAGAGCTAAAAACTATGGGATTTGAATCAACCACATGAAACTTCCTGGAGGAACATCATTTTTTATGCTTTCAGTTTATCAATAAACTTGCCTGCAGTCACATCTACTAACATTCTTCTGTTATATGTAAGAATTTTTAACGGCACGCCCTTCGGTGGGCTTGAAGATGGAAACTGGCAAGTGACTGCACAATCGTGCAGCATATGAATTGATACTTGAACGAGACATGGTTAAGCAGGGAGAGAGAGGGGTACCTCTAGAATTCCGTGGCCAAAACTACTTTCCCGGAAAGCGCTATAATCAGGCTGTCTGTCCCAGCAAAACTGACCGGCTGCCGGGCCAGTTGTAAAGTTTAAGGCACAAAAGCCACCAATGTGTTGATCAGGAGTGGTTGCGGGATCTGGACAGTTACCAGGTTCATCAGCATGCCCAACAGCCATCTTTTCTCGGTTGCCTCCATCTCCAACCACAATATGCACAGGACCACATGGATCTAATGTGTAATTATAAACTCGATTTGACCTCTCGTAGGCATGAACCTGGTCATGATCAGTGAGCAGACAAATTTAACACATATTTTTGACTTTTTTGAACCACACACATAATTTCTTACAAAAAATTCCAATGCAATTGGATAATTTTAAAAAATCATATTCTGAACTTAAAACCCACCTAGATTAATCATGAGAACCACCTAGATTAGTCATGTTTTCACATGCAATAGATGACTTTAAATTTGAGTTCAAATTCATCTACTATTTTGATATAAACAACATCAATTTTTTCACTTATTTGTATTACCAATCTAAATTCAAGCAGCCCAACATCAAAATAACCATTAAGCTGATAGAAGTTCAGAAAGGTAAATGACCTTAACAACATCAAATACAAGACTAGTTTCGAAATCTTAAGCAGGGAATCAAGAACAACATTAAGCAAATTGTTCAAGATATATAGAAGGCACAGGAAAAAGACTCAAAAGTAAAAATGCACAGATTCCAATTTATCCAGCCGAAACTTTTTAAGAATTTTTTCTCATAGCATTTCAAATGAGTCAAATCGATCCAGTTTATATGTTGAATCCTTCATTTTCTTTTGTAGTTCGGGGATAATTCATTCGAAAAACAGAAAAAAAGCAGCCCTCGTCACTTACATGTCCATTGAAGACTATATCAACAGCATATGAGTAAAGCAATTCTTCCATGGCCGCCATCATACACTCTGCCTCTCTGTAATGGGCGTTGTAAGAACTATACCAAGGTGGATGCCATACTGCTACCAGCCATGGAGTAACAAATCGATCAACATTAGCCAAGTCTCTCTCCAGCCACCTGTACTGATCAGCTGTAAGAAGAAACCAAACCATACAGATAAAATAACAAGACGAACACTTTAAACTAAGATACCAAAACCATGCAGCTTGTTCAATTACTTGTACAAATCGAAACTTAACATTTTCCAAGTGTGTTTCTCAATGACTTGAGTTGCAGAAGCAGAACACCAGATAACTAAATCATCATGGTATCGAGTATAAAAGAAAATCCACAATACGTACATGATCTATGATAAGCAATGTATGCTCCAAGCATGACAAAATGTATGCCTCCTGCATTGAAGGAGTAGTAGAATGTAGATGAAGATCCACTTTCTTTAGCTGGGAACGCAAAACGAGAACTGTAAGCCGCAAATGTTTGGTTCCCAACTTGTTTTTCTATTTCATGGTTTCCTTCCACCACCATTAATGGAACCTTAGAAACTAAAGGCTGCATGAACCTGTAAAAATTTACAAATTAAAACATTAACAATACAATCCCCACTAGCAGATTGCAATAACAATGAAATCAAACTACATGCATACCTTCCCCAGTAATCCCAACGAGGCTGGTAAGTCTCGTGGATGGGGGAGTTAGGAAAGGAGCAAGAATAGCAGTCACAGCCAGTTCCATTTGTAAGATACAAGTTTGCATAAGTTACATCCCCAACCAATAAAGCAAGTTGAGGTTTATTACTAATAACATGACTGATTGTGGTACTTGTGTTGTATGTAAGACCAAGATCCCCCATGACAGCTATTCTTTTCGGATAGGTCTTTGGACTCGAAACTGGCATCGTCTTGAAACTATAAACATCACTCAATGCACCTATTGAAGGATCTCCACATCGATAATAGTATAATTTGTCAGGTTTTAACCCTGTAAACACAAACAAAAAAAGAAGCAAAGAAATTAAACAAGAATTTACACCATGTTTCGCCAATGGAATAGCAGATAATATATCTACCTGTGAGGCGAACATGATGGATGATGCCAGAAGTGTAGTTCTGAAGACCTTCAAAAGGATAAAGCTGACTGTAAACAAGGGAATAGCCCTTTGCTTCATGATTTAATGGATTCCTCAATGTCCCATATCGAACAACGCTTGCAACACTTTTCGGGTCTAATGGTGTTATGTTCTTATTATGGTTACTCATTTGAAATTCTCCTGTAAAAAACATGGAAAAAAACACCTGATCGCAGCGTCCACCGGTTCCTAAATGATAGTATTAATTACAAATTAAAGAAATTAAGACAGACAGGAATATTTCATAATTCATAATTACCTGTGATCCATGAAATCCAAACAGAGTCATAAGTGGCAGAGAGAGACAGCGAAATTTGCTCGGGCTGGAAACCTTTGACCCGGCGGCGAACTCGGGGATCGGCGTCGGGCAAATCTACGGCGTTGCCACGCAAACTGACGTCAAAAGGGACGGTACGGGGCTCAAATGGGCCATCCAAAGTTGACGGAATGACATTACTCCTGATCTTGTTGCCATAAACAACAAAAGATACAAAAGAACAATAAGATATTAACACCACCACCACTTGTAAACCGAAATTAAAGAATCCCATGATTACTAGTCATCAGAAATCTGATCCATCGCAACCAGGTTTAAAAGCTTAAGATGGAGATGGAGAGAAAGAGTGATAGAGAACAATCAGTAAAGGTTAGCTTAGAAAAAAGTGAAGTTGCAGGGAGGGAAGATTCAGACAATCTGATGTTGATGAGAGTGATCGTCTTTTTTTCTTTGTTTACGGACAGTTAGAAAGCCGTTATGGAGAGGAAAGGCATGTTGCCTGTCCTGGGCGTGTGGCTTGTCCAGACTGTGAGTGAATGAATGATTAATCTTTTTGGCAGGGCATGAGCATTACATACAGTTTCTGTCTCGAAGCTCGAATGATGCCATGCCAGTTGTGACGTCATCTATATTCCAGGTTTCTAGCCTAGCCTTGCTCTCACGAGAGCATCTTTTACGTAATATTCTCGTCATTCCATCCTATCCCCTTCCATATCCATCATCAACAAAACCTACCCTCGAAAAATTGGGATTATTATCCAATTATATAGTTTTTAAACTCGATTTAAATATTAAAAAAAATATTAGAACATACAAAACAATTATATAGTTTTTAAACTCGATTTAAATATTAAAAAAATATTAGAACATACTGAGTTACAAAATTTACAAAAGTTTTTATATTTTAATTTTTTAACTCAAAACTGATCTAATCCCGAATCGATTAAATTTAAATTTCAAAACTATGATTTAAATAACTTATTCTCCAATATTATGTAATCAATCACAAAAGAATAAAAAAATAATTAACACACTAAGTCTTTTGACTCTTACACTAATTTTTGGGTGCCACGGCACATCATCAACATTGAAAGTACATGTAAACTCATCACTATGCATGATATTTATATTAGCAATAAGGTTTGTCATTAAAAAAAATCATTCTTTCATTAAAAAAAAAACACTTCAAGTTTTGTAATAAAAAAATCATTTTCCTAAATAAAATGTGTGTGTGTATATATATATATATATATATTTAGGACGCCACAACATAAAATTATCAATCTAACATAAATTAGATGGGATTAATAATTAATTATCTCTAGCAAGTTGGTGGTTGATTAATTTCAAGTGAGCCTTACAAGCACGCAACAAGTACAGGGTGTTAAAATAGTTGTGGGGACAAAAAGGGTGGAATTCTAAACATATTTATTTATTAGTAGAAAAATTGATAAATAGAAAATATTTTTTAGTTAAAAGAAAATTTTGCTTGATTTTCAAAAAAAAAATTTTCTTTTATTTTAGGTGGAAAACACTTTTTAGAAGTTGTGAAAAATTTAGAAATATCATATTATTTACTGATTATATCAAATTTGATTCTCAAACTTTTGATTAATATATATTTTATTTGAATTTTTTTTTCAATTTCATCCCTTAAAATTTGATTTTTATATTAACTTTAGTTATTATTTTTATGATTGTTATTTGCTTTTCTCTTATCATTTTTTTAATTGAAATTTTTTATCTATCAAATTTGGTCCTTATTTTTTTTATTGTTACTTATTTTATTTGAAATAATTTAAGAAATTATAACTATAATTATTTTAATTTCATCATCTTTTAATTTTTTTATTTGTCAGATTTGATCTCCATTATTTTGATTATTATTTATTTTATTTGAGATAATTTATGAAATTACATTTTTTTTAATTTCATTCCCATTCAACTTTTTAATTTGTAAGATTTGTTCCTCATTATTTTAATAAACTTGAAAAAAAACATTAATAAGCTATTTTGATATTTTCCAACTCATTTTCCATAACATAACAAAACACTGAAAAATATTTTCTAACTTATTTTTCATAACACTATCAAACATAAAAAAATAATTCACTTTCTAGAAATTCACTTTCCAAGAAAACCACTTTTCAAAAGAAAACTAATTTTCAGCAAACAAACAGGGCCTAAAAATTTATTTAATTTGAAAAAACATTATATTTATCTTTTTTAGTATTTTTTAATAATTTTAATGTGTTGATATAAAATATAAAAAATCTGAAAAAAATTATTTTAATGTATTTTAATTTTTTTTTGAAAAACAATATGAATTACAACATCAAACAACACTTAATATATTTACTATATTCATATTTTTATGTTATTTTTTTAAAAATCATGTTATTTAACGGATAAAAAGTGATTAATACCTGTTAAAACTATAAAAAATCATCCAAAAAAACATTAAATAAATGACTATCCAACTTAGATACACCTTGATATAAAAATATTCAAATTACATTGCTGAACATACAATTAATTTAATATTTCCCAAGGAATTAAGAAAGAACAGTACAGTAAAAGAATGCCCATGATTCCACATGATCACATCAATTGCAGGCAGTCTTCTGAACTTTTTGTCTGCCCACAAGGGGAGAAGCAGCAGCATGGGCACTGAGAATGTGCCTCCTTCCTTTTGTCTTTCTTTCCTTTTCCTTTTCCTTTTTCTTTTTCCTTTTTCTTTTTCTTTTTCTCATCTCCCTCAGAACATTTTCTCCACAGCCATGCATGGAAATTGCAACCTCTCCTCCCTCACCTGTTTCTACTTTCCAGGAGACCATTGTTCTCTGCAGTTCTCCTAGGGATTAAAAAAGCTCCAAGAAGAATAATAATCAATGTCATGTTTTACAGTGTCGACTACTCCTTCAAATTAAAATAAGCTTAAAAACATGTGGTAAAAAAAGCTGTGTATTAACTTCTTCTTCTTCTTTTTTTTTTTTTGAGATGGGGGTATTTTTATATTTTAACAGGAGCACAAATGTTTTTGTTTTCCTTTTTTTTTTTTAATAATGGTATTACTAGAAGAACCTCTTAGAAAAAAAAAAAACTTTTAATAACGTGAATTTAGCCTGTTTTGAATTGAGTTTTTTTTTTATGTATTTAATTTTTGAAGATATTATTCTTAGTTATTTATAATTTTTTTATATATTTTATATAGACAAATTTAATTTTAAAAAATAAAAAATATTTTAATATGAGCAGCAGACTTGCATTATATTTTATTTAATCAGTTTCATGTTTATATCTATTTTCATTGTTGTTTGGTTAGATAAAAAAATTATTTTAATAAATAATTTCAGTAAATAAAACAAACTAAATATCTTTTATTATAATATTAAATATTTATATTTATATTCATCTCATTACTTTTCTAGTTTAATTTTAGTCATAATTTTACTAACAGTAATCTCCGCTCACAATTTTCTATCATCTGTTCAAAAATATTTTTGGTTTCTAAAATTTCATAAAGTTCTTTACAAATAGCAATCTCCACTCATAGTATTTTCCAGCTGATTCAAACACCACAGCCATCTCAATCATCATTATTGTTATTACCACCCAACACCGCTGCTCCACCTCTTCAGGACCACCACCACCACCACCACCACCACCACCACTGTAACATTTCATCATCATTCTAGTAAAATATTGTTCATTGAAAAACACTGTAC
>Ga0307510_10011985_pt1 | contig 10279 bp, 14 predicted proteins | sample 12_EM_MG_FD_207224 | JGI IMG/M metagenome (GOLD analysis project Ga0307510, IMG submission 207224) | Populus trichocarpa ectomycorrhiza microbial communities from riparian zone in the Pacific Northwest, United States - 12_EM | ecosystem: Host-associated > Plants > Roots > Unclassified | place...
GTGTCTATGGGTCACGTGGACTGCCCGCGACCCCCGCGCTTGACGTCATTCAATTTCATTCGTCCTGGAGGCTATGTATGTAAATGTTTCTCGCCGCCTCACGTTTACGGCTTTAGGACGCCGACCCCAGCTTTTACATCAGCATCAGGGATCGCGCGTTGTATGGTATTTGTCCCCCGGGGCGACTCCCGGTCTATTTTCTACCATATTCACAACTACTTGACGCCTACGTGGTGCGCGGTTACCCTCGAAAGAAACCTTACCCGGTTAAACTTTCGATATTTACTTCCTGCCCGCGCTCGGGCAAAGGGTCAACCCTCAATTTCTCGGCTCAGGTAGCCCGGAAAAGCTCAGCGTCCCACTTCCCCTCCTCTCATGGATCTGTGTCAAACAGCGGTGCCTCCCGCCTTGAGACCTAACGTGAATCACCCCTGCAGTCATTGTGTGGCTTGGCGAACGGCCGCGCTGCCTTATAAAAGGGCGCCCTACCCAGGGCATTCTTTATCCAATTTCTTTCGCCATGCCACCCAACCAACTGCCTGTCGATATTGTCGCTAGTGTTTGCGATCTGGTCGCCCCTCATCAGTTGCCAGGGTTCATGCTCGTCAGCAAGTCGTTTCGCAACATGGCGGAAAAACGACTTTATGCCGTCCTGGACATGGATCTCTTCGACCCCCAACGACGCGTATGGGCCACGAAATGCCTGTGCACCCTCATCGAAAATCGATTCGCCGCGGAAGCCGTCAGGTGCATCACAGTGCGCGGCCTCGGTGTGGTCGACTGCCTCTCGCGAGATCTCTTTGTCAGGGCACTCAAGTGCACCATCGACCTTTCAGCCCTAAGTCTATCGCTGCTGGTCGCCCCCGACACCCCACTATTTCCAGAACCTTTACCCCAGGATTTCCTTCCACGGCTTTCTGCCCTAAACGTGGACGACCCAGACATCCTCGTTCAATTGGTTCCCGGCCGTCCCGTAGACACGGTCCGAGTCGAAGATAGCATTAGCAGGTCTTCTCTCGACCGTGTTGTGGCCGCTTTGTTTCTATCGACCAGCTCAATCCAGCACCTCCAAATCAAGGTGGACGCCGCTGGCCAGCACGACATCCTTACATCGTTTCTCCAGGTGGCGACTGGGGCGCCGTTCCGAAACCTGGTCAGTCTTGGACTGCAATTTGTCCTGCCTCCACCCTCACTCGCCTGGGAGCCTCTGCAGGTAATCACTTGTTTCGTCCTTATTCGATAGCCGGCTTGACATCCCATTCACCCACGTAGACACTTATTGACTACATGGCGTCCGCCCTCGTCCCACTTCATGCCCTAAGGGCCATCAGCCTGGTTACATTACCAGACCCAACGCTGCCCCCCGAACAGATAGTTCCCTTGACTAGAGGTGTCACAGAGATGGTTTTGCGTAGGTTACCTCACCTGGAGAGGATTGAGATACGATGGCATGGGTGGCTGAGGAACCCTGTGACCAAAGAGTGGACGCCCATTCCACAGAGCGGGCTGTTCCGTCGAGACTGGATATTCCGTGATCAGATCATCAAGCTTGGAGGCTAGTGCCTGAGTATGTAAAATTGGTCCGCCACTAATTCATTGATTCTGCAAGCTGATAATCCGATCATAGGCTACCCAAGCAAACGAGATTGGGGAGAGTCAGATCCACCAACTCCCACCTCGAGCGCTGGAACTCTCGGAGGTGTGGGTGCGATTCAACATGTGGACGCATCATTGCCTATTCTGTTCTCACACGTTGAGGAATTTACGTTCTTTAATGTATTACCAGAGTGTGGGGTGCGGTGCGATTGTATTCTATTACTACTTTTACCTGAGGGCTAAAACTAAATGCCTGTGTGGCCCCGCCTTGACGATGGCAACTCTTTCGCCAAGTAGATCCTCAGGTTTAAGGACGTAAAACGGATCCCTGACAACTATGTTGTTCAATTTCAAACCGTTGGATTTTACCAGATTTTTCGCCGCCGCTTGGAAAATGCATTTGTAAGAAAAGACGCGCACACACCGGATCGATAGTGAAAATTCACAAACGGAGCCGAAAAAGGCAGCGGATACACTCATCTTGATCAGGGGTACTGAAAACATTTCACCCTTGTCAACGTACACGAGCTTGGGATCGGATTCGAGTGCGGATAAAAGGTCTGAAACGTTGATGGACGAATAATCGCTTTCAAAGAGAACCTTCGCGGCTGTCTGGGCATGCCTTACAGCGGACGCTGTAATCCTTATCGGTTAAATGGGATGAGTTGGGAGCGGCACGGGAACAGACGTACGTCCATGGACCATCTCGGTTGTTTCCTCTGCTAGCACCTTTTGAGCGGTTCTAAGGTGGGGTACAACCTGAATGCCGGTTGTTCAGTTTCGTTTGTCATAAAGTGGGCTGGAAGTCGTTTGGCACCTTATGACGTTCCATTAATTCAGCGATCTGTTCGAGCTCCAGCAGGGTGAACATCTTGAGCCACTGCTCTACTTGTTCGTCTGGGCATCTGACAAAGAACTGCCGAAGGTTATACGGTAGTGTGGGATTAGAGTATAGTGTGAGACGGGTACCTGATAGAAATCCTGATAACTGCTCAGGGATCTATCTAACCAGACTGCGGTCCCAGCACTCTTAGAGAACTTCAAGCCGGAGGAGTTGGTTAATAATGGGGTAGTAATCCCGTAGACCTTATCTCGAGCCTCCGGTCCTTGTTCCGAATCGGCGATGCGGTTGATCAGATCTACACCTGCCAGGATATTTCCCCATTGGTCGGACCCGCCCACCTGGATGGTACATCCCAGCGATTGGTAGAGCTTCTGGAAGTCGTACGCCTGCAGAAGTTGATAAGCGAACTCTGTAAAGGATATACCCTCTTTGGAGTCCAGGCGAGTCCTGACACTACGAGCGACAGCGGCTGTGAACATGAAACACGCCAGTGTAAAATGAAATAGGAGCGAACGAACCTCTCGCGACCCAACATCGTGTTGACCCTGCAGTGGTACCCCACAACCCTTAGGAATTCCAATAGATTCATATCTTGGTACCATTGGAAATTATCCAATATTTTCGGAACATCGAATTTGACGTCTGAGCATTTTAGGCGCGCTGCAGCGTACGTCAGGGAACCTTGGAAAAATTTGGTGACGGCAGATGTTAAAGTCGAGGCGTTATCTTTTACGGAGGAGGCACGGAGCAAGGGTCGTTCGGATAGCCGCCCTGATGGGTCCCCAATCCGTGCGGTCGCTCCTCCAATCTAGGACGAATGGAACAGCCAGTGATTGAATTGTTTACGACATAGGTAAACGATACGTACGAGTGGTATAACGCGGTGACCCCGCAAGTGGAAATGCACAAGAACCATCATGGGAATGAGGTGTCCGACATGGAGTGCGTTGTTGGTAGGATCAACCCCGCTGTAAATTATTTGGGGCGAACGCAGGTGCCGACGAAGCGCGTCGGGACTTGACAGGGGGTTAGACAGTCAGCAGACATAATGGGATGATCGGATACTCACCGGGTGGTTTGTTCAATAAGCCCTCTGTTCACGAGCTCATCGAGCAGCTCGGACTTTGTGTGATGCAGCCGTCCCGTGTGACCGGCAATCACATTTCTGGGGCAGTAGACATGCCGTGACGTGGTTCCCCAAAAATGGGCCCTCGCACTACCAACCCTGATGGTGGGGTACATGTGGCCCAGAGGAAAGTGCTAGTGTGTGACTTTCGGACTTGGCGGAAGAACGGAAAGGATGAAGGAGTTGGCACTCCGCGTCGAGGTCGATCAAAAAACTTGGAAGCGCCGATCTAAATTTCCCACATCTTCAACACCTTCCTTTTTCGACCTTAGTCCCATCCTTATCACCCACGCCGCCACCCCGTTTCTTGGAGGTTGAAAGATGCAGTTTGAAGTGCTCGCGACATGCCATACGACCAGGGCGCGTGTGTCCAGGATGAGACTTGCCCGTAAGTCTTTTGATAGGCACGTCGTGTTTGCCGCCGAAGTGTTTCAAATATTACAGATGGAGCGACCCTTTTGCCTACATTCATGCCGGTAGCCACACAGGCGGCTATCAAGGGTCTAACCACGCAGCAGATGGAGTCACTTGGGGTCACCCTGATCCTCAATAACACCTATCATCTGAATCTTCGCCCCGGAATCAAGATTCTCAACGAGGTCGGCGGAGCACACAAATTCCAAGGATGGGACAGAAATCTGCTGACGGTAATTTATGAAATATATTCCCGGGGAAACAGACTCAGTTTTGTAGGACAGCGGTGGATTTCAACTCGTTTCGCTGGGAAAATTTACGACGATAACTGAGGAAGGTGCACTCTTCCAGGATCCATTTACCGGTGAACCCACCATGCTGACGGTAAGTTCCGGTCCGAATGGGATCACATACCATTAACGAACCCCTCGCCCAGCCAGAGGAAAGTATGTCAATCCAACACGCCATCGGCGGCGATATTATGATGCAATTAGATGATGTGGTCCCGAGTCTCACCACCGGTCCACGGGTTGGTGAAGCCATGCAACGTAGCATTCGCTGGCTCGATCGATGCATAGAATTCCATCAAAGATCTGGAAGAGACAAATTCCAAAATCTTTTCGCGATCGTTCAGGGTGGACTAGACCCTGAGCTACGGAAGCAATGTCTTGAACAGATGGTCAGACGTAAAGGAGGAGTTGCGGGATTTGCCATCGGCGGTCTGAGTGGCGGGGAAGCAAAAGGTGGGAACGCCCATATCAATCTGGTTCCACATACATCTAACTGGTCCTAAGATGTATTCTGGAGAATGTAGGTGGCCTTATAGAGCCACGTGAGACTCAAACTAACGGCCGTATAGCATCAAGCAGTGTGCCGAAGGTCTCCCCACAGATCGTGAGTGTCCTTTTGTCATGATTTGGTTATTCGCGTCCGACGTACCTCAGGCCCCAGATATGCGATGGGTATCGGTTTCGCCGAAGGTGGGTTATCAATCAGACAAATCCAGATTCTGTGTCCCTGATCCGTGATTCCGCAGACCTGCTCGTCTGTGTTGCCCTGGGAGTAGACATGGTGCGCGCCTGAGGCACATTTTCCCCAAGAAAATGCTCAGAATCTCTTCCTCAGGCCGACTGTGTCTTCCCCACCCGCACGGCCCGCTTTGGTGTCGCCCTAACATTCACCGGGCCGCTCAACCTCAGTAGGTTTTGACCCGCGACTGCCCGGCATATCCGGTATCGGACTAATACATTCCCCTCTGTATGTGCTTATCGGAATTAGAGCTGAAAAAACACTCGCACGATCTGAAGCCGATCGAAGAGGGTTGCCCATGTCCAACCTGCTCCAGCGGGACATCACGGGCGTTGCTTCATCACACTATCACGATTGAGACCGCGGCAGCTCACGGTAAGCAAGTGCCTTACTCTGAGATATTTCATCAGCACGCCGCTCACCCCACGTGAACATACGTGATCATGCGTATAGCTGTGACCATGCACAACATCGTCTTCCAAGCTCGGCTGATGGGAGGTGCGAGAGACGCAATACTTGCAGGGAAATTCCCTGAATATCTTAAGAATTTTTTTGTGGATTATTATGGTGACAAGGGATACCCGCAATGGTGCTGCGAAGCTCTTAAGAGCGTCGGGGTGGATCTTTTAGAGGGCTTGGAGAATCCCAAAGTAGCCCAAGGTGACGGAACCCGATGGGAGTATGCGACAGACTCGTAGACGTGTCGATAGGTGAGGTACGGGAAGCGAATACAGATACTTAACGGCGCCCCTTGCCTTTGCCTTTGTGACTTGGTCGAGCGTTCTTCGCCTTCCGATGTTCAGTCACCCTCCTCGACTTTCTGATCTGGTCTACCGTTTTGAGTTCCGTCTTGACCCTTCCTACAGACTTCCCGCCGTGCCTCTTTCCAAGTACGACCTTCTTACCCCCCTTTCTCGGTTGTTGTGGTGGATCATCATCTTTACCCATACCACTTCCTCCCACTTCCTGCTTCTTCCGTTGCCTCGCCTTCCTTTCGTAATTCACATGTGCCTTATCCAACTGCTTTGGTTCTGAGACCCTCTTATGAAGGTACCTCTTCCCGGTCCGCCCTGCTCGATTGCTCTCAGTCTCACCAACCATCGGAAGGCTCTTCTTATTCTTCGACTTCCACTCCTCGAATCGTCCGCTGCGATATGTCGCCGGAAGCTTGACACCGCTCTCTGTTTTGACAAGCTTGACGTTGTCAGCTCCAACACCGTCGCCTTGGATGAAGTTTTTCTTCTTCTTGTCCCAAGTCATCTGTTTCCGCCTCCTTTGATCGAGGAGCGCCTCGTCGCCTGCGAGATCAAACGTAGCGTTCCGGGCTTGTTCAACAAACGAAGCACCGTCCCTGAGAGAGTACCTGAGCATGCATGAGATCAGAGACAGAAACAATAGATTGCGCGATACAAACCCACCCTTTCTCTGTGTCAGCGTCCTTCTGAACATAAGAGATATAGTACTCCGAGTCTTTGTAATCGTGATTCCCTTTCTTGTCTTTTTTCGAAGACGGAGCATCGAAGACCTCCTACACGCCCGTCAGTCGGACAAGGGAGATGAAAAGAAGATTTTCCACAACGCACAGCAATATCATCTTCGTCGGCCATAGCGACAATCCGACTCACAGGCTCTTCCTCGTCCTCCTCTACAGGTTCCTTCGAGACAGATGTAAGCGCCGCCCGATCCACAGCCTTCTTCAAAGCCTTTCTGCGTTCCTTCATCAACACAGTAGCGGTCTCAACCCCCTTCCCCTTGTGAACTTTATGGGCAACTTCAAACACGGTTTCCGCAGGGGTGAAAGAATTGATGACCTTGAGCAACGCAGCGCGCTTTTCCTCCTCAGCTTGATCCTCCGCAGCCTTCACCACGGAAACGCCCTCTGCTGACTTGTGAAAGAGGACAGGATGAGTTGGGGTGGATATGCTGACCAGCCCGTGTGACGTGGGATCCCTGGACATCTCCTTGGCTCGTTTGTAGCTCGCCTGGCTGGCCTTTCCCTTACTCCTCTCGTACATCCCATGACCCTTCCGCATGATTTCCCGAAGGGACTGAATCGAGCTGTCTTCAGCGTCCAAGCTCTTGATCGACTCCAGTTCTCTGTCAATCGCGTCACGAGGGAACGGTCCCAAGACCAAGGAATCGCTCCATGCCCTGGCATCTTCGGGAGACACGCGGTGCTTAAGTGGTCTGCCGAGGAAAAGCTGAAGGTCGAGGAGATAAGGGAGCTCCGGCGTCGTGAGGAACGACCACGCCCAACCTGTCCTTCCCGCCCTCGCCGTCCTTCCAACTCGATGAACGAACACCCTCGCACCAGTGGGGAAGTCGTAGTTCACGACGTTTTCCAAGACAGGAATATCGATACCACGAGCGGCCACGTCCGTCACGACCAAGATGTTGGTTATCCCTCGCCTGAACCTGTCCATTTGGATCGAACGAGCGGTTTGGTCGAGAGTGCCATAGATTTGAGAAACAGAATAGCCGGCGGTGGTGAGAAGAACGGTAAGGTATTCGACGTGATGCTTTGTAGCAACGAAGATGAGGGTTTGGTGCGGTGCGGCGTATTGGCTGATGGCCTTCTTCTTCCCCTTCCCTTCAGGGACCTCTTCCGGTTGATTGGATCCCATGGGCACACCGATTACGTCTTGAAGTAGAAAGAGAAGGCAGGCTTCTTTCTCAGTCTGTTGGACGGAAAAGAAGGACATTTTGAGGTCGGTGCTGATCTTCCCCTCTGCATCAAGACGGACGAGTTTTGGGGTTTGGAGCCCGGCTTTGGCAAACTCAACAAGAGATTTTGGGAGAGTGGCGGAAAAGAGGAGAGTTTGCCTAGCGGCAGGAAGCCGGTGTATGATCTCCGTGAGTGCTGTCTCAAAACCCATCTCAAAAAGTCGATCGGCTTCGTCGAAAACAACGTATTGGATAGACTTGAGGTCCAAGTTCATCTCGATAATGAGATGTAGTAACCGCCCTGGTGTTGCGATTATCCTAGAGGAAGTTAGAAACGAGGGTGATTCGCACAGTGAAAAGGCTCACACATCTGGGTTGCTCGACATCATCTCGAACTGCTCGTCCATCCCTTCACCCCCAACTACCAATCCCCACCGAAGGCTCTGACCCCTAGAACTCTCAGCCTCGGTCTGATTATCCCCCGCATGGTGTCCTTCTCCAGAGTGCCATTTCCTGACGAGCTCCTTCCCAACTTTTAGAATTTGCAGAGCCAATTCCCTGGTTGGTAGCAAGATCAAAGCACGTGCACCAAAGGCAGTGGAGTGTCTGCCTCCCAGGCGTTGAGCAAGGGGTATCATATATGCGAGTGATTTTCCGGAACCCGTCCGAGCCATTCCAACAAGATCCTGAGGAGGATCAGCGAGGAGGAGAGGAATCGAGAGTCGTTGAATGGGTGTCGGTACTCTGAATCCTTGAAGTGTCAGGGAACGCAGAAGAGACGGGTGGAGACCTGTGCAAAAGATCTTAGCCCAGAGGGGAGCGCACGGCAAGGATGGTTGTGCTCACCCATGCTTTGAAAGCTTCCTCCGCCCACTTCGCCTTTCGTAATCTTGGTCTTCCCCTTGACCTTCTTAACCACTTGCGTACCCTCCTTCACGTCGCGTTTCGTTGTGGCCTGACGAATAATCTCTTGCAAATCCTCATCATCACCTTCGCTCTCCACTAGAATCTGTTCTTCGAACCCAGAAATTCGCCGTTTCTTCTGGCCGGTCAAAGCAGCAAAGATATCAGGTTCCTGATCGCCATCAGAAGGGACTTCAGAGAACGAGTCCTCTCCCTCGTCTGTCGGGTCCGGTCGAGGGCGTTTCGGCATACAGGCGGAATATTTTGAAGGGAGGTAATTTTTTGATCGGGTTCCCACGCCTGCTGACTATCGGTCCGGGCGAGTCGATCACGGTTGCTACTTATAGCTCCTGGCAACAACCGACCGAAGCCTGCGGGTAAGAAACATCTCTTGATTGCCCCGTATACTAAAGCTCATCTGAAACACAGTCAAGTCAAAGGACTGTGCTTGTTGTCGGTTATACCCGGATCCTAACGATAACCTTCTAGAGACCGGACAGAGTAACCCTGCAACCACTCTGCATCGTGTCCCCCCTCGACGTCCCTTCGTTTGTCGATACCCCTTTTCGACATGGCTATCGAGTTCCCTCAAGAAATTGTGGACGAAATCGTCGATCACCTCGCCGACGATAGGACGACAAGAGCTGCATCCCTCCAAGACTGCTCCTTGGTATCGTCACAGTGGCTATACCGTAGCCAAAAGCACCTCTTCCAAAAGATGTGGTTTACGGATGCAAGCATTTCGAAATGGTGCGAAGACATTCGACCTGGAGATGGTGGACCTTCTCCTCACGTCACCGTCCTTCATTACCACGCCAACTTCACCGAAGCGAATTATCTCGCTCAACATCATATTCATCTTTCTTCCTTCACCAACCTCCAGAAGCTTCACCTCCGCGCAACTCCGATCCACGGCTTCACTGAAGAGGAATTCTCGATGTGTTTCAAGCAGATGGGGTACAGCGTTCGTTCGGTTTCCCTCCGAGCTTGCAAGATGACCATCAACGATCTGGTGTCGTTCGTGCGACATTTCGTCAAGCTTGAACGGTTGTCCATCATCGATCCCATCGTGTACAATTCCACACTCGACGATTCAGTGGAACCACCCATTCTCAGCGGGGCCCTGGAGCTGCGGTACATGTTTTCCGGCCGGGATATTTGGGATTTCATTCACCAACTATCTCTGCTGCCGCTTGCATTCCATACCGTGGTTTTGGAGGGCGTTCACATTAGCTTGCTGGCGCCTATCAACGAGTTGCTAGCTACCTGTCGTGAGACCCTCACAAGAATCGACATTCGTGACCGTGAGCCAGTTTCTGGACGTTGCGGAAGAGTAATTGGTCGCTGAAACATCCTAGATTTTGTCAGGAACATCAACCTCACCCATTGTAATGCCCTTCGAGAGATGCACCTCAACACGGGGGTCATAAACCATCTACCGTCTATCATCCGAACGGTGACTTCATGTCAACTCAAAGAAATCAGGTTCATCCTCTCAGACACATCGCTTGAGAAGCATTATGACTACCTGGACGAGTGGGAGTTGATTGATGCAGAGATATGTGCTCTCGTCGATCGAATTCGACCAGTCGGTTTGAAGCATTGGAGGTTATCGCTGAGGTTCGTCATCGCTTCAGCTATTGGGACCGGTGCGGTAGGGAAGTCAGCTGCGCTGTTACTCTCTGCCTCCAACCAACACAAAT
>Ga0307510_10011987_pt1 | contig 10279 bp, 5 predicted proteins | sample 12_EM_MG_FD_207224 | JGI IMG/M metagenome (GOLD analysis project Ga0307510, IMG submission 207224) | Populus trichocarpa ectomycorrhiza microbial communities from riparian zone in the Pacific Northwest, United States - 12_EM | ecosystem: Host-associated > Plants > Roots > Unclassified | place...
GTGTCGGCGGCCGGCATCCTGCTCGTGGACGCGCACGGCGAGCTACAGATCATCGCCGCCTCGGACGAGCACACCCGCCTGCTGGAGCTCCTCGCGCTCCAGCACGACCAGGGCCCGTGCGTCGAGTGCTACCGCACCGGCGCCGCCCGCACCAACATCGACCTGACACGGGCCGAGGTGACCGCGGCCTGGCCGCGCTTCGCGGCGCAGGCCCGCGAGACGGGGTACGTGGCCACGCACGCCATACCGCTCCGGCTGCGCAACCGGGTCGTCGGCGCGCTCAACCTCTTCCAGACCACGCCGCACCGCCTCGGCGACGACGACATCGCGCTCGCCCAGGCCCTCGCCGACGTGGCCACCATCGCGGTGCTCCAGCAGCGCACGCTGGAGCAGTCGCACCTCGAGAACAGCCAGTTGCAGACCGCGCTGACCAGCCGCATCCTCGTCGAGCAGGTCAAGGGTGTGCTGGCGGAGCGCTGGAACACGTCCGTCGACGACGCCTTCACCGCCTTCCGCTCCTACGCCCGTGCCCGCCATCTGCGTCTGTCTGATCTCGCGGCGCAGATCATCGCGGGCGACTTCGACACCAGGACCATCCCGGCACCGCCGCGCGCGTCGTAGCCGAGGTCAGGCGCGGCGGGCGGCGACCCGGTCCGCGGCCGGCCAGCGCACGTCGTAGGCCCAACCGGCGCGCTCCATCAGGCGGATGACGGCGGCCGACGGGTCGATCTGGCCGCGGTCGACGCCGTGCCGGGCGCTGGTGGGGTCGGCGTGGTGGAGGTTGTGCCAGCTCTCGCCGAAGGAGAGCAGGGCCAGCGGCCACAGGTTGGTGGCGCGGTCGTGGCGCCGGGTGCGGAAGGGGCGCTCACCGATCATGTGGCAGAGCGAGTTGACGCTCCAGGTGACGTGGTGGAGCAGCGCGATGCGCACAAGTCCCGCCCACAGCAGGCCTGTCAGGCCGTACAGCCAACTGCCGCCGATCGCCCAGCCGAGGCCGAACGGCAGCGCGAGCGTGAGCAGGCACAGCAGCGGGAAGGCGCGGGAGACGGCCCGGATGTCGGGGTCGGCGACGAGGTCGGGGGCGTAACGCTCCGGCGGTGACTGCTCGTTGCGGAACAGCCAGCCGACGTGGGCGTCGAACAGTCCGCGCAACTGGCCGCGCAGATGGGTGCCGTAGCGGTACGGCGAGTGCGGGTCGCCGGGCCGGTCGGTGAAGGCGTGGTGGCGGCGGTGGGTGGCGACCCAGCCGATGACGTCGCCCTGGAAGCTCATCGACCCGGCCACCGCGAGCGCGACGCGCACGGGCCGGATCGCGCGGTACGAGCCGTGGGTGAGCCCGCGGTGGAAGCCGACCGTGACGCCGAGGCCGGTGACCGTGTAGAGGACGGCCGCGAGCACGACGTCGACGGGGTGGACGAGCCGTCCCCACAGCAGCCAGCCGGCCAGGCCGAGCCCCACGAACGGCAGGACGACGATCGCCGCCGTGACCCCGACGTAGATCCGGTCCCCGCTGTCCCGGACGGGCGCCGGGCCCTCATCCGGCGGGAAGGGTGAGGTGCCGTCGTAGGGCGGGGGCGGCGGGCCGGTGCCCGCCGGGATCCCCGTCGACGACGGGGTGGAGATGATGGACATGGCGGGACTCCTCGGCCTCGCTGCGGATGGCGCGGCCGGGGTCACGGGCTGCCCCTGGGAAGGGAAACGCGAGGACACGGCGCCGGAGCGGGACATCGGCGCGCGAAGGCCTCGGTCCTTTCACGGTACTCCGGCACGCGCCGGAACGGGTCGGCCGGGAGCGCGTGACCGCCGCGTTGACACGAACCGTCGCCGCACGTTGACTGGCAGCACGGCGCAGGGCAGTGGCCGGCGAACGGACGATCCCAATAACGCCTTCGGGCGGGACGGAAGCGACTCCCGATGATGTACGACCAGACACGCGCCCAACAACCCGCAGGCCAGAACCGGGTCCCCTCCGAACGCCGCACCCCGGGCCCGGAGCCGCTGCTCCCGTCGACCGAGCGGGACAAGGTCCTCCAGCGGCTCCGACACGCCCTCAACACCTTCGCCGACACCCCGCGCGACGCCCTGGCGGAGGCGGAGAGCGCCTACGACGAGGCCACCGCCCAACTCGTCGCCGCCCTCGCGGCACGCCGCGAACTCCTCCGCGCCGGCTGGGCGGACCAGGACTCCGAGTCCCCGGCCGAGTCCCCGTCGGAGTCCGATTCCGAGGAGTTCCGCAACGCGCTGCGGCAGTACCGCGAGATCACCCAGCGGCTCCTTCAGCTGTAGCCGACCGCCCGTGTGATCGCCGACTCCACCGCACGTACGTCCCTTTCAACTCGCCCCAGCGCAAGGCCTGTTCGCCGGTCAGCGCGCCGCGCAGCTCCCCCAGCTTCAGCAGGTTCGCCTCGGCGCCGGTCCCCAGGGTCTGCGCCTCGGCGGTGTAGTGGTCGTCCAACACGGCGGACAGTTCACGGGAATTCATCACCGGCTCGATGCGCTGGGCGATGCGGTTCATGCTGCGGTACGACCCCTGGAGCCGGAACGGCGGTTCCGTGCGGGCCGCGTCCGTCGTCGCCGCCGACGCCATGTACGCGGAGTTGACCGCGAGCACGGTGTCGCGGGCGGTGATGAGGTGCCTCAACACCCCGACCATCCGAGCCAGTTCGGCGGGGTCGCAGGCGTAGGACAGCCGGTCCGCGCGGGCGGTCGCGTCGCCCTCCGCGAGGCGGATCAGCAGGTCCAGGTCGGCCCGGTCGCGGCCTGCCAGCGGGGCGAGGACCGGGTTGGAGGTCAGCGCGTTCTCCAGGAAACTCAGCGCGAACACCGCCTCCTTGCCGGTGAGTACGTCGCCGAGGTTCCAGACGTCGGCACGGTTGGCCAGCATGTCGGGCACCCGGAAACGCCCGCCCGACTCGGTGTAGGGGTTACCGGTCATGCAGACGGCGAACCGTTTCCCCCGTAGGTCATATGTGCGCGGCGCCCCCTCCCACACGCCCTCCACCCGCCGCGTCGCATCGCACAACGGGATGAATTTCTGGAGGAGTTCGGGCGAGGTGTGCTGGATGTCGTCGAGGTGGAGCAGCACGTTGTTGCCGGCCGCCAGCGCGAAGTTGACCTTCTCCACCTCCTGCCGGGCGGTCGCGTTCGGTGCCTCGGCGGGGTCGAGGGAGGTGACCCCGTGCCCGAGGGCCGGCCCGCTGACCTTGACCAGCACCAGCCCGAGCCGGTCGGCGACGTACTCCATGAGGGTCGTCTTGCCGTACCCCGGGGGCGAGATGAGCAGCAGCAGGCCACTCGTGTCGGTCCGCCGTCCCTCCCCCGTCGTACCGATCTGCCGGGCCAAGTTGTCGCCGACCAGCGGGAGATACACCTCGTCGACCAGGCGGCCCCGCACGAAGGACGACAGCACGCGCGGCCGGTACTCGTCGAGGCGCAGCCGGTCACGTTCCGCCGCCACGAGTGCCGTACGGCGCCGCTGGTACGCGCGATGACCGGGCACGTCCGACACCCTGAACTGCCGTGTCCGGGCGAGGAATTCGTCGACCCGAAGCGACAACACCCCCGCCTCGATCTGCGGATGCGAGCCCAGCAGCCCCCCGACCGTCTCCGTCAGCCGCGCGTCCGACTCGTACCGCCGTACCTCCGGGCAGAGTTCGGCGGCCACCGCCTCCGCGAGGTCCCCGGGGTCGGTCTCCGTGCCGGACGCCGTCGTGTACGCCGTCAGCCAGGCCTCCACCAACTGGCGGCGGGCGGCCAGGTCATCGACGGCGAGCACATCGTCGTCGTAGGCCGAACTCCCCACCGTGCGGCGGAACTTGTCGAGCAGTGTGCGTGCCGCCGCGCTGATCACGAAGCCCTCGGGGCCGGTGGTCAGTTCGTCGAAGAGGTACGCGGCGGCGGGCTCGCCGGTCCGCTCGGCCAGTTCCGTCAGGAAGTCGGCGACGGCCGGGATCGGTCCGAAGGTGTCGCGGGCCCGAGCTAGCGAGCGTGCCCGGCGCGTCCAGCCCGCGCGCTCCTCCGCGCTCGTGCCGTGCGTCCAGAACAGCAACACCCGTGCCCGGGCGCCCGGTTCGTGCCGCAGCAGGCCCGCGCCCTCGTACCGGCGGAGCAGGGCGGCCAGGATCGCGGTCGCGTCGTGGTCGTGCACGCCGCGTTCGTAGCCTTCGTCGTACGACTCCTGCGCGGCCCGGCGGACCAGGGCGGCGAGGTCGGGTTCCTGGGCGAGGGCCTGGGCGCCGTGTTCGTCGAGGAGGCGGGCGGCGAGGTGTTCGGCGCGGTAGACCCGCGGTGACTCGGAGGGCAGCGGGCGGTCCCAGAACCTGCGGGTGGCCGCGAACTCCGGGTCCGTGACCGGGTTTCGGTAGTCCGTGCCGGTGAGGGCGAAGGCGAGACCGTCACCGGACGGGACCAGGGTGAGGTCGAGGGGCTCGGTGTTCACGGCGAAGCGGTGGCGGCCCAGGCGCAGGGTCCGGCCGCCGTCCGTGTAGAGATCGGTGCGGTCCCGCAGGGCACGTGCCGCCTCCTCACGGGCCGCCGCGAGCCGGCCGGTCAGCTCCTCCGCCCTCACCTGGTCGCCCAGGTCCCGCAGTTGGCCGGCCGTGCGGCGGACCTTCGTCACCATCGGGTCGGAGGCGAAGTACGTGCTGACCGCGTCGGCGTCGGCGAGCGTGGCCGCCCGCCGCACCACCGTCTCCAGGACCCGGGCCGCCGAGTCCGCCAACTGCTCGGCCCTGCGGGCGCGTTCGTCGGCCAGGGTCTGCCTGCGGGCGGAGAAGGTTTCGTAGATCTCGGTGCGTCTGCCGGTCAGTTCGGCGAGGAAGTCGTCGAAGTCCGTGAAGCGGGCTTCCAGGTTCTCCAACTGGACCAGCAGCCGGGCGAGTTGGGTGTCGCAGGCCTCCGGTGTCGCCGCGTCCGCGAGCGCGCCCGTCACCGACTGGCCCAGCAGCGCGAACTCGGCCGCGAACTCCGCCCGGCCCTCCCGGTCCTGAAGCTCCCGGCGCCGGGCCTCCAGCGTGGCGCGGGCCCGGTTGACCCCGCCCAGCACCTCGGCGATCCGCTCCAGGATCGACGTACGGACCGTGGCGTCACCGATGTCGAGCCCGGCGATCACCTCGGTCACCGTCCGCAGCCCGTCGGTGACTTCGTCGAGCCGGACGGCCACGGGCGCCGACTCGGCGACCGTGACCAGCTCCCCCGCCTCCGTGACCAGCTCACCGATCAGCTCATGGTGCCCGGTGAACGCGTCCTCGCGCGCCAGGTACGCGACCGCCCGCTGCCCGAACGCCCCCAGCTCCGCCTCCACCCCGGCCGCGGACTCGTCGATCCGCGCGGTGTCCGCGTACCGCATCTCCTTCAACGTCAGCAAGTGCCCCTGCGCACGCCGGAGTTCGGTCAGCCCGGCGACCCACCCCGCCGCGTCCCGGGGCACCTCGCCCCGCAGCCGTCGTACGAGCCCGGTGAGCCGGTCCGTGGCCTCGGCGAGGGCGTCGGCCGCGCGGGCGGTGAGGGTCCGGACGGTCTCGAACTCGGCCAGGACCTGCTCGGCCGTGACCCGGACATCCTCCAGCGGGCCGCCCAGATCCCCGAGTTCGGCGTCGCCGAGCCAGTGGTACGAGTCCGCCGCCCGGACACACGCGCCGACCAGCGCCTCGTACACCTCCGCCGTGGGCTCCATCCCGGCCACCGCACCCGCGAGAGACAGACAGTCGGAGATCCCGCGCACGAGATCGGCGTTCCCGATACGGAACAGCGGCCCGGAGCCGACGAGTTGATCGGCGGCATACGTGTCCGAGACAAACGGAGTACGCCACACCCGCACCGGATGGACGCGCGCCGCCTCCCCCTCACCACCCCCGCGCAGCACCATCAGCACACCGTCGTCGAAGAGCGCCCACCCCTGACAGGACAGCGGGTTGGCGACCTCCTTGCGGATCATGTTGTACGGCAGGAGGAGGCTCCGCCCCGGCACCTTCGCCCGGTACGCGAACAGCACGTCCTCACCGTTGGGCGAGCGCACCACCCGCTCCAACTCCAGCCCGGCGGTGTCCACTTCGAAGGTCTTCCACGCCCCCGTGGCCAGGCAGTACCCGCCCGGGAACACGATCCCCTGTTCCTCCGGCAGCCGCTGACACGACAGCCCGATCCCGTCGAGCCGCACGACACCCTTGGTCAGCGTGTTGAAGACCAGGTAGCGGTGGACGTCCTCCTTGTAGGGGCGAATGTCGATGAGTACCAGCGCGCCCACCCGCGCGTACGCGATCTCCGCGTCGGCCGCCGACTGCAACGGCTCGTCCACCGGCTCGGAGTAGATCCCCTCCCCCGTCCCGGTGTTGTCCTCCACCTTGACGGTGAGGGTGCCGCCGACCGTGTCGACGTACAGCCCGTCCTGGATCCGGACGTGCGGATGCCGGCCGGGGACGAGGTCCTCGCGGGTCGTCGCCGTCCAGTCGACGTCGTACGGCGGCGGGAAGACGTGGTCGCGTTCGCCGTGCGCGTCCAGGAAGGCCGCCGACCGGCCGTCGTCCGCGAGTGCCCAGCGCAGCACCCGGATGTCGTCGGCCTTCTCACCGGTGCGGAAGACGGCCAGCAACTTGCCCTCGACGCGCCGGAGTTGGAGCAGCCGGGCCTGACGGTAGTACCGGTGCAGGGCGCCGAACTCCCGCACGAAGTCCGGGTCGTCGAGGAGTCCGGGCACGGCGTCCTCGGGCAGCCGGCGCAGGTCGTGGCGGTCGTGCGGGGCGAGGACGTCGGCCACCGTCGTCTCCCGGCCGGCGCCGAGGGAGACCTGCCGGCCGAAGAGCAGCGTGTCCCCTACGGCGACGAGGTCGCGCGGCACGGCCGGGTGCTCGGTGTCGAGGCGTTCGGTGCCGGTGAGTTCCAGGCGGGTGGAGCCGAACTCCTCGGTGCGGCGGGCGTTGAGCGCCTCGGCACGGCGGGCGAGTTCGGCGGCCTGTGCGGCGAGGCGGTCGCGCAGGACCTCGTAGGTGCCGGTGTCCAGGCCGGTGGTCATGGGGTGCCTCTCAAGGATGCGCGAGCAGCAGGGAAGTCCGGGGGTGAGTAAGGAAGTCGGGGAGTGAGTCCGGAACTGCCGTCCCCTGTGCGGCAGTTCCGGACCGTCTGTGGGGTCAGGCCTTCACCGGGTGGCCGTTGAGCGCGGCCAGCGGGGTGTCCGCCAGGCCCAACTCACCGGCCTTCTCCAGCAGTTGCCGGACCTGACCCGCGTTGGCCGTGTCCGAGGTCATCAGCTTCATCAGCAGCGCGGACACGGTGAGGTTCTGCACGTCGGCCGTGGAGACCGGGCCGAGGACGCGGGCGAGGTCGTCGGCGATGTTCGACGTACCGTCCAGCCAGGGACGCGCCAACGCCTGTGCCGTCTGGGAGTTCTGGACGAAGCCGTCGACGCTCTTGCCGAACGAGATCGACGACATGAGCCGGTCGAGGAAGACGGAGTCGCCGCCGACGATGTCGATGTCGGCGTGCTCCAGGCCCGTCGCGAGGACCGTGGCCTGCGCCTCCGCGACCTGCCGTTGCACATCGAGCCCGGCCAGCCGGATCTCCTTCTCGGCCTGCAACCGCAGCCGGTACTCCTCGTGGCCGCGCGAGGCGTCGTCGAGGGCGGCCATCGCGGCGGCCTTCTCGGTGAGGCCCTCCGCCTCAGCCTTGAGCTTCTCGCCGATGCCGGTGGCTTCCGCGAGCGCGTTCGCCCGTACGCCTTCGGCCTGCGCGAGCACCTTCGCCTGCGCGCCCTCGGCTTCGGCGAGCGCCTTGGCCCGGGTGCCCTCGGCCTCCGCGCGCAGCCGGGCCTCGGTGCCTTCCGCCTCCGCGCGCAGCCGCGCTCCCGTGGCCTCGGCCTCCGCGCGGCCGGCCTTCACGGTGACCTCGGCCTCCTTGTCGCGGACCTGGACCTCGGCGAGTCCGGCCGCGGCGGCCTCCGCCTGGATGCCCTCGGCGAGCCGGAGCTTGGCGCGGGCATCCAGATCGGCGGACTTCAACCGGGCCTCGGCGAGGGTGAGTTGCTCACCGGCCCGGTGCTTGGCGGCGGCCTCCGCGGCCTCGGCCCCCTTGATGTCCTTGACCAGCTTCTCCTGCGCCTCCGCCTCGGCGGCGATGATCACGGCCTGACGGGTGCGCTCGGCCTCCTCGACGACCCGCAGCTTCTTGATGGCCTCCTCCTGCTCGGCGACCGTACGGTCGACGGCGATCCGTTCCCGGACCACGTCGGCGACCTCGCGCCGCTCGGCCTCGACCTCCTTGTCGCGGGCGATCCCGGACAGCGAGGTCTCCCGCTCCCTGGCGATGACTTCGAGGAGCCGGTCCTTCTCGATGCGCTCGTTCTCGACGGCGATGACCCGCTCGCGGTTCTTCTGGGCCACTGCGATCTCGCGGGCCTGGTTCTCGCGCTGGACGCCGAGTTGCTCCTCGGTACGGAGGAACGCGGTCTGTGCGCCCAGCCGTTCCTCCTCCTGCACCTTCGCGGTGGCGGCCTCCTCGCGTGCCCGCAGGACCTCCACCTCACGGCGCTGCTTGATCTCCGCCTCGGCCTGCCGGCGCTCCAGTTCCAGGATGGTCTCCCGGGCGTCGACGTTCTGCCGGGTGATCTCCTTCTGCTCGGTGCGCTGGAACTCGTTGGTGCGGACGTGCTCGATCGTCGTCAGCTCGGTGATCTTCCGGATGCCCTGCGCGTCCAGGATGTTCTGGTTGTCGAGCTGGGTCATCGGCGTCTGTTCGAGGAAGTCGATGGCCGCGTCGTCGAGGTGGTAGCCGTTGAGGTCGGTGCCGATGACCTGGATGATCCGGTCCCGGAACTCCTCGCGCTTGGTGTAGAGATCGACGAAGTCCAGCTGCTTGCCCACGGTCTTCAGCGCCTCGGAGAACTTCGCGGCGAAGAAGTCCTGGATCGCCACCGGGTCGCTCGCCGTCTGGGTGCCGATGGCCTGCGCGACCTTGATGACGTCCTCGACGGTCTTGTTGACCCGCACGAAGAAGCTGATGTGGATGTCGGCGCGGATGTTGTCCTGGCAGATCAGGCCCTCGCGCCCGGTGCGGCGGATCTCGATGGTCTTCACCGAGATGTCCATGAACTCGGCCTTGTGCAGCACCGGCAGGACGACGGCGCCGGTGAAGGTGACGTCGACCTTCTTCGTCTTGGAGACGATCAGCGCCCGCCCCTGCTCCACCTTCCGGAACAGCCGGCCGACCACCAGGAGCAGGGTGAGCGCGATGAGCAGGACAACGGCGACGAACACACCGATGCCGACGGTGATGGCGTTCATGACATGGGTCCCCAAGGGATGAGAAAGGTGATGAAACGGGCGTGGGCCAACAGAGGTTGACCAACAGGCGTAGGCAACAGGCGTGGGCAACAGGCGTGGGCAACGGCCGTAGGCCAACAGGCGTTGGCGGTCTATCCCTTCGTGCCCGGGCCGGTCCTCGGGTCCAGCGCGCTGTCGTAGGGCGCGACCCAGAAGAACTCGCCGGTCTCGTCGTAGGCGTAGAGCAGTCCGGTGCTGCCGCTGCCGAGCACGCCCTGCGCCAGGTCGCCGTCCGGCTGCCGGACCTGGACCACCGCCGCCGACCCGTCCGCCGCCCTGACCTCCGCCTGTCCGAACCCGGCGTCGACCCGCCCGGTGCGGATGGTGCAGGTCAGGCCGACGAAGTCGAGCCGCGAGGGCCCGTGTTCGTCGGGGAACAGGCGGTGCAGGGGTCGTACGAACAGCTTGGTCGCCTGCCAGGAGACGTACACCGTGCCGATCAGCACGACCACCCCGACCAGGACGCCGACCGGGCCCGAAGGGACCAGCAGCACGCTCGCGCAGTAGCTGATCAGCCAGCCGACGGCGACGAACAGCGAGAAGGCGAAGGTCACCGGAACTCCGCCGAGCCACCGGCCGGCGAAGTGGGCCCGTGAGTGGACGTGGGCGTGCAGGTGGCCGTGTCCGTGCGCGTCGGCCGCGCCGAGCGCGACCAGCAGCCAGTAGAGGACGACCACGAGGAGTGCCGCGCTGAAGACGACGGCGGGAAACCCGATCGCGGCAGCGAAGAACGCCCCCATGATCCCGGCCCCCCGTTCCCTCACTCGCCCCGACAGTCCACGGGGATCCGCGGAGCGCGGAACCGGTGCGGGACACCTGCCGGTGTCCGGCACCGGAACCTTCCGCGGTGCTCCCCTGGCGCCATGGTGCACGCGGGGTGCGCGCCCGCGCATTGCCGGAACCCGGCAGTGTTCATTAGGGTCTTGATGCCGGTGACGCGCTAAGAAAGCGTCACCAGGGCGTCAAGA
>Ga0307510_10011988_pt1 | contig 10279 bp, 7 predicted proteins | sample 12_EM_MG_FD_207224 | JGI IMG/M metagenome (GOLD analysis project Ga0307510, IMG submission 207224) | Populus trichocarpa ectomycorrhiza microbial communities from riparian zone in the Pacific Northwest, United States - 12_EM | ecosystem: Host-associated > Plants > Roots > Unclassified | place...
ATTTTGACCGCAGTATCTTTCTCTCCGTCGTCAAACAGTAAGTTCCCATGACCTCGGCGAAAGAACGCAACACAATCTGTCGGTGTGGCGAGCTTTCGCATCGCTGCATTTTACTCGCCTTCGAAACTCCAGGCCTTCTACTTCAGGTCGCATCCGCTACGGCGAAAATTGATCGGAGGGATCACCCCGGACAATTATAGCCGTGCATCAGCAAGCACACACTCCCGAATTGGTTACACTTACAAAACGTTGGCATTTCATCAAATACACCAAATAGTTGCATTCTACCTTAACGGGACGCAAAGGATTTTCGCCTTACAACATTACCTCCTTACTTTCGGCCACAATCGAACGCACCAATGCCATCTTGGCGTGTCTGTTTTTGTGAAGCGTCGGTTTGGGCGAAGTCTGATGAGACGCTTTGTCGATCCGAATCACGTGTCGCGATCTCTGCAATTGATGCGGCGTGCAACTCCTTCTTCGGGCTGCGCCGTCCTGACTGGAATTCACGTACCTAAGGTCCGGCTCCGATACAGAGCCGGAGAATCGCGTCTCGCTGCGGACGCGATCGGCTTTTCTCGTGGCGTAGAGCGAATGCGTGGTGCCCTCGGTAAGTGTTGCCTGACCCGCTGAGCGGGCTCGACTGTAGAAGGGTGAGCTGGCGTGAGTGATCCAAAGCAGAACTTCGACCCTGACAATCCGCTTTACTACGCGCCGCAGCGGGCCAGTGAACAGAACGACCAGCCTGATCCCGTCATCGCGGCGGAGCAAGAAGAGGATAATCAGGCTTGGTCGGCGCCGCGGACTCCTTTTGAGAACGTTGCACATTTGCGCCCCCTCAGAGCTCAGGATCCGCAAAACCAGAAGCTTTCGGATGTCTTTGCAGAGGCGGTCGCCAGGGCCGAGCAACAGCAGCTCGAACCGAGACTCGTCGAAGTGCCATCGTTTGCGCAAAGCCGCCAGTGGATCGGCATCTTAGCCAGATTTTCGATTGCGGTGGCGGCGTCGGCGTTGGTCGCACTGGCGTTTGTTGGTTCGTTTCCGCGAGCGGGGACTCCGGTTGAAGACGACGCATCGATAGCCGTGCAGACATTGCAACGGTGGAGATCAACCTTATTCCAAGCGTCACCGCACAGGGCGGCCCCGACGCTGATCGTCCGCGACAACAATGGATACATTAATGAGCCGCTGGAGCTTGGTGTCAGCGTCGACAATCCCGCTCCCGGCATGACGGTCATCGTTAAATGGATGCCGGCCGGTGCGCGGTTGACGGCCGGTAGGCGGGCGAACGCGAATGAGTGGCGCGTGCCGGCCCAGGAGATTTCGGACACCGCGATCATTCCACCGGCCGGCTTCATCGGCGAAATGAATTTGTCCGCCGAACTGCTCGGCGCGGAGGCAGTTACCCTGGTCACGGCCTTCGTCCGGCTGAACTGGGCGGCCACGCCGTCCGGCAGCGTCCCGGCAGCAACGGCGAGCACCACAGCGGCGCCCCCCGCCCCCGTAGCGCCACCGGAGCCGCAGGCCGTCGCCTCCCCGCCACCGGCCGCGGCCGAGGCCACACCACCGCCGCCAGTGCGCGCAGAGCCGATCCGGGAGTTGAGTCCCAATGAAGTCGCGGGCTATGTCAGGCGGGCGCAGGAACTCCTAGCGAGCGGCGATCTGCAGGCGGGACGTTTGCTGTTGATGCGTGCGGCGGAAGCTCACGATGCTCGCGCTGCGTTTCTGCTGGCGAAGACCTTCGACCCGACCGCGTTGAGACAGTTCGGCGCAGGCGATCCGGTACCTGATCTGACGCAAGCGCGAAACTGGTATCAAAGAGCCAAGGATTGGGGTTCGCCCGAGGCGCAGCGACAACTTGATGCCCTCGCCAGCTATTCTCCGCGATAAAGCTGGCTACCGGCCGGATGAGTGCGGCAGCCGCAGGCGGCCGGAAGGCCGCGAAGGTTTATCAATCGCGTTTATGCAATCTTCGCTCGACCGGTGTCGAAATCGGCAGCCTGACGCGGATTGCGCTGGGAGTCTTCCGGCAGTGCATCAAGATGACACGCCACCCACTGACCGTTACCGGTCGAGCGAAGCTCCGGTTCCTCGGTTCGGCAGCGACCGAACACGAATGGACACCTTGTGTGGAAGCGGCATCCGCTGGGCGGATTGATCGGGCTCGGCACGTCGCCCTTGAGGATGATCGGGTTGCGGATCGCCCCGGGCTCCGGCACCGGCACGGCCGAAAGCAGGGCCTTGGTGTAAGGATGCTTCGGCTCGGTGAAGATCTGCTGCCTGGGCGCCATCTCGACGATCTTGCCGAGATACATCACCGCGACGCGGTGCGTCATGTGCTCGACAACAGCCAGATCGTGGCTGATGAACAGCAGCGCGAGGCCGAACTCCCGCTGCAGATCCTGCAGCAGGTTGACGATCTGCGCCTTTACGGAGACGTCGAGCGCCGAGACCGCCTCATCGCAGACGATCAGTTCGGGTTCGGCTGCGAGCGCACGCGCAATGCCGATGCGCTGGCGTTGACCGCCCGAGAATTCATGCGGCCGGCGGTTCAAGGCGTCGCGTGGCAGGCGCACGGTGTCCATCAGCACCGCAACCCGCGCTTCGAGGTCGGCGGAAGATTTGGCGAGACCGAAATTGCGGATGGGCTCGGCTAGGATGTCGCGCACACGCATCCGCGGATTGAGACTGGAAAACGGATCCTGGAACACCACCTGCACACGGCGGCGCATGCTGCGCAGCCCGCCGGGCGACAGATCGTCGATACGCTGTCCGTCCAGCACCACCTGGCCGGCGGTGATATCGAACAGTCGCAGGATGGCCCGGCCGACAGTTGACTTGCCGCAGCCGGACTCGCCCACGAGGGACAGGGTCTCGCCACGCTCGACCTCGAAGGAAACGCCGTCCACGGCGTAGACCCAGCCGGACTTGTGGAACAGGCCGCCGCGGACCGGAAAATGCTTCTTGAGATCATTGACCTGAAGCAGTGGACCTCGAGGCAGCGGGGCGCTCATGCCGCAGTTGCCTCCTTGGGCGCATAATGGCAGGCCGCGATGTGGCGGGAACCCTTCTCCTCGAGGCCCGGCGCGACCGCTAGACAAAGATCGGTCGCCAGCAAACATCGCCCGGCAAAGACGCAGCCGTCGATCCGCTGCTTGAGGCTGGGCACCTGCCCTGGGATCTCGGCAAGGCGCCGCGCGGCGCCGGTGAGCGAGGAGCCGAGCCTGGGTACCGCACCGAGCAGGCCCTGCGTATAGGGATGACGGGGGGAGCGGAACAGCGCCGCCGCGGGCGCCTCCTCCACTTTGCGGCCGGCATACATCACCATGACGCGCTCGGCGATTTCGGCGACCACGCCGAGATCATGGGTGATCAGAACGATCGCTGCACCGACGCGGCGCTTGAGGTCCAGCATCAACTGCAGGATCTGCGCCTGGATCGTTACGTCCAGCGCCGTGGTCGGTTCGTCGGCGATCAGGAGCCTTGGGTTGCAGGCAAGCGCCATGGCGATCATCACGCGCTGGCGCATACCGCCCGAGAGCTGATGCGGATATTCGTGCACACGTCGTGCCGGTTCGGGGATGCCAACCAAGGTCAGCATCTCGATGGCGCGTGCCAGTGCGGCCTGTTTGTCGAGTCCCTGATGCAACCGCAGCGTCTCGCCGATCTGACGACCAACGGACAGCACCGGATTCAGGCTCGTCATCGGCTCCTGGAAGATCATCGAAATGTCGTTGCCACGGATGGCGCGCATGTCGCGATCGGAGAGTTGCAGCAGGTCCTTTCCCTGAAAATGTACCGCCCCCGCGATTTTGCCCGGCGGCTCCGGGATCAGCCGCATCAGCGACATGGCGGTGACCGATTTGCCGCAGCCGGATTCGCCGACGATCGCCAGTGTTTCGCCTTCGTCGACGTGGAAGGACACGCCATCGACGGCGCGGTTGATACCCTCCGGGGTACGGAAGTGGGTCTGCAGATTGCGGACTTCGAGCAATGCCATCTACAGGCCCTTGGCCATTCGCGGATCGAGCGCGTCACGCAGGCCGTCGCCGAGCAGGTTGACCGCGAGCACGGTCACTGACAGGAACGCGGCGGGAAAGAACACGATGTAAGGCTTGACCTGCCACAGCGCCCTGCCCTCGGCCATGATGTTGCCCCAGGACGGAATCGTGGGCGGCGTACCGGCGCCGATGAAGGAGAGAATGGACTCTACGATCATGGCGCTGGCGCAGATATAGGTCGCCTGCACCAGCATCGGCGCCAGCGTGTTGGGCAGGATGTGGCGCAGGATGATCATCGGCGTCCGCGTGCCGGAGGCTGTGGCAGCGTCAACATAAGGCTGCTCGCGCAAAGACAACACAACGCTGCGCACCAGACGCGACACCCGCGGGATTTCGGCAACGGTGATGGCCAGGATGACATTGCCGACGCTGCCACGCGTCAGCGCCATCAGCGCGACCGCGAGCAGGATCGGCGGAATTGACATCAGCCCGTCCATGAACCGCATGACGATGCCGTCCGCCCAGCGCACGAAACCCGAGACGAGGCCGATGGCGAGACCGGCGAGCGAGGCCAGTGCCGCCACCGAAAGACCTACGGTGAGCGAGACCCGGGCCCCGTAGAGCACGCGTGAATAGAGGTCGCGGCCGAGCATGTCGGTGCCGAACCAGTAGAGCGCGGAAGGCGCGCGGGTGCGCCTCGCGGGCGCCAGCGCGGTAGGGTCGACGGTCCAAAGATAAGGCGCGAAGATCCCGACCAGTACGAGGCAGAGCAGCAATCCGCCGCCGATCGCAACCGTCGGGTGATTGCGCAGGAAGCCCATGACGCCGCGCCGGACTTTCACCGGCAACAGCAGGTCCGGCAATGGCGGCGCGATGGCAAGCCCCGGCGGTACCGGCACCGTGCTGGTGGTCGAGACGGTCAATAGCGGATCCTCGGATCGACCAGGGTGTAGATGACGTCGACCACCAGATTGACCAGCACATAGAGGAAACTGAACAGCAGCACGATGCCCTGGATGACCGGATAGTCGCGACGTAGGATGGCGTCGATCGTCAGCCGGCCAAGACCTGGAATCGCGAACACGCTTTCGGTCACGACCGCGCCGCCGATTAGGAGGGCGACGCCGATCCCGATCACCGTCACGATCGGTACGGCGGCGTTTTTCAGCGCATGAACGAACAGGATGCTGCGCCGATCCAGACCCTTGGCGCGCGCCGTGCGGATATAGTCTTGCTGCAGCACCTCGAGCATCGAGGCGCGGGTAATGCGCGCGATCAGCGCGACGTCGACGCAGCCGAGCGCGACCGCCGGGAGGATCAGGTTCTGCAGCCATGGCCAGATGCCTTCGGCCAGTGGCGTGTAGCCCTGTACCGGAAGCCATTCGAGCCCGAGCGCGAACACGTAGGCGAGGACGTATCCGACAACGAAGACCGGAAACGAGAATGCCAGCACGGCGAAGGCCATGATGGTGTGGTCCACCCAGCTTCCCGCCTTCCACGCTGCCACCACGCCGAGCGGCACGGCGATGACAATGGCCAGGCCGAGGGTAAGCACCATCAGCGAAAGCGTCGGCTCGATACGCTGGGCGATCAGCGCGGAAACCGGCAGGTTGGTGAAAATCGAGGTGCCGAGATCACCATGCAGGATGTGCCAGAGCCAGCTTCCGAACTGGACCAGAAACGGGCGGTCGAGGCCGAGGCCCTGGCGAATCCGCTCGACGTCGGCGGGGCTTGCCTGGTCGCCCGCGATCACCGCCGCCGGATCGCCCGGCGCGATGTAGAGCAGGCTGAAGACGAACAGCGCGACGATCGCCATCACCGGCACGGTCGAGAGAACGCGCCTGAGGATATAGGAGAGCATGTCGGTTCACCGCGCCGTCATGCGGTCTTCGACACGCCCCAGAAGAATGGCAGCGGCCCCTTCACGATGCCTGCGATGTTCTTGCGCCAAGCCGTGTAGCTCAGGAAGAAACCGGTCGGCGCATAGATGACGTCCTCGAGCGCCGCCTTGTTGAGGCGTTTGACCGCAGCCTTCTCCTCATCGAGGTTTTTGGCGTCGAACCACGCGATGACTTCCTTTTCCACCGGCTCGCTGGTGGGCCAGCCGAACCACGCCTTGTCGCCGTTGGCGCGAATGGCGTTATAGGCGGCGGGACTGATGCAGTCGGCGCCGGCGTGCCAGGTGTGAAACACCTGCCAGCCGCCCTGCCCCGGGGGCGTCTTCTGGGCGCGGCGGGAACCGACCGTGCCCCAATCGGTAGCGACGAAGTCGACATTCATGCCCATCTGCTTCAACAGATCGGCGGTGACATCGCCCTGCGCCTTGGTGATCGGCTGATCCTGCGCCACCACGCAGGTCACCGGCTGGCCGGAATATCCGCTCTCGGCCAGAAGCCTCTTGGCCATCGCGAAATCGCGCTTGCCCTTCAGGATCTCGCCACCCTCCTCGGTGTAAAGCGGCGTATCCGGCGTGAAGAAGCCCGGCAGCGGTTTCCAGAGCGCGGTATCGTCGCCGACCAGCGCACGCATGTAGTCTTCCTGGCTCAGCGCCGCCAGCACAGCGCGCCGCGCCTTCACATCGTTGAACGGCGGGTGCAAATGGTTCATCCGGAACGAACCGATGTTGCCGAGCGGGTCGGCGATGTCGACGCTGATGTTGCGGTTCTTGCGAAGCTGCGGCACCAGGTCGGTGATCGGGCTTTCCCACCAGTCGACCTCGCCGTTCTGCAGCGCCGCCGCCGCCGTCGCCGGATCCGGGATCACCACCCATTCGACGCGGTCGACCAGCATCTCCTTACCGCCGGCGAGCCACGACGCCTTCTCCTGCCGCGGCGTATAATCGGAAAATTTCTCGAACACCGCCTTCGCACCCGGCACCCATTCGCTCTTGGCGAATTTCATCGGGCCCGAGCCGACATAGTCGGGGATCTGCTTGAACGGATCGGTCTGGGCGATACGCTCCGGCATGATGAAGGCGCAGGGCGTGCTGTTCTTGCCCAACGCCAGCATCATCTTCGGATAAGGCTGCTTCAACGACCATTTGAAGGTCCTGTCGTCGACAGCGGTAAGCTCGTTCTGGATCGCCTTGAGCATCAGCCCCATGGGATCGCGCGCCGACCAACGCGTCAGGCTCGCCACCACGTCCTTGCTCAGCACCGGCTCGCCGTCGTGGAATTTCAGCCCCGGCCGGAGCCGAAAGGTCCAGACCAGACCGTCATCGGATACTTCTTCGGACTCGACCATCTGGCGCTGCGGTTGCAGCGACGCGTCGAGGCCATAGAGGGTGTCCCACACCAGCGCGGCGGCGTTGCGCACGACATACTGGGTCCCCCAAATGGGATCGAAGTTTGCGAGATTGGCCTGCGGCACAAAGCGCAAGGTGCGCGCCGCAGCTCCCTGGGAGAGGGCCGGCATCGAAAGCCCGCCGGTCGCCGCAAGGCCGCCCGCCCCGGCCAGTCCTTTCAACACTGTCCTGCGATCCATAAAAGCTCTCCCAGTCTCGAGTTGCGACCGTGGTTACGTCCATTTCATCGGTCGAGGGTTCGGCGCCAAATCAGCGAAACGGACCAGTCAGACCGATCGCGATCAGCCTTCTGTTCCTGCAAGTGGTATGCCAGCATGGCCGATCGCTCCGCCGTCGGGCGCGAACAAAAAGGCATTTTCGAGCGGCGACATTCTCGAGCGATCGCATCGAGTTACGGGCGGTCTAGCCTGCGAGTTGCTTGAATTTGGACGATTGTTTCGGATGCCACCAACGACCGCCAATGACGACGCCTTCGGACACGATCTTGCGGTCGCCGATCAAATGCTCGCCGACCACGTCAACATAATCGAACTGACCTTGCTTGACCGAGATCAGGGTGGCGTCTCCAACGCTTCCCGGCTTGAGGCTTCCGAGTTCGGGACGCCGCATCGCCATCGCCGCATTCACCGTCGAGGCTGCCACCACGTCGGGAAGCGGCATGCCCATGCACAGAAACTTGGACATGGTCGTCACCTGATCGAAGACCGGGCCATCGATGCACAGGACATGGATGTCCGAGGAGATGGTGTCCGGATAGAAGCCGTTGGCGAGCATCGCCCGCGCGGTCTTGAAGGCGAATGAGCCCTTGCCGTGACCGATATCGAACAACACGCCGCGTTCGCGCGCCTCCCGCACCACCTGCTTCACCGTGCCCTGGGCGGTGGCAGGCGTGTTGGGAAACGGCCGGAAGGCGTGGGTGAGAACGTCGCCCGGACGCAGGCGGGCGAGCACCTCCTCGTAGCTCGGCGGCGGATGGTCGATGTGCGCCATCAGCGGCATGCCAACCTCCTCGGCGACTTCAAGCGCGATCTCGAGCGGCACGATCCCCGAGGTGCCCGAGGAGTTGCGTCCTACCCGCACCTTGATGCCGACGATGAGGTCGCGGTTGTGCTCCGCCACCGCAACGGCGTCGATCGGATTCATCAGCCGGATCTCTTCACTCTCGCCGACCATGACCCGATGCGAGAAGCCGAAGATGCCGGCGTGCGAGACATGCAGGTAAGCCAGAATGCGGACCTGGCTCGGCTCGATCACGTGCTTGCGGAAGCCCGCGAAATTACCCGGGCCGGCGCTGCCGGTGTCGACCGCCGTGGTGACGCCGGAAGCGCGGCAGAATTCCTCGGCGTCGATCCCGATCGAGGTGCCACCCCAATAGACATGGGTATGCAGATCGATAAGCCCGGGCGTGACGATGTAACCCGAGACGTCGCGCACCTCGGTTCCCGGATCGACCTTGAGCTGGTGTCCGACCATGGCAACCTTGCCCGCGGCGAAGGCGACATCGGCCACCACGTCGAGGTTCTGGGAGGGGTCAATCACCCGACCGCCGCGCAGCACCAGATCGAAAGGCATTGTAGTCTCCTGAGATGAGAATGAAGAAAGTGGCGGGACCCCGCTCACCCGGCAGAAGGAGTGCGCGAGCATCGACGAGCCACCAGCCATTGAAGGCCACCTGAAGCCATTGAAGGCCACCTGAGCTTCCGGCAAATCGCGGATTTTCCTGATCGCCGCGGCTGCGACGGCGCGGAAAACACGGAACACCTTTGCCTCCAATTTGAGCGGGCTGCCGATTCAAACGGCGAACGCGCCGTGCCACCAGCAGCTCCGCGCACCAGCGATTACAGACGCGCCCGACGCCAAATGCAATCACTCGTGCTATGATATTTTAGCCGGGACAATAACGGGCGGTTCCTGGCAGCCGCAACGGCTGTACAGGGAGAGCGATGCAATCTTTACCCTGCGTACGAAAGCGTTGGCATGCGGGTTGCTGGTGTTCACGATGTGCCTGTTTGGAAGGATGAAACAAATGCGATCTGATATCTGGCTCCGCGGCGCGCTGCTGGTCGCCTGCACCACATTGGCGACCGCAGTTCCGGCGCTTGCGCAAAAATCGGCCGATACGCTGCGCATCACCTGGCGCGAGGCCATTCCCGATGTCAATCCGTACTACAATTCGCTGCGCTCCGGCATGGTGGTGGCGTTCCAGGCCTTCGACTGCCTGATGTATCGCGATCCCACGACCAACGAGATCAAGCCCGCCCTGGCCACGTCGTGGAAGCAGGTCGATGCGACCACGATCGACTTCACCCTGCGCGAGGGGGTGACGTTCCAGAACGGCGATCCCTTTACCGCCGATGACGTCGTGTACACCATCAACACCATCATCCACGACAAGCAGGTGGCAATTCCGACTTACTACACCTCTTACGCCGGCGCCGAGAAGATCGATGACTTTCACGTGCGCCTCAAGCTAACCGGCATATCTCCGGCCGTGATGGAATATCTCTCGATGGTTACGCCGATCTGGCCCAAGGCCTATCGCGAGAAAGTCGGTGTCGAGGCCTACTCACGCGCCCCGATCGGCACCGGCCCTTACAAGATCACCAAGGTCGACGGCACCACCCAGATCGATATGGAGCGGTATGACGGCCACTACGCCGGCAGCCCCAAGGGAAAGCCTGCGATCAAGTACATCAAGATCCACGAAGTACCGGACGCCACCACCGAGATGACGGAGCTGCTCGGAGGAAAAGCCGACTGGATCTGGAACTACAATGCCGATCAGTACGACAATATCACCCGCGTGCCGAGCTTGCAGGCGCTGCGGTTCCCCATCATGCGGGTGCATTTTCTGGCGATCGACGCCGCTGGCCGTTCAGGTGCCGACAATCCCATGACCAAATTGAAGGTACGACAGGCGGTCATCTCGGCGATCGACCGCGCGACCATGGCCAAGCAACTGATCCAGGGCGAT
>Ga0307510_10011989_pt1 | contig 10278 bp, 9 predicted proteins | sample 12_EM_MG_FD_207224 | JGI IMG/M metagenome (GOLD analysis project Ga0307510, IMG submission 207224) | Populus trichocarpa ectomycorrhiza microbial communities from riparian zone in the Pacific Northwest, United States - 12_EM | ecosystem: Host-associated > Plants > Roots > Unclassified | place...
GTTACCCCTCGTTCCCTATTTCAGCATTGTTCGCCATCCTTCCATCACCGCTGTCCTCCCACTACGATCTTTTTACCTTTGGCTGCAGTTGAAGTATAAGAAATGCCTTTCATGACTGATACATTCATCTTACATGGACCGAACCACGAGTGCATGTTAGCCTTTCACTTATTATTTGTTATCTCCTGGGGGAGCTTAAGGATGACCGTAATTGATGATACCCAATCAAGCTCTCTAGACGTATATCGATACCCACGTTGACATGGGGATTAAGTTAACTCCCAATTCAAATCGACAAAATATGATATTTGTCTTGAAGGCTCATACGCTGGAGAAGACCTCACTGTGTCTTATCCCAACAAGGTGCCTCAGTACCCTGCCGATTCGTTGCTCGAACACATTGACCGATACCTGCGTAGTTCCGCATGTCTGGTAAACGGCCGTCACTCCAGTGCTGGCCTCACGGCGTTAACCGTGACGGAATACCGGTGAATGAACGTATCGCTCACTTGGGGGCAGCAGCCATGATGTCATTCTAAACGACATGCCCGTGAAAAGCACGTTTCTACAACAGGGGATATGGGGATGAGGTAGCTCGATGGGAATACTACGCTGTACCATATAGTACGCAGATCTCTGGTGCAAGCTCGGTGCTGGCCCGACGAGAAATCGAATAGCCTGTTTGCGTCCTCTGGACTTGTGTTAAGCCGTAGGCGTGTATCGACAACTAAGGATAGGTTTTCTTGCGCCGATGAGATGCGCAGGCCCGGGGGTAGGGCGAGGAAGAGAAAGAGGCATATAGACCTTCAGACTCGATTCCCGAGCCAGTCCTTCCATTACGTGAATACATCACCAAATCGGCAAATTTTCTTGTGAGGCGAGGCAGTGCGGCTCTCATGAATTGGTTACGGTCCAGTGTAACACGGTGGTGTCATGCCCCGAAACGAGCCAAGTTCGAACGTGGCTCGAGCTAGAGCTTGGAGAAGGCGCGCTTTGACTGGCGGATAGACAACCTGCTTCCCGACTTTGCCACTCTGGATGGAAGGCTTGCCATGAGCTGAGCCATGCGAGCGCACCAAAAACGAAGGACATTCGTCTTTATACAGATGGAAGGTGCAGAGGTAGAAGCGCAAAGGAAAGACTCGGAAGTCCGACTCTTGTATGCGGAGAGTGACTCGGAATCGTCACTCGATCTGAATAACTGTTTTCCTCTGATTCGCTCACCCGGCTACCTTTCCGATACATGACGGCCATTTCTTGGCCTCAGCAACGATGCCATTACTGTAGTTGGCTATTGGAGACACTGTACGCATTCAAGGATGGTATAGCATGGGGGATAGTGACAAGGTGCGTCCTAGTAGTGTACTAGTAAGTGTACTAGTGGGCAACGTCATCACGATTAGGGTCGTTCACCCTTCCGGTGTCGCCAAGCAGGAACTAACCACTGATGCCAAACTACAGTGGTTGACGTCCGGCAGAATAACACCAACAACCATGGCGAACAGCAAGGTTAGGATGTCTATGTCATTCCACATCCGCCCACGGCCCACCACCCCTCAACGAGTGCCTTGGCCCAAAGCTCCTCAACCACACAATGTCGGTCAATGTGGAATGCGGTGTGTATTGCTTTGAGGCGACAAACAGAGATCACAATCGATAATGGCGCCCTATATATGACTGTAGAAAGCGAGTTTGAGGTGATTCTAGGGGTCGTTTTGAAACAAGATGCGGCCCGGGGGAGGGGCATGGCTCCAGCGCGCGGTCAGTTGGCGATGGTAAGAAAGACTACAATAGTCAGCCCTTCAAGCTTCAAGCTTCAAACGGAAACCACCCCTCGGCGCCTATCGACATCCGATACGTGCGGTGCTGCCTGTATGTGGGCGTCACACAGCCTGTGTCAGGCTGTGTGCGTGCCTCGTTGTTTCTTTGACTCTTCCCCACCACGTCTGCTGTCTTTTCCATCGTCACACAGCACATATTCTTCTACTCATCTACTAGACTACTTCCATCACATATGTCTTTCATCCGTACTCGTATAACGACTGACACCGGGCCTTCTGGCTCTAGACTGGATTTACTTTTTGATACTGCCCTGCAGAGCTATGCGAAGCAGACAGGGACGACATTGGCTGACCATCCTCTCGCCTTGAAATTCCAACAATGCCGTTCTGTCAATTCAATTCTAGAAATTCTCCAGGAGCAAGCTAGGACGTTGACTGAATTTCGAGGAGACAATGGGAAGGTTATGAAATCTCTCAAGCGGGTGGTCTATATCCTCCATGCGCTTTCCACGAGCAATGATGGTATTATCCTGGTATGCCGTGGTGGCTTTTTGAGTAATCCCAGTTCCTTATGCTTATTTTGTAGCCATTTCCCCCTGGCAGCGCAATCTTTACAGCTTTTGGTATCCTATTCGCCGTCTGTCTTTCCCAGTTCCCGCTCTATCATAGATATGCTCCTGACGTCCACGTTTATCAGGCCATCAAGGACGCTAGCTCAAGTTACGATGCTCTGGTCGACCTACTTGAGACCATCGAACACTTCCTAAGCCGACTCGACATCTACGTTGAATTACCACCTACGGAGGCCATGGGAAAAATAATTGTAAAAATACTGGTAGAGCTGCTTTCTACGATCGCGCTCGTAACCAAGCAGATCAAACAAAGTCGACCATGTGAGTGTATCCTATCCTGTCAATTACTTTATTGAAGGCGATGCAGTGAAATTGGTAAAGAAGATTCTGGGGGAGAATAAGGTCGAGTCTGTGTTACAAAGGCTCGGCAGGCTCACCTTAGATGAGGCGCGTGCCACTGCAACGCAGACCCTTGAGGTTGTGCATGGCCTCGTTCAGAATATGCGGACGGTCATGGATGGTGAGGCAACTCTATCTAGCTTGCTGCCCATCCATTCCATTGTTGAATATCGCAACCTCCAGACGGCAAGGTATCGGCAGACGCTATTTGGGATGCTCTAAGTAGGTTTCTTTGATAAAAATAAATGCACTAGTGTGCCTGACTGCATGATAGAAATAATGCAAGAAATTTTGAATACAATTAACGTATCCCAACGTGAACCATTCCTTTTCACCACGTCGCGAATATAAAATTGAGACGCTCCCATAGGTGAGAAATTGCAGCGAAGAGCTCGAAAGTGGCTTTCTCCTCCAGATCCTTGGAAAAATCACAATACTGCTCGCGAATCACACTACGGAGGAACGTCAAAATGGTTTGTCCAAGGCGGTACGTTCGCAAAATGGAAATCGTCTGTTCCAGATTCTTTTTTATGGATTCAGGGTAAACGTGAGTTTCTGAGTCTAACACTTTTGCATTGTCGCCGAGAATGATGACTCTGCATTCGCAGCTGGTGCAGGGAAGAGCGTCATCTCGTATGTTCACCTTTCTGCATTTTTCAGCGAGTACTTATTCCATTTCGCTAGTTCTGCTGTCGTTGATGACGTGGATGACATGCGAAAACGGGGACTGGCCTCGTTAGGATTTTTCTACTGCGACTTCCGGGATGACGACAAGAAGAATCTTAGGGGGCTGGTGTCATCTCTGCTAGTCCAGCTTTGTGATTACTCCAACTGTTACTCTGCCATTCTTTCCAACTTCTATTCGGCACACGGTGGTGGATTGCGACAAGCTAGTGACGACAAACTTATCAGATGTCTTAGAGACGTACTGAGGCTCCCGAAGCAAGCGCCAGTTTACATAATTATCGATGGACTGGATGAATGTCCAAACACATTTGGCATGCCTTCCCCTCGCGAAAAGGTTTTGGAGTTCTTGAAGGACCTCGTCACCTCGCGCCTCCAAAATGTGCATATATGCATCACGAGCCGACCTGAGGTTGACATCACAATGGCCCTCAATCCTTTACCTTTCCACACGATCTCCTTACATGACGAGATTGGGCAAAAGCAGGACATTGTCAACTATCTCAACTCGATCGTCCACACAGATCCGAAGATGAAAAAATGGAGAGCGGAGGACAAGGACCTTGTCATTGATGTGCTCAGGAGAAAGGCCGACGGAATGTGAGACTCCAATAGAGGGTGTCCCACTAAGCTCGCTCATATTTGTAATGCAGGTTTAGATGGGTCTTTTGCCAGTTGCAATTCCTCCGGCGTTGCCTGCCTGCGCGAATCCGACAAGCTTTGGAAGAATTACCCGAAAGCCTTGATGGGACGTACGAACGTTCGTTACAAGATATCGACACGGCAAATTGGGAATTTGCACATCGCATCTTCCAATGTGTCGCCGTCGCATCTCGTCCTCTTCGAGTCGAGGAGCTCGCAGAATTCTTCGCGTTTGATTTCGACGCTGGACTAACTCCAACATATAAAGCGGGTTGGCGCCCTGAAGACCCAGTGGACGCCATACTATCCACATGCTCCAGTTTACTTACCGTTGTCAAAGTTAGGGGTTCCGAAGTTGTCCAATTTTCTCACTTTTCAGTGAAAGAATTCCTAACATCTATACGTCTTGCCGAAGCAACGGACGCTATTTCACGCTACTATGTTTCTATGACACCCGCCCATACCCTTGTCGCACAAGCTTGCCTAGGTCTTCTGTTGCATCTCGACAGATCCATCTCGAGCAGTAGTCTGAAGAACTTCCCTCTTGCCGAATATGCTGCCGAGCACTGGATGGATCACGCACAATTCAAGACTGTGTCAACAAAGACACACGATGGAATGAAGCGTCTCTTTGACCCGAGAATGCGACATCTTGCGGTCTGGGTTTGGATACATGACCCAGATTTCCCCTGGCGTCGATCCCACCGATCCACACACCCACCACAGCCCAGAGAAAGTAGCTTACATTATGCTGCTCTCTTTGGCTTCCATAACTTGATTGCGTTCCTTGTAATCGAACGCGCCGAGGACGTTAATGCCACGACTTTGGACGACGGTCAAACACCATTACATACGACATTGAGAGGTGGCCACGTGGGATTTGCCCGGCTACTCGTCGAGCATGGTGCGGATGTGAATGCTCAGGACCATAACATGTCGACTCCGTTACATCTCGCATGGAGGGGCAGACATATGGAACTCGCTCTGGTGCTCATCGAGCATGGCGCGGATGTGAATGCTCGTAACGATCACCAGCGGACTCCGTTGCATCTCGCATCGGAGAATGGACGTGTGGAATTCACTCGCGCACTTGTCGAGCATGGGGCAAATGTGAATGCTCAGGACCATAACATGTCGACCCCGTTACACCTCGCATCGAGGGGCAGACATATGGAACTCGCTCTGGTGCTCGTCGGGCATGGCGCGGATGTGAATGTCCGGGTCTATAACAAGTCGACTCCGTTGCATCTCGCGTTGGAGGGCGGACATGTGGAATTCGCTCAGGTACTCATCGAGCATGACGCATTTGTGAACGCCCAGGACGGACGCAGGTCGACCCCGTTGCATCTTGCGCTGGATGGCGGACATATGGAATTTTCCCGGGTTCTCATCGAGCATGGGGCGGATGTGAACGCCAAGGACCATGACAAGTCGACACCGTTACATCTCGCGTCTCAGGGCGGACATGTGGAGTTGGCTCGGGTGCTCGTTGAGCATGGCGCAGATGTGAATTCCCAGAACGATTACAAGTCGACTCCGTTGCACCTCGCATCGAGGGGCGGACATGTGGAAATCGCTCGGGTGCTCCTTGAGCACGGTGCGAATGTGAATGCCCAGGACTTTTTGGGGTTCACACCGTCCCAGCGAGCATCAAGGAGAGAAGGTCATCGTATTATGCAGTTATTTTTGGCCCATGGAGCAGAAGAAAATAGCACGAAGTAATTAACTATGATGAGTTCGAGCTACGGCCGGCATTCCGGAGACACGCTTTTCACTTTTTGATATCGATATCGATGATGACCTTGTACTTGGACAACACTCAGAATCAATGCTTTCCAGGAATTATCACAAAATTAGAGAAGTGGGATAGAACTGTAAGGCTGACATAGAGTGACGATGGAATTCTACGTGATGATTGACAACGACGAGCTGCCAGTGTGTGGTCACTGGTGGTCATGCTGTCCCCACGCCGGTTCCGGATCTCACACAGCCTCAGCCGTTTGCCCATCGGGCCGCCAGCCGGCACTCCCGATGTTCAGCACGTGGGTCGTTATCTTGAATGGCCGCCGTTCCGTTCTTGTACCGCGAAGGACTCGTCATTCACACGCTTACAGGCCTCTATCATCCATTCCGAGGAATATATTGAATATGCGCTTCCTCATTCTGCGGAGTGTGAATTGTCTGCCTCGCGTTTTCCATGCGGCCGCTACAACCGAGGCTCCTCAAGGTGTCTGTCCAGACTCCAGGTCGTGCCATGTCAACATCTGTCTTCACACCATTCTAGTATCCCGCAACACCTCATCAATGTCTCAAGTTGGTCACCGAGATATCGAGGGTGGACATCCAGGTATCTTATCCGCTTTTCGGTCTTTGCCTCACCAAATTTACCAATGTGTATTACGGTGTATAGTGACAGAAGGTCATCGCCGCCAGCCTGAGGGAGCACAGGCACAGTTATTGCAGCCACGCCAGGCAGAATCCCACTTATGTGATAGCTCATGGCCGCTCTATTCCATATACCCCAAGTTTGCACAGGAAGAAGACGACAAGATAGCCGAACGCTGTCAAAGAAACGCAGATGGGATGTTGGTTTTCGTGAGTCCTCGTGAGTATTTTCGTGTAGCTGCGCACACCAACTTGAGAAACATAGGCCGGTCTATTCTTAGCAACCGTCGCTACATCAATTACCGTCACGTTCCAAGATCTGAGACCAAATCCGCAGGATGTCTCTGTGTTCTATCTCGAGAATATTTATCAGCTTCTCGCCATTCTGGCTTCTAATTCTCCTACATCGATTCCACCCACTTTGGCTAAACCGCCGGCGTTCACTCCACCAAGATATGTCATCTGGGTAAACTCGCTCTTCTTCCTAAGTGCCGTTTTCAGTATTGGGGCCGCCTTCGTGGCAATATTAGATCAGGAATGGGCAAAACGATACATCATGGCCACTCAGCAGCCATCACATACACCACACCAGCGAGCGCGGATCCGTGCAATCTTCGTCGCTGAGACTCGGGGGGCTGATATTATACCGGGAAGTGGTATGATGGCCTTCTACCTACTCATTTCCCTCACTTTCTTTATCGCCGGTGGTCTCCTTTATCTTTTCAATACCAATCATCTTGTCCTTGCTTCTGTGGCTTTTTTTGTCGGGATTGGCTGGATGGGTTATGGGCGAGATACCGTGGAACCGATTTTCCAGCCTAATACGCTGTACTATGGGCCAGTGTTCCCCTTGGTGTTCCGTCTTTATCTCGGCACATTATACGCTGCGTTTAAGCTTTGCTCCTGCATAGCACCCCTCCACGGCCTTTGCATTAACACCATGAAGCGCTATCACTACCTGCGCGACTGCTATCGCGAAGGGTTCTTCAGCGGTAAACAAAAGGCAGCCGAAGACACAATTCCAAACCGGTCGACGGAGCTTGATGCCGATATTCTGGAGTCGACGCTTCAACCGTGTCTGGGTAAAGACGATAAACTAGAAATATTTTTTGAGGCCGTCCCTGGCTTCTTCGATTCGAAGGTGGTCAAGAATCTCAAAGAAGAATTACCAGATGCGTTTCGGACCAATTTCTGTCACGCGTTGCAAGGGTTTTTGGATCGCGCTTTCTCATCCGATTCTATCCCTGAATCAGTGAGAAGTCGTCGAGTTCTCATCTGTCTCAATGCCGCCCGAGCAGCATTGGGTTTGGATCAAGTTTCGAGGGTCTTGGACAATATCTTCAGCGCGCGCTGGCATGGGCCACCGCGTGGCCCGTTGCAATCCGTCAGTAACGTCCGCGAAGATTACGATGGAGACAGCGCGTCACTTGCCATCTTGGTTCACATCACTCACCAGCTCTGTCGCTCCGATTTCCCGTCCTGGGGCTTAGACGTCCTCCGGCAACTTCCGTCTTTTGACATCCGCAATACCCTTCCTGGACTACAGCAAGACTTCCGCGCCTTGAGGGATGACATCTTTCAAGAATCGCGGAAGCGTGGGGATGAGAGCAATCCCAGTTTGGTCCTCAAGGAGACTGACCATTTCTATACCGCTTTGCGTCAAGACACCGATGCTGCCCTGGCATGTTCTGATCCCATCGCCAATGATGACAATATCCCTTTCGTGCCGTCGTGTGGCTCTGTAGACCGTGGGCCCGACTCGAACTCTTCGTTTCCCTCTGTCAATCCAGGTCCGAGTCGTGCTTGCACACTCCCAGTAGCCGAGCCGACATCCAGTAGTGCCCCCATCTCTGCTTCATCCCATCATGCTCTTCTCGAAGTCCAAGGTCGTGTCGCGTCACCAGGGGTCGTAGCTTCCGCCGGTGCACCTCAAAGCTCAAAGCAATGTCGACATCTCCACCGTCTCAAGCCTGGCCAACCCCATCCCTTCTTCACCCTCTAGCAACGTCACCACTCTTCAGGGGGTCAACAGAGCAGAGGCAATCTCCCCTTCTATGGTGTTTGACTCCCCATCGACACCCGTTCCAATGTCGGTCGTCAGTAAAGACATAATTTCCGCAGCGCCGCTTAATCCTTCCATTGATTCCGCAGTATCGCGGATTGCTCACATACAACATACGCCCGGGCGCACACCTACGTCGGCCTCAGCCCCTGCCGCTGTCCTCTTCCCCATGTCCTCTAGGGTTTTGGATCAACATACTACTCGAACTATTGGAACCGCCAGTACACATGACGACTCCCATCACCAGACTCCACCCATTCACTTGGACGACTTCCGTCACACGATGGCAACACAGTCAGCGGGATCAGTCACTGACGTGATACAAATACATTACAACGCGAGGACTACAAACGTGTCCTAAGGTCCGTTTCCATGAGGTTTTAGTATTGTCATGCCGATTTTAACTTCACATACAGGGAGCCATCACCAGCATGTGGTAGAGTTATCAACCACATCCGCCATCTGGGGCGAAAATTTAGTCAAGAGGACGAGGGGTATTTTGCGTTCACACACTTTTCAGGATATTTGACCAGAGAGAATGGTGTTTCTGCTGCCGGACCAGCCTTACATAAATTCTACTTTGTGGCACGTGATCCTATTGTGGACCCGTGGTTCGACTGTCCTTTTATTTTGGCTTAGCCAGTGGTGTATCGATCTATATATATGAAAGAAGCTTTTATTAAATCCCCTACGATAGCAGTGTGCTTGCCCATTGCCAGAACAAGTCGATCGATAAGTAAGGTGGCACGGAACTGTCGAGTTGGTACAAGCTACGAAACTAGCCTGCGAAACGGCGTGCAGAAGTGAGTCACCTCCCAAAGTGCGCAACAAAAACGGCGAGGGCCCCTGATCTTCTCGGAGCGATGTTGGTCAGGGACCGCGATGGCCATAGATACAACGTATGTTCATGGTCCTACAAGCCGTAGTGGAGGGGTCCTATCACTATGAGTGCCACGGCTATAATCACACCGCAAAGGACAAGACGCCGGGGCATTTTGAATCTCCGTCTGAGCGACAGCGAAGATACCGTCGATGAGCAGCACCGTTTGAGCCCTGCCATGCGAATTGTATAATTTGGCGGGGAAGGTCGGGTACGTCCGAAAGAATGTACGACATCGCCGAACGGTAATCGCTTCGTAGCAGCGGGTAGGGCAGGAAAGGAACGACTAGAAAGGGAAGCGGTGAAGGACATCCTCAAGAAGTGGGAGCTGTCTAAGGAATCAACAGCCGCAATGTTGAATCGACAACTTCCCAAAATGAAGACTCACGTATAGAGTTGCAGACCATCACATTTTCAGTACCAGAGCAATGACAAGCCACGAACTCCGGGCTACTTCCCATTGTCGACCACCATCGCGCTCCTCCATGTGTACCCTGCTTGTAGACTCCGTAGCGCAGGCCGTCGCGCAATACCGGTGAATTTATCGGATAGAAGCGCAGAACAATCACGACGTCGTCCTAGGTGCAATTATGAAAAGCACATTGAGGATGTTTCTAGGGAGCTTGTAGGACGAAGGGGGGAGGAAAGAGGATACGGCTAGCTCCAGCCTCCGGTGCGAGCTCGGAGATGAACTGACGGGAGCAGTGACGGCTTGCTATGAATGGCGCATTGTGTTTGGTCGTTGGCACTACAGTGCTGGACAGCAAAAGTCGACAAAAAATATTATTGATGTATTTTCATTCAAAACGCATAAAGAACACTACTTTATTTTTGGCAAAATTTGATAGTTGGCCAACCCTAAAGTTAGGGTTT
>Ga0307510_10011990_pt1 | contig 10278 bp, 7 predicted proteins | sample 12_EM_MG_FD_207224 | JGI IMG/M metagenome (GOLD analysis project Ga0307510, IMG submission 207224) | Populus trichocarpa ectomycorrhiza microbial communities from riparian zone in the Pacific Northwest, United States - 12_EM | ecosystem: Host-associated > Plants > Roots > Unclassified | place...
AACGATAAGGTGAGGATGATTATGATAATAAAAAAGATAATGATTACATCCCTACTGATGAGGAAGGTTTTGAATTTTGTAATGAATATGAAAATAAATGGATTGATGGTCTATAATGTGAAGTTCAATTTGGTAAATCTTTAGTGGGTGAATCTGAATATGAATTGTTCGTAGTGATGATGATAATGATGATGAAGGTGGTGAAAAGTCTGATAGTAGTAATATAGAGTGATAATGGGATAAAAATATAAAAGAATAGAATTGTTGATCCACCATTCACAAATATCACTCATTTTATGAAAGTTCTAAAAGAATATAAAGTCAAGCATGATTATCATATAAGAATGTATATTAATAAAAAAGAGAAAGTTGTTACAACATGTTTGGGTCCTAGTTGTTCGTGGCGTATGTTGCACCTTGATGGACATCACGATGGGGGGCTAAAATATATATAATGGAAATTAGGAGTCGCTAGCTAGTAATTAGAGGAAACTAGGTATCCTAAAATGTTCACCGGTTCTAAAAATTCAGGTAAAAGATTAGTTATGCTTAAGGGAAGAATGATATTACCTTCACAACATCCTTTCTTACGAAAAGTTATCTTTACTATGTGTTTTCTCCTAAATTTATCTCTTAGATTACCCTTAATTATCCTAATTATTTTTAGCTTATTTTCAATTTATTGCTATAATCATTCCGTGAGAAATTTAATGTCAGTTCTAAAAATAAAAGACATGTTAAAGGTGTTGACTTTAAGTCTAAAAAAGAAAATTTCATTGAAATTTCTAAAAGTGGGTGTAACCCACATTTGGTTTTAAAATCTAGACATGGATCCTTTTAAAAGGGGACATGTCAAAAACAATATTTATCCTTAAAAAGAGAAATTTCATCGAAGTTGCTAAGAACAGACATTACACCCATTTGGATGATAAAAATTGGGCTTTGAACTTGTATTGATGATGCAAGTTGGGCTTTGAATCCAAATATTAGCTACATGGGTCTTAACAGGATTTGAGCTTTGGCCCATTTATTTTTATTGGTTTTTTATATTATTAATTTTTTAACAATTTTTATTTTTTGTTTTATTTTTTTTATCATGTAAGAATATCACTGCAAAAATAGTTTTTTTCACAATATAAAAAAAAGCACTAAAATATCAATACACAAATGACAAATACTTATTCAGGATTGGAAATTAACCTTTGAGGTGTACAAACACCAGAAGTCGCTGGAAAATCAGTTTGGGACACGTGTCGCGCATGCCAATATAATTTTTTGTAGCTGGCATGCTGGATAATTATCACCACGTGATTTTGTTCCGTTGGGGATCATTCAAAGCTGCGTATTGATGCCAAGAAAATGCATGAAGGAGGCTGGAAACCTGGGACTTTTGGCTGGATAAGAAGAAGAAGAATTTGCAATTAAATCCTTGAATTTCTCTAATTTTTATTGCAGTCCTTGATCTTTTGAATTTTAATTATTTTCATTCAATTAAGGTTTTAATCTTGGTTTTCCTTTTCAATTTCATCCTTTGTTTAATTAGTTGGACCCTTTAATTTCTAGAATTATACGATTTTGACTAATCCAACTCATAATTTCATTTTTCTCATCAAATAAGTCCCTCATTGACTTTTTAATTTGGTCAAGTGTTTCAAATTCATCATTGGCTCTTTAATTAATTTTTATAATCTTAGCCAAGTACTTAAAGTCAAATTAAATTCTTTTACTTCAATTTCTCCTCCAATAAGTTTTCCATTGCAACCTAAACTATTCTTGGATTTAATTGATCTTCCCAAAATTAATCTTTAACTTGTGAAATTCAATCATTGGTCCAATTTCACCCCAACTATATTTATATTTTTTATCTTTTAGTTTTTCGTTGTATTTTTGTTTTTTTTTTATGATCATTGTAACTTAATTTAACACATAAAAAATTAAATAAAAATGACAAAAAAAAAGAAATGATTAAAATACACAAAATTTACTAAAACTGCACATTTTCTTTTTGGATTTTTATTTTTATTTGAAATATATATATAAAAAATAGGGGTTAAAATTTGGGTTAGGATAGTTATCATGAGATGGAAGAAATAGAGACAAAAACATGTTTGGTATGACAAACTAAGAAGGAGACATAAAAATAAAATTCTTCGAGTGACAGTTTTGAAGAAAATTTTTGTATTTTCAAAACAGTAGGTACAAAGAAAATATTTATTTAAAAACAATATATATTATATTTTATCCCTAAAATATCTCTAAAAAACACTCTTAGTTTTAAAATCATCTCATCTTTTTAAGTAAATAACCCTATCAGTTGCGAGTTTGAAAACAACAACTATCTTCTTCTCTTAACAATCACAGATATTTTTCATGTTAGAATCATCTCTCTTCCTATTGTTGCTTCTCAACCAATTCCTTGCTTCACTAGATTTTCAAGTACAAAGCGAAGAAATTAAGGCAGGAACCTATGTGCAATTAAGAAACTGAAAAGAAACTGATAGTGCCGGTCTCTGTTTATTTTCCATTGACTGGCATTTGTATTGTGACCAGATGTTCATAAATTGATGCTGGAGCAGTGGTGGAAGTTGAAAAAATTTGCGATTGATCTGATCTCTTGATTTTCTTCTGATAAATAATAGTTCGAATATTTGATTCTTTTTTTTATTATTATTAACGTGGGTGTCCAGATCAGTTTGCGTACACCTTGACTAATCCCACGGGCCCTGAAGTTAACGACTATGTAAGCCTCCAATGGCCCTGAGATTTGTAAAACTCGAACTGATAACCTCTAAGGAGTAAACTTAAAGCCTGACCAGTGAGTTACACCTCTCAAGGTTATTTGATTGTTTTCTTCATTCTACCGGTAGAAGCTTAGAAAAATATTCACCGAAACAAAATCTACTTTTATAATGCATAATGTAATTCATTTAGTATTACAATATTGATTAAATAATTTTATTTTATTTTATTTTGTCTTATCAATTACCGACTAAATATATATAATAAATAGATAATTATTCTATTTAATATACCATTATCAAACACAATTAAATTACTCTATTTGATTGTTTTTTTGTAATGTGATACAGTAATGAAAAGCTAATTTATTAATACATAGTTTGAGGAATACATATAATGTTTTTTCTAGGTTGTATTATTAGAAGGCTTGAACAAGTCCAAGCAACATTCTTTTACAAGTCCCTTGTTCCAAAACTTCTCGTAGTATTCACCGTACGTAAAATCTCTATAGACGGCAGGATGCTCGTCGTCGACTAGCTCCTTTGGAGGCCCGATTACAGCATCCGGTGAAGGACAGTAGAACGTCGGTATAGATATTCGGTCTTTATCACTGTTCACAACTGCTCGGTGAAGCACACTCTTGTAACGATCATTGCTAAGTACCTTATCATAATAATAATAAAAAAAGAATTTGTTAGAATAAGAAAAAAAAAAAAAGGTTGTTAATTAATGCATTGTGGAACTCATGCTTAATAATTAATCATCAAATTAAGCTCGTGGACTTGCAGATGTAAATAACAGTGATTAGAGGTTGTTGGAGCTCTTTTTTTAAATTTAAAATTATCAATATAAATCCAATGGTGCGGTAGGTCCATTGCTAAATATTCATTTCCCTTTACTTTTAATGGCATGCCAGAAGCACATTCCCATCCACATCCAGTGATGAGATCCACCCCACCAAATCAATTTATATCCGTTGACCTGATTTAAATCAACCCTAGCTAGATTTTAAATTTGATTTTAAATCAATGAGTTACCGAGTTAACATCTGCGACGAGGCTGGATTTTATAACTGATTCACAGATATATTGAATGTAAGATGAAACTCCATTTTGTTTAATTGTTTTGTCCAGAAAACAGGAAAGGACAGAGAAGTTCACCTGCATTTGATCACCGATGTTGACGATGAAAGTATTGGGAATCGGATTCACAGCAATCCACTTGCCATTTCTTAGAACCTGCAATCCAGGCACGTGATCTTGTAACAGGATGGTGATTAAATTAGGGTCGGTGTGTCCAGGCAATCCATATGTGAGTTCTGGCTGTGGACAGGGTGGATAGTAGTTCATAGCCATATGTTGTCCATGCCCGCCTAATTTCTTATCAATATAGTCTCTTTCCAAACCCAAGCTCTCGGATATGGCCTCAAGCAGTCTCAACACTAGACCTCTAACACTTGTGCAATATTCAGCCACATCTTTCCTGTTCGAATGGGATAAAAAAGTATACTTCAATTCAGTCCCACTTTTAGGTTTTGAAAATCATAAATTACCCTCTTGATCAAAGTTTACTACTAATAAATTCTAAATTATCCCTTTTCAATGCATTTTAGTTTTATCTGTAATAGATGAGATTGAAAAAACTGATTAGAACTTCAGAAAAATTAGAAAAACCATTTAAATTGTCATAAAAAAAACCCACAAGGGGGCTAATTTACAAAAAAGTTTGGTGTGCACAATGCTTGCTATTAGCTTGGTTACAATCAATTACCTGAATGATGGAGGATTGCTAGGCCATTCATGTACGTAATCTTCGAGAGGATAACAATGAAGTCTCAAGAAATCTCTCCAGCTTGAAACTTGTTCTGTCTTAATATTGAAACTAGTAGACAACCTGGTTGTCTTAGTGGGATCGTCAGAGTAATTTTTTAACCTTTCACTTTCAGGCAATTTGAAGAACTGTCTAGCTATGTTTAGTATGATACTGATCATTTCCTCTGGTATCCCATGATTCTTCACCTGACACGACGTACGGTGCATATATTCTGTTAGAACAACATGATGCAGCATGTACGTAATGAAGGATAAAAAATCAACGGGATTTATAAACTGTAGAAGAAATATGTTTAATATATTATGAAATTTAATAACTCATAATAACTTCTTAAAATATACTTACAAACTGTTTATATAATAGCAAAATTGACTAGTCTATATAGAAATGAAAAACAAAAGCAAAATTAGCTAAAATCTAAAAGTAACACTCAAAACAATAATAATAAAAAAAATCTTAAAACAACATCTTTTAAATCTAATTAAAAAAAAATATTTAACCACAACGGTCATAATAAGCCAACTCTTTATAAAATTATACGTATAAAACAACTTCATGACTAAATTTGAACCTACTTCATCAATAAATTTAAAATTATAATTTTTTTTTATGATGATTAATTAATTAATAGTAAGAGTGGTCAAATCACACAATAACTACAACATACCTATGACAAAGTCTGAGCAAAGTGAAAGAAAGAGTCAAGTGAGAATGGAATAGCAACAAATAATGAACGTAGTTTCAGTACCTGAAAGAACCCATCCCTTTGGCATGCTTGGCCAATTTGTTCGATTATAGTAGAGTGGTTGGGACCATCAAGGCCATGAAGGTCAATTAGAGGAATCGAGCCATCCGAAATCTGAACATCGGAGAGATTCGGACGGTCGGAGATGGGACGGATGAAGTTGGAAGGAATTTGTTTTACACCTGAAGATGCAAGGTCGGCTAGTAGTAGCTTGGCGGTGGGAGCCATGACTAGGTGATCAGAATGCAAATGATTCTCGATAAGTTGTCAAGCTTATGGAAATGGAGGTGTGTATGGCCATATTTATAGGACAACACATGAGGTCACCAGTACATTTCAACTAACATGAATTATGACATGTGAGCACAAATAAGATAAAGTTTTATTATTTATTCCGATTGTTCTAGTTTCTTCCCACATTATGTTTATCTACCAACCTCAAGGAAAAACACGTAAAAACTAAATCTGCTTACAACTCAAATCAAGATTTAAAAACATGTTAATATTTGTGAACTTGTTTGTAGTTTAGCATTTTAAAGAGAGTGAGAAAGGAAATATTTGATTATCCCTATAGCAAAATGTAGAGAAAAAATATATATATTTGTTTAATTCAATGCAATAAATTAAATTTGGGGTGATGCAGAGAAATTTTGTTTGAATTCTCGATGATGGGAGCTGGCTAATGATGTCCCAAAAATCCAACTAATCTGGGAATAGGAATTCCAAGTTTGACAATTGATTAATCAATTGGTTCTAAGCCTATGGAAGCTGAGTTCTTTCCCTAGGTTGTTATACTCAAGGGCGGAAGGTCATTCCCTTGGACATATCAAGGGAGGATAATTATTGTCTTGGACTTGGCTAACTGCTAAGTCTAAATGTATTGGGTCTAACATGTTTGCGAGACCTATGTTGTCTTGGACTTGGCTGACTGCCAAGTTCAAATGCATTTGGACTTGGCGGAATGCCAAGTCTAAATGCTTTAGGTCTGGCATGTTTGTCAGACCCACGTTACCTTGGACTTGGCTGGCTGCCAAGTACAAGTGAATTGGGTATAACATGTTTGTCAAACCCGCATTACCTTGGACTTGGCTGATTGCCAAGTCCAAGTGCCGAACTTGGCACACTGCTAAGCCCGGAAAGCATCTGGGTGTGGTTGGCGCCAAACCCGGCGTGCCCAGGACTTGGCACACTGTCAAGCCCCCACTTGAGGCATGATCATTCCTTTAAATGTGCCAAGGAATGATTGGACTTAAAAGGTTTTTTAAGCTCGTTAAAAATATGTTTATCGGTAGCCCCCCAAGTCTTTATGATATTGATATGCAAAGACTTGTAAAAATACTTGGTTTTTATGACGAGTTTGTTGAATTTTCATCATGTGAAAAAAGGGGTGGAAACAATGGATGATATACTAGACAACCTATGTGGAGGGGCATGAAGGAAATCATACTTCAAAAATTTTCCTGAAGGGTAAGAGAAAAACATGAGGAAGGAGCTTGTACTTAGAAATACTTCTAAGTGGCTAGGGGAAACCCATCAGAGAAAATCAACTTGTTTTAAAGGAAGTCCTATCTGTAAACAAATCGAGCGTTGATCCCATACTTGGAGAATTTATAAGTGGCTAGTGGGAACCCAAAAAAGGCGAACCTATGCTTAGAAATTTCTAAGTGATTATAGGTTCTTTGGAGAATAGGAGCTAGGTGCTTTCCTATCATTTTCATGGGGCTTAAGATCCCCTATTGAGAGTTGTGCACATAACACTAGGGAAAGTGGTGCTTATACCACTAGAGAGATCACATCCATCCCTGGCGAGTGGGGCATATAGCACTGGGGAGATCACATCCATCCTTTGAACAACACTAGGCAAAGTGGTGCTTATAGCATTAGGGAGATCACATCCATCCCTGGCGAGTGGTGCATATAGCATTTGGGGAGATCACATCCATTCCTTGAACAGTGGTGCATATAGCACTGAGGAGATTATATTCATCCCTTCAAGAGTGATGGGGTTATTGTCCAACGGGACCACCTGGAGAAAATAAAAAGTCATTTTAAATAAGTTATTCATATTTAAGAAACTTACATTGTTATTAAGGATTATACATCTTGGGGTGATCTAAGTGACAGGTATGAAAGAGGCTCTTCAGGTACCCTGATTACTTCACTTGGAAAATCATTGATGTTGGTTATCGTTGTAAAAACAAGGAGGTCCACATTAAAGTAAATTGGCCTTTTCAACCCGTATATGATTTTTCTTTAATTGCTTTACTTTGGATAAGTTTTTATCTAATAAAACATAAATTTTACTCTAGAGAGCATGTTTGCTTACTCCTCTTATTAATGCTTCCAAGGCTATTGACTCAATTAATTCTTCCACCTTGAACATCTTCGTGTTAAATCTCCTCAAATATGCCCGTATAGACTCACCCTTTTGTTGGGCAACACTGAAAAACTTTATGAAGGTTTTCTTAGTGGGTATGTTGGTGCTAAAGCGTGCCACTAGCTTCATACATAGGTCACTGAAACCTTCAATAGAGTTTGGTTCCAAGTTGTTATATTAAGCACGTGCAGATCCTCTAAAAGTTGAGTGGAATATCTTGCACATTGAGTCATGGTCTTGGATGATCAATTCAGCTACTGCGTGTATGTTGCATATACTCCCTTGGGTCGGCCAAGCCATCATAGTTGTCCAAACTCATTCATGGAAAAGTAGTCTTTAAGAAGTCGAGTTTTCGATATGCATTTGGACAAAGGAGAAAACCTCCACTGATAGGGACTATAAGCATTCTTTTAGGTATGATCATTCCCTTAGGTATGCCTGTGCATAGACTGTCTCCTTACTCTTTGTCTGTTAGGCTCTTGGGAGCCCGGAGGGCTTGGTGTAAAATGACGATTACGATGACTGGTGTCCATCCTATAGTAACTAAGGGGCGTGCATTTGGAGTGTATGCTCTATGCATGAGTGTGATAATGGTGCAAGTAATCCCTTGAGGAACTTTCATGAACGTCATTTTGTCTTGTCTCCTCTAAGTAATGTAATTGTCTACGAGCTCCTGATGTAGCTGGTGGCCCTGGTGTTAAGACATTGTGTGTTCTTGAGAGTGTTAAGACTTGTTGGGTTGGTAAGGTTTGATTTTGCCCTTAGGTTGTCAACATGACCTGGGTGAAAAGTTGCATCTGACTATTGAGTTGTTGAAGCTCATGCTGGGTAGAAGTGTCTGTGACAACAAGTTAATTTGTCTCGCTTCCTATCCCTGGGGGGTATTGGTTGTGAGCCATGAAATGCCTTGAAAATGCTAAAAACAAGTTTTAGAAAGAAACCGATGGCTTTTTTTTATCAATTTCCCACAAACGACGCCACTGGTGATGTCTAAAAAATCCAACTAGCTTAGGAATATGGCTCTCGGTTGGACAATCGGTTAATCAATTGGTCCTAACAATCTTCTCCATTCTCCTTAGCCAAGGTAGTTGATAGCTTATACTTGGTATTTGGTAGGCTAAAACTGCTCGTGGCTAATGCCTACAAAAGGTCCTTTTTGGTAGAGGTGGGGACTCTTCGATGCTTAAATAAGTATCTTTTAGAAAGAGAAAATACAAGAATATTCTAGAGAGAGATGCTTTGAAAATATATGTGTATTAGAGAATGAAGATTATGAATCTTTGTTCTGAAGGTCTCATAGTGTATTTATAATTTATAAGTCTTGTCCTTTTGTGAACAAGAGGGTCTGCAATGTAATTACCCTGATAGCATTTAACGAGAGATAAATATCAATTACATATGTATTCATGTTTGATGAAAATATGATGAATCATTGGAGGACTTTTATACACCTAAAAAAGTGTAAAGAGATTAGAGTTTAAGACGTTAAATGTAGCTAAGCTTATGAAAGTTAAGTTCGTGAAAGCTAAGTTCTTCCCCGAGGCTATACCTAAGGAAGGAAGGTCATTTCTTGGGCATGCCATAGGAGGATGGTCATTATCTTAGACTTGGCTAACTGCTATTTAAACTTGAAACTTGTATAAGCTCATACTACCTTATGCCCTAATACCATGTTAAAAAATCATCCCACACCCCCTTAAATGAAAGCATTTTGGGGTTGAAACTTGCACAAGCTTACACTATCTTGTGCTTAATTTTTATCAAATAGAATGAGGGTAGTGAGATTCAAACTCCTGATCTCTTTAGTCAACAAGGTTATGATATCATGTCAAAATATTATCTTAATTCAATAACTTAAATTATTTGGTGAGGTCTCAAGAGATAGTTTTATAGTATTATCTAACAACGTATTAATATTTCTAATTTTAATCAATAAAATTTTGATATTTACTGAAAAATTAAACATATATATTGGATTCATCTTGTCACTTATGAAGAGAAAAAAAAATTTTGATGTGAAGTTGAAAAAAGAGAAAATATAAGAAAAAAAGTTCAACTAAATACTTTGAATCACAATTTCTTAACATAAGTTTATTGTAAATTATTTTTTCTTAAACCAGTAGAAAGCACATATGATCATAAACTATAGTTTATCATGCATATTGGATATTTTTCAACAATATATAAAAAAACTCTTATGCTAGATCAACCCATGTTAAAATCCTTCTAGTTATTTAAAAGTTCATGATAATTTATGAATTCACTTATGCATTATTTGATTTCTTGTTATTTCCTAATTAAGCTCCTTTGTTTTTAATTAAATTATGAAACTAAATGATACAATAGTATTTCTTTAAAAATCAAGAATAAATATAAATTATAAATTCAATGTGTATCAAGAAAATAAAGTATATTATATATTTTCTAAAACAAAATATTACCTCTCGATTTTAGTTTCAAGATAGAATAGTTTTCTAAGTTTAATTTCAATCAATAAAACAAAATTAGAAAATTGATGGCTCTACTTTAATCATATGTTACATACAATTCTTTAATTTAACATGCTTGCATAGGAATTTAGCAT
>Ga0307510_10011991_pt1 | contig 10276 bp, 2 predicted proteins | sample 12_EM_MG_FD_207224 | JGI IMG/M metagenome (GOLD analysis project Ga0307510, IMG submission 207224) | Populus trichocarpa ectomycorrhiza microbial communities from riparian zone in the Pacific Northwest, United States - 12_EM | ecosystem: Host-associated > Plants > Roots > Unclassified | place...
TCTTCCCAGTACTCGTCCTCACTAGGTGCTTCTTGTATTCATGCATGATTTCTCAGGCACCATTCCACTCAGTTCAAATCTAACAGCAGTAGTCTAAATCCCTTGTATTAAGTTATTTCTTCTATGCTACCCCAACCAGGGGGTAATGCTTATGAATCACCGTTGTAGGATAAAGCAAATGTTTAAATTTTAAACTTATTTATGCTTGGGCCACCAAGATGCTCCGATTATAGTGAATTGCATAACAATTTTCTGAGTATCCAAATCTTGCCAAGTCAAAATAGTTTTGGGTTTTCTCCTTGACTTTGTTGAAAACAAAATCCTGCCAGAGAAATCTGCATGTTCTTCGATGCTCCTGATTAATATTTTGTCCTATCTACTTATCTTTGACTGTGCAGATGTTGATGAGTGCAAAGAGAGAAAAGCCTGTCAGTGCCCTGCATGTAGTTGTAAAGATACTTGGGGAAGCTATGAATGCTCTTGTAGTGGGGATCTTCTTTATATGAGAGACCATGATACCTGCATAAGTGAGTTAGAAATCGTACCTCCTTGTTTGTTTGTTTAGAAACTTGCAATAATATGGTCCTTGTTTTGATGTCTGTCCTCCCCATGATCAATACCAGGTAAGAGCGGCACTGAAGTGAAATCAGCATGGACTGTGGTTTGGGTCATATTTATAGGCCTGGCGATGGCTGCTGGTGGAGGATATCTTGTCTACAAACATAAATTGAGGGTAAGCATGGTGCCCAGCATTTTTTCCCTTTTAAAACCATACCTTTGGTTAAGTTTTGCCATGTTTTCTTGCTCACTCCAGACACCTGTCTGTTATATGAACATTTGGAATAGCCGTGATAGAGATTAAAAATCTCTTTGCAACTTTTGAGGGATATCTATTAATGCAAAGATGAAGAGTTATCTCTATAGTAAAAATCTCTTTGAAACTTTTGAGGGATATCTATTAATGCAAAGATGAAGAGTTATCTCTATAGTAAAAATCTCTTTGCAACTTTTGAGGGATATCTATTAATGCAAAGATGAAGAATATGATTATCCGCAAAGTTTCTTACCCTGAACTTGGGCCATCTATTACTACTTTTAGTATCTTTTGTTAAGCAGTTTATACCTCATTTGTGTAGAACTTGCATCAATGTTTGCGTAGCTGGAACATTTTAAAAAGGCTATATGACCAAAAATTACCCTGAACTTGGGGTCAAACTAAACTTAGCTCTTGAACTTTAATTTTTTTTTTATTCGAGTACTTTGAGCCAGTTTTTTGGTAAAAATAGGCCATTTCATCAATTTTGACCCTAGGTGATAGCTTAAAAAAATGATGTGTCGTGAAAACATGTGTTTGATTTTTTTTTTTTTGAAATAATGGAGGGACATAAAACCTAGACAGAGGCTATTTTTTACCAAAAATAGTGCATGGTACTCGAATAAAAAAAATAATAATTCAGAGGCTAAGTTCAGGTAGTTTTTGGTCATCCAGCCTTTAAAAAATGGCTGAAAGTACAGTATGGTAACTATGTTAACCACTTGTGAATTTAATATTAATTGCCATTACATTGGGGCTAGAGAGCTGCATATGGGCTGGCCAGGTTTCGGGTTTACGTGTTGGTTAGAAAACTTCAAGTAGCCGGATCAATGAGAGTTGGGCATCAAACTGAGTATCTGGATTGCTCTTCGCAACATGTCATCTTGAAACTCTTATGCATGTCATTGTTATACTTGTGTTGCAGTTAATGCATATTCAGTTGATGTTTTTTTCTTTCATTGTTCTTCTTGTTTTTTTTGCAGTCATACATGGACTCAGAGATAAGAGCTATCATGGCACAGTACATGCCTCTGGACAGTCAAGCAGAAGTTCCAAACCATGTCCATGAGGAGCGGGCATGAAGAAAAAAACGCCCAATCATTAACACTCTTTTGTTGCTGGTAACAGCAGTGTTGATGCGGTTCTACTGTTGCTCTTCTTTATCCATTTTTCGGCGTGAATTTATGTACATGGACGATAAGAGTGCAGATTAGAAATTGTACTTCGTTTATTAGGACTGTAAAATCTTACACTTGAAGTAGAGATTGGATTTGGGGTAGACAGGAAGGGATTTGGCTGTAACGTCCAAGAATATTCGTTCCCATCCCTAAATTTGTCACTTAATCTATTTTAATTCTGTAACTGAGCCATCCCTTTTAGACAGGTTGACCTTCTTTTTGCCGTTATATACTAATTCAAGGAGAGTTGATGTTTTCGTTTGTACGGATGATCAGATTTGTATTGGAAATACTCTTGCCTTGTTCCAAAATTGCTGCCATAGCCCCTTGATGTTCTCTGTCTGTTCATTATCTTCTCTCCTTCCCTTTCTTTTTGCATACTTTCTGATCATCCCAAAGGATAACCCAGCATCGTCCAGGACTTCACAAATTCAAAGGCATGGTGCAAGTAGGAAATCATATGCATAAGAAGAAACCATGAAAAATAAGCAGTGGTTTGTAAGTCGCGAGATCTGTTATGGATGGTCAATGAAGTGCAAGATTTCTCCGTTTCTGTTCGTTGGAAGCCTCAGCGGGCACGCCGTGACTGGTCTGCTCTACAGCTTCTTAATTCGGCCTGAAAGAGGTAGCCATAAGCCTATGGACTTTGGTGTGGGTACTTCATCAAAACTCCCTCGCATTAAGTTGGATAAATCTCAGAGAATTTGAAAATTCTTTTGGTCGAAAGTTGATCATTGATATTCTTCCCAGCAGATTTTCTTAGGAAATTCATTTTGGTTGTATGGAAAAGAATGCACCTTCCTCCTTCATTATATGCAATCCTTAGGGCATTAATATGTAAAAAATGTCATCCTCAAGGTAGAAAAAAACATCAGTTGATATCGGTAAAAATCATATGCCAGTACAGATCAGCAAATTCTTAGATTTTAATATTGAAAAGTTAAGCCACCAACTGAGAATGACTGTTCTATGGACAAGTTCATGTATGTTGTTATGGACACTTTTTTATATTCAAGAATAAAAACTCTGCTCGGATAGTGTTCACCATGTCAAGGTGTCTACATGAAAGAATTTCTCACGATGATTACTCCTCGTGAATTAATTTTATAAGCGAAACCCTATCTATACTCGTACAGTATAAAACCATTACAAAGTGGCAATGACTATATTTTAATCTCATCACATATGCTATTAACAGAAATAATAAAAAAATCACCACCCTCCTCTTAACATCTACAATCGTCTTGGTGTGGTAAGCTTCAGATGATCAAGACCGATGTCCATACCATTGTACGCGATAGGAGCATACATCCACAGGTCTTCAGAGCTTAGCAGCTGCAGAATTTAAAACAAGAAAATGGGAAAAAAAATGTATCAAAAAATTTGTTTCATGTCAAGATACTGCTAAGTTTAAAACAGGCAACGTTAAATTCTTTTGTAGTATAAAGAAGGAATTTAATTTGCTCTTACCTTAATTTGGAGTTGCAAAAACTTCACATACTGGACAGCCTCTTCAAGCATTGTGCTAATGTCAACCTTCCATATCAATAAATCAATCTTGAGAATTTTGCGAATCACAGAATTTATAGCTGATAGAATCAGAGATGGTATCGTGAAATATACTCCATATATACCTTTGTTCCATTGGGGACAAGGTTTTGTAGAATTCTCAGCCTCTCATTTATTCTTTCTCTTCTTTTCTGCAATAAGAAAATAAAAAGACCTATCAATTCCTGTTACATTGTGGGTGGGTGGAAGAAAAATGTTTCATCAAATCTGGTTTATTGATATACTGTGCAAAAACTTTGAAAAGGGTAGTTACCCTTGCATAGAGGCTCTGGGGATCAGTGGCTGCCCCCTTACTGGCTCTTGTTTTGCCACTTGAGTTGAGAGTTGTTGTCCCTTTTGAGCTCAAACTTGAACTCGCTCCTCCATTGAGCTCCTGGGAGGCATTGGATTCATCCTCTGAGCAGCAACCGCTTGAGACAGGACCATTAAGGCCACCATTGCTTTCTTCATCATTGTTGCCAGTCGAGGCAACCTTCTGGCTCTTCTTTGACCTTACATTCCTCTTGTTCTTTTGGGCCTACTCATTAGAATCATAATTAGACAGTGCCTTGAAAAAGTAAAACTGGTTGCTATACCCTCTACAACAGGAAATAGAACTCCATCCATTGAGTCTGTAGCAAATTCTAAGGAGGTGAAAATGCTGGTTATTGTACTTACATCTCCCGTACGTCGTGATCTTTTCTTGGAATTCTCAGGTGGCTTTCTGCTTTTATCTTCCAGGGGTAGTTCAGATGCTGGCATCTTTGATTCTCTCTTGGGTTGCAAATTGCTTTCAGGTTCAGGAAGAGCAGCTACAGTCTGGTTTCCACCAGACTCTTCCACATTTCCATTGCTCAATTCTTGGTTTGAGAAGTCATCGCCATCAACAACATACGAGTCTCCCATGCAAAAATCCATTGACATGGAACTATTAGTGTTTGCCAAAACTGGGTGGGAATCACTCAGGTAGTAGCTTTCTCCACTTGAGTTGGGAAAAAGAATGCTACTACCACCACTATAACCACTGCTCACTTGTGAAAAATGGTACAGATTAGTATCAGCAATATCCAAAGAATACAATAAACATTCATTGGCCCCTTCCATGTTCATTGTTGATTCATGGTTAGGCCAAAAACTAGATGGAACTCCAAAGCTTGAACTTGAATCAACCTGATTAGGAGGACAGTTGACAAGCAACTGTTCCATGAAATCAGCCTCCTCACTTGTGTACATTCCACTAAGAGAACTCCACTCTCCCTCCGCAGTGGCTCCAATAGGCTCCATCTTTTTTTCTCGTTTATTTTCTGTAACCTATCAGAGAAATCTCTAGTGTTTTTGTGAGTTAACTGCTGGCAGAAGCTCGATTAGACGATGCTTGAAAGGAAACAGGGATTAAAAAGGCATATTTATACCCAGCAGCAATGAAGAATGTTGAGACAAACATTGACTTCACTTGTGTAACAACATCTGAATTTATTATTATTTGCAATTATTAACATATGAAAGGGTCTCAATTCCTTGTAACCAATTGGGACCAGTTCGTAATGGGGGCCAAGTACAACTCACCTATAGGACCTAAATCAAGCAATTATGGAACTAAATTTATTCAGCAACCTTTCATTAACGCCTTAGTCTTAAACTTAAAAGACACATGAAGGGAATGATTGTAAGCCTCTAAAGAAATAATTTAGTTTAAGGGACTTAACTGTGTTTATGTTTAGGATAACTGTTCAATTATTTTAGGCTGCAGGTTGAGAGAAATGAGATGTGGTAGAGGGTGAATAAAGAGAATAATAAAGAGAATCACACCTGGAAATAGATAGACGTGGGAGGTTCTTGTTGAATATGATAACACAAAAAAAATTAAAAAAAAATTGTTGAACAGAATGAAAAGGACATGGATATAAGGACGGCACCAAAAGGTCGTGAAGAGATGAGACTTGACATCCTCAAAACTACCTGGAACCAGACAATATATCAGTTTACTGGATTCTTTGTCTCCTCCATCAGTCCTCAAAACTTACCAAGTGTCCCTTGAACTCAGAACTATTTTGTGAGAACCTAATCTTAATCAACTCTTAACCATCATATCAATCTGTCAACAAATACAAACAAGATTTCCTTGATATACAGTTTGATTTCCAGGGAGCTTGTTTGAATGTTCTAACTTTACGTCATGCGATCTATGGACTGCTAAAGGGAATATACATGGTGCTGCTGATCCTGCAGACTGTAACACTGAATTGGGATTGGTGATGCAGTTTTAACCTTCTGTCTTCTAAGTTGCCTGTTCTCAGGACTTGAACTCACAGAGATCTGCTAGTTAGGTATAGAGTAACTATTTCCTCCATATAAGCAGCTGAGTAATTGTTAACCAGTATGGTTCTGCATAGTTTCCAAGTCAGACATTAATGATAGCATCATGTTTGTAGTTTCCAAAGTTTCCAACAAATTTACTTTTACAACCACACTATGCATATTGCAGAGCCACGAGGTGGGAAAAAAAAAAATACTAACAGAAGTTCACTCAATTGTAAGAAATTATGGATCAAAATGTAATTCTGCCTTGGTGTGTTATGATTTATGTCGTCTCTGCATATTTTTCCAAAACGAAAAGATCTCCATTTTCTCCTACAAGAACTTATAAAACATTACTATATTGTATTGTAGTGGTCAATATATTTAACTTGAAACTGATTATGATCACCGTGTGAGCAATGAGGAAAAACCAAAGTCATTAATGTCCTATCCCAAAGTTCTAGCCACCTCAGAATCCGGCGATCTTTACGCTTTATTGCACACGGAAAATCAAGCACTCTTAGAAGAAATATCAGAGGAAGGTTCATGATGAGTATTTCCATACTACTTGCTCAATATTTTTGAGATTTGTCGCCGGCCATTGCACGATCTCTTGTAACTTGCTTTTGCTGACGTATTAACTGTACAGGAATAAAATCCTTGCATTGCAACAATATTAGAAAAACTCTTGTAAATCTGATATTGATCTACTCAGCAGGAGGAGAACATTACATTAAAAATATTGCAAGAACGAGGGTGTAAGGGTTTAAAATTATGGTTTCTTGATTCTTAGCCAGCCTGCACGACCCCGACCCATTCGGAATGAGAAGGCCGCATTTCTTTGCTGGCTGGCAGATGGTGCATGTCCCCTTTCAACTAAATTAGAACCCCAGACACGTTTGTGCTCTGTTTAATTTAATGCCCTACTTTGATATTGTTTTATAGCTTCACAAGGGATCATAGTTCATTGATGAGATGATGAAAATCTTAGTGTTTGTGCTTGTATAAATCTTCTAATCAACTGTTTTGAGTTTCTGTAACTTTATTTTACATTTTTACTGTAAAGTATATCAGAATTTGACAATATTTATAGCAATTAACACAAGAAGAGTCTCTCTCTCTCTTTTTTTCTTGATGGAAGATGAACAATAAGAACTTATCAAAACGGAAAGATCTGCCCGTCATCGAGCTGATGGGAAAGGAATAAAATCTTTGTATTTCAATAATAATGGAAATGAGAATATTGTGAACATTTAGAATTGTGAGTACTGTGATATTGTTCTACTGTCAGAATGAGAATATTACTACATTTTAAACTGTTCTTCTCATCACAGAAATGAGAAAGTTAACATTTAAAATCCTGATCTGATGATTCTTGGCAGGCCTGCACGACCCTTTCAGGACGAGAAATGCAGCTTCTTTTTGGTGGCCGGTGAACTGGTCCACGGCCCCCGCAGGAAAATAAAAGAATCCCATCCACCACGAATTCATCATCTCAGCCTCGCTGGTTAATTTCTTCCCCATTAAATTAGAGGGAAATTATCGGATATTGTTGCCCTCCACGGATGAGCCACTTTGTACTCTTTGAATATAAAAGAATCCTATTGGAGAGACGAATATTGTTGATAGAAGATATTGTACTCTTTGAATATATATAATTAATACTGTACAATTACAAACAAAGTCTTCATGCAAATATATATTATACAAATATATAATACTATAGCTTTATATAGTAGGGGGCAGCTTCCAATTATTTATAATAAGAAAAATCAAACCAATAGAACCATGTGTTTAATTTATTAAAGTCCACGAGTATATATATCCTTCCTTTTAGTGATATTTTTAAATCTATTTTTTAAAAATAAAATATCCCAGATTTTCTTAACTCATATTAATGATAAAAAGGCCCTAATATTTTAATTTTTTTTATTCCTTTGCGTTCTTTTATTTTTTCTATTTAAGTTTGGATGAGATTCAAAGAGTTCTTAAACAACTTTTCATTTTTTTCAGAACTTTTATATTTTTTTCAAAATTTTTGTAGGATCGTTTTATTGTTTTAGTATTTAGTTTAGGATTTTTTAATTTTTATTCAAGTTTTATGGGCATTTTTATCATTAATGTAGGCTAGGGGTATTTTGAATATTTCCTTCATGGAAATTCTAATTTATCAAATATCATTAGCAAAAGGACTTGAAAATGTATCAAATTGATTTTTTTTATTTTTTAAAAATTATTTTTGATGTCCGCGCATTAAAATTATATGAAAACACTAAAAAATATTAATTTAAAAAAAATAAAAAAATAAAATTTTTTTAAATTTTTTCTTTTGAAACGTAAAAACAAATTACAGGACCTAATTAGAGACTTGATTAAGAAACAACATTCTATTAGCTTAATTTTTCTTATTAGGAAAATACTATCTTTATTATTATTATTATATAAAAAGTTGATCAATTTTTATATTTATTTTCATGCAAACCAATCATTTACCACTTCAAACATCAATTTATATAAAATTATATTATGAAAATTTTGTTTGTCAATCATTTTCTTAAATTCTCACCAAAAAAGAAAATATCATTAAAGAGTACAATACCCTTCATATTATAAAATCTATAATTATATATATTAAATATTCATTAGAGTCTCTTGGACTTTCATGATTCTTAAGTTTAGACTCTTGAATATTCATAACACTCGAGTTTTCTAATATTTTTTAATGTTTTTATTTTATTTTCTTATAAATAGATTATTTATTTTATATTCTGATTATTTGAAAACAATTCATAATAATAAAAGTATGAATTTCTCTTTTAAGATTTATTTTGAATATTTATGTTTTTATTTGTTTTTTATTTTTAACATATTATTATACAAAACACATTATTGTTTTTTTTTTTTCATAATAAGAAAGAAAGAAAGATAAAGTATATATGCACACAAAAACTTATCTTTTTCTTTGTTTCTCGGCCATTGCTACAATACTAATCTTTGGTCATTGTACCACCATTGATCACTATAGTTTATATTAAAAGCTTGACACGCATAAACTTCTATATGGTTTATATCAATTTTAATATTTTATTTTTTTCATTAATATTTATATTTTATGGAATATATTTTATTCATCAAGATTTAGATTTTTTTGTAAATTCCTGAAAATTAAATAAATTAAATATAGTTACTAAAGAACTAGTATCTCTAGAGAACTAAATAAATAACATTCTTAAAATTTTGTTTTTTTTTTCTTTTTATATTCATCATTTTATTTAATAAATAACTTTTTTTATATATAGATATATAATACCGAATCTAATGAAACTTGAATTTACCACTTTTGATATCTCCAAGACTAATTATTTGTCATGAGTTATTGATACTGGGATTCATAATCTGGAAGCTATGAATCTCGAAAAGATTAATAAAAAAATAACATATTTTTATAGAATCGCGCAAATATAATAATTTTCATTCGTCATCGTCCCATCATGAAGGATTAAAAATAGAATATCTCAACCATCTAGGTGGTGGCCCAGTGGTAAGAGTCTGGGATCAAGAGGTTTACTCCCTCTGTGGTCTCAGGTTCGAGCCATGTGGTTGCTCATATGATGGCCACTGGAGGCTTACATGATCGTTAACTTCAAGGCCCGTGGGATTAGTCGAGGTGCGCGCAAGCTGGCCCGGACACCCGCGTTAAACTAAAAAAAAAAAAAAAAGAATATCTCATGTAATAAGAAATTGAATTCCATGGTATTTAAGAAACGAAAACAGTGTTCTATTGTGATCTTTCTACATAAATGGATGGATGGAAAGGGCATAATTTCCCGATCGATGCATCGAAATTGAGGGAGTTGAAGAAAGAAGAAGCATTGATATGAGATGGCCACCAACTCTCCATTACCTCTCATGACTGTAAATGAGATGGCCATTAAAATGGTCACATCAACTACAAGTTAGGAAAACAATTTTTTTATATATAAGAAAGTGATGGTGATTATTCAGAAAGTACTGCTTGCCGCGTTAGAGTTGAAAAAGTGACTCTAATTTTATTTGATTAATGTACATTGAATTTGTATTTTTAATTGTTCTCAATTTTTTAAAAATACTATTGCATCATTTTATTTCAGTGTCTTATTAAAAAAACAATTTTACATAGGAGGGTGTAAAATCACACACTTGCAAAGAATACTATAATTTTACTATATAGATTTAAGCATGAACCTGGATGCTTTGACCTTGGCAGATGGACATTATTTAAAGTTTAATTAGACAGCTATATAATGACAAACTGCACGATCCAACTCTTTCAGAGTGAGTTTATGTGTAGTGGACTCGTTCCAGCTCAATCTACTCTCCTTGTGTGGTTCTCCGCTTTTGAATCCTTCAAGATCTTTGTGACATTCAATTTGGTGCTTGAGTCAACCCTTTAAAGCTT
>Ga0307510_10011992_pt1 | contig 10274 bp, 6 predicted proteins | sample 12_EM_MG_FD_207224 | JGI IMG/M metagenome (GOLD analysis project Ga0307510, IMG submission 207224) | Populus trichocarpa ectomycorrhiza microbial communities from riparian zone in the Pacific Northwest, United States - 12_EM | ecosystem: Host-associated > Plants > Roots > Unclassified | place...
TCTTTAGTAAGCAGTTTATAATCCGTTGGCAGCTTTTTAAATTGTGCTTTATGTATGCCCTCAACAAAGTGATCCCGTTTCAAAAAATCAGGTTCCGGAATGTTTTCACCCTGATATGGTCTGAAAGCAGAAGTCAGGTCACCGCATACGGTACGCCGCCAGTCGCTGATATTGGATTCAATAATCTTTTTGCCTGTTTTCTTAGATAAGAAATGTTCTAAAAACTGTAGTGTCGAGGTATGGTCAAATACTTCTGAATTCACATATCCACCTTTACTCCACGGTGATGCAATAACCAGCGGCACACGGAAACCAAGGCCGATCGAACTTTCACGATCAAATGGCTCGGGAAAGCCTTTTCTTTCTTTTTCCTGCTCAAGGGTTACAAATTCAACACGGGTATCTATTCCTTTTGAAACCTTGCCGGTCTCTTCTCTTTGAGAGTGTGGAGCAACAAACGGCGGAACATGATCAAAATAACCATCATTCTCATCATAAGCTAAAATGAAAATGGTCTTTTTCCAAACCTCCGGGTTTTGTGTCAGGATGTCCAGCACTTCGGATACATACCATGCACCATACCATGCAGAGCTTGGATGGTCGCTGAAATGTTCCGGAGCAGTAACCCAGGATACAGTTGGCAGTTTGCCATTTTTTACATCATCCCTGAATTGATGCAGAACATCACCTTTAGGTACCTGCATTTCACGTTCGGTACCATTGTCGTCATACTTTAAAGTAATCAGCTGGCGATGGTCGGGGTCATTAGCGTTGGTATCAAAAGCCTTCCAATGCAGGGTCTTTTCATGGTCAGACAGGGCTTCAAACTGGCCCGCTTTATAAGTTTCTTTTTCTTTTTTAACGCTATCGAAGTACCCCTGCAGGTCCTTTAACTGATGCTTCAAATGATCAATATGCGCATCACCGACAGGCAAGGCATCGATCTTTTTTTTAAGATCATCTATCATTTTTGGCAATTGGGTAACTCGTTTCTCTAAAGCCTCGATATGCTTTGGATGAAGATGAATATTATACTGACCAAAAAACTCTAATGGGTTATCCTGGAAGTTAGACAGCCACGGATCTTCTTCGCCGTCAAAACCGGTATCTATAGCTACTTCATTCTGATAACATTTCCATGATATGCCGTTTTCTTCTAATCTTTCCGGAAATGTTTTCCATTTCAGCGTACCATAATCCATATCATCATTCCAGACATGGGCCCTCGAATTTTCGTGCTGCTCCGCGCGGATGGTGCCAGTCCAGAAATAAAGTCTATTGGGGTTAGTTCCGGTTAATGATGAGCAGAAATTCTGATCACACACGGTAAAAGCATCGGCTAATGCATAATAAAAGGGGATATCTTCGCGATTGTGGAAGCCCATGGTTAAAGGCATATGGCTGTACTCTTTAATGCCGTTCTTTTTCACATTGAGCCATTGGTCAAATTTACCGTCGTTACGGGCATTTACCTGGTTGGCCCATGAGTGCGGTAACGAGCTCATCCAGGTGGCTTTTGTATTTTTTATATCGAGATGGAAGGGTGCATAAGTTTCGCCTTCTGAATTGGATTGCAGCCATACTTTATTTTTGTTTGGCAAATCAATTGCACGAGGATCATTATAACCACGCACGCCTTTCAATGTGCCATAGGTATGATCGAAAGAACGGTTTTCCTGCATCAATATCACAATATGCTCGGCATCCATGTAAGTGCTGCCTTCCGGGGCATTAATGGCCATCGCTTTTTGAATAGAAGCCGGAATGATATTGGCAAACCCGGTAGCCCCGGCTAATAATGCTGCTTTTTTTAGAAAATCTCTTCTTGAGTCGCTCATTTTAGGTTATAAGTTATACGTAATACGTTTTACGTTTAATGAATAATCTGAATATTGTATTTCTTTTACAGTTTTCGAAATAACAAATTACGTAAAACGTATAACGTCCAACGTAAAAACTACCGTGTTGCAAAAAACTGTTCACAAAGCCCGAATGACAAAGTCATTCCGTTACCACCAAGTCCATTGATCACGGTTACGCCCGGCTCTGTTTCGACGATCAGTTCTGTTTGCCCGTTCATCATTTTGGGGTAGATACCGTGCCACGATTGCATCAGTTGCCAACCCTTAAAATTGGCAAAAGTATGCAAGTAATCAGTTATCAAATTATTAATAAATGCCTTGTCGAACGGATCATGCACCAGCCCATATTCATGCGAATCGCCAATGGTCAATTCGCCATTGCCGTTTTGTGAAACCATTACGTGGATACCCCAATCCAGGTATTCGCCATATTGCTCTTCATATCGTTTTCTTAATGCAGGCAATGAGGGCGCGACCTGGAACCCGGGATAATGGATCATAGATAAACCACCGCAAAGCGAGGGGCCAATCCTCCATCCATCAGGCTGTGCTACTAAACGCATCATTTGCAACTTACATTTGGTAATGTTGGTTTCCAAAAATAATTCAGGATACAGCGTCTCGAAATCAGCACCGCTGCAAACGAATATTTCGTCGGCCTGCCAGCTGCGATTGCCCGAAAATACGCCGGGGTGTTCTATCTTATTGATCGCGGTATTCCAGTGAAACTCCACGCCATATTTTTCAGCAAGGTATTTAGCTATTTGTCCTACAGCTACCCTTGATTCTACTATCATTTCCTCACCACTCCATAAAGCTCCTTTTAGCCCGTTGGGGTTAACGGCGGGTGATTTTTCCAAAGCCTGTGCAGGGGTAAGCAATGCGCAATCACGGTACAAATGATTAGATTCAACATATTCGGCTATTACCTGCAATTCATCATCATGGTAGGCGAGGTGCAGAGAGCCAACTTCGTTATGCCAGATATTGGCTTCGGTGCATACTTCTTTATAAATACTTCGCGATAGCATGGCCCTTTCAAACAACGGCCCTGTTTGCTGACCGATGGGCCAGATCATCCCGAAGTTGCGGATAGATGCGCCAACAGCACGTTCATTCCGTTCGAAAACAGTTACGGTATAGCCTCTGATTGCCAATGCGCGGGCAGTGGCCAGACCTACAATTCCGGCGCCGATCACTATGGCCGAAGAATTCTTCATACAGGTAGTATATTCAGTTGTTCTTGTTTATCTAAATTTTGTTTGCGGGCGCTGCGCATGAAATATAGCAGCGATAAAGTGGCGCATATGCCGCCGATAACCGCTACTGCCAATACACTATCTTTAAAAAACACCCCCCAGCTTGCACTTGGTTGGCCTAGTTCTTTTACCAACAACACACTTACGCTACCCAGATAGCCCATTGAATCGGCTACATAGATCAGGAACCCCACATTCCCTTTATAGTGGAAAGAGGCCAACAGGCGTTCAAAAAAAACAGCGTTATAAGGGACATACCCCAGGTAAAGCCCAAGTCCGGCTAAGGTCATCCAAACCATCGGGCTAATCAGGTTAAAGGCAAATAATGCAGTGGCAATACCGATCAGTACGCATCCCGAAATGATCATGATATGGATGATGCTGAATGCTTTTAAATTCTTCTTGACCAGGATAAGGAGGCTCATCGCTATCAATACGGCCACAGATATAATGGTATCAATCTTAGCATAAATGGTATTGTCTTTGATGCCCATGCTGTTCCATATCTCCACTTCAAAACTGTCTCTCACATCACGCATAATGGTAAGCAATACATAAATGATCAGTGTAAGAATAATGCCTGGCAAGAACCGCTGTAAAAAACTTTTACGCTCTGCCGCATCCATCGGCAGACGTTTGGTACGCAGGCGCACATCCTCAGCAGTCGGCGGAGGCATCAGCTCCAGCATAAAAACAAATAGTAGTAATGGGACAACAAATAATGCGCCCGTTAAGAAAGGCATGTTAAATTCGTTGATGTGAAATGAGCTCATCAGCATACGCGCCACTGTTTTTACAAACCCCGAAGCAAATATCAAACTGATAGACAGTACAGCCGCCATAAACTCTGTGGATTTACGGCCTTCTAAATAACCAAAAACCAGGCCCCAGATCAAACCTAAGGGGAACCCGTTGATAAATAGAAAAATTATATTGTATGGTGCCGGGACTATAGAAAAAAACAATAATGCTAGCCAGGCTATGCCGATGAGCATCAGGATATACTTGGCTCTTTGTCCTGGCTTTAACTCAGCAATGAATTTTATACCGTAAAACTTGCTTAGCGTGTAACCAATAATCTGCGCTATAACCAGCCAAACTTTATAATCGATATGAAAATATTGAAGGCCTGTAAAAGTACCCGCAGCAAATGCTTTGCGAAAAGCATACATGCAGGTATAGGCCCCAAATGACGAGATTGCCGCCATTAATGACAACAAACCGTAAGGCCATTTAGCTACTTTTACTCTAAGCTGATCGACCAGTTTCATACTTATTCACCGATAATATCAAGCACTTGTGCAATATCGTCAATAATATGGGTAGGGTGGTATTCTTCCAGTTCTTCCCGGGTAAAGATGCCGGTAGTAACCCCTATGACATATTTGCAGCCTACACTCTGTCCCTCACGAACATCCACTTCGGTATCGCCTACCTTTGCTACTTCCAGCGGATCTGTAATACCACCCTCATACATCATTTTTTGTATCATATATGGGTGCGGACGGCCAAGTTCCACCTCATCAGAACCAACAAGGTAATCTATCAGTCCTTTTTCCTGCCATTGTAAGCGGTTTACAACGGTTTCGGCAATGTCTTTTGAAAAACCAGTGTTGATACCAACCAGAACACCAGCGTCGTGCAGGGCAGCAAAAGTTTTTTCAACATTTGGAAGCGGTTCAATGCCCGGTTCAAACTGATAAAAGTGGATCATTTGTTTTACAAACTCACGGTGTATATCATTTACCAGTTCTGTGGTGATCCTTGATTCGTCAGTTTCATGCAGATGCAGCATTTGTGTGATAGCCTGGTTCTTTTCGTAACCCATCAGCGGGTTGATCATCTCTAAAGGGACGTCATAATTATACTTCTCCAATGCAGCCTTAAAAGCCTTGCTTACATTGTGATCATCCTTAACCGTAGTACCGGCTATATCAAAAACAACTAATTTAATAGACATTATAGTAGGGTATAAAAGTTGAGCAATACTAAACTTAGTTTATTAATATCGAACTAATTTAGTGTTAAGGTTTGATTAAGTGTCTTTTTAGAGATTAAAGATTAGTTGATTGGAGATTAGGCAAAAGTCACCTCATTGTAACTACTCTCTAATCTTTACCCTACTTCTCCTCAAAAAAATAGACCACCAGCATGCTGGCTATTTTATTACCCATGTTGACGGGGGTATGTGGTATACGTCCGTCAAACAATAAAGAATCTCCCGTGCTTAACCTGATCTTTTCATCATTGATCTGGTATTCGATCTCTCCGCTAATAATATATTTATATTCAAAAGCATCTGTCTCTACCAAAGGCCTTGTTGCGTTGGGTTCAAGGTTGAGTATAACAATATCCACTGTAGAATGATCAATGAACCGGGTAAATATCCGCTGGTAATGGAAGCCATTGGCATGTTCCTTTTCAAAATGCTCATACTCCACTTTGCGTTTTACTAGTATCGGAGATGAATTGCTTTTGGTCCGGATGTCTTTAAAGAACTCATTAAGGTCGATATTTAAGGCCTTAATAATATCTATCAGCACAATAAGTGATGGTATTGTCCGGCTGTTTTCTATCTGGGATATTAAGCCTTTGCTCACATTGGCCTGGCTGGCCAATTCCTGTACAGTGATGTTTTGTTCGCGCCTGCGTTCTTTAATACGGTTACTGATCTGGATCAGTATATCATCTTCCATAGAAATTGGTAAACGTTGGTATATTTATAATGGTATCCCAAAATAAAACTTTAATAATTGGTTTACAATAAAAGGGAATTTTATTTAAATGGATCAATCTATCACGAAGATTTAATAATTTGATAATACCTGATAATTTTATTTGTGCGAACTTTAACATTATGAATACAGCCGCTTTAAACCCTGAAAAAATTGTCAACGAGATCTTCACTTTATATGAAAAACATGGAGACGAAGATTATATAGGCGAGCCGGTCTCACAATTAGAGCATATGTCGCAAGCTGCGGTTTTGGCCAAGGAGGACGGTTTTGATGATGAAGTGATTCTTGCCGCTTTCTTTCACGACATCGGTCATCTGTGCGCCGAAGATGCTGAGGCCGAAAGCATGGATGGCTTTGGAAATGTTGATCATGAAAAATTAGGGGCTGATTACCTGCGCGAGCGCGGATTTTCTGAGAGGCTGGCCACCCTGGTTGAAAGCCATGTAATTGCCAAAAGATACCTTACTTATAAATACCCTGAATATTATAATAAACTGTCTGAAGCCAGTAAGGCCACGCTCGAGTTTCAGGGTGGAAGAATGACTGAACGGGAGGCCGCTGAATTTGAGAAGCATCCTGATGCCGAGTTGTTTATTAGGTTACGTTACTGGGATGATAAAGCTAAAGAGACAAATGTGCCAATACTGGATTTACAACATCTTAAATCATTGGCGATTAAACATTTGTATAATAATAATTGATTCAAATATATCTGAATATTAAATAATTGTAAGTCGATTGTAATTCTGTTGTTACAAAAACAGCCCTCCTTAACGTGTTTGACACGTAATGTTAAGCTTTCCTTAATACTAATTTAGTTTACAAATAATAAACTAAGTTTAGTATTGCTGCATGAAAAATATCCTTCTCACCTAATTAATTCAGCAGATGAAGCAGCTTTACATTCACTTAAGGACAATGATAACGTTTGCGTTATTATGTCTTGCCCCGATACTCACATTCGGGCAAACAAAGATCGGTGGTACCGTAACCGACGAAAACAAACAACCGTTACCCGGAGTAAGCGTATTACTCAAGGGCAGCACTAAAGGTACAGTAACTGATATCAATGGCCGATTCCTGTTTACAGTCGAAAATGGCCAGGTACTTACCATTCGCTACGTAGGTTATTTAAGCCAGGAGCTTAGAATAACGGACAAGGCGGATTATACCGTAGTGTTAAAAGCGGATAATAAAGCACTTAGCGAAGTGGTGGTAACCGCTTTAGGTGTTAAAAAAGAAACACGCCGCATTGGTTATGCCACACAAACAGTAAGCGGTGAGCAGTTAACCACTGCCCGCGATCCTAACCCGGTAAATGGCCTGATAGGAAAAGTGGCAGGTTTAAGTGTAGGCGCAACTTCAGAAATTTTAGGCGTTCCAAATGTTACTATACGCGGTGGTATCGTTACCCTGTATGTTATCGACGGTTTGCCTATCAACTCTGATACTTTTGACCTAAGTCCGGATGATATCGAAACCTATACTGTTTTGAAGGGCCCGTCGGCAGCTGCGCTATATGGCAGCCGTGCGCAAAATGGTGCGATTGTTATTACTACCAAAAAAGGAGATAAAAATAAAAAGGGACTGACTGTTGATATTAATAGTAGTACAGTAATGAACAAGGGCTTCCTTGCGTTTCCACGTATTCAAAATAAATTCGGACCGGGTGAAAACACTTTTTATGAATTCGTAGACGGTAAGGGTGGTGCACGCGGTGGTGTGGACAGTGATTACGACGTTTGGGGGCCATATTTTGCAGGCCAGTTGATCCCACAATATGACAGCCCTGTAATTAATGGGGTGCGCCAGGGAACACCATGGACCGCTCGCGGCGCCAATAACCTTGCAAATTTTTTGCAAACCGGTTTTCAGACCAATAACGATATAGCTGTTGGTATAAACGGCGACAATTATACTACCCGTTTTTCAATTTCCCAACAGCATCAAACCAGTTACATTCCGTCTCAATACCTCGATATTGCTAATGGGAATTTTTATGCGTCATTTCGCGCAACACCAAGATTAACATTTGAAGCAAGCGTAGATTTTAACAGGCAGAGTACTGATGACTTCCCGGATGTTCAGTATGGCCCGAACAGTATCATTTACAACATGGCGATTTGGACAGGTGCTGATTGGAATGTAAATGCACCCGATATTAAAGGTATCTGGCAGCCGGGTAAAGTAGGTACGCAATCAGTATTTGCAGAATATACCCGTTATCATAACCCATGGTTCCTGACAGAAATATGGACCCGCGGTCACTACAAGAATGATACTTACGGATATATCTCGGGTAACTACAAGATCGATAACCACTTGAATGTTACCTTAAAGAACCAGATCGATACTTATAACTTGTTACGTACGGAGGATCTGCCATATTCTGCTCACCCTTATGGTCGTGAAGGTAACCAGGGAGATTACCGCGAAGATCGCCGTGACCTATTTGAAAACAATACCTTATTGACCCTGAATTATGACTACACAGTTAAGAGTTTCCTGAACCTGTCAGGTTTAATAGGAGGTAACTTACGTAATTTCAAATATAATTCAAGTTGGGTATCAACAGATTACTTGAATGTACCGGGGGTTTATTCATTCAGCAACTCGAAAAATCCATTACAGGCAACGAGCTTTAATTCAGCTGAACGCCAATTGAGTGTATTCGGATCATTGGATGCTTCCTTTGGTAAATTCGCTACCTTATCCGGTACTTTCCGTTTAGAACACTCTTCAGCCTTTCAGAACGTAGCTACTTATTATTATCCAAGCGTTTCTGCGGCATCAGTAATATCCGACTATATTACTTTGCCTGAATTTATTTCATTTTTAAAAGTAAGGGGCTCCTACGCGAACATTCGTTCCGATGCGACGAGCGCTACTATTGGCCCTGCTCCATTTAGTACAATTACCGCTTTCGGTGGCAGCACCGGTGCGTCTCTGTTTGATAATCCCTTGGGTTATGGTTCAACATACAATAGCCCTTATAATGGGCCGGACTATTCTCTAAATTCGGCTTATTCCACAGCTAAGCCTTACAATAATCAGACTGCAGGATATGGTCCGAATTCGATATATCAAAGTAATATAAAAACTTTTACACGTGTAAACTACGAGGAAGGGTTTGATATTAAATTCCTGAAAAATCGTTTGGGCTTAAGCGGAACGGCTTTCCAATATATTGACGGTCCGACAATTTTAGCGAATTCAATTTCAACTGCAACTGGCTACACTACAGAATATTTAAATGCGTTGAAGACCAAAAAGACCGGTTATGAACTTTCTTTAACCGGTACGCCGATAAAAGACCTGGGGGGCTTTGGCTGGGATGTTTTGGTTAACTGGTCTACATACAAAGAAGTGTTTACTGAATTGCCACCAGGGCAAACAACATATAATACTTTCTTTCATGTTGGCGACAGGGTAGATAAGTTCTACGGTACTAAGTTCGTAAGAACACCTGATGGCCAGATTATTTATAACTCGCCTGACGCTAATGGTAAAGGTGGCGGCGAGCCATTAGTTTCTCCTACTCCGCAATATTTAGGTCACCTTGACCCTGACTTTACATGGTCATTTTACAATAGATTTCATTATAAAAGTATAGGTTTAAGTTTCCAGTTTGATGGTTCTGTTGGCGGAGTAACCACGGATTATGTGCACAATAAAACAGTACGTGGCGGTAGCAATGCTATAACTGCAGAAGGCCCTTTGGGTGCAGCCCGTTACCAGGATTGGTTAAACTATCCTTTAAATAATCAAAAACCTAATCCAAATTACAAAGGTACCTATGTAGCTCCTGGTGTACAGATATCCAATGGTGTTGCACCAAACTACGACTCTGCTACAGGTGCTGTCTTAAACTATAGTGCATTACAATATGCGACAAACCAAACCCCGGTATTGGTGCAGGAATATGCCAGTGAATACTATAATGTTACAGAAGCTAACCTGATGAGTAAAACTTATACAAAATTGCGTGAAGTAACAGTTGATTTCACTTTCCCTAAAAAGTGGCTTGAGCATACATTTATAACCAAAGCATCGGCTTCTATTTATGGACGCAATTTGTTGTATTTCTATAAAAACCCGGAGTTTAAAGATGTAGACCTGGATCAGTATGCTAATTCGCGCACTACGCTCACTGGTTTGCAATCGCCAACCGTACGGAGCTATGGTGTTAATCTAAAACTTTCATTCTAATTAGACTTAGACAAGGATCATGAAAAAGATATTAAAGATTTATTTACTGCCAATGCTGATGCTATTGACAGTAACCAGTTGTAAAAAGAGTTACCAGGATTTAACGATAAACAATAACGTTCCAACCAGTGTCCCGGCCTCATTACTTTTTAATGGTATATTAAATAATATGGTTGATTTGCCCCAGACGTCATCGGAAATCTACT
>Ga0307510_10011993_pt1 | contig 10273 bp, 10 predicted proteins | sample 12_EM_MG_FD_207224 | JGI IMG/M metagenome (GOLD analysis project Ga0307510, IMG submission 207224) | Populus trichocarpa ectomycorrhiza microbial communities from riparian zone in the Pacific Northwest, United States - 12_EM | ecosystem: Host-associated > Plants > Roots > Unclassified | place...
TTAAGCGCCTGGATGTATATTTCAGCTATCCGTTTGGTAGTACCCATCACATTGGATGGGTTAACAGCTTTATCTGTTGAAACCATTACAAACTTTTCGGTACCAAAAGCCACCGACAGATCAGCTACATGTTTGGTGCCCAGTACATTTGCCAGTACCGCTTCCGAAGGGTTTTCTTCCATCATTGGCACATGTTTATAAGCAGCAGCATGGAAAACAACTTCCGGCCGGTAATCAGAAAATAGTTTTTCCATTCGCTGGAGATTCCTGATATCAGCAATAAATATGGTGGTAGGCACATGCGGGAACTTCTCCTCAACCTCCAGTTTTATCTCATGCAAAGGCGACTCAGCCTGGTCACACAAAATAACCATTGCTGGTCTGTAACCCAGCACCTGATTCACAATTTCAGAGCCTATTGAACCCGCAGCACCAGTAACCAGGACCCGTTTACCCCGTAAATCTTCCGAAATCCTGGTATTATCGATTTTTATTGGCTTGCGCTGCAGCAAGTCTTCAATTTTCAGATCTTTTATCTGCTGCAGATTAAGCTTTCCATATATCCACTGATCTGATGGGGGCACTGTGAGTACTTGTATACCTAATGTTAAACAATTTTCAAGCGCTGCTTTTTTGGTCTGCTCATCAAGATTATGATTCATGATGATCAGTTTATCCACATTGTACTTCTCCTTTAATTTTGCGAGTTTGTCAATGTGATATACCCTTACCTGCTGTATTTCTTTGTCTATTTTTTTACTTCCATCATCAACAAAACCAACCACACAGAAATTAGTATTAGCGCTCGCTTCAAGTGCCTGCTTAACGAGTACCGCATTATTGTCTGAACCATAAATCAGCACCACGGTTTTTTTAGCAGTAGTATTATTGTTGAGAAAGAAAAAAGCGCTCTTTACAGTTGTTCGAAGCAAGATCAGCAAAGTGCTGGACACAGAAAAATTAATCAGCAATACCAGGTTGATAGTAACCAGGTCGACACTTATCATGTTTACTAACCAGATATTGATGATGGCCAGATATAAAAGACTGGATATAAATGCTGAGCTGAAAATTCGTAATACATCGCGTGTATTCGAGTAGCGAATGAGGCCGATGTGAATACGCATAAAATACATTACAATAGCGGCGATAGCACTATATAGGCCGGTATATATGAAAAAGTACCCCCGAAGAATATTTATAAACTCAAATCGCTCAACAATAAAATAAGAAGTTGAAAAAGACCATGCCACGATGGATAAATCGACCAACATTATTAACCACCGCGGAACAACCTTGGAAAATAGTAGGTATTTTTTCATAATTGATTTTAGTAGATAGATAATAGATAGATAATATAATTATAATTAATAATTTTTAAATACGCAAAAAAAGTAAATTATGTAACTCATAATTACCCAACAAATGCAATTTTATAAAAACATATCTAAACTTTTACGAAGCTTATAGAACATTGTTGTTACAAAGCAATCAGGTTTGTTTTTCAAAATCCAAAGTTATGATAAGATTAACAAACTTGATATTTAAATGTTTTTACAATTTTAAGCAAAAGGCTCCAAGGCATTGTAAGGCTAAATTAACCAATAGCTTTTCCAGGCAATAGGAACCATTTTAAAAAAATATAGGTTATCGTGAGGGGTATTAAAGTAACTGTAAATAAACCAATAGATGTAAATGCAGCATTATGTGTTACCAAGATAATAATAATTCCCTGCAAAAAGGCATAACCGGCGGAGACCCATATATGAGGAAGCCCTTGCTCGTTAGCCAACATCTGATATAAATGAAATCGGTGTGGCTTTAATACATTTTGTTTAAGGTATATACGATGCAAAATGGTTAATACGGAATCAGTACCATATACGGCCAAAAAAAGAATATAAGACCAATTATGCGAGATCAGTATCAACTGCACTAATAGCATTAATATCCAAAAGGCGATAGTGATGCTACCTACATCACCTGCAAAGCATTTTGCTTTTCTACGAAAGTTGAAGTAAAGGAAAACCCCGCAGGCCAGCATTGGCAGCCAGATCATATCCTCTTGCACAAAAGCTATCTGTCTTAAATTAACATATTGAAGTCCGCCAAGCACTACCAGGCTATAGGCACCTGTAATACCATTAATGCCATCCATAAAATTATATGCGTTAATGGTACCGATAACTATAAAATACAATAGCAGCCATTTATAAACAGGCAATGAGAAGACATGCAGGTAAATGAAGAGTAATGTTACTGCCGCCAGGTGCACCATTATCCTTATTTTACTTGACAGTGTGACCCTGTCATCTACAAAACTAACAATACCTATAAGGAAGAGCGCAACTACGGGTAGCCAATAATCAGGATGCAGGATTACAACTGCTAAAGCAGCAAAAAGGAAAATCACACCTCCGCCCCTGATGGTAATCTCACTATGTGAACTTCTCTCATTCGGATGATCGATGATATTGTAACGATCTGCGACAAGAAAGTATAGTAACATCGACCCGAAAAAAAGAATAGTTATTAAACCGTAAACCATATTGTGAAAAGTGGAGAACTTGGAGACGTCGTATGATTCGGCTTTGATTGTACTTTCGGTTTTGTATAACCAAGAACTAAAGCAGGTACAATTTCTTTCAATTTATTGTAATTGATTTGATTCGCCGCAAAAGTAAGCTTTTTTGATCAAATTTAATACATTGCCTAAAACTATACTAACCGATTCACAAGGCCATGTGTAGTTCATACGGCACAATATTGCTTAATTTTCTTTGTCAAAAAAGTTATCTGTCATATCATCAATTTCCCTTCGGTCACGCTTGGTTGGCCGTCCTGTACCTCGGTCACGCCTCAGCAAGGGTGCCTGGAACATCGATTTAAATCCATGAGTTTGTTCTATCGGCGTTTCGTCAGCATAAAAGTTTATCACACTTTTTGCATCCATCCTGTTCTCCAAAAGTCCGGTTACTTTAATCACTTTCCGTTCTATTCCTTTTGATACCTGGTATATTTCTCCAACTTTCACTTCGTGTGCGGGCTTAATGTTTTGTCCGTCAAGTTTTACTTTGCCCGCTTTGCAGGCTTCGGTGGCCAATGAACGCGTCTTAAATATTCTTATCGCCCAGAGGTATTTATCGATCCGTAATTTTTCTTTTTCAGGCATCCTATAACTTTAATTTGTTATTCATCAAAGGTAAAAACTTCGTTAAGCATCCTGTTAATAATCTTTTATACTGTCCGGTTGTTAGCAGGCACACATACGTTAATTATACGTAAACAAATCTCCCTTAAAATCCTTTTATTTGTCAAAAGTTTTATTCTCTAATGCAAAATCTAAAAAAGTTAATTGAAGAAGCCTGGGAAGACAGGACCCTCCTGTCAAACCATGATTATACTACTGCCATAGAAACAGTTATTCAACGGCTGGATAGCGGCGAATTACGCGTTGCTGAGCCGATAGCACATCGCTGGCACACACACGATTGGATCAAAAAAGCAGTGATACTTTACTTCCCGATCAGGAAAATGGAAGAAATAGAGGTAGGGCCTTTTGTTTTCCACGATAAAATGAAACTCAAAACCGATTATAAAAAAACTGGGGTACGTGTAGTTCCGCATGCCATTGCCCGTTACGGTGCCTACCTTGCTAAAGGCGTGATCATGATGCCCTCTTATGTAAACATTGGTGCATATGTAGATGAAGGCACCATGGTTGATACCTGGGCCACTGTAGGCTCGTGCGCACAGATAGGCAAACATTGTCATTTAAGTGGTGGTGTAGGTATCGGTGGCGTTCTTGAGCCTGTACAAGCCTCTCCGGTGATTATAGAGGACAATTGTTTCTTAGGATCACGAGCGATAGTGGTTGAGGGCGTTCATCTTGAACGGGAAGTTGTACTAGGTGCTAATGTAGTACTTACTGCCTCCACAAAAATTATTGATGTGACTACTGAAGATCGCCGCGAATATAAAGGTATAGTGCCGGAAAGATCAGTGGTGATCCCTGGCTCCTATGCTAAAAAATTCCCTGCGGGCGAGTTTCATGTACCATGTGCTTTGATCATTGGAAAAAGAAAAGAATCTACCGACAAAAAAACCTCGTTAAATGATGCTTTGAGGGAAAACAATGTGGCGGTGTAATTTATATAGTGAGTAGTTGATTCGGTTGGATTAAGTTGATTGAGTTAAAACTTATTTAACTTACTCAACCACTTAACTCAATCAACTATTTAACCTCAATATGAAGATACTAATCAGGCTGCCCAATTGGCTTGGCGATGTGGTGATGAGTACTGCTTTTGTAAATGCAGTGCGTCAGCTTTATCCGGACGCAGAGCTTGATGTGATCATAAAAAAAGAATTGGGCGGTATTGCAGCTCTTATCCCCGGCCTGAATAAAGTCCATTTGTTTTCAAAACAGGAACATGAAGGATTAAGCGGTGTTTACCGTTTTGGGAAAAGTTTACGGGCCGAAAAGTATAATCTTTTCTTTTGCTTGCCTGATTCCCTTTCTTCAGCAATAATGGGTTGGGGCACGAGGGCTAAAAAGCGTATCGGCTTTAACAAAGAAGGGCGCTTCTTTTTAATGACGAATAGTTATAAAAAGCCATCCAACCTTCACCGGACTGATGAATACATTGACTTATTAGAACAATTTGCAGGAAAGAAGATAACACAGCGATCAGTCAGGCTTGAGAATAAAACTGCAAAGTATAATGATCGGGTAATATTGAACTTTAATTCGGAAGCTGTATCGCGAAGGATGCCTCTCGATAAAGGGAAGCAATTGATCACTACCCTTACCAGTACCTATAAAAACATTAAATTTATTGTGGTTGGGTCACCGAAGGAAAAAGAGTATGTTGATAGCCTGTTGAACAATATAGAAAACAACGGTCAGATAGAAAATCATGCCGGGAAGACAAGCCTTGAAGGTTTATGTGACCTGATGGCTTCATCTGCTGCTGTATTAACTACAGATTCAGGGCCAGCGCATCTTGCTAATGCTTTGGATGTACCAACGATTGTATTATTTGGTGCAGGTAATGAGCACAATACAGCACCATACAATAAGCAATTTCTGACGGTGATCCGTGCCGGTCAACTGAAATGCGAACCCTGTGTACGCAACACCTGCAAACTGTATGGCATACCAAAATGTATGCAGCTAATTGATGAACTTGAAATCATAAACGCACTAAGTTTATATTTATAATATGCTTAAAGAAGAAGTTGCCAAAGCTTTGAAAGTTATCCAGGAGGGGGGCATTATCCTCTATCCCACTGATACCATTTGGGGAATAGGATGCGATGCTACCAATACCGAAGCTGTGAAGAAAATATTCGCCCTTAAACAGCGAGATGAAGCTAAAAGCATGATTATACTACTCGACACAGAAAATAAACTGGAAAGCTATGTACAGGAAGTACCTTCGATCGCTTATGATCTGATTGAATATGCTGAAAATCCCCTTACATTGGTAATGCCCGGCGCTAAAAATATTTCTCCGGCATTAATTAGTACGGATGGTAGTGTGGGTATTCGTGTAGCGAAACATGATTTTTGCCAGCAATTGATACAAAGGCTGCGCAGGCCGTTGGTGTCTACCTCAGCTAATATCAGCGGGGATCCATCGCCACAAATTTTTGATGAAATAGAACAGGAAATTATTGATGGTGTTGACTGTGTGGTGGATTTGGAACAACATAATACAGAGAAGAAAAAACCATCAACTATAATGCGCCTTAGCCCCGACGGTCGGTTTGAATTTATCCGTCGTTAATTTTATTATGGTTTAGGCTTTTGAATTACGATTTTTGTAACGGAATAATTTATGCCTCGAAACGACAAGGCATATCATAATATGAAACAACACCTGCAACATCCTCTATTTTCTGTAGTAAGCAACATTGCTGCTGAGCAAAACGTGGAGGCCTACGTCATCGGTGGTTTTGTGCGCGACCTGTTATTAAACCGTCCATCGAAAGATATCGATATTGTGGTGTTAGGCAACGGAATAGCATTTGCTGAAAGTGTTGCCCAAAAGCTGAAAGTAAAACTATCCGTGTTTAAAAACTTCGGCACAGCCATGCTGAAGTATAAAGGTATTGAGGTTGAATTTGTTGGCGCCCGTAAGGAGTCCTACCGCGCTAATTCACGCAAACCTATTGTAGAGAATGGCACACTGGAGGACGATCAAAAACGACGGGATTTTACCATCAACGCCCTTGCAATAGCTGTACATCCCACCCGGTTTGGTGAGCTACTTGATCCATTCGACGGGGTAAAAGATCTGGAGCAAAAATTAATCAGGACACCACTTGACCCGGTAGAGACCTTTTCGGATGACCCATTACGGATGTTACGGGCTATCCGTTTTGCCTCACAATTGAATTTCACAATTGATGCTATTGCTATTGAAGCGATAAAACAGAATGTTGATCGCATTGCCATTATCTCGCAGGAGCGGATAACTGAAGAATTGAACAAGATTATCCTGTCGCCGAAGCCTTCTATTGGCTTTATTTATTTATTTGATACAGGATTGCTCAATAAAATATTCCCATTGATGGCTAATCTGTATGGCGTAGATTACATCGATGGAAAGGGACACAAGGATAACTTTTATCATACGCTGCAAGTACTGGACAATATATCCACCACCACCGGCGATCTTTGGCTGCGTTGGGCTGCTATATTACATGATATTGCTAAACCTGCAACTAAGCGCTTTGAACCAGGCCACGGCTGGACCTTTCACGGGCATGAGGACAGAGGTGCACGTATGGTACCAAAAATATTTGCCGAAATGAAATTACCACTGAACGAAAAAATGAAATTCGTACAAAAAATGGTACAACTTCATTTGAGGCCGATCGTTCTGGCGCAGGAGGTGGTTACTGATTCGGCAGTGCGCAGGTTATTATTTGAGGCAAATGACGACATTGAGGCGCTGATGCTGTTGTGTAAAGCAGACATAACGACAAAAAATGAATATAAAGTAAAAAAATACAGGAAAAATTTCGAGCTCGTTCAGCAAAAATTAAAAGATGTAGAACAGCGTGATAAAATACGCAACTGGCAGCCGCCTGTAACAGGCCTGGACATAATGCAGCTTTTTGGCATAAAAGAAGGCCGTGAGGTGGGAATTATCAAAAATCAGATACGTGAGGCGATACTGGAAGGTGAAATTCCGAACTCGCGGGAGGCGGCTCTTGACTTTACTATTCGCAAAGGCGCAGAAATTGGCTTAAAAGTTGTGGCGAACACATTTTAAATTAAATCAATTACTTTTGTAAAATTACTACATACAAAAAATGGCACTATACAGATTCAGGGTTACTTTTGAAGATTACGACGACGTGGTTAGGGAGATCGATGTTAAATCGAATCAAACTTTTGAGGACTTACATCGCGCAATACATCAGTCGACCGGTTATAATTGCGAATACCCCTCTTCATTCTATGTCAGTAATGATCAATGGATAAAGGGTGAGGAAATTACCTTTATGCCAAATCAGCGTAGAATTGACCGTGGTGTCGTATTAATGGACAAAGTAAAACTGAGCAACCGCATAGACGATCCGCATCAAAAATTCTATTATACATTCAACTTTGACCGCCCATTTGATTTTCATATCGAATTATTGAAGATTATATTGGACGAAACACCTGGTACGACATATCCTGCTATTATAAAATCTGTGGGAGAAGCACCAAAACAGTTTGGCAATGTATTTAATCCGACCATATTGCCACCTGCAAGTGAAGATTTTGACTTTCTGAATGAGATGGAATTCACGCCGGAAGATGCTGAGGAAGGCTTTACCGAAGTGCTGGATACCGAAGACGAACTGGAGGTGGACGAACATACCGAAACCGAAGGGGAAGAAGATGAATTCGGCAGTGAGTTTTCTGACAATGAAGGCTTCGAAGACGAAGAACATCCTCACCATGGTGATGATTATTAATACTGGCATATAGCTTATGGTTCATAGCACCTGTTTCACCGTACACCGACTATGAACCATTACCCATCTCCAAAAAAATTAATCGTTATTGCAGGTCCTACTGCCGTGGGTAAAACTGCTATTGCCATTAAACTGGCACAACAATTAAAAACGGCTATAATTTCAGCTGATTCACGGCAATTTTATCGCGAAATGTCTATCGGCACTGCTAAACCGGATCCCGAAGAATTAGTACAAGCCAAGCATTACTTTATCAACTCCCATTCTATAACTGAGAACTTCACAGTTGGTGATTTTGAAAAGCAAGTGCTGGAATTATTGGATAAACTTTTTAAAACACACGACCAGGTAATCATGGCCGGCGGCTCAGGACTATTTATACAAGCTGTAACACAAGGCTTTGACGAACTGCCTATTGCAGATCCAACTACCAGAAGCCGGCTAAACCAGGAACTGACCGAAAAAGGAATTCAATACTTGCAGGAAAAACTTAAAACTGCGGACTCCGTTTATTATTCGCAAGTCGATCTTAATAATCCGCAAAGACTCATTCGGGCATTGGAAGTTTTCGAAACTACCGGGAAACCATTCTCATCTTATCGCAAGTCAGCAACAAATAAGCGACCATTTGAAGTTATAAAGACCGGGTTGAATCTACCGAGAGAGGTTTTATATGAGCGGATTAATGAGCGTGCGGATATTATGATCAAGCAGGGACTGGTGGATGAAGTGCGGGCATTATTACTCTATCGTCAATCGAACGCGCTGAATACGGTGGGGTACAGCGAGCTATTTGACTATTTTGATGGGAAAACCGACCTGGATACTGCTATCAGTCTGATAAAGCAAAACACGAGGCGCTTTGCCAAACGTCAACTCACTTGGTTCAGAAAAGACAAAGAGATTAAATGGATGATGGCTGATGACCCGAATATTATTGAGAATATTTTACAGGAAGTTTCTCATTGAAGCAGGTTCTTCAGATACATTCCATAGCCACTTTTAATATATTTCTCGGCAAGAACACTCAGTTGGGCTTTATCTATAAATCCATGGCGGTAGGCCACTTCCTCAATACAACCTATTTTGGTGTCCTGTCTTTTTTCAATCACCCTAACAAATTCAGTAGCATCACTTAAAGAATCAAATGTTCCGGTATCCAGCCAGGCCGTACCGCGGTCCATCACGCCTACATGCAGCCTTTTGTTTTCCAGGTAAACCCTGTTCACATCAGTGATCTCATATTCTCCGCGGGCAGATGGCTTAATATTTTTTGCAATATGCACCACCTCGTTATCATAAAAATACAATCCCGGCACTGCGTAGGATGATTTAGGCTTCAATGGTTTTTCTTCGATGGATAATGCGGTAAAATTTTCATCAAACTCCACTACCCCATATCTTTCAGGATCAGATACTTTATAAGCGAATATAGCTGCCCCGTCAACATCATTAAAACTCTGTATCAGCTGGTCAAAACCAGTACCATAAAAAATGTTATCACCTAGTATTAATGCTACTTTATCGTTTCCGATAAACTCCTCACCTATCACAAAAGCCTGTGCTAATCCATTAGGGACAGCTTGAACCGCATATTCAAAATGACAACCCAGCTCGTGCCCATCGCCAAGTAATCTTTTAAAACTCTCGCTATCTTCAGGCGTGGTTATGATCAATATCTCGCGGATATCGGCCATCATCAGTACCGACAAAGGATAATAGATCATTGGCTTATCATAAATCGGCATCAGTTGCTTACTGATAGCTTTAGTAATTGGAAAAAGTCTTGTCCCGGAGCCCCCGGCCAATATGATACCTTTCATAGTAGATTAGAGTTTACTGATACAAGTTATTAAACTGTCCCGCCAATAGGGTATTTCGATGTTAAATACCCGTTTTATTTTACTTTTATTCATTACTGAATAAGCCGGCCTGACTGCGCGTGTAGGATACTCGGATGTCTTAATTGGTAATATTTTTACTTTTGTTCCCGAGATATCGAAGATCGCTTTTGCAAAATCATACCACGATGCAACCCCTTCGTTACTATAATGATAAGTACCATAGTCACTACTGTTAACTGATATGATCTGCAGTATACATTCTGCCAAATCCATGGCATATGTAGGTGTTCCTACCTGGTCGGCAATTATTTTTAGTTCATCCCTTTCACTGCCCAGCTTTAACATCGTTTTGACAAAGTTGTTCCCATATTCTGAGTATAACCAGCTCGTACGCAGAATGAAATATTTCTCTAACTTTTCTATCACTGCCAGTTCGCCTTCCAATTTGG
>Ga0307510_10011995_pt1 | contig 10272 bp, 4 predicted proteins | sample 12_EM_MG_FD_207224 | JGI IMG/M metagenome (GOLD analysis project Ga0307510, IMG submission 207224) | Populus trichocarpa ectomycorrhiza microbial communities from riparian zone in the Pacific Northwest, United States - 12_EM | ecosystem: Host-associated > Plants > Roots > Unclassified | place...
GAAAAAAAAAAACATAAATGATAACTAAATAGAAAAATAAAAAAAATTAAGAGATAGATATAAATCAAGATATTTAATCTCATAATATGAGATTTTTACTCAATTGTGTTTGCTAAATTTATTTATCAAAATAATATTTGTATTCAAGCAAACGATAATAGAAATAGAGACACAAATTAAATTGATTGAATAAAATAAAATAGAAAAAAAAAATACAATGTAAAGCTGCACATATTAGAGATATTGTTTAAAAATATTTTTTTTTATTTTCAAAAATAAAGTTTATTTACACAAAAAAAAATATAGATGAATCGTAAAAGCTCTTCAAAATTTAAATGTATAATAAAAAAATATAATTATCATTTAAAAGATAATTTCTAAACAAAATAAAAGAGATTAAGAAATCATGAGCAACTAGTCTTAAATTGAATTTGAAAAAAACTAAGGCATCAAAATCATATAATTTCTGTTATTTTAAAAGTTAGAGAATTAAAGTGTATATTTCTCAAAACTCATGGGACGTCACTAATGTTTGACGTCTTTTTTATTGTAGTCTTTATTCCCTCAATCCTACCATTGACTAAGAAATCACAAACAATTAACCTTAAATTATGATCAAATTATCTAAATTAAAACTTTGAGAATTAAAATAAATTATCAAAAAATAAACAAGATCATCCACGATATTCTTGAAAAATAAATGGGATTTCTCTAGCATAAAGCTTGACTTAGGCATATTATGGATGATTACACTGCGCCCGAGTCAATACTTTTATTTTTTTGTCCTTGAAAAATCTTTCAGTCAGGATCCCTGGTTTTTTTTCAATTTTATTATCTCATGAAATGAATTTAAATTCTGTGATTTGTTTTATTTGGTGTGTTATTATATATTCATGTTGTTGAAAAATATCATCCTTGATTCATCCCCTCACATAAATTCATAATAGTTAAATGGTTGAATTTAAGGGTGGCTTATGAATACAACATCGTTGTTTTTTAAAATATTTTTTATTTGTAAATGCATTAAAATAATTTTATTTTTTTAAAAAAATTATTTTTAGTATAAACACATGATCTGAAAATGTAAAGAAAAATTAATTTCAAGTAAGGAAAAAAATATAAAAAATCAATTTTTTTAAAAAAATTTGAAACACGAAAATAATCATGTCTAAATTGGATTGGAGCAGCCGGTTGAGCTTTTTAGTTCAGGGCTCGCCTCTGGTTTTTTAGAAGAGGTAATATATTCATGTTCAATTAGCTCAGTTGCACTGTCTTTTGAGTCTCAACTTCTAGACAAGTATTACGAAGGTCTTATTGGACCACCCTGTCAATGATGACTTGCACGGGGTCAGGGTATATGTAACTTTTCCATGTTTTAAGAGCAATAAAATGATCCATTTGCCACCCGGATAATATAAGCTTTTAGTTTAGGGTATTTTAGTTATTTTGTATTTTTAATACATTAAAAATACATAATTGTCCTTGAAATTCAAGAATAAATAAATAATTACTTTTTAATACTTCCATAAAAGTTTTTTTTATTTTTTTTTATTTTCATAGCTATAAAAAGGACAAATTAGACATTTTAAATTGATCAATTAATATTTTAATTGAAAAAAAATTATTGGCGAGTGATAACCATGCCATGTGCCAAAGCGTTGGAGGCATTTGTGTTCTTTGGACGGAAGTGTAGTGTTTTTTAGTGGTCAAAATTGATATTCTATCATGTTATTGGAAGTATCTTCATGTTCTCTTTGCTTTTAGTATTTCAATTTTTTTATTTTTGTTCTTGGTCTCTTACAAGAGTTTTATTTGTTTTTAATTTAGTCTTTGAATTCCAATTTGACATTGTTATTTTTTTATTTGGTCATTATTCTTTTGAATTTTTATTTTTTTTTCTTAATTCTTTTGTAAAAGTTTTGTTGGTTTTCAATTTTATCGTTCAATCCAAATTTATGATGTGTTTTTTTCAATTTGATTCTTGTTCTTTTGATTTTTTTTATCAAAGTTGTTTTTTCTTTTCAATTTAACCCTTCAATAAAAAATTTTAGAGCCCTCTTATTTGTTTTTTATTTTAATTTTCACCTTCATTCTTTTAATTATATTTTTTTATATCTTTTTGTGTAATTTTTTTTTAGATTCATCCTTCATCGTTTGATTGATGAGGATTGGACTTCGTCGTTTTTGTATGGTCACAAGTTTAAAAAATTAATGCAGGTTGATATTTTTTTTGCTTATTTTTTTTTTATTTCAACCTTTTAAATTAGTTTTTTAAAAATGACCTTCCATAGGGTTAGTCTCGATCTCATGACCAGGGTCACGGGTTCGAAGATGGACGCGAGTTGATTTTATTTTTTTTAGGTCTTATAAATTTGATTTATTTTTAATTTTGTCATTGAATATTTGATTTTTTTTTCTTAATTGGTCTTCATGCTTTTTTGTGTTTTCGCTTTCTTTCATGTGGGGTTATCCCAATTCTATGTTCATGTTTGCGAGGTTGACATGTTAACCTATGTTGATTCGGATTTTTTTTGAATAATTTTTTTTTAGGTTTACCTTTTAGGCGGTCAATCTTGACCTCACGACCATTATTATGAGTTTCAATGGTTCATAGAAGTTGATTTTGATATTTTTAGGTTATTTTTTAAAATTAATTTATTTTTAAATTTTCTCATTCAATATTTAATTTTTTAGAACTTGATTTCTATGCTTTTCCTTCGCTTTTCTTTCATATTTATTTTTTTATGATATCAAATATTTTAATATTAGTTATTTTTTAATTATTTTTTAATTTTTTAATTAAATACATCTATAAGTATTTCAATTTATAATTTATTTTTTTTTCAAAAAATATAATAAAAAAACCTACATATTTATTTTCTTACGAAATAAAATATCAAACTAATGACAAAGCGCGAGTAATAGCAATGTACAAGAGACGTTCCACCAGTTCATGTAGACTAGCCCACCTTTTTTATGCCGAGCTTCATAAATTTGCTTAGTTCCTTGAACGAGAAATCCCACATCGATAAACAGTGCTCCTTAGCAAATGAGAGCTGCTATAAATTTACATGCCTGCTAACTTACAAATTACGCAGCCGTGCGGTAGACACAAAGCGAACTATTCTTTCGCCTTTTACTAAAGAATACCGTGTGTTTGCCGCAAATCACGGCATACGCTAATTTTTGAAGGGGTTCTCCGACGGCGAGCCCTGCATTTCAAGTTAATTTTGTTAAGTTAATTAGAGTGTGTTTTACAGTTTGGTTGTGGGTGTTTTTTAAATAATTTTTTATGTTAAAATATATATAAATGATGTTTTTTTATTTTTTAAAAATTATTTTTGATATCAACACATAAAACGATTCAAAATTATATTAAATTTTAATAATAAAAAAAAAATAAAATTTTGAGAACGCAGCCGTAGCTGCGTTCCCAAACATTCCCTTAAACACCAATCCCTACGTAACTTTACAAAATTGACACACCATATTAATTAGTCCTGGTCACAACACAAACCATGGAAGTGAGTCCTGGTCACAACACAAACCATGGAAGTGAGGCTGGGTGCTGGCAATTCTACACGGTTTCTTTAGGTTCGTACTTGACTAAAAAGAGACAAAATACTAGCACTGGAACATGTTCTTTCCTTTCAAATGAAGGACAAAGCAAGAGCACCAAGTAATTCTAAGAAGAGTAGAAAGAATGATTTCCCTAGCCAGATTAATCTTTTGCCGAGTTGAATTAACATTATTGAACCAACCCATTCCACCTCTGGACTTCTACTCGACCGCGCTGATATTGTAGCTAATGGGTTTCGACTTTTCGACCGTTCTCGATCGTGTTATTATATTAAACCACTTTCTCATGCTCTGGTTATACATCTTGAGACGACCAATCTCTTGTAAGGGAGGCTAATTAGGATATAGGACATGTATGGTGAATGAGGGATCATAACTGATGACTCTTAGAGCAGCAAACCGTTGCTAAAGAGAAATCCCACATCGCTAAAAGCGTTTTGCTATGTAAAGCAGCTTAGATTTCGCAGCCGCGCGGTGAGCACAGAGCGAACTTTTCTTTCGCCTTTTACTAAAGAATACCGTGCGCTCACTGCAAATGGTGGCATACGCCAATTTTTTCAAAGGGCAATCCTCCCGTGGAAAGCCCTGCGTAACGAGTGTAAACTTCAAAGAGTTAATGTTTCTCACCCAAGACAAGAGATCACAAGCTGGTGTCGGTTCACATCTTGCTTGATTCTTTTGATGCAATGCTTGTCGCTATTGAATCAATAAACTCTCTTACTCGTTTGTAAGAGGTTTTTTCCTAAATCCAAACAAAAAAAATTAGAAAAACACTTCTTAACAAACAGAACAAATGCAAAAGTATGCCGTGCATTGAATGGCTGATTATGTTTGACAGTGACAATACAAATAATAGGAAATCAGAGGCCAACATTGCTTTATGTTTGTTTCCACCGAAAAGGGCCACATACCTTAGCTGAATATATCCCTTTTCTACTTTTAAATTACAAATGTGATTCAAATTCACGTGAATCCCAATCCGAATTTCAGCTTCATTTTCATTTAATTTCTTGCTAGGTTACTGACAACTTTTATTCTTGATTTACTGATTTAACAGAATGATTTGGGATTTGATTTAATCACTAAATCCGAAATCGTGTATTATACTATTATCTTGTGTTTTCTCCGTTTCCGATTAAGCATATCGTAGATAATTAAGTAAGAAAATGTAATTTTACTTCGGTCCCATTTCTAAATGAAATGTGAATACATAACTCCTTTTTCCCCTTGGGATTTGAACCAAGTGCAAAAAATTAAATGAATTCAGCAATTGTAAACTTTGTTGGCCTATTTTGCAAAATCTGGGGACATAAATATGCCATATACAGCAAACAATTATCTATAGGAAAGCTTCAATTATAGAGGTTCCTTGCTATCTATGATTATCAAATCATACCAATCGACTTTTTATGGTGTGATGTATCTTGTTTTCTTGTGCTTGTGAAGACAAATGCAAGAACCCAAGGGCTCTTACAATGGCGACAAAGGAAAAAACAAAGAGGACTCAGTGCTGAACAATGCTTTGATGACAAATCTGACACCATTCATGTCTGCCCTTGTGCACAGATACCACACTCTCACAATTTCCATCATTTTTAGGCTCGAACACGAGACCTTTTAGAGAGAGATTCTACTGTCAGTTGAGGTACATCTTCATTGGCTACAATTTGCATCATTAACTGACCAACTCAACTACTAAAACACGGTACCCCTGCAACTAAATCCATCATGGCAACCCATCATGCATTGGTCACATACCAGGCTTTGAATATTTGTCGATTAGAACTAACCAAAACACCCACTACTCATCTGATAAATAATTGTTGAAAAAAGGGAGAAAAGAAAAAGACTACCAGGCCAGGTTATAATTATACTCACATGATGAGCTTGAGCATATCCATCGCATTACATAATTTACTACACATGTAGTACTTACTTATTCTTGTTCTGAGAATGTCTAACATTTTAAGATGAACGGTATAAGCCCCTGCACTCTAACAATTCAACACACACAGAAAAACAGAAACTAATGAAGTATTGCTCGCTAGTTGCTATATATACACAATATCCTAGCACTTCTGTAGGACAAAATAGACAACGAAGATGATGTCGGCAACTGCTTAATGCCTCGCTAATCAAATTTGAGGAAGATCATTATTATAATCATGAAAACAATAATGTCCACAATCAATCATGGTTCCTCTTGCTTACTTGTTAATTGGACTCAGGATTTGGACCACTAGGTACTTCATGGAAAGCTGCTTTAAACTGTTGACGTGAAGCAGAACCAGGAGTGGCAGAAACCGTCGTGGTGGTGCTGCTTGTCACGGCAGCAGCATCATCAGTGGTTCTAGAAGGTGGCGTGTACTTTGATTCTTGTGGATGGATTTCTGTGGTAAAATGTTTTGCTCTTGTAGATGGCGAGGAAGCTGTGAATTTCTTGGATAAATCTATGGGACGAGCAAGAAGAGGAACAATCAAGAGAAGACCAAGAAAAAGCACCATAGCTTGCAATTTTGTCGTGTTTTCACAGACTGATAATTGTCTAGCTGGTGCCATGAAATTAAAATCAGTAATAATGAACCACCCCCCAGTAATCCAGAAGGGATCAATATCCATGAACCACTAAGAACACCAAGACAAGAAATAGAAAAGATGGTGGCAGATGGCAAGGAAGTTGTACAATTCTGAGACCACTTTATTGTTTGATGCTTTAAAGCTAGGAGCCTAGGAGCTTATATATAATAAGCTTATCAATTTATGTACTGTAATAACCTGCTTCGATGATGCCATTTTTACCCCTCGTGCTATCAGTAAATCAATTTCAAGGAAATCTTGATTAATATGAAGAGATTTATTAACAAATATGTTGAGCATTCATGGGATTCAAAAGATTAATGTACCGGTAAGCTGACAACAAATGTTTACATTACCTCTTGGTGCTGAGGTGAACATTTGAACTACATTAATTGGATGCTAAAATTGTGTTCCGAAGAACATCTGCTCAGAGGTCATTATGGTCATATTACGAAAACCACACTTACCATTATGAATTATTCAAACTCTGGGTAGTCTAGGTCATGTACGAAAAAAGAATCTGAAAAGATAAAGACAGCAGAATGAGAGGAGGGCGCCCTTTTTTGTGGCTTGGCTGTTTGCTCTAGAAATCTTTTCCTCTGCTTTGACTTGAAGAGCCCAGCTAAGCCCCTCGAAATTTACAGATCTTGGGTTGTTGTTATGTCTATTTTCTTTTATTTATCAGCACTTTTTTTTTAATTTATGAAAACTTGAAATAAAGGTTAACACAGAGAGAAAGCAAAGCATCATATCCTCAATCACTGCTTTCTCCGCTTATGAAAATCCAGGACTTGTCTCCACGATCTGATGCATAGCGTCCCCACTTCCTTTATAACCTGTTCAACACAAAGAACTCACAGGTTACGTTAAGGTTATTCTTGTAAATCTAGTTAGACAGAGATGTTCTTAGCTAGGGCAGACGGGATTGCTGTTGCCATGAACTTACAACCCAGCAGCCGCCAAATTATGCAGGAGAAATCTATCGACAATCATCATAGAAAAATTATATGTTTTCGAGCTCACTCTTTTAATTATGCAATATGCAAACTATATTGGTTTTTTATTTCGATTTTTTAGTGATTATTTCCCCAAAGTTTCTTGTGAAGATAAATTTGAACTTTCACACAGGAGAAAACACCATATTATTGAAATATGCTTCTCTTTTAAAACAAGAAAAACCAAATTCACAATTTTTTTTATTTTAAATATCACTCTTTAAGACTGGTAATGAATAATTAATTTGTTAGTTTTCCTTATTAACTAATCATTATTTGAAGTGATGGAAAAACCATTATAGAGTTAAATAATATATTCAAATATTGGAATTGAAAATACCGATCTCGCCACCCTGATTCTTAATTTGTTCATCATGGATATGAAATAAAAAGAGAATTTCATATAATTGGAGTACATGCATGTACATGTATCAGGATAGTGATCACTCACAGTTATTTTAATAAAATAATCCATGTTTTTATCCTTCTTTGTGCCTGCAACAGTTTCTCCTTAACTGGTGGCCAGAAGGAAGGGATTGAAAAATAATAATAATAAAAAATACTACGGGATCCAATGTGGATGTTCGAGATAATTGCAACAGGCTTCTTCCTGCCCCAATATCTCCTCATCAATATTCAATTACGTGTTGTCAATTATATATAGAACTCTCTAGTCTTTATTTTGTAGTATACAAGAATGTATGATATCCCAACATTATTATTTTTCTTTCAAGGGATCAAATATAAAAACACATTCGCCAAAAACACACACACACACACATATTCAAAAGCATAGAGTACTGTGGTTGCGGCTTTGAAGTTTGCAGATAATTTGTCCTTAATGGTGGCCGCAACGGCGACCCAAGGAAAAGAAAGCGATTCTTACCTTTATGTTTTGTCCAGTCTCCTCCATGGTGACGTGCCAGGTGATCTCTTCTTTTGAAATGGGAGAAAAGAAAGACAAACGCATGCATGGTTAAAAGCAATTTCCACGTAAAAGTTTTCACACACAGGTGCTGATCTAATCCAGTCTCCATCAGCATCATCTCTATCTTTTTTCTTCTTCTTTTAGCCTTTTAGGTCCAATTCCTATTCTGAAGGTGCTGGCTGAGGTCAGTGATTAAGGTGGTGGCTTTTCACGGTTTATATATTATGAAATTGGACCAAGATCGATCGATGCATATATATTGAACTACGTACGTTGTGTGTGAAAGTCTTGAAAAAGTAAGTCATTTAAGTTGGTATTTATATATATATGGGGGAGAAAATAGTGCATAGAAAGAAAAATAAGATTACGTAGTGGGTGTGTGTGTGTGTATATATATATATATCATATGGCTCTAAAAAATTGACCCGTTTGCTTAGTGAGACTAAGTGTATTTATAACTCCAAATTTTTTCATGCAAGAGAAAATCATATCATTGACCGACCAAGATAATTCATTGTTTGTGCGACACTGCCATGAGAAGAGAATCATGTGTCTGGTATGCTTGGCGAGAAAGTTAATGTCTCACAGATATGTAACGAGATATATTTATTTTCATTGGTTTTCATATGAGATGGTAAGTGAAACATATATAGTCATTGGTGATAAAAAACATCTGTCTTGTAAGAAGTTTGTGTGTACTAAAAAAATTGTGCCACGTGTAAAATTGTCAATATTGAGCAAAACAATGTGCGAGAAAAAAATAAAGAATGAGAAAAAATAAAAAGAAAGAGAAAAATGGATTGATTGATGGACCACACTAATTGCCCAAGGCTGGCCTTAATGACTAGCAATAAAGCTATCTGGACCAGCCCCAAAATAACCCAACTTTATATTTTTTATTTTTATTTTTTACCATCAGTTAGCCAACAAAGACTTTGCAGCTGCTTCACCTTGAAATCATGCATATAAATAAAATGTACATGCATATATATATATATTGATTTAGAGATTAATCGGTATTCTAGTAGTTTAATTATATATTTTTCTTTCAATTACGATGAAAAAATTATTTTATTAATTAAATAGCTTTTATCTTTTGTATTAGGCTAAGAAATAATTGCATTTGAAATCTAATTTTTATAGAAGTTAAAATAATATGTTTTTTATTTATCTAAATATATTTTTTATTTATTTTGCATGCAAAAATCCATCTCAGAGTAATTTTAATCAAACATATTTTTTAAAAACTGTTATTAAAAATATTTTTTAAATCTATATTTTTATATATGCAACTTCAAAAACTACCGCACCTTCCGTGGAATTACCCGTTTCGTTTTCACACAGGATCTTACTGCTTCATGTTTGCCATTATTAGGTCACATGGATGAAAGACGAGCACTGCAAATCTTGATTAGTCTGAAACCCTGATAAATTTCTTCCATGTGTTAGAGAAAGACAACATCTACGAATAAAAAAGATCATTTGATGATGCATAATTAGTCATTCCATGGGCCCTTACTCAAGTAACCTACGGATCATTTTAGTACATAAATATAGGCAACAATATGATATTATATATATATATATATATAATTGTGCTTTATGCTAATTGCCTTGATTAATATAACTTAATTATCATGCCGCTTCAAATCAAAATGCTAATAGTTAAACATACATGATTAGTCAAACGTGTAACAATAAAAAGGAAGAAGAAAACAAATTAACCCCGTCCACCAGGCAAAAAGTTAGAATTGTCTTTTGAATGCACGATCTCCACGATTGGTATTGTTGAAACATGACATATACCTAGAAATCATATATATAATTTTATTTTATTTTATTTTATTTTTATGAATGAATGATTATCATTGATCAAAGGGGAAAAAAACCATGCTTTATTTTAAATGCTCTCGGAGCCGAGGGTTTACTGTTCCAATGCATAAACAGTGGTTGCTGGGTGTCTATTGCTACCGATTCCTGCATGTCTAGAGCATGCAAAATATATATGCTACAACAATCTTTCCTCTCATGTTCATGTGGGTTGGTTTCTCTTGTCATAATCTACTTATATGTAAATAAATAAATAAATAAAGAGGACGAAGCAATATATATACATTGAATGGACTGAGTAATTAATTCCTCCTTTTCTTTCAAATACTTGAGTGTAAAACTTGAGCAACTTGATGATGCTTG
>Ga0307510_10011996_pt1 | contig 10272 bp, 7 predicted proteins | sample 12_EM_MG_FD_207224 | JGI IMG/M metagenome (GOLD analysis project Ga0307510, IMG submission 207224) | Populus trichocarpa ectomycorrhiza microbial communities from riparian zone in the Pacific Northwest, United States - 12_EM | ecosystem: Host-associated > Plants > Roots > Unclassified | place...
ATGAACGGAGTGGATGATATAGGCTATGATGGTCCAGGAATATAGGCCCTGATCAGTTGACTTTTCCTTTCACCAATACATACAATTGGACAGACAACTGAACAACATCAATCCTCAATCTTCAATCTTAAGCAAAAGCTGAAGGAAGCAGAGAAAGAGAGCATCCGATATTTGCGCATTAGAACGATACAGACAGAGAGACACCATGAGTTTTCTTTTCGGCAAAAGAAAAACCCCATCTGGTAAGTACCTCTTCTTTCTTTACTCCCAATTTTCCCCTCAAGTAGTATTTACTTTGTTGAAATTCATGATCAATTGATTAATTAATCATGAATTGTGAATTGTGAAGAACTGTTGAGGGAAAACAAGAGGATGATGGATAAATCAATAAGAGAAATAGAGAGGGAAAGACAAGGACTGCAAACTCAAGAGAAGAAGCTCATTGTCGAGATCAAGAAAAATGCTAAACAAGGTCAAATGGTATTGTTCTTTTACTTGAGATATTGTGGGTTTGTCGGCAGAGAAAAAGATTTTCTTTTTCATTTATTCCATCTATTAATTGGGTTTTGTGGTCTACTTGTTTGAAAGGGGGCTGTGAGAGTAATGGCAAAAGATCTGATTCGAACGCGGCATCAGATTGAAAAATTCTATAAGCTTAAATCGCAACTCCAGGGTGTAGCCTTAAGAATTCAGGTAATGTTTTTCTCTATTATCTATCCATGTTGCTCATCATTGCAGATCCCAACTTTTGAACATCATACTATTTAGGTAGAGGATCATGTTTTACAATTCAAGTTGGGGCATTTCTAGTCTATGTTTGAAGCTGTTTTTGTCGGTATTACTTCTTTCAAAAGATACTGATATTTCGGTGATAACTCATAAGATACCAATAAAAGCGTGTTCTTTCGCGCTTCGTTAGTGAATTCAGGTTCATGGCTTGCGTTTTTGGAGGATACTGGAAATTTAAGATTTTTCTTTACTTGCAAAAGAATGAATGTGTTACGCGTTTTAAATTCCCGAGTTATGCTCTATCTGCTGTTTGGTATGCTCACTCGATTCCTTGAGGTATAATTTTTGCCAATGTACAAGATTGGTCTATATACAACCGATAAACAGAAGCATGTGCATACTTTTGTTAATTAATATCACTTTAGGAACCATTTGACATTCATAAGTGAATGTGTTTTTGTCAGACATTGAAATCAACTCAAGCAATGGGGGAAGCCATGAAAGGTGTCACGAAGGCCATGGGTCAAATGAATAGGCAAATGAACTTGCCGTCATTGCAGAAGATAATGCAAGAGTTTGAGAGACAGAATGAGAAGATGGAAATGACATCTGAGGTGATGGGAGATGCTATTGACGATGCTTTGGAAGGGGATGAAGAAGAGGAAGAAACAGAAGAGCTTGTGAATCAAGTGCTTGATGAAATTGGAATTGGCATCAATAATGAGGTATATCCATTTCATCGATGCTCATTTTTATGTCCTTGTAATCGATGGAATTTGGCTATTAGAGGAAAAGGATTATCTTACGGTGCAATAATGCTGTGCCATCCATGGAGCAAAGTTGATGGCAAAAAGTAACAATTTTAATATTCTTGATATGCAGCTTGTGAATGCACCGTCAGCTGCTGTCTCTGTGCCAGCTGCGAAGAACAAGGTTGCCCAAGCCGAATCCACTGGGAATCATGAAGACGGTGGGGGTGGGATAGACGATGATTTACAAGCACGATTAGATAATTTAAGAAAGATGTGATGTTGGAGAGGAAGAGCAAGAGAATGTTGGGATATATGAATGACGTGTTGGTCAATTGCATTATAGAGAACTGATATGAGTCTTTTTAAAAAAAAACTATCATGCCTTATGCTTATATATATGTATATATTTGCATTTTGTGGTTTGTCCCTTAAAATGTGCTTAACTTTCATGTCTACCAACAAGCATTCAAGTATTGATTAGTTAATGATAATTTTGATGGAAAACCTTTGGAAGAAATCTTAAATGTAGAAGAGCTAATGATTTTGTGGTGTCGAGGCACCTTTTGTAACCATGGAAGAACTAAGAACTCCCTTTTATCCTTCATGAGGTAGGAAACATTGACAATTACATACTATTTCTTATGATTCAGAAAGGAAACTAGGCGGAGGGGAAAGCTGGAGATGAGATGTGTATATCTAGCAAGCCACACCTAGAGTTTTCCTCCTCTGTTGTCAATGAATCATTGGGACTGGAGAATCCAGCCGCTGTACTGGTGTGCGACAGAGCGGACACTCAGAATGGGAGCAGAGCCGCATGTCTATACTAGAAGCGTGAAAGGAGATCCTACACACTGCGCACGTCTATACATGGCGGACAATCAGATTATGGACAGTTCTTATTTTCTGACGCTGAATTTGCTCTTATTGGTCCTGTACTGAGCCGAAAAGCATTTCTAAGCCATACAGCAAACAATTTTAAACAGTATAATCGGCACGACGGTTTCGCTTACGAGAGCTTACAAAAATCGATCCATAGGCGGTTCCTATACCCAGTCATTTACTTCATGATCATTACTTTAAAAACAATGAAAATGATTTTAATATCATCATCAATATTATATACTTTTGAAAAAAATGTTACATAATTTGTATGGTCAAGTCATTTCGGCTTACAAGATTTTAGAAATGGTCAATCCAGGTGAGGCATGCAGGGCCATGGCCCGCTAAGGAAAAAAAATCGTGCCCCTGTCCTTTCAAAATATAATAGATATCATTACCATATTAAATCAATTTTTTTATATATAAAAAAACAAAAACAAAACTAAAGGGCTGGTATTTCACCGGATTTGCACAGTGAAAAGTTTTTTTTTTTTTTTTGTTATCCTTGAGGGTTTTTTTTTCCAATTGTTGCCTCAATTTGTTTTTCTTTTAATATAATCTTTTAACATTGCGATAATTTGAGATTGAACTTGGTAATTTGTTTTTAACCTTGTGTATGGGAACATTGCGTTGTTTTGGGTTGTTTTGAGATTAGTCTAGATTATATGTTTTTGTGTTGGACCTTGCAATATCGGAGGAATTTTTAGTTGCTTGGTTGATACTTGGTTTGGTAAAATAAAATTCAATTTTATTTATTTTTTAAAAAATAGAGCTTTATGGACTGAATTTGAAGTTTAAATAAATGTTGAGTCCTTTTTGTTTGCTAGCATCAATGACTTATTTGTACGATCAAGTGAAGGTTTTTTTCAGTTACTCAACTTTTTTTCTAATTTAATCATTTTATATTGACTTTATTTGATATTTGACTTGATGGTTTGTTTTTGTTGCCTATATATGAGGTTCTCGCAATATCGAGGAACAATTTCGATGCTTGGTTGATGCCTGGTTTGGCAAAATAAAAAAATCATGTTGATGTAAAACAATTAAGTGTTGAGTGACCAAAATCAAAACCGAAACAACTATGGTGGGCTAGGATAAACGAGCAGGGAAACTTGAGTGGCACGTGTGGAGGATGGTTTCTACGCTTTTGCGGTGCGTGTGATTGCCTTCGATGGCGTAACATCACCATTCGAAGTTACGCAAGATACATCACAATAAGCTTTTCACAATGATGTGGAAAGTGTTACTGTTAGAAGTGTATAGCGACCCCTTTTTTCTTTCCTTCTCTCTCTTTTCTCCCTTCTATCCTTGGAACTCACACTTATCTTCCCAAAAAATGGTGTCCTTCCATTTTGTTTCAAATTTGGTCATCATTCTTTCTATTGTTATCTTTTTCTTTAGATCATTTTTTAGAATTGATATTTTTTCAATTTCATCATTCGATATTGAGTTAGTTAGGAATACGGCTTCATAATGTTTTTTGATATGGTGCATTTGGTCTCATAACCCGAATCACATGTTTGAAATGTTAACCTAGATTGACAACAATATTTTTTAGATCTTGTTATGACACTGATTTTCTTTTTCAATTTTATCTTTCAACATTGTGTTTATTGTAAATTGAGCTTTATGATTTTTTTTCATTTTCTTTTCCAGGGGATCATCACAGTCTCATGATCCATGTCGCAGGTTTAGTGGGTAAGCTCAGCCAACATGAGTCTTTTTCGAGTTATTATTTTATGTTGAATATTTTTTTTGTTACGTCTTTCAACATTGGATTGGTTTAAGAATTCAACTTCACATGATCCGGCTCACAAGATTTGGCGACCTTACTTGGGTTTCTTGTTTTTTTTTCCTTGGGTTTCTTGTTTTTTTTCTTTTTTTTTAATTATTTTTTCAATTTCATCCTTCTAAATTTGGATTGTTAAGAATTAGACGTCATAATATTTTTTAGTTGCTTTCTATGAGGTTATCTTTACATAACAACCTAGGTCGCAGGTTTGGCATGTTAACTTGGGTTGCTTATTTTTTATTGTTTTCCATTTGTTTTTAACTTTATCATTTCTCGCTCAGCCTCCTATCACCTAGCAACTAACATCTATAATTAAAAAGACTATGAAAAGTCATACAACAAAATACCAAATACGAACATAAAGTATAAAAAGGTAAATAGAAACCATGACATGATTTAACACCAATAATACTTATATGGAAAGACATCTTTGTGATAACCCTCAAATGATCAAAAAGGTTATTCATGCGTCCTAGCTACTTTAAGTCTTCTGGGAACTGTGACATCCACGCAAATATGTCCACAATATTTGGGTTACTTACTCCAATCACACAATGGTTATTTTTAAGCAAGACCTTAACGACATCTTTCTCTTCTTCCATACGTGAGAGGTTAATAGGAATTATGTACCTGAATTTTAAACCCCTGCATAAATATAGGACCAAATGTAGTATGGTCTCGAGGAGTAATGGAGAGGACGACCTCCATAAATAAATATTAAAGGCATTATTGATGTTGAAATGGGGATTTTAAATTTTTATTTAAATTCTGTAAGGTAGGTGGAACCAAAAAGGTTGTCAATTCCGTTTCGGTTGACATTTTATTTTTTCAATTGGAACGATATGTTTTAATATATATGTGTGTATGTGTGTGTGTTCAAAATATTAATTCAATAAACATAATTTCAATTCAAATCCAAAGATAAACAACTTGAAATTATGCAATTCAAATTTCAAACATAACTAAAAAAGTGGGAGTTGAATTGATGTGACTAGATTGACTCGATGAGTCCATAGACAACCTGAATGACTGGTAAAAATATTGTTTGACTAAAAAAACATTCAAGACAACATCTTTTTAAAAAAAATATTAAGATGACAAGATATTAGATCGACCCAGGTCAACCTGGGTTAACCTTTCAAATCTGTGACTCATGTCATGAGACCATGATAACCCCAAATAATGCAAATCAAATTAAATATGAAGTTCAATTACCAATAAATTCATTTTTGAATGATAAAATTAGGAAAAATTCAATCTAAAAGGACACAATAAAATGTTCTGAACAAAATTACAAAAATTTCATCGTTAGTCTTGTTAAGCCTTTCTAAACTCCGATTGTCCTAAAATTCTAACTTATGATAATAGTCGGATTGAGAGATATAATTAAAATTGTAAAACCATATAATATATTAAAAAAAAAAACTATTTGGCCAGAACAAAACAACCGAAATGTTCCTGCTGAAATTTGGGTAGAATTTCTGGAATGGGCTGAAATTTTGAGCGAGATGAAATCTGTTCCAATTTGTTCTAGTTTTTTTTAACTGAAACGAGATATACCATCCATTCTAGATGAAATGGAACAGAATTAATAACCTTGGAACCAGTAATGGATTTTGATGAATAGAATAACTAGGAAAACTTAAAATAAATGTGTTTAGAGAAAGAGAAAATAATTTGGAGAAATGATAAGGAAATGAGGAATAAAAGTTAAGAAGAGAAGTACATGAAAAAGTGTTGGTGCAAACCCTGATTAAAAATCGGTGATGTTATCATGAAATGATAATAAATTCATAGAGGAAATAAATGATGAAAAATAAAAATAAAATGATCCCGTCTTTGCCAAAAATTGGTCCTATTATAAGGTCAAAAATTGAAGAGGATCAAACAAGAAGTTAATGGGATAAGTTCAGAGGTTCGGGTTAAAAATAGCCAAATCTGTCACATAGGATCTTTGGCTACTATTCAACCGATATCTTGAGCTTTAAAGTGAGTTTTATTTCAATTCTAGATGGGTTGGTAAGTAGACATCTTTACCTTTGTAATAATATATAGCAAGCTCGCTAATTCAACAAAACAAGAGAGAATGACATGTTGGAAGTTGGGCCTGAAATCAGATTCGAGCTGTAATTCCATTATTGTCTAGCTTTATAATATTAAGAATAATTCTTAATCCGACCATTGGATCTAACTGAAATTTTACATGGAGCCACCTGACATATTATTATACCTCAGGTTAAAATTTCAAGGCAAACAGAGTTTCGAAAAGCCTTACACAAATGTTGAAAGTTGGATTGAAATAAAGGAAAATAAAAGATGGGCAAAGTAAAGGGGTAAAATAGACTTTACCAAAAAATCCAGCCCCTCTTCCTCTTTATCTTATGGCATATGCTACTGAAAAAAAAGGGAAAAGAAAGAAAAGAAAGAGAGAAAAGCTAAGTTAAACACTAGAGTCCTTGAGAGGAAGTATGAAATTGACATGGAAAATAAGGGAATAATGGATTAACTGCTACGGTGGTTAAATCCACGGTCATTCTATTTTCTAACAAGTTACTATTATTACAGATCTAACACAAAATCTAAAGAGAAAGTAACTCTCGGCCAAAGTGGAAGGAAAGAGAAGGGTGGAAATTTTTTAACTTGTTATGATTTGAAGCTCATTTTATCACCAAGTAAGGAGTTCTAGACTTGATTATACAAGTTTAAGTGAATACAAATGGAATTGATGTTTAATTTCATGAATCTGAGTTAGGGTTTTCAAATGAAAATTAGGGGAAATGTGAAATTGTGTTATATTATGGTAATTGGGATGGAATAAGATGATAATAGCTTAGATTAATGAACAATTAAAGAAGAAAATTGGGTGTTCTTCCATGGGTTAGACTCGACCATTAAAAGGAAACTTAGGTAGGTTTGGAAAGTAATTTTCTTGAGTTATTAGATGTAGTATTGATGACATGAATACTTGAGAATTGTTTATATTGTGCTTGAGTTATGATTTGATGTTGGGAAGGTTTAGGTATAATTAAAATTTATATGAAAGGGTAATTATTTTTCAGTACCCTTAAGATATTTGATGAAATGAGTGTAAGTGATTGGAGATGAAGATGTGTATGTGTGTTGTTGTATCTAAGATGTTGGCGAAATTGAGGACCAGGGAGTCATGAGTTTTGAGTAGACTTCTAGAAGCATGTTGTGAAAATTTAGTAACAAGGGGGAAAGGATGTTATGACAACCCTATATGGATGGAAAATGGCTATTACAGTAGCCTTATATGTGAAAAACTAAAGGTTGAGATGATAGCCTAAGATGTGAGAAAACAAGGGTTGTTTAGGCAGCCTATAAATATAGAAATTAGAACTTGAAAATAAATGAAATTTGAAGTAAGATTCTTCATAAAAGCTATAGGTATAAATGTTAGCTTTCAAATGAAACTAGTCTTAATCAATTTGAAACTATACAACTCCAGATATAAGCTAAAAACAAAGTAAGGATCTAAACTAACATAAATATAGACAAATTTAGGATGCTACTGTAATTGTTGGTTTTTCGCTTTAATACGATGGAATTTTGAGTAAGTTGCTTCATAAAAGTTGTAAGAACGAATGTTAGCTTTCAAATGAAACTGGTCTTACTCAATTCGGAGCTATACGACCCCTAATATGAGCTAAAGACTGAGGAAAGGTCCAAACCGACATGGTGTTGGACAAATTTCCTTATGTTATGGTAATGGTGATTTTAGGTTTGTAAATAGCCAAACTGGTTGTTTTATTCATGAAAATTATAACTATATGTCTTATCTTTTCAAAAAGACAATTCATTTCTAACACCAAGTTGTACAACTCTAGTTATACCGAACAATGTTCTAGGTTGGTTAGACTAAATCAACTTGATTTAAAAATTTCTAATGCTTGCTTGGAAGTGTTGTTAATTGAGGATCTTAATAATTGAAACTATTAAAATAAGTATGAACATGAAAAAAATGTGTACATGTGTATTGAATTTTAGGAGTATAAGGGGGGAAATAAAAATGTAGTGACACGATTGATGGATTAATTAACATCCATGTGGGATGATCAAATTGTTGGCAACCGTAAGGGTTCATCGGGTTAATTAGCATTCTTTTGGAGTGGCTGAATTGTTGGTAACTGTAAGGGTTCGCCGGATTAATTGGCATCCATGTGAGATGACTGGATTGTTGGCAACCATAAGGATTAGTTGCTAGAGTTATTGGTAATTGTGAGAGTTAGCCAAGGTAATTGGTTTCTATAATGGATGATTGGGGAGATATTTGACTTTCATAAATGAATGGTTAGGAATACATAGATATTGTTGTTAATATTCATAATTGATTTAGTTATTCAACCTTAAGTGAAAGGTTAAATCTCTTTAGAAATATAATTAAGAATGATATAAAGCAAGCATTGTTAAGGGCATGGGTTATGTGGAATGCTTGTACATGGACTAATGTTCACTTTATTAAAGTCTACTACAAGTGTGAGGAATGTCATTAAGAAAAGATTGTAATGATAGTTACACGGTTAAGAATTTGATTTGGGGATTATGGTCGTACAAAATGGTATAAGAGTGAGTTAGATCTATGAATTCATGAAGTATAATGCTGGAGTATAAGATGTAGGAAAAATAGTAATATTTGTATATTCCATGCATGATGTGAATGATAACGATTTAGTAGATTAAGAAATAAATGAGTTTTACACATTGATGCATAGTTAGTTTATATGAGATGTTCTGATGATCAATCATATTATGTTTGATAGATGGTTGGAAGAATCAGATTGGAGCATAATAGAGGTTATCCTGAATAGCCTAAAGGTAGTTATTACAACAGTCACATGAAAAAAAAGATGTTACAGCATGAAGATAGCGCATGTCTAAACTATTCTAGATAGGGAATGTAGATATAATTAAAGGTTATTACGATAATTTGAATAAAGCAAGATAAAGATTAATAAAATAACCTAAAAGTGGAAATTAATGGATTGTTAAAATGATCTTAGATGGTGATAAATAAGGGGCTAGGATGACAACCTAATTCAATCAGAAAATATGATTCAAGATAGAAATAAATAAATAAATAAATAATGATTAAAGGTGGAGAAAGAGTGTTTAAGGTATGATTAATTCCATGAATTGTTATTAAAAAAGGAATGACTAATATAATTTTAGTATGGATCAAAATAGCTTAGGAAACAAACCACCTGGTTAATGAGTATGGTCAGATAACTAGAGCATTAGCTAAAGTCGTATGGAAACGAGGAGAATAGGAATTTCTAAAAAATGACTTGCCTTTATCTCTATATGTTATGAATAAAGAATAATGATATAGAATAGGACAGTACAAGTAAGAAACTTTCTAGTAAGGTTTAAGGAATTACACTTCTATTGTGACTTTTTTAGAAGGTACGTTTTGGAGTATGGATGTCCATGAAGGATGGTCAAAAATGAAAATGAATTCAACCTAAAAAATGATGATCTTGTAGATTACTTATTATGTTGAAGTATTTTATGGATTGATTTATAAAAAAAGATTAAGAAATTCTATTGATAGTATGCTATATGTCCTTGATGTTGTGTTAATAATTGTTTGTCTCAGGTACATCTTAGACATGCCAGAAGCAGTAACTTGTTATTATGACTCCTTCAGTACTAGATAGTGATTATGAATACTATGATATCTTAGATCTTTTAGATTGTAAATAATAGAATTTATAATTTTATGGAATGTAATCTAAATGTTTCTTTTACTACATAAGTAGAAGTTAACTTAAGTTTTATTAATTATTGATGCTTATAATTTCTAAGGTGTAGAAGTCATTTTTCTTATTTCATTTGCAAATGTCTTTAGTTCTAAAAGAACATTTATGCTTGAAAGATGATGAGAATTATGGTTAAGATGAAGTTTTGTTGATGAGATATAATTCAGGATAGTTGGATCAAGAATTGATTATTATTGTGTGTATCTGATTGTAGATGTCAACATTTGGGAATGTTCTATTTTAAGGGAGACTCTGTTAAAATTTTGATAAATATTTAAATAATCTTAATGGAGTATAAACATATTATTATAGATTATGAAATTTGAATCAAACTAGAAAA